>Ga0196976_1001051_pt1 | contig 13945 bp, 9 predicted proteins | sample S3v_513CmetaG_FD_148644 | JGI IMG/M metagenome (GOLD analysis project Ga0196976, IMG submission 148644) | Soil microbial communities from Anza Borrego desert, Southern California, United States - S3+v_5-13C | ecosystem: Environmental > Terrestrial > Soil > Desert | place: USA: California...
CGCTGCCGGGCGTCATCGTCGGCGCGCTCACCACCGCGGCCACGTTCTATGCCTTCCTGGCCACCGACTTCCGCGGCATGACGGAGCTCGGCTTCCTCACCGGCAGCGGCATCCTGATCTTCCTCGTCAGCGTGATGTTCGTCTTCCCGGCGCTGCTGATCCTCGTGGAGCGGCGCCGCGCCGAGAAGCGCAAGCTGCACGTCCACGCCCTCGGCTCGGGGCGCATCGTGCGCTGGAGCCTGAAGCGTCCGGTGCTCGTGGTCGCGGGGTGGGCGGTGATCGTCCTCTTCACCGGCTTCCTGGCGCGCGGCGTGCGCTTCAGCGACTCGCTGCAGGCGCTGCGCGCGACGGGCAACGAGGCCTCGCGGCGGCAGTCGGAAGTGACGCAGCGCTTCGGGCAGTCGTTCGACGCGATGATGTACGGCGTCCGCGGCAGGACCGCGGACGAGGCCATCGCCAGGGCGGAAGCGGTCGTGCCGGAGCTCGAGGCGGTGACGAAGAAGGGGGTGATCGGCTCGTATCAGTCGATCACCACGTTCGTGCCCGGCGAGGCGCACCAGCGCGCGGTCATCGAGCGGCTGCGGCGGGGAGAGAACGGCGCGTTCTCCTGGCCGCGCATCGAGTCGACCTTCCGGCAGGCGCTGGTCGACAACGGCTTCCGCGCCGAGGCATACGACGAAGTGCTGCCGCTGTACGGACAGGCGCTCGCGCAGCGCCAGCCGCTCACGGTGGACACGCTGCAGCGGCTCGGCCTCGGGGAAACGCTGCAGCGCTTCGTGAAGAAGACGCCGGACGGCTACCTGGCCATCGTCTACCTCTACCCGCAGGGCGGCAAGTGGCCGCGCAACCTTCCGAACGAGCTGCAGGAGATCCGCAGGCGGCATCCGGAAGGTACACTGACCGGCGTCAACCTGATCAGCGAGACGCTGCGCACGATCACGACCAACGACGCCATCCGCGCCAGCCTCCTCGGACTGGCGCTCGTCTTCGTGCTGGTGTGGGGCGGCTTCCGCTCCTTCACGCGCGCCTGCTTCGTCTTCGTGCCGTTCATCGCCGGCTGCACCTGCATGCTCGGCTTCATGGCCACGCTCGACATCGAGTTCAACTTCATGAACATCTTCGTCGGGCTGATGCTCGTCGGCACGGCCACGGACTACGCGGTGTACATGCTGCAGCGCTACGACGAGTCGCCGGAGGACTTTCCGGAGAATGCCCTGGAGACGGGCCGGGCGGTGACACTGGCGGCGCTGATGTCGATCGTCGGCTTCGCGTCGTTCGCGATGTCGCACTATCCGGGCGTGCGGTCGATCGGACTGGCCTCGGTGGTGGGCATCGCGCTGAGCTGCCTGGCCTCGATCACCCTGCTGCCGGCGCTGCTGGCCACGGGGCGGTTCAGACACCACAAAGCGTCCATGCTCGGAGAGCCCGAGCATAAGTAGCTATGGAGTGCGGCAGCGCCAGCTGCCGCTTTCCATGCGGGAGGCGCCAGCCCCCCGCCCCGCCGCGGCTGGCGCCGCGGCATAGAAAGCGGCAGCTGGCGCTGCCGCACTCCAGACGCTTTGCGTTACGCGCAATACATTCAGGCCCTGCCGTTGCACATAGAGCAGCCGTGTCTTTGCTGAAGAAGCTCCTCGGGCGGCGTCTGGCGACGTGGGAAGCCGAGCACGCGAAGATCGGGGCGATCCGCGGCGTGCCGGTGCTCGGTCTCGATGCGCTGGCCTCCGCGTCGTACGGCCCCGAGGCGGCGCTGGCGATCCTGATCCCCCTCGGCGCGGCGGGCCTCGGCTACATCCGGCCGCTCACGCTGGTGATCCTGGTCGTCCTCGGCATTCTCTATCTCTCGTACCGGCAGACCATCACCGCGTATCCGAACGGCGGCGGGTCGTACATCGTGGCCAAGACCAACCTCGGCACGTGGCCGGGACTCTGCGCCGCGGCGGCGCTCATCCTCGACTACGTGCTCAACGCCGCGGTGGGGATCTCCGCCGGCGTCGGCGCGCTGGTGTCGGCGTTCCCCTCGCTGCATGGGTACATCCTCCCGCTCTGCCTGGTCATCCTCGTCTTCATCGCCATCATGAACCTGCGCGGCGTGAAGGAGTCGGGCGTCGCGTTCGGCATCCCGACGTACGCCTTCGTGATTCTCTTCCTCGGGATTCTGGTGGCCGGCATCGTCCGCGTCGCGCAGGGGAAGCCGCCCGCCGTCACGCCGCCGCAGCTCGCCGCGACGGCGGGCACCGCGAGCCTCTGGCTGCTGCTGCGCGCGTTCGCCAGCGGCTGCACGGCCATGACCGGCGTGGAGGCGGTCAGCAACGCGGTGCCGATCTTCAAGGAGCCGCAGGCGGTGCACGCCAACCGCACGCTCACCGCCATCGTGGCCATCCTGGCCTGCTCCCTCGGCGGGATCGCCTATCTCACCCACGCGTACGGGATCGGTGCGATGAACCAGGAAGTGGCGGGCTACCAGAGCGTGCTCTCGTCACTCGTCGCGGCCATCGCCGGACGCGGGGGACTGTATTACGCGACCATGGGATGCCTGCTGGCGGTGCTCTGCCTCTCCGCGAACACGAGCTTCGCGGGCTTTCCGCGCATCTGCCGGCTCATGGCCGAGGACGACTTTCTGCCGCACGGGTTCGCGAACGTCGGGCGGCGGCTCGTCTACTCGATCGGCATCCTCGTGCTGACCACGCTGGCCGCGCTGCTGCTGATCGCCTTCGGCGGCATCACCGAGCATCTCATCCCGCTGTTCGCCGTCGGCGCGTTCGGCGCGTTCACCTTCTCCCAGCTCGGGATGGTCGTGCACTGGCGGCGCCTCGGCGCGCGCAAGCACTGGCTGCAACTGGCCGTCAACGCCGTCGGCGCGGTGACCACCGCCACCGCGCTGCTGGTCATCATCGCCACGAAGTTTCACGACGGCGCGTGGATGACGCTCCTCCTCGTGCCGCTGATCCTGCTCCTCTTCCGCTCCGTGCACGCGCACTACAGGAAGGTGGACCGCCAGCTCGCGCGCGAGAGCGACATCGAGCTCGAGCCGCCGGCGCCGGTGAGTGTCGTCCTTCCCGTGAAATCGTGGGACAACCTGACGGAGAAGGCGCTGCGCTTCGCGCGCTCGCTCTCCGAGGACGTCACGGCGGTGCACATCTACTCGGATCCCGAGGAGTGCCGCGCCTTCGAGAAAGCGTGGGCGGAGCACGTCGACGAGCCGCTGCGCGGTGCGGGGCAGACGCCGGCGCCGCTGGTCTGCATCTCCTCGCCGTACCGGCGCCTGCTCACGCCGCTGCTCGACTACATCGACCAGCACCGGCAGCAGAAGGAGGGGATGATCGCGGTGATCCTCCCCGACCTCGTGGAGGCGCGCTGGTGGGAGTACCTGCTGCACACGCAGCGCGCGAACGTGCTGCGCTCGCTGCTGCTGCTGAAGGGCAACCAGCGCGTGGCCGTGATCAGCGTGCCGTGGTACCTGGAGCGGCGGCGGAAGCGTCAGCCGCAGTCGCAGTAGGTGCGCGCCCGCGTGGCCACGTACGCGGCGTCGACCGGCTTGAGCATGGTCTCGTCGGCCCAGGGGGCGAGGGTGCGGATCTGCGGGTCGGGGTCGCCGAGGATCAGCACGCCGCAGTTCAGCTTGTCTTTCGAGTCGCGCAGGAAATCGAGCGTGTGGGTCCCCATCCTCGTGGCGAGATTCAGGCCGAGGAGGACCACGTTGAAGCGGCGGTTGCGGAGGATGTCGAGGGCGCCGTCGCCGTCGGTGGCGAACGTGACGGTGAAGTTCTGCTGATCGAGCGCGGCGATCAGCGCCTTGCGGAAAGCATCGTCGTCATGAACGACGAGCGCGGGACAACTCGGACGCACCATACAAGGGCGTTCAGCCCGCAATACCCGCGCCAGACAACGCACGGCAGACGTCGTCACCGAAGCAGACGAAGATCACGCGCTCGACGTTTCCCTGATGCCGGGAGACTTCGCGGACAGCGATCTTCGCCGCCTCCTCGAGCGGGTAGCCGTAGACGCCGCAACTGATGGCGGGGAAGGCGATCGAGCGCAGGCCGTGCTCTTCCGCGAGGCGCAGCGACTGGCGATAGCACGAGGCCAGCAGTTCCGGCTCCCGCTGCGTGCCGCCGCGCCAGACGGGGCCGACGGTGTGGATGACGTGCCTGGCCGGCAGCCGGTAGCCTTTCGTGATGCGCGCCTCGCCGGTCGGACAGCCGCCGATGCGCCGGCACTCCTCGAGCAGCTCGGGGCCGGCGGCGCGGTGAATGGCGCCGTCCACGCCGCCGCCGCCGAGGAGCGACTCGTTGGCAGCGTTCACGATGGCGTCGACCGCGAGCTTCGTGATGTCGCCGCGGTGCAGCTCGAGCTTAGGCATTTGCGAGCTTCCGGACGATCTCGAATTCCTTCTTCGTCACCGGCTGCACGGAGAGGCGCGACCCCTTCTGCGTGACGACCATCTTCTCCAGACCCCTGGTCTGTTTGAGGACGTCGAGCGGGACGATCTCCGCGAACTTTTCGACGAAGCGGATCTCCACCATGCACCACGTCGGCTCGTCCGGCTCCGGCACCGCGGCCTTGCTCACCTCGGCGATGCCGGTCACGCCGGACGGCTTTGCGTTCGAGGCATAGAAGAGCACCCGGTCGCCCGGCTTCATGTCGTCGCGCATGTAGTTGCGCGCCTGATAGTTCCGGATGCCGTTCCAGGTGGTCCGGCCGTCGCGCTTCAGGTCGTCGATCGAGTACGCCGACGGCTCGGATTTCATGAGCCAGTACTTCATGAGCGATGAACGATGAACGATGAGCGATGAGCAGTCAACGGCGTTCCTCGCTCATCGCTCATCGTTCATCGCTCGCCTCTCTGGCCCACCTCTTGAACCGGAGTCAGCCGCCATGGTGTCGTTCGAGCACGCGCCTCCCGAGGCGCGACAGATCCTGCCGGTGCGCATCCGCGACCTCGGCATGTCGCTCGACCAGTCGCCGGTCGCGGAGCTGGTGCGCCATCTCTACGCCGAGCTGGAAGCGAAAGGCCTGCGGCACTTCCGGCCGCTCTGCTATCTCTCGGACGAATGGGGCTCGCCGTCGGGCGAGCCGGTGATCGGCATCCCCTTCTATCTCGGCGACCCGCGCGTGGCCACGCTCGAGGATGCGCTGAACGACGTCGAGGGAGAGCGGGAGATCATGATGTACCTGCGCCACGAGGCCGGCCACGCTTTCAATCACGCCTACGAGCTGGCGAAGACGGACGAGTGGCGCGAGCTGTTCGGCTCCGTGCGCCGCCCGTACCGCGACGACTATCCGTTCATCCCCTTCTCCCGCGACTACGTCCGCTACATCCCCGGCTGGTACGCGCAGAAGCATCCGGACGAAGACTTCGCGGAGACGTTCGCGGTGTGGCTCGACCCGCAGTCGCGGTGGCGCGAGCGCTACGCCGGCTGGGGCGCGCTCCGGAAGCTGGAGTACCTCGACCGCATCGCGCGCGAGGTCGCCGACCAGCCGCCGCCGCGGCGGGAGGGGCAGACCGACGTCACCACCGACGAGATGGAGCAGACCGTCGAGGAGATGCTGCGCGAGTATCACGTCGACGAGACGGAGATCGTGGCCGAGCTCGCGCTGGACGCGGACCTGCTGGACATCTTCGACGGCCGCGGCGACGAGACCCATCCCGCCGCGGAATTGCTCCGCGACCATCGCCGCACCATCGTCGACAAAGTGAATTACTGGACCGGCGTGCGCCGCTCGCTCGTGCGCGCGCTCGTCACCGCCGTCGAGCGGCGGCTGGCCGAGCTGGGGCTGCACGCCCAGCGCGAGCGCAGCCGCCAGCAGATGATCGAGCTCACCGTCTACATCACCGCGCTGGCCATGACTTTCCTGACCGGGAAGAAACGCCTGCGCCAGCCGAGGCGCACGCGATGAAAGTGGTCATCCTGTACAACACCTGGGAAGGATACGAGGAGTACCCCGGCGCGAACATCGAGCAAGACCTCGAGAAGAAGAAAAAGAAGAAGAAGAAAAAGAAGACGGACATCGAGGCCATCAGCGACGCGCTGCGCGAGCTGGGGCACGAGCCCTCCACGCTGGCCGTGGACGGGCGTCCGCAGACGCTCACGCGCGTGCGCAACACGCAGGCGGAGCTCTTCTTCAACCTCGTCGAGTCGTACGCCGGCGACGACACGATGGAGATGCACTTCGCCGCGTACCTCGACCTCGTCGGCAAGCGCTACACCGGCGCGGGGCCGCAGGGGTCGTTCCTGGCGATGGACAAGTCGGTCGCCAAGATGATCATCCGCTACCACGAGCTCTACACCCCTTACTCCGCGGTGGTGAACAAGGGGCGCGTCGAGCACGCGCAGGACATCCGTTTCCCGGTGATCGTCAAGCCGGCCTCCGAGGATGCGTCGAAGGGGATCGACGCCACGTCGGTCGTGAATTCGGTCAAGGAGCTGCTGGAGAAGATCGCGTACGTGCACGAGGAGTTCGACTCGGCGGTGCTGCTCGAGGAGTACATCGAGGGGCGCGAGATCTACGCCGCGGTCCTCGGCAACGACCGGCCGGAGGCGCTGCCGCTGGTGGAGCTCGACCTGTCGAAACTCCCCGCGGACATGCCGCGCATCGCCGGCTACGAGGTGAAGTTCGACGTCACCACCGAGGCGTACAAGAAGACCAAGTCCGCGCCGGCGCGCGACCTCTCCGACGAGATCGTGGCGAGCATCCACCAGACCGCGCTGACCGCCTTCCGCGCGCTGAAGCTGCGCGACTACGGGCGCATCGACCTCCGCCTCGCCGAGAACGGGCGCGTGTACGTGCTGGAGGCGAACCCGAACCCGTGGCTCGACCCCGCCGCGGAGTTCGCGATGGCCGCCAAAGAGAGCGGCCGGACGTACACGCAACTGATCGGCGAGATCGTCGAAGTGGCCATGAAACGCTAAACCGAAGGTCTGGACTGCGGCAGCGGCCAGCTGCCGCTCTCAAACCGAGAGCGCGAGCTGGCGCTCGCGCCGTCCAGACGCTAAAAAAGTTAAATAACACGACCGATCCCCCGTCCTCCTCCTTTGAGATTCGCAAAAGCCGCGACTGTCAGAGGAGGAAATCGTGTCCAGAACCGGGATTGGTGTCCGCGCAGCATTCGTGTTTCTTTTCAGTCTTTATGCCTCGAGCACAGTCGCGCAGGGAACGGCGGGGGACGTCGTGCTCGACGGCTCGCAACCGGGGATGGCGACGTATGGCGTCTTCCTGCGGCCGAAGACGAGCAACCCCAACATCGGCGCGAAGCTGGCGGGCAACACCAGCGCCGAGACGTTCGTGGTGTTCAATTCCGCGAACACGGCGCTCCTCACGGTGCGCGGCAACGGCAACACGGTTCTTGGACCGAACCGCACCGGCATCCTGGCCCGGCTGGAGGTGGTGGCCACCAATGCCACCACGGATTCGGTCGGCACGCCGACGTCCTACGGCGGCATCCTGCTCACCAACGACATCGACACGAACCTGGTCCTGCGCACGCTCGGCAGCGGGCTGGCGCAGATCAGCACCGACAAAGCAGGACGCGCGCTGTCGCTCGGCTCGGGCTCGTTCAACGAGGCCATGCGCATCGATCCCGTGCAGAACGTCGGCATCGGCACGCCCTCGCCCACGAACAGGCTGCACGTCGAAGGCGGCCTGCAGGTGGGCAAACACCTCACCCTTCCCGGCTGGGTGAACGTCTCCGCCCCCAACGTGCCCGGGTTCGCGAAGCTGGTCACGCCCATCGTGCACAACGAAAACAACTTTTTCCTGATCCACATCCGCGGATACCGGTACAACGATTCGCACGACGTGATCGACATTCGCTGCGGCGGGTACGCGCATCCGGGCTCCACGCTGGTCAGCCCCCGCTGCGAGACGGAGGGAACGGCCCTGCCGGTGGAGATCGGAACCGAGATACCCGCCGGCGCCGCGGCTCCCGTGGTGGTGATCCGCATCGGCATCGCGTCGACGGTCTGGTACTTCGGCCACTTCACCGCCGAATACACGGGGCTGAAGGCGAAGGCGGCCGCCGACTTCTCCTGGGTGGTCGCGACGTCCGACCCCGGCACCGGGTTCTCGGGCAACACCAACAACGTGATGGTCGACGACATGAACGGCACGCTGACCCTCGGCGCGGCCGGCACGGGACCGAACCGCCTCACGGTCAACGGCTCGGCCACGGTCACGGGCAACATCACCGCCACCGGCACGATCTCCGGCGTCATCCAGGCCACCTATCAGGACATCGCCGAGTGGGTGCCGACGACGGTGGACGTCGCCCCGGCCACGGTGGTCGTGCTCAACGGCGACAAGGTCAATGAAGTCATGCCGTCGTACCGCTCGTACGACACGAGCGTGGCCGGCGTCGTCTCGGCGAAGCCGGGCGTGGTGCTCGGCGCGCCGGGCGAGTCGAAGGCGCAGATCGCGACGTACGGCCGCGTGAAGGTGCGCGTCGACGCCACGCGTGCGCCGATCCGCGTCGGCGACCTGCTGGTGACGAGCGACAAGCCCGGCACGGCCATGAAGTCGATCGCCGCCGACGTGAACGGACTGGCCATGCATCGTCCGGGGACGATTATCGGCAAGGCTCTCGAGCCGCTCCCCGCGGGCGAAGGCGAGATCCTCGTCCTGCTCAGCCTTCAGTAATCGCGCACCCGTGGAGGGATCATGAGACTCAGATTCGCTCTGTTCGGAGTTGCTTTGTCCACGCTGGCGGCGCTCGCCCAGGATGCGCCGCGCATCGGACCCGTATCCATCGACCGCGGTGTGATGAATCCGGCCATCGGCGACAGCGTGCGCATCAGCGCCGCGTTCCCGCGCACCGGCCGCGCCACGGTGGCCATCGTCGACCGCGACGGCGTCATCGTGCGCACGCTCGCGAATGAAGCCGACGTCCGCGCCGGCAAGAACGAATTCGTCTGGAACGGCCGCGACGCATCCGGCGAGGTCGTGCCCGACGAAGCCTATTCACTGAAGATCGACTGGACCGGCGACGGCGTGCGCGCCTGGTACTTCCCGGCCAACCGCGCCTTCGAGATGAAGTCCGTCCCGATCAAGTACTACGACCGCCGCGGCGGCACGCTGGCCTTCGACCTCCCGTCGCCGTCGCGCGTGCACGTGCAGGCGGGAGCGGCGGTGATGAAGAACGGCACGGCCGAGGGGCCGGTGATGAAGACCGTCGTCAACCGCGAGCCGCGGGTGGCGGGGAGCATCGCCGAGCACTGGAACGGCCTGGACGAGAGCGGGACGACGTACGTGCCCGACCTGCCGCACTTCGTGATCGCCGTCGCCGCGACGCCGCTGGCGGAGAACTCGATCATCACCACCGGGAACCGGCAGCGCACGTTCGTGGAGCTCGCCGCCGCGCGCGGCGAGCAGGTGCGCTCGGTCTTCACGTTCCAGACGGAAGGGCACGCGCATCACGCCGGCCTCCCCACCCTCGGCGACGTCTCGCCGGGACTGGTCATCGAGCCGGTCGGCGGCAAGTGGTCGGAAGCCGACCGCACCTGGAGCGTCCCCGCGGGCGACGTGAAGCTGCGCGTGACGCTGGCCGGCCCGACCGCCTCCGCGTTCGCGAAGCAGCCCGCCAAGGTGCACCGCTTCGTCGACGCCCGCCTCGTCGGCACCAGCAGCGCGGACGGCACGGCGGAGCTGACCGTGCGCATCCCGAAGGCGAAGCTCGCCGGCACGGTGCGCATGGTCTCGGTCAACTGGCAGAGCGAGTACGGCGGCGTGGCCGCCAACACGATCCGCCTGCGCGTGAACGGCGGAGGCAAGTCATGAGACGCGCACTCTTCACCGCGATTCTTCTCCTGACGGCCGTCGCCGCGCAGGCGCAGCAGCCGCAGCTGCGCGTCAAATACCGCCACGACACCAACACCATCGACCTGGCCTGGACGCAGGTCGCCGGCGCCTCGACGTACGTCGTCCGCCGCGCCTCGTCGTATCCGCTGTGGGAGGCGGTCACCAACGTCGGGAACAACTCGTCGCTGAGCCTGAGCCTCGGGCAGAACACCGCGTACGTCTTTCAGGTGCAGGCGCTCGACAGCGCCGGAGCGCCGTTCGGCGCGCCGAGCGCCGGCGCGCTGGCGACGACGTCCGGCTTCACCGAGCACATCATGGTCGGCACGCCGGTGCGCGCGGCGCACGTCAACGAGCTGCGCACGCTGGTGAACCGCGCCCGCACCGCGGCCGGCCTCTCCAACGCCACGTGGACCTTTCCCACGCGCGCGGCCGGCGATCCGGTCAAGACCGCGGACGTGGCCGAGCTCCGCACCGCGCTCAACGCCGCGCTGCAGAACATCGGTCAGGTGCCGCCGGCCTTCACCGATCCGGCGCTCACCACCTCCACGGTCGTGCGCAAGGTCCACGTCAACGAGCTGCGCACGCGGGTGATCAACTGGCCGGAGCTGGTCGTGCCCACCACGGCCACGATCACGGAGAACTACTTCAGCCCGAACGGCGACAGCGTAAAGGACTCGACGCGCGTCGACGTCGCCTTCCGCGTCACGACCGAGGTGAGCTGGCGCCTGAACGTACGCAACGCGGCGAACGCCGTCGTGCGCACCTTGACGGGCTTCGGCACCGGCTTCTCGTTCACCTGGGACGGCCGCAACGGCTCCGGTGCGATGCAGCCGGACGGCACGTACTGGTTCGACGTCTTCGACGTGAACGGCTTCGCCACGTCGATGACCACGAGCCTCTGGGCCACCATCGACACGGCGGCGCCGTCGGCCACGATCGCCTCGCCGGCGCAGTCGCAGACGCTCTCGAACATGTTCGCGAACGGCAGCGGCACGTTCACCATCACCGGCGGCGTGACCGACGCGAACCTGGCGTCGTGGCAGCTCGAGCGCACCGGCAACGCGCTGCCGAACGTCACCATGAACAGCGGCACCTCGCCGATCCAGCCGACGGCGACGCTGGCGACGTGGCAGACCATCCCCGCCTCCGGCGACCCGCTGCCGGCCGGCCCGTACGTCCTGCGCATCACGGCCTCGGACCGCGCCGGCAATCAGACGACGCTGAACCGCGACGTGAGCGTCGGGCACTTCACCGCGGCGCTGGCGGGCAACCACCTCGACACGACGGCCACGCCGGCGCAGACGGTGCGCTACACGTCGAAGGTGCCGTTCACGCTGGATGAAGTCGTGACCGTGCGCCGCGCCGACGGCACGGTGGTGCGCACGCTCTTCAGCGGCAGCCGCCTGGCCGGCACGCACGACGATTTCTGGAACGGCCGCGACGATGCCGGCGTCCTGCTCGCCGACGGCATGTATTTCCTCTTCGCCGAGGTCACCGCGAACGGCACGTCGTTCACCTGGAACCAGTCGGCCAACATGCTCGGCGGCGGCTTCACGCAGTTCGAGTATCCGACCTGCCGCAACGACGCGAACCAGCTCGTGCCATGCAACAGCTCCACGCTGACCTTCGACCCGTACCGCAACAAACCGCTGCGCATCAACTTCTGCGTCGGCAGCGGCGACGTGGCCACCGGCTGCAGCGGCGGCGGGCCGTCCAAGGTCATCGCCAAGATCTCGGGCGTCAACGAGGACGGAGGGGCGTGCGACAACCACTGCTTCGCCGAGTACACCGTGGGACCGGGGCCGCAGGAGATCCTCTGGTACGGCACCAACCGCGCCGGCCAGTACATCGCCGACGGCCCCACGCGGCTGCTGGTGCTGCGCGGCGGGACCTACCCGCGCAACTCGGTGACGCTCATCGGGACGGCGCCCAAGATCTCGGTTTTCGACATCAAGCCGATGTACTGGTTCAACCCTGCCGGACCGGCCGGGCAGGACTTCGTCGTGGACATCGTCTCCCCCGCGGGACGCGCACTGACGCTCTCGGCGAAGTTCCGCAACATGACCACGCTGTCGGTCCTGCGCACGATCGCGCTCGCGCCGAGCACCGCCACGCGGCAGACGCTGACGTGGGACGGCCGCGCCGACAACCAGGCCTGGGTCGCACCCGGGAACTACGAGGTCACGCTGACGGTGACGGATTCCGCCGGAGGCACCGCAACCGTGAAGCCCATCGTGGCGGTCCGGTACTGAGGGAGAGCGCAAATGACCATCAAAATCTCGATTCGTCGCTTCGCCCGGGGCGCCGTGCTCCTGGCCGTGGCGCTCCTGCTATGCATCAGTCTCTCGCCCGCGGCGTACGCGCAGGCGTTCTGCACGGTACCGGGGACGCCACCCGCGCCGCCGCCGCCGCCCAAACCGCCCAATCCATGCAAACCGAAGAAGTGCAAGAACTGCACGGCCTCGCCCTGCTATCTGGCCTCGGGCGTCTACACGACCGACGATCTCGACCTCAACGTCCAGACGGCCAGCTTCATGCTGTTCGCGGCGCGGACGTACGAGAGCAACCAGGTCGTCGACGGCCCGGTGGGCGTGGGGTGGAAGTCCAGCCTCCTCCCGCGCATCCATTACGCGACGTACCTCAAGGCCTCGCCGAGCATCTACTTCTACACCGCCGAGCTGGTGACGATCGACGGCAGCGTGATCAGCTACATCGGTGAGCCGAACGGCACGTTCACGCCGCCGTTCGGCAACAAGGACGCGCTGGTGCGCAACGCGGACGGCACGTGGGACTACCTCGCCGAGGGGCAGACCACGCGCCACCGCTACAACGCCGACGGCACCATCCAGCGCATCGTCGACCGCTACGGCAACTCCGTGTCGTACGTCTACGGCGCGAACGGCAGGCTCTCGCGCGTGCAGGACGACGCCGGCTCCGGGCGCTTCCTCGACATCGGCTGGGGCGCGAGCGGGCGCATCGCCACGATCACCGACAACGCCGGCCGCGTGGTCCGCTACGACTACGCCGCGGACGGCACGCTGATCTCCGTCACCAATCCGCTCAATCAGGTCAAGAAGTTCACGTACGAGCCCGGCCGCTTCGGGCCGCGCCTGACCTCGATCCGCGACCACTGGAACCGGGTCCTCACGGAGCTCGAGTGGTACGACGACGACAAGTTGATGAGCTACACGGAGGGGCTGTACACCGGCACCAACTCGCGCGGGGAGAAGTACAGCTACCTCTACTTCCCCAAGGCCCAGATCCCGCACACGATCCGCCAGCATTCGCTCGGGCAGACGTCGTATCCGTACGACCCCGACTCGTGGGTCGTGGAGCGGGGCGGCCAGACCGTCGACCACGGGTCGGGCGACATCCTGGAGCAGCGCGACGGCTCCAGCAGCGTCTCCTATACGTACGACACCCAGGGACGGCGGCTGTCGATGACCCGCGGCGGCGTGACGTGGAAATTCACGTACGACGCAAATTTCCCGACCGAGCTCGCCTCGGCCATCGCGTACACGGGCCCCGCCACCACGAACGTGCATCCCGACTGGCCCGCGGAGTTCTACACGTACGTGCCGCCCGGCCAGCCCGGCGCCGGATCGCTCGCGCAGTCGGAGCGCGGACGGCAGGGCTCGACCACCACGCGCGACTGGCTGGAGAAGATCACCTACGACTCCCGCGGCCGCGTGCTCACGTACACCGAGGCCGGCGGCTACACCACCTCCTTCGCGTACAACGCGTTCGGCGACGTGCAGAGCGTGACCACGCCCGGCGGCACCACCACGCTGACGTACGACACGCTGGGACGGCCGCTGAGCATCACCAATCCGATGGGCCAGGTGAAGTCGACCACGTGGGACGCGCTGGACCGTCCGCTGACCGAGACGCTGCCGCTGCCGTCCGCGAGCTCCCCCGCGTTCACCACCACCTACGTCTACGACGTCTACGACTCCGCCAAGGGGTGGACGTACATGCACGTCACCGATCCGAACGGGCGCGTGAAGAAGGTCGGCTTCGACGCCCTCGGCAACATCGCCGAGGAGATCGACGAGTCGAACGACGTCATCACCTGGACGTTCAAGTACAACCTCCTCGACCGCATCACCGACGCGCACGGCAACTCCACCCGCTACGTCTACGACAACGAGCG
>Ga0196976_1001052_pt1 | contig 13912 bp, 12 predicted proteins | sample S3v_513CmetaG_FD_148644 | JGI IMG/M metagenome (GOLD analysis project Ga0196976, IMG submission 148644) | Soil microbial communities from Anza Borrego desert, Southern California, United States - S3+v_5-13C | ecosystem: Environmental > Terrestrial > Soil > Desert | place: USA: California...
GTTCGACCGGCCGAGGAAGGCAATCTCGGGAACGCCGCTGGGCGGAAACTGGCGCGCATCGGATGCTGAAGTCAGGAACTGTGTGTGCAATCTCACCTTTCTAGTTTAGCGCCTGAGTGGTCTTATTCGGGTGAGCAGGTGAGCTTCGCCGGTAGTGCAAAGGCAGGCTCACCTGCGAATGTGACGCCTGTCATATGGGTCGGTGTCAGAGTTCTGATTTATTGGACCCAGTTGGGGCGGGCGCGCCGGTTGTGGGCGGCGCGGTCGCATGAATCGCCTGCTGTGAAACATATCCCTGCATTGCAGGTCCGGAGGCGTCATGAACTATCCCGTATGGCAACTCGGGTATCCGGGCGGGTTGCTGATCGCACTCATCGCTGTCCTTCACGTCTTCGTATCGCACTTCGCAGTCGGCGGCGGTGCGTTCCTCGTTGTCAGCGAACATCTGGCTTACAAACGGAATGACTCAGAACTGCTCGACTACGCGAAGCGGCATGCCAAGTTCTTCGCCCTGGTGACGCTCGTTTTCGGTGCGGTCACGGGTGTCGGTATATGGTTCACGATTGCACTCGTAAGTCCGGAGGCGACCTCCTCGCTTATTCATACGTTCGTGTGGGGATGGGCGATTGAGTGGGTCTTCTTCTTCGTCGAGATTGCGGCGGCGCTGATTTACGCCTACCAATGGGATCGGCTGGATCGGAAGACACACCTGATAGTCGGCTGGATCTACTTCATTGCCGCGTGGGCGAGCATGGTGGTGATCAACGGGATCATCACGTACATGCTTACACCGGGTCGCTGGCTCGAGACAAAAGCATTCTGGGACGGATTCTTTAATCCGACCTACTGGCCGTCATTGCTGACGCGCATGGCCATGGCGATCGCTCTGGCAGGGATGTTTGGTCTGATCACTGCAATGCGAATGTCGCAGCCAGTGCGAGATCGCGTGGTGCGAATGGCAGGCGTGTGGCTTGTCTCTGGGCTGGCGTTCATTCCGTTTCTTGTCTGGTGGTATTTCGTGCAATTCCCGGCTTTCGCAAAGAGCTACCTTGCCGGCCTAATACCGACGGCACAGCACGCCGTCAGGGCTGGGTTGTTCTGCACCGTGTTCGCCATTGTGCTCACAATCCTGCTTGCGCTGTGGAAGCCGCGCCTGATGAATGCCGTGGGTGTGGCGGTACTGCTGGTCTGCGGGTTGGGCGTGATGGCTTCGGGAGAGTATCTGCGCGAGTTCAGCCGCAAGCCTTATGCGGTGAACGGATACATCTACGCCAACGACTTGCGTCCAGGCGCAGTGGATGTGATCAGTGCCGACGGCGTGGCGAGTCATGCCAAGTGGCTGACATCTGCCGCCGAAGACGATCTCTCCCGCGGTAAGGAACTGTTCACGATCCAGTGCGGGAACTGTCATTCGGTTGACGGCTACAGGGCAATCAGGAAGCGCGTTGCGTCCTGGGATGCGCAGTTTGCGGCGGAAATCATGCGAGGTATCCACCTGACGCGCGGAACGATGCCACGTTTTGCGGGGAATGACGAGGACAGACGCGCTCTGGGCGTCTATCTGGCGTCCCTGAACCAAGATAAGCGCACTGCCCCCGCCGACAATGAAAGCCAACTTGGACGCATGCAGTTCGAAACGCGCTGCGCCATGTGTCACACCATCGCCGGGCAGCGGCGTCCACTGCTGTCGTTCCACGGCGCAGATGTGGAGACTGCGGACGGGATGCTTCAGGCGCTCGATGCCATGAATCCGGAGATGCCGCAGTTCACGGGAAGCGAGGCGGAGCGCCGCGCATTGGCGAAGTGGCTGGTTGCACAAAAATGATGGAGGAAGACGATGCAGACGACAATCCAGATTCCGACGATCGATCCGATGCCGGTCCCTGCTCCCATCTGGCTGGTGCAGGGTCTGCTGCTGCTGACGTTCTTCCTCCACGTGGTTGCGATGAACTTCACCGTGGGCGGAGGAGTGCTAGCCTTCGTCAACGGAGTGCGCGGAAGAAAGAACGAGTTCGCCGCCCAGCTTTCGCGTGACCTTGCCAGGAAACTTCCTGTTCTTCTCTCGTTCACGATCACGCTTGGGATTGCGCCGCTGCTGTTCGTTCAGGTGTTCTACGGACAGCTGTTCTACAGCAGTTCGATCCTGATGGCGTCAGTGTGGCTGAGCGTCATCCCGCTGCTCATTGTTGCTTACTATGGGATTTATTACTTTTCGTTGCGGGGCGAGAAGTCGCGTTCGGCGGGTGTTGGCGCGCTGGCGATCGCAATGGCGTTGCTGCTGATGATCGGGTTCATATACGTCAACAACATGACTCTGGCACTCACCCCGGATCGGTGGTTCAGCATTTACCGGCAGGATGCAAGTGGCTGGAATCTGAACCTGGGGGACAGAAGCGTGCCGCCCCGTTATCTGCACATGATGATCTCGGCTGTCGCAATCGGTGGGTTGTTGCCGGTCATCATGGGCGTGCGCAAGCGCGATACGGATTATGGGCAATGGATGTTGAGACACGGGGCGATGTGGTTCATCGTACCCACGGTGCTGAACTACATCATCGGAACGTGGTACCTGATGGCGCTGCCTCGGGACGTCCGGATGCTTTTTGGTGGTGGGAATATGCTGGGTACGGCACTGCTGGCGATGGGTATGGTCCTGCCACTTGCCGCGTTATTCCACATGATGTTTGCCGGAGGCGCCCGCAAACCCGTGCTGCACGCCTCACTGGGAATCGGATCTGCGCTGCTCAGCGTAGCAATAATGATCGTGATGCGCGACATCGCACGACATGGCTACCTTGCTCCGCATTTCAAACTCAGCCAGCTTGCGACCACGCCGAACTGGGGCATCATTGTACTGTTCCTTGGGACATTTGTGGCAGGCGTAGCCACGCTCTGGTGGATGGGCGCCAAGGTCATGGCGGCGCATAAGCCAGAGAGCGTTCCTGCGGGGAAAGTTGCGAACGCGTAGGACCAGAGATCTATTCCGCCGCTGTTTCGAAGCGTGTGCTGTTGGCGGCCGAACGGTTATCCAGGATTTCATCCTTGAAGCTGACAAAACCGCTCCAAGGCATGCCGCACTCTTTTCACTGAACATGCTGGTCGGAACGCAAGGCGGTGCCAGTTACGGTGCCGACCAGTACCGGACGTGGCTCCACGTAGCAGGCTTCAAGTCTGTCGAGCACGTGCGGCTGCCCGGCCCGACCGGACTGATCATCGGACTGCGCGAGTGACCGGCGAGTTCAACTCCAGCTTACTCGTGCGCGTAGTGCGCGCTCAGCAGACGCCAGTCACCATTCTCGAAGACATAGAGTTTGGTGAAGCGGTATGGCGCGCGGCCTCCGGGGCCGAAGGTCATTTCGCCAATCACAACGGCAGTGTCGGATCGAGAGCGAGCCTCCAGTTGCTCGACGTTCGCGCCTTTCCAGACCGGCCCGGACGATCGTGACAGAAAGTTCACGAAAGCCGGCTTGGAGAGCACCTGGTTATCGATGGTCCCGACAAAGCTGTCTGAAATGGATCTTTCGAAAAGTGCAAGATCGTTGTGCTCGAGCGCCAAAATCCAGCGGCGCTCGACGGAGTCGAACTTTTCAGCAAGACGCGGACCGGCAAGAACGTAGTCGGCCTGCTTCTCGATCAAAGTGAACGCACCGATGGCGACTGCGGTCAAAGCAAAGCCGAACACCAGGAGCGGCAGCAGCGGCACTTCAAGCGACCGTATCATCGCTGGACTCCCAGCCCTGAAGGGCTATAACACCAAGAGACACGGTGCAGGGCCAAAGAGTTCCCAACCGGGCAAAAGAAAAGGCCCGCATCATTGCGGGCCTTTTCCACTCCGCTAGCTACTGGCGAGCCGAAGCTTGGTCTGTAGCGGGTGTCATCCGGACAAGCGGTTCGGCCGGCTCCGCGAGGGGCTGAGGAACTCGCTCGAGCGCGATCTGGAGCACCTGGTCCATGCTCTCCACGAAGTGGAGCTTCAGTTCGCCGCGAATGTTCTCGGGAACCTCCGCCAGGTCCTTTTCGTTGTCCTGCGGCAGAATCACTTCCTTCATGCCCACGCGCAGGGCGGCAAGCAGCTTTTCTTTAAGCCCGCCGATAGGCAGGACCTTGCCACGCAGCGTGATTTCGCCCGTCATCGCGACGTCGCGCCGTACGGGAATCCCGCTGAGGGAACTCGCGATGGCGGTCGCTATCGTTATGCCGGCCGAGGGACCGTCCTTCGGGATGGCGCCTTCAGGGACGTGCACGTGGATGTCGAGGTTGCGGTAGAAGTCACGCGGGATGCCAAGATTGTGGGTGCGCGACCGCACGTAGCTCATGGCTGCCTGCGCCGACTCCTGCATCACGTCGCCAAGTTTTCCGGTCAGCATCAGCTTGCCCTTGCCGTCGACGATGGCAGCTTCCGTTGTGAGGATGGAACCACCAACCTCGGTCCAGGCCAGCCCGGTAACCACGCCGATTTCGCTGCGCTCGTGCGCGCCCTGGTCGCGGAACTTCTGTACTCCAAGAAGCTCGTTGACCACTTCGGCTGTAACTCGGACGGAATAATCCGACTTGCCGACGACGCGGCGGGCGACCTTGCGGCAGACATTCCCGATCTCGCGCTCGAGATTACGGACGCCAGCCTCGCGCGTGTAATGCCGGATGATCTCGACTACAGCCTCATCCGTGAATTCCACGTTCTGCTCAGTAAGTCCCGTGGCCTCGCGCTGCTTGCGAATGAGGAACTGCTTGGCAATCTCAATCTTCTCCAACTCTGTATAGCCGGAGAGTCGGATCACCTCCATGCGGTCCAGCAGGGCAGGGGGAACCGTGTGCAGAACGTTCGCGGTTGCAATGAAGAATATCTGCGACAGGTCGTACTCGACGTCCAGATAGTGGTCCACGAACATGTAATTCTGTTCGGGGTCGAGCACTTCCAGTAGTGCTGCGGACGGATCGCCGCGGAAATCCATCGACATCTTCTCGATCTCGTCGAGCATGAACACCGGGTTCTTGGTGCCGGCCTTCTTCATCATCTGGATGATCTGGCCGGGCAGCGCGCCGATGTAGGTGCGCCGGTGCCCACGGATTTCGGCTTCATCGCGCACGCCGCCGAGCGACATGCGGACGAACTTCCGTCCAGTAGCCTTCGCAATCGACATGCCCAGCGAGGTCTTGCCGACGCCCGGAGGTCCGACGAAGCAGAGGATCGACCCTTTGGGGTTCTTCACCAACTGCCTAACGGCAAGGAACTCAAGGATGCGTTCCTTGATCTTTTCCAGGCCGTAGTGATCCTCGTTGAGAATCTTTTCTGCGTAATCAAGGTCGCGGATCTCTTTGGACTTCTTCTTCCAGGGAACCGCGAGCAGCCAGTCCAGATAGTTACGCGAAACCGTTGACTCGGCGGACATGGGCGGCATGGCCTCGAGCTTCTTAAGCTCCTGGATGGCCTTGTCGTGCACGTCCTTCGGCATCCCGGCGGCGTCCACCTTCTTCTTGAGCTCGTCGAACTCGCTCTTTTCGCCGCGGCCAAGTTCCTTCTGGATGGCCTTGATCTTCTCGTTGAGGTAGTACTCTTTCTGCGCACGCTCCATCTGGCGCTTCACGCGCGACTGGATGGTGCGATCCATGTTCAGCTTCTCGATCTCGATATCGAGAACGTCGCCGATGCGGTTCAGCCGCTCGGCGGGATCAAAGATCTCAAGCAGTTCCTGCTTTTCTTCGATCGAGAGCTGCAGGTTCGCGGCGATCGTGTCCGTGAGCTTTGCGGGGTCGTCCATACGGACGGTGCCCATCATCGTCTCGTAGTTGAGCGATTGGCAGAGCTTCACGTACTGCTCGAAGAGGGAAGTGACGCGCTGCATGGCAGCATCAAGCACTCCCGGCGCAGGCGGGGTGTACTTCACGGTGCGAATGCTCGCGACCATGTAGCCGTCCGTCTGGTCAATACCGAGAATCTTGCCGCGCTCGACGCCTTCCACGAGGACTTTGATGTTGCCATCGGGCAACTTCAGGCTCTGGACGATGTTGACCACCGTGCCGACCTGATAGATCTCGTTGGGCTTGGGCTCATCAACGCTGGCGTCATGCTGGGTCGCCAGGAAGATCTTCTTGTCGGCGGCGAGTGCTTCTTCCAACGCCCGCACGCTTGATTCGCGTCCCACGACGAAGGGAGTCATCATGAACGGGAAGATCACGACGTCCCGAATGGGCATCATCGGCATTTTGCGGGTTTCGAACTTTTCTTTTCCTGTGGTCACTATGGCCTCTTATTCAGCCGGCGAAAGCCGATCCAGCGGGCAAAAGGTACGCTGGGAGGATACAAGGTTGGATGCGCGGGAGTCAGTACCTAACGCGCCCTCTATCGTTACTCCGAGACTACTACAGCGGACATGATGCGGCAACTTTGACTACATGCACGGCAGAGTGTGTGCGAACTCGGGTCTGCGTGAGATGCAGGCGCACTACCACAAACTTGTGAGAATTGTTAAGGGCCAATGGGCAATTCAAAAGAATTCTTCAGCGTTGAGAAAAGTGGCAGTTCTGTTTCGCAGCGCGGATTGGGGAGCACTCAAGATGAGATCGCGACAATCTTGGTTGTGCTTGTGACCGTTGCGGCTTGTTTTGGACAGGAACCCACCGGAAACCGGCAATGTGGTCAGGTGGACGAAATTTATGTATTCACGTGCGAGAGACTGTTGAGCTTTGGCTGTCCGTGGAGGAGTACCCGCCTAAACTACATCACGCCCGGATTGCGATTCATGGACGAGTTCACGTTCGTCAAAGGCGATGGTGGAAATGGAGTTTCGCTGATGAAGGCGAAACCAACCACCAATCGCTGACTAATCTGAAGACGGGAATCCGCCTGATCACATCCAACGGATACGTCCGCTAAATCTCCGCGTGTGCCCGATGAGGGCGACAGCCGCTCCGGAGTAATGGGATGACCCGAGAAGCCTGGCCAGAACTTCGTCTGGCCAACTGGAAAGACACGCGCCACACACTGCATATGTGGGCGCAAGTGGTGGGGAAAGTGGTCCTGGAACTTACCCCCAAGATTAATCACTGGTGGAACGTAACCTTTCGAGTCAGTTCGAGAGGCCTCAAGACGCCCTTGATGTATTACGGAAGCAGGGTGTTCGATGCGGAATTTGATTTCATTCGCCACGACCTGACGATCTCTACGTCCGATGGAGAGTCGCGCTCCCTTCGCCTTGAGTCGCGCAGTGTTGCTGACTTTCATTCCGAGTTCATGGAGTGCCTGAAATCTCTCGGCGTTGAGGTTTCCATTTACGGTACGCCAGTCGAGATCCCAGACCCGATACCCTTCGCGGAAGACACGATACATGCAAGCTATGACCGCGAGTACGCACAGAGGTTCTGGCGTGTGCTCGTATCGTGCGACCGCGTGATGCACGAGTTCCGAAGCAGGTTCATCGGCAAGTGCAGCCCTGTGCACTTCTTCTGGGGGAGCTTCGATATGGCAGTGTCGCGCTTTTCGGGGCGGCGCGCGCCGGAGAGGCCGGGTGCGGACGTGATCACGCGCGAGGCGTACTCGCACGAAGTGAGCAGCGTGGGATGGTGGCCGGGCGGCATCGGGGTTGAGGATGCCGCTTTCTACTCGTACACGGTCCCGGAACCTCCTGGATTCAGGGATGTCGTCGTCAAGCCGACAGAGGCGTTCTTCCACCAGCAACTGGGCGAGTACATCCTCCTCTATGAGGACGTGCGAAAAGCCAGTTCGCCGGACAGAGCTTTGTTGGAGTTCATGCAGACGACGTACGAGGCCGGCGCGAATCTTGGCAGATGGGACCGGCGGGAACTCGAAGCAATGCCAGTGGCTCGAGGAGGGGAACGTGACGCAGAGATGCTCGCATCTTGACCAAGTGAAAGTCACGGAAACGGACAAGCAGGTGTGTGAGGATTGCGTGAAGACGGGAGACAGCTGGGTACATCTGCGCATGTGCCTCAGCTGCGGGCATGTGGGCTGTTGTGACTCGTCCAAGAACAGGCACGCAACGAAGCACTACCAGGCGACTTCGCATCCGCTGGTACGCTCGGTGGAAGCGGGGGAGACGTGGATGTGGTGTTACGTCGATCAGGTCGCGCCCGGAAGAGTGGCCTGATGCTTTTTAGGCAAAGAAAAACCCCGCCGCGTATCGTGGCGGAGTCTTCGTTTTACTCTCTTGGCGTGTCCTAGCCCGCTTTTTCCAGCGCAGCAAGGCTGACGTTGCGCGTCTCCACCATCTCGCGAGTTACCGTGAATTCTTTCAGACGCTTCTGGCTTGGCAGGTGGTACATGAGGTCGAGCATGAGTTCCTCGAGGATCATGCGAAGACCGCGAGCGCCAACCTTGCGCGAGAGCGCTTCACGGGCGATGGCGCGCAGCGCATCGTCTGTAAAGCTGAGCTTCACGTTCTCGAATTCGAACATGCGCTGGTACTGCTTGCTGATCGCATTGCGAGGCTTGGTGAGAATCTCGACCAGCGCGGCCTCGTCGAGTTCGTTGAGTACGCCGATTACCGGCATACGGCCGACAAACTCGGGGATGAGGCCGAACTTGATGAGGTCCTGCGGTTGTGTCTGCTGAAGCAGTTCCGCGTCGCGCTTCTGGTTCGTAGCGTAGTCGGGCTCTTTGTCCTTCTCCGAACCGGTCTTGAAGCCCAGTGACTTCTTGCCAACGCGCCGTCCGATGACTTTCTCGAGTCCGACGAATGCGCCACCGCAGATAAACAGGATGTTGGTCGTGTCGACGGGCGTGAACTCCTGGTGCGGATGCTTGCGGCCACCTTGCGGAGGCACATTGGCAACCGTGCCCTCCAGAATCTTGAGCAGCGCCTGTTGCACGCCTTCGCCGCTGACGTCACGCGTAATGGACGGGTTCTCGTCCTTGCGGCCGATCTTGTCGATTTCGTCGATGTAAATGATGCCGGTCTGGGCGCGAGCCACATCACCTTCGGCTGCCTGTAGCAGTTTCAAGATGATGTTTTCCACGTCCTCGCCGACGTAACCGGCCTCGGTGAGCGTGGTGGCATCCACGATCGCAAAAGGCACATCCAGCATCTTGGCCAGCGTTTGGGCAAGAAGCGTTTTTCCGCTGCCCGTCGGCCCAATCAGGAGGATGTTGGACTTGCTCAACTCAACGCCGTCACCCGCGGTCCGGGCGCGGTTCATGTAAATGCGCTTGTAGTGGTTATAGACCGCGACAGCCAGCTTCTTTTTCGTTTGTTCCTGCCCGATGACGTACTGGTCGAGGAAGGACTTGACCTCTTCCGGTTTGGGCAGGTGATTGGGCGCTGCCGCGGCAGGCGACTCCGTCCGGTCGTCTTCGAGGATGGAGTTGCAAACGGCGACGCACTCGTCGCAGATGTAGGCCCTTGGGTAGTCGCTCGGCGAAGAGATGAGTTTTGCGACCGCGTCCTGGGACTTATGACAGAAAGAACAGCGTAATACTTCGTCGCCAGACCTGGTTTTCACCTAAATGCTCCTTGATACTCACGCGCTTCCAACGGCAGGGGCGCGCGCCCTGTGTCCCAATGACCTTGCGGATGATGATAACCCAGTCCGGGCGCCCGGTTCAGGGCTGCCCGGAGGATAAATTACCGGGGTTTATCGATGATGTCGTCGATAAGCCCGTACTCTTTCGCCTGCTGCGAGTTCATGATGAAGTCGCGCTCGACATCCTTTTCGATCTTTTCCAGTCGTTGTCCGGTATGCCGGGCGAGTAGCTGGTTTGTGATCTCGCGCATGCGCAGGATCTCGCGTGCGTGAATATCGATGTCTGTCGCCTGACCGCTAAGACCGCTCATAAGCGGCTGGTGAATCAGGATGCGCGACGTGGGCAGGGCGAAACGCTTGCTCTTATGTCCGCCCGCGAGCAGGAGTGCCGCCATGCTGGCCGCCTGGCCGATGCAGATCGTCATCACGTCATTGCGGATGTACTGCATCGTGTCGTATATGGCCATGCCGGCAGTGATCGAGCCGCCCGGAGAGTTGATGTAAAGCTGAATATCCTTCTCCGGATCTTCCGCAGCAAGAAACAGCAGTTGGGCGATGATCAGATTGGCGACTGTATCGTCAATCGGCGTGCCCAAAAAAATGATGTTGTCTCTCAGCAGGCGGGAGTAGATGTCGTAGGCTCGTTCCCCGCGCCCAGTCTGCTCGATCACCATCGGTACCAGCATTGCGTACGGTCCTTTCACGTGCACCTCAGAGTACACTGCCGCCCCAAGTTGGAACGGCTCGTAAGCTTCCGCCTAAGCGGATTTGCGGTAGAGAAAATCGAGCGTCTTCTGGTTTCGGAGACTTGTCCTGATTCTATCCAGAGCACCATCCCGGGTCAAACGAGCCCGAATTTCATCAGCGGGCTGCTTGTACTGGGCGGCGAGACCTTCGACTTCTCTATCCATCTCTTCGTCGCTGACCTGGATGTTCTCGAGATCGGCGACCTTGTCGAGTATCAGTGAGGCTTTTACTTCACGGATTGCCGCCTCACGCTGACCGGCGCGAAGGCGGGAGAAATCCATGCGCTTCAGGTCCTCGGCGCGCATGCCCTGAGCCGCAAGGGCGCGCAATCCACGTTCGAGCCGCTGATCGATTGCGTTCTCCACCAGGGCGTCGGGAACGGGGAACTCTGTGCTTTTCACCAGTTCGTCGATGATCTTCTCTTTACCCTCGTGTTCCGCCTGATGACGGCGCTCGTGCTCCATGCCTTCGCGGATCCGCTGACGCAGCGCGTCAATCGATTCGAACTCACCGACGACCTTCGCAAACTCGTCGTTCAACTCGGGAACCGACTTGGTTTTGATGCCTTTTACGGTCACCGCGTAGCTGAAAGTCTTGCCGGCAAGGCGTTTATCCGCGAAATCTTCCGGGTAGGGCACCTCGAACGAGCAGGTCTCGCCAGGCTTGGCACCACGGAGGTTCTCACTGAACTGCTGGACGGTGTTCGAGCCGCCGATCTCAACCAGCACCTCGTCAACATTGACGGGTTCTGCGGATTCCTCGCCTGTGGGGCTGCCCTGGAACGAAATCTGGGCGAAGTCGCCGTCGCGGATATCTCGCTCTTCGCTCACAACCTCATAGGTCGCGTGCTGCTGGCGGATATTTTCCAACGCGGTGTTCACTTCTTCGTCGCTGACGGTGATGTCCCGCGTTTCAGGGGCGAGGTCCTTGTAGCCGGACACTTCGATTTCAGGCATCACTTCGAATGTTGCCTTGAAGCGCAGCGGTTCACCAGGTTCGAGGTGAAGATCGACGATGCGCGGCTGCGAAATCGGCGTGAGTCCCTGTTTCTCGACCTCTTCGCGGAAGTACTTCGGCACAAGGTTTTCGGTAACGTCGCTCTTCAGTTCGGCCGCGAACTTCGAGCGGATGATGGTCGCAGGCACTTTGCCGCGACGGAAGCCCGGAACGCGGGCTACCTTGGAGTACTTCTGAACCAGAGAATCAGTCTCGCTGGCGACAACGTCCGCCGGAATCTCAATCTCGACTTCGCGGACGCAACTTGCTTTCGTTTCAGTGGAATTCAACGTGTGACCTTCGAATGGAGTAGATCGCTTCTGGGCCTAGATGAAGGAGCCGGCCCAAAACACAATCTTAAGATTAGGGAAGGAAAGGGTCAAACAAGAGAGTCAGTTCTGGCGTGGGACTTGGAACGCGCACTCTGGCGCTGCCTGTGATGGTCAACAACGGACAGGACGATCCCAAGCACAACACCGATGACGGCCGGCCAGTAATTCAGCGAGATCATGGTCAGCGGCAGCCCAGCGAGCATGACCATGACGGCTGCAAACCGAAGAGGCGTCCATTCCATAGTGCTGCATTGAATATCTGGTCGGCAGTGGCGGTCAATGGAGCCGGGAATGATTTGGTCACAAGGTAACCTAATGTGCAAACAGTAAACACCGTCCGCCGGACGCTTGGGTGGTGCAATGGGAGATGCCGGCGCGCGGCGGTGCGGGGCGTTCTGTCGGCGCATTCAGTAAAATAGGCCGATGCCCGCCGTTCTGGAGATTCTGCGTCAGGAGCAGCTTTCGTGTACGCGATGCCCGCGGCTGATCGCGCATTGCCAGCAGATCGGACAGGAGAAGCGGCGCGCCTACCGCGACTGGGAGTACTGGGCGAAGCCCGTCCCCGGGTTCGGCGACCCCAACGCCCGCGTGCTCATCCTGGGACTCGCGCCCGGTGCTCATGGATCGAACCGGACGGGGCGTCCGTTCACAGGAGACAAGTCTGGCGAATTCATGTATCCCGTGCTGCATCAGACCGGATTTGCCAGCCATCCGACGGCGACGCACCGCGACGACGGGCTTCGGCTCATCGATGCCTACATCACGGCAGCCGTGCGCTGTGCACCACCACAGAACAAGCCCACGCTGGAAGAGATTGCAAACTGTTCCGAGTTCCTCGACCGCGAACTCGATTGCCTCAGGAACGTGCGCGTTGTGGTTGCGCTCGGCAAGATCGGATTCGACGCATACCTGAATTACCTGAAGCGCCGCGGATTACTGGACGGCAAAGGGAAGTACGTCTTCGGTCACGGCGCGACATACCAGATGCCGGACGGGCGCGTGTTGATCGCGTCCTATCACCCTTCGAATCAGAACACCGCAACGGGAAAGCTCACGGCGAAGATGTTTCGGCAGGTCTTCGAAAAAGCTCGAAAGGCAGCCGAACTCTAATTTGCCGTCGCAATGCTTCGATTTCGTTCGACACGAAGCTCTGCATTCCTTATGCGTGGGAACTCGATGATCGCCACCCATTGCCCGTTTGCTGACGCGCTGTGGACGATCCTTCCTTGCAGCATCGATGCTATGAGTTCGGGCGGAAGGTCGCGGTGGTAATCAAAAAACCGCTCCTGTATCCGGCGCCATCCTGCCCAGCCTCCCAGAAGCGGATAACGTGGCTCGAGCTTTGTTGAGAAGACGAACGCAACGTCGTATTCCTGTTGGGCTTGGGCGGCGAGTGCGATTTGTTCGTACGCGAAGTTCTCCAGTCGCACGACCTTCATCGACTCCCGGACGTAGCCCAGGTATGGTTTCGTTAACTCGTCCGACGCGGGCCAAGCGGTCAGAATGCGCGACTCCGGGTAGCGCTTTGCCAGGATTTCCGCGCCTTGCTTGTGCAGGCGAATAAAACTCGCGTAGTTCAGGCTGTCTTCAGGCGACGACCGGTAATAGGGATTTGAGAAAAGCGCAGCGCCAAACCCTGCCGCGGTGATCACGACGATCCACGGCCAGAACGAGACTCGCCGCCGGATGGTAGAAACCGAAACGATGATGACAAGCGGGATGACAGGCAGCATGTAGCGAGCGATCACGGCACCGCCGAGCACCGCCAGCATTCCTACGTACGCAAGCAAAACCACCGCGAAGACAAGTTGTACGGGAATGCTGATGCGGTCACGCTCGCGCCCCGGCAAGGACGGGTAGAACATTGCCAACGCGGCTGTGCCGGTGAGCACGAACAGGTTCATGTATCCGAGCGACTGCCAGAGCCGCTGAATCCCCGCCAAAATAATCCTCAACGGATTCAGCGTGGCCGTCACGTTGTAGCGTATGAACTCGGGGTTGCCGAAGATCATGCCTGTTTTGGCCCAGTGATACGTGAACCAAAGCCCAAGCGGAACGAGTGCGAGCAACAGGCCGAGCGTTGCTGACCACGAAGGTTTCCGAAACGGGAGTGTGAAGGCAGAAAAGCGCGTGCCGATAATCTGCGCGGCCGCTTCCCACGCGAACAAGGCCATTGGCGCGGCTATGGCCGTCTCCTTGGATATCCCGGCAAGTCCGAACCAGGCTATCGCGTGCCAGCGCTGTCCTTGCACGTAGGCCAGCACTCCCCAGATGGTGAACGCCGCCGCAGCCATGTCCAGATGCGCGAGCGTGCTCTGGGCGAACCACACCGGGAACAGAGCGGTGAGCAGCACGGAAGC
>Ga0196976_1001053_pt1 | contig 13910 bp, 15 predicted proteins | sample S3v_513CmetaG_FD_148644 | JGI IMG/M metagenome (GOLD analysis project Ga0196976, IMG submission 148644) | Soil microbial communities from Anza Borrego desert, Southern California, United States - S3+v_5-13C | ecosystem: Environmental > Terrestrial > Soil > Desert | place: USA: California...
AAATCTATTTAGAAAGGAAAGAATTCGAAGCGATCAACAGGGAGCAAGAACGGCTCGGCTTGCCGAAATTCGCAAACCCTCGCAACGTGGCTGCGGGATCTATCCGCCAGCTTGATCCGGCGGTGACGGCAAGTCGCAAGCTGCGCTTTTTTGCTTACGCTTTGCTGGACGATGCGATCGCGACCCATGCTGACGAGTATGCGCAATTGAACGGGCGGGGAATCAGGACCAATCCGCGGGGACGAGTCGTTTCTTCTTTGGCAGAGGTTTTTGAGTTCCATAAAGAAATTGGCGAGCAACGCGATGCTTTGCCCTATCAGATCGACGGTACGGTCGTGACGGTCAATGACGGTGCCCAGTACCGCCGAGCGGGCATTGTCGGTAAAACGCCTCGAGCGGCGATCGCGTTCAAATTTGCCGCTGAACAGGCGACTACGATCGTTCGAGCCGTTCGCTGGCAGGTCGGCCGGACCGGCGCGCTTACGCCGGTCGCTGTTATGGACCAGGTCTTGGTGGCCGGAACGACCGTGCAGCATGCGACGCTTCACAACATGGATGAAATCGAGCGGCTTGGGCTCAGGCTTGGCGATACGGTGATTCTCGAAAAAGCCGGCGATATTATCCCTAAGGTCATCCAGGTTCTGGCTGAACTTAGGACGGGTAAAGAAAAGAAAATCCCTGAACCGAAGGTTTGCCCTGCCTGCGGCAAACCGGTTGATCGGCGGGCTGGCGAAGTTGCCCTCGTTTGTACCAATGCCGATTGCCCGGCTAAGCATCTTGAGCGCATGGCGCATTTCGTGTCGCGTAAGGCGTTCAATATCGACCGGCTCGGCTACAGGCTGATTGAGCAGCTGATGAATTCGGGCCTTGTCGCGACGCCGGCTGATATCTTTAAATTAGAAAAGAGCGATCTGGTAGATCTTGAGCGTTTCGGCGAAAAATCAGCCGAGAACGTAATTGCCGGCATCGACGCCGCTCGGAAAATTGCTTTGCCTCGTTTTATCTTCGGCCTCGGCATTACGCATGTCGGAGAAGAGACGGCTGTTGACTTGGCGCGGCATTTTGGAACGCTGGCGGCTTTCCGAGGGAGTAGCCGCGAAGAGCTGGAAGCCATAGAGGGTATTGGCGATGTCGTAGCGAGCTCTATTGTTTCCTGGCTGGGGGAAAGTCAGAATCAGAAACTCTTAGATGATCTCTTGGCTGCCGGCGTAGAAGTTGAAGAAGAGGCGCTGAAACCGCGCAGTACTCGTTTCCAGGGAAAGACTTTTGTTTTAACCGGCACGCTGCCGACTTTGTCTCGCGATGAGGCCAAGGAGCTTGTTCGTGCCAATGGCGGCGAGGTCTCAAGCTCTGTATCCAAAAAGACCGACTATGTTTTGGCTGGAGAAGAAGCGGGGAGCAAGCTTGATAAGGCGAAAGAGCTAGGGGTTGAAATTATCGACGAAGAGGCGTTTTTCAAACTGATAAAATAGTGCTAGGATGGCCACATGTTAACCCCTCAAGATATCGACAACTTGGCCGCTTTGGGCCGCTTGGCTCTTTCCGAGGATGAGAAGACCGCCATCGCTAAAGACCTGGAATCAATTCTGGGCTACGTTTCCGAACTTTCAAACGCGCCGGCCGGACAGGCGGCTGACGTTTACGCTTCTACGAATGTCATGCGCGAGGACGGCGCGCCTCATGAGGCCGGCGTCCATACGGAAGCCTTGCTCGCTGAAGCGCCAAAACGCGAAGGCGGCTATTTGAAGGTTAAGCAGATTTTGGGCGGGGGCGATAACGCATAATTATGATCGATTTTTCCACACTGACCATCAAAGCGGCGCATGAGCTGATCGCCAAGAGAGAACTGACATCTCGCGCTTTGACTGAATATTATATAAACGCAATCGCTGAGAAGAACGCCGATTTGAACGTCTATCTCGAGGTATTCAGCGACGCTTTAGGGCAAGCCGATGCGGCTGATGCCGCCATTGCCGCCGGCGAACCGGTCATGGTTTTGACGGGCATTCCGATCGCGATCAAGGACAATATTTTAATCAAAGGGAAAAAGGCCTCGTCGGCTTCGAAAATTCTCGGAAATTACGTCGGGACTTATGATGCGACGGTTGTTAAAAAGCTAAAGGAACAGAAGGCGGTCCTGATCGGACGGGTCAACATGGATGAATTCGCCATGGGCGGCTCGACGGAAAATTCGGCTTTCGGTCCGACCAAGAACCCGGTCGATCCGACGAGAGTTCCGGGCGGGTCGTCTGGAGGATCGGCTGCGGCGGTTGCCGGAGATATGGCCTTAGCCGCTCTCGGATCTGATACCGGCGGTTCCATCCGCCAGCCGGCTAGCTTCTGCGGCGTGGTCGGCCTCAAGCCGACCTACGGTGCCGTTTCTCGCTATGGCCTGATGGCGATGGCTTCTTCTCTCGATCAGATCGGTCCGATCGTAAAATCAGTCGATGACGCTGAAATCATGTTTGCCGCTTTGGCTGGCAGGGATCCGTTGGATTCAACCAGTCTTGCTTCCTCAGCGGTTGCTTCTAAGGCCGGGCCGTATGTCGTCGGCGTCCCGTTCGACTTTTTGGGAGAGGGTCTGGATCCGGAGGTGAAGGCAAATTTCGAAGCCTCGCTTGAAAAACTGAAAGCCAAAGGCCATACGGTCAAGGAAATATCGCTCCCGGCCCTCAAATACTCCCTGGCTTGCTATTACGTTCTGATGCCGGCCGAGGCATCTACTAACCTGGCGCGGTTTGACGGCGTGCGTTACGGGGCCCTTAAGGAGGGCGCGAATCTCTTGGAGGACTATCTCAATTCCCGCGGCCAAGGCTTCGGCCGCGAGGTGCGCCGGCGGATCATGCTCGGTACCTATGTCCTCTCTGCCGGATATTACGACGCGTACTATCACAAGGCTAACGACGTCCGCCGCTTGATCGCGGCTGAGTATCGCAAGGCCTTCGAAACGGTCGACGTGATCGCCACGCCGACCGCGCCGTCGCCGGCTTTTAAACTCGGATCAAAAACGAGCGATCCATTGCAAATGTATCTCGAAGACATTTTTACCGTACCGGTTAATTTGGCCGGCGTTCCTGCGATTTCTGTTCCTTCAGGAAAGACTGCTGCCGGCTTGCCGCTGGGCATTCAATTTACCGCGCCGCATTTCGGTGAGCAGCTGCTCTTTGCGATCGGGCGCGATATCGAGCATAATTAGCTTATGCCGTCGATCAATTTCGACATCTTTTTCTCAAACGTTTACGGATGGATTTTCGGAGAGCGGGATATTTTTTCCGCGCTCGACCTTTTCTTGCTATGGTGGGGGATCATTTCGGTTTTCTTGTCGGTGTGCTTGATCATGATCGCTGCGTACTTGCTGATCAAGATCAATGAGCTCCAACGGGCAGACAATGAAAAGTACGCCCCTGATCCTAAATTGCTGGTATCTTCTCAGCCTGCTAATCCGCATTGGGAGCGGGTCCAGAAATATCTCGGCTCTGAAAGTCCGGCTGAATGGAAGCTGGCCATTCTGGAGGCCGATACGATGCTGGCCGATTTGCTCGAGATGCTGGGCTATCGAGGCGAGAGCTTGGGCGAACGGCTTAAGGCAGTTGAGCCGTCCGACTTCCTGACTTTGAACGACGCCTGGGAAGCTCACAAAGTCCGCAATCAGATCGCCCATGAGAAAGATTTCGTCCTGACCCAACGCGAAGTGCGCCGGGTCATCGACCAGTTTGAGCGGGTGTTCAAGGAGTTCAATTACATTTGACTTTTTGTTTTTTAGATTGTATAAGAAGACCGGACTTCCGTTGTCTGGAAATTACGAAAAAATATTCTTTGTTACGGAGGAAAGATACGTGTCTAAAAAGGGAGTGATCGTTAATTTCGATCGCAAACAGTTCATGGTTCTTAATGAACCTCTTCGTCAACCGATCAGGTGGGTTATAGACGTTGATGGCGTTGTCGAAAACGTCGAGGTTTACGTGGCGCAGGCCACCATGCTCGCAGGCGATATCTGGCTTAAGGCCTTTGCGGATAGCGTTGATTATCCCGATTGGGGCAATCTTCAAGTTCAGTATTCTGCCGAAACAGGCATCGCGACGGCCGAATCGATGGAAGGTCCCGCTTCGTACGCCATCGAATCTAAGCATGACCGATCGGACTTCGGCGAAGTCGGAGAGTCCGCGCAAGGGCCGACAGTGGAGTTTTCCGTCGAAAGCTTGGGCCGGATCCGGGTCCGCTTGTATTGGCTTCAGCCCGAAGATGGCGGGGGCAAGCGGTTCGTCTTTAACGGCTGGATTTTTGACGGAAGATTTCCTGTCAAAGGATACTATGACTTTGGATTTAATCCTGCAAAAGACGGTCAAACCCATCAGCGGGGATATCTTCAGATGGGGAAATGGCAGTAGATCTTTGTCGACGGCCCGGGAATACGTTCCTGGGCTTTTTCATTTGAAATTTTAAAGGCCTGTGGTATAGTAGTCAGCATACTATAGCGGGGTAGAGGAGAGGTACCTCGGGAGGCTCATAACCTCCAGACGCCGGTTCGATTCCGGCCCCCGCAACAAGCAAGGGAACACTAAAAAGCCCTACATAGCAACATTTTTCACCCGTTTAGCTCAGAGGCCTGTAAGAAGGCAGGGGGGTAACTCGTCATCAAGTATGAATAGCCGGCATAATCCAGAAAAGCGCTTCATTGAGGCCTATGATGCCTATGCTGACGCTATGCTGCGGTACTGCTACTTCAAGATTTCCGACCGCCATCGGGCCGAGGAATTGACCGAAGAGGCCTTCATGAAAGCCTGGCAATATCTCGTCAAAGGAGAAGACGTGGAAAACATGAGGGCTTTCCTGTATCGGATCCTTAATAATCTCATTATCGACGAATACCGCCGCAAGCGGACCAGTTCGCTTGATGACCTTGAGGCCGAAGGGTTTGAACTGTCTGACGCTCGGGCTCATACCGACATTGAAGAACAGGTTGAAATCAATCGCCTTCTGGGCATTATCGACCAATTGGACGGCAAGTATCGGGAGGTTGTTATCCTGCGGTATGTCGATGATCTGGGGGTGCGAGAAATTGCTGAGATTCTGGGAGAGGCTGAAAATACCATTTCCGTCCGAATCAACCGAGCCATTAAGCAGCTTAAAAAGCTGATGAAATTATGAGAAAAAAAACCAAAACTTTTGATCAGTTAATGAGCAGCCTCCGGGGTCTGCCTCTTAACCTCTCCGACAAGGCCAGCATGCGAGCCCGGCTTTTGGGTTACATGCGCGCCCATCCGCTCGAGCTTCGCGAGAAACAGCCGGCACCTTCGTTGGTCCGTTCGCCCTTGAGTCGGGAGTTTCGCTTTCGCGCTCTTGAGATCTTGCGCTACCGCTATGTCCCGGTCGCTTTGATCTTGGCGATCACGCTGTCTGGCGGCTTGTCAGCCGCTGCTGAAAGCGCTCTGCCTGGCCAGACGCTGTATCCTATTAAAACCGGTATTAACGAGGAGGTTGTGGCTATCGTTTCCGTCAAGGCTGAATCAAAAGCTAAGTGGGAAGGCAAGCGGGTGACTCGCCGGATCGAAGAGGCTAAGAAATTGGCGGTCGACGGCCAGTTGACCGTGGAAGCCAAGGAGACTATCGAAACAAAACTTAAAGAGCATGCCGACAAAGCATCTGAGAAGATTGCGGAGATAAAAGAGGAAGACAAGGTCGTTGCGGTGGCGGTGAGCACTGAAGTTGAAGCCGCTTTGCGCAACGGCCAGAAGGAATTGACTGCTGTCGCCGAGGAAACTGGCGAGGCTACGATTACGGCTATGGCCGAAACCGCTAGTTCAAGCGCGGCTACGATCGCGGTAAACAAGGCGGAGATTGTTAAAGAGGTGATTGTTGAAACGATCGCAGCCGCAACTACTACGCCAGTTCAGGTGGCTACCAGTACTGACAGCACCATGATGATTGTTGCCACCACCACGGCTACATCAACGATAGAGGCAGATACTCCTAGGAAAGACAAGACGGCAACCTCAACCGAACCGATCCGCAACGACCGCCAAGGGGTGACGGAGGAAGCTTTTTCTGCTGAAGTGCAGCGGCAGATCGAAATAAAGGTTCTGGAATCGATCTCTAACGGCACCTTGCGGATCGACCTCGGCTTTTAGTAGCCTCCTGAGCATTGCCAAAATCGCTTAAATGTGGATAATTTTAGTGTCCATGTCGGCGTAGCTCAGTCGGTTAGAGCGTGGGACTCATAAGCCCAAGGTCGGAGGTTCGATTCCTCCCGCCGACACCCTTGTTTGAACAAACAAGAAAAATGTGTAGAATAGTAGCGATGCAGTCGTAGCTCAACTGGTTAGAGCACCCGCCTGTCACGCGGGAGGTTGAGGGTTCAAGTCCCTTCGACTGCGCAGAGAAGCGCCCAAGGCCTACGCCTGGGCGTTTTACGTTGGTAGTATATAATGTAAGCCGTATGGAAATTATCGTTAGCGTCTTCTTGTTTGCGGCTTCCGCGGCCATTATCTGGTTTTTCAGCGGCTTGCTTATTGAGGCGGTGGACAAGCTGGCGCGGAACTTTAATAAGAGCGGCTTCGTCGTCGCTTTCTTTATTCTAGGGTTCCTGACGTCGATCAGCGAGATTTCGGTTGCGGTTAACGCCGGCTTAAGCGGGGTGCCGCAGATAGCGGTGGGTAACTTGGTAGGGGCTTCGCTGGTTATCCTGCTTCTGATCGTGCCGCTTTTGGCGGTGATAGGAAAAGGAATAGAGCTCAGCGAAACCGTGACCAGGAGAAACTTGGCGCTTTCTCTTTTGGTGGTAGTCTTGCCGGTGCTGCTCATCGTTGACGGTGACGCTACTCGCTCTGAGGGGCTCCTGGTCTTGGCGGCTTACGTGACGCTTCTTTTTGCTATTCGCAACCAGCCAAACATGCAAGCCGAACCGCCGGCGCTAACGGAAGCCTTGTTGGGGAAAAAGCACTTGTTCTTGCACGGTTTGCGCATCGTGCTGGGCGCGATTCTTATTTTCTTCGCTGGAAATGTTTTAGTTGAACAGTCTTCCTATTTTGCGGAGCTCTTGGCGATCCCTAAATCGCTGATCGGCCTCATTCTTTTGTCTATCGGGACCAATATCCCGGAGATTGCGATTGCCGTAAGAGCGGTTCTGCATCATCGCAAGGGCATTGCCTTCGGCGACTATTTAGGATCGGCCGTCACTAATGCGCCGATTTTCGCCTTGCTCGTGCTCTTTAGCGGGCCGTTCTCGCTGGAGGCGAGCGAGTTCGTGACGACTTCGCTGCTGATGGCTGTCGGCTTCGTCTTCTTCTATTTGTTCGCCGGTTCCAAGAACGCGATCTCGAGGGAAGAAGGCCAGGTTCTTCTGATGTTTTATGTCATTTTTCTGTCGGTGCAGATATATAACCTGGTTAGGTTCGCCGGGTAAAGATTTGGCAAGCTCCGAAAAGCCTATATAATCGGCATATATGTCGCAACACCGTGCTTTTTGGGATAAAGAATATAAAACAGGCGAACATTTGGCCCTGTCGACGGAGCCGGCAGAGGATCTGTTGAAGTTCGCCCGCTATTTAGAGCGGGAGCATGGAGCCGGTTTTCTTAATCCGGCTACTTCAGTTCTTGATCTTGGTTGCGGCAATGGGCGCAACTTGATCCATTTGGCCCGACATTACGGTTGTCCTGGCACTGGATATGACATTTCGGCTGAAGCCATCAAGCAGGCCGAAGCTGCCGGCCAGGACCTTTCGCTCTCGTTCAAAGCCCGTTCTATGGCCGGAAGACTCGAACTCCCGGATGAGTCGGCAACTCTCGTGTTGGATATGATGAGCTCTCATTTCCTTAGGCAAAAAGAGCGCGAAGCGCTCAGGGAGGAAATCCTGCGCGTGCTCGCGTACGACGGCTGGCTGTTTTTCAAATCATTTTTAGCTGAAGAGGATTTGCATGTGAAGCGGCTATTGCGGGATCATCCGGCCGACGAGCCTAATGCTTATATCCACCCAAAGTTAGGCGTATATGAATATGTTTGGACAGTCGATGCTCTTAAGGAGTTCTTCGGCCCATATTTCGAGATTAGGAAAATCGAAAAATCCCACAAGCACCTACTCCGCGGCAAGGCCTTCAAGCGGCGGACCGTTTCGGCCTATCTGCAGAAGAAGTAAAGAAAAAAGCGCCTCTTCCCGAAGGAGGCGCTTTGTATTTTCAGCGATGATCGGCCGGTCTGGCTGACCTCGTAAGAAGGCTGTGAGGTATGTGAGAAGTCCACATGCCGTATTCTATAACCGTTGTTCCGCGGTAGCGGGCTGTTCCTTGGCAGGTCTTTATTGCGGAATTGTTCCGCCTGCTTCGTTTCAAGGCCTCGTGTTGAAGCCGGAGTTTGAGAGCTTCTGCCCGGCTGTTTTCTCGGTGAGAATGACGGTTTATTACAAAGATCACGATCATGAGCGTTTCGGTATCCATCTCCCTTATGGTATCGTCGCCGATGCCTGATCTAAGGATTTCGCGAGAAAGCTGGTCGACGAATCTCTTGTCTTCCTGAGGTTTCGTCTTCTTCCTGCTGTTTGCGGCCTCCTTAAGTTTTAAAATGTGCATACGTGCCTCTGTTGAAAGGGGGAACATGCTACTGTCGCTTCCCATACGACGTTCCTTTCGGGCTTGTTGGCCCAAGAAATCTGCTGCGCTAATCTCAGCTTAGCATGGAGGCTTTCTGCTGTACAAGTTGAAAAAAGCCGAGCCTTGTAGTATCATAAGTCCGTTATTTAAAGCCGTTGTAGCTCAGTTGGTAGAGCACGTCATTGGTAATGACGAGGTCTCCGGTTCAATCCCGGACAACGGCTCCCTGGGTTGAAAAATATACGTAAAAAGAAGCTGGAGTTTTCTCCAGCTTTTTGGTAGAGTACCTGCATCAGAGGCCACCTTAGCTCAGTTGGTAGAGCGTCGCACTCGTAACGCGAAGGTCCCGAGTTCGATCCTCGGAGGTGGCTCCCGTAATAGCTTAACAACCTGTATACTGTATCCATATGGAAAAACTCCCAATTCAGGATCAAGAAAATGCTCCTATCAGCGTGCTTGAACGGATGCGGGCCGAGACGCCCGGTGTCGATGGGGAAGTAAGAAAAATTGTCGGAGAATACTTAAAAGAGATCGGTCTTGATGGCCGAAAGCTTCTTGTTGCCGGTTGTCAGGATGGATTAGAGGTCAAACGCGAAGAATTTTAAAAACATGACCGAGGAAGAATTAGCTAGATATCTGCGCATAGAAAAGATGACTCCTGAGGAACAGGAATCGTTGCTGTTCATGCTGGAAGAATTGATTGCTGAACGAATTTACGCCAGCGTGGCCCAGATGGTGGCTGGACGGGAAAACGAAGAAGAGATCGCTGCTGTTTTGAATCCGCAGCTCGCGCAACGGGTCGCATCCTCGGTGATCGAAGAGTTCCGCGCAGCGGTCTGATCCTTATTTGCCCCGCTAGGGGTTTTTCTTTATACTGCCTCTGTATGAGCGAAGATCTTAAAGCGCGGATCGAGGCGCTTGAAGCCCAAATGCTTAAGCCTGATTTCTGGGCCAATAAAGACCAGGCTCAGGCGATAATCCGCGATATTCAGGTCCTAAAGGAGGAATTGGCGGGGGCTGGCAAGTATGACAAGGGCGACGCTATCGTCACTGTTTTTGCCGGCGCCGGCGGCGATGACGCGGAAGACTTTTCGCGAATCCTGTTGGAGATGTACCTGAAATACGCCGAGCGCAAGAACTTCGGCGTAACCGTCCTTCATGAAAATCAGAACACGCATGGCGGTTACCGCAATATTACCTTTGAGGTTCACGGCCGCGGTGCATATGGTATACTTAAGCATGAATCCGGCGTTCATCGTTTGGTCCGGATTTCGCCCTTTAACGCAAAGAAATTACGACATACGTCTTTCTCGCTGGTGGAAGTCGTTCCGAAGTTCGCCAAGGCGGACACGGAGATGGCTATTCCTGAAGACGACCTTGAGGTCGAATTCTCCCGTTCGAGCGGCCCAGGCGGGCAGAACGTTAACAAGCGGGAGACGGCTGTTCGGGTGGTCCATAAGCCGACAGGTTTGGCGGTCCACTGCGAATCTGAACGTTCTCAGCAGCAGAACCGCGAACGAGCGCTCGAAATTCTTAAAGGCAAGCTCTATAAGCGCCTAGAGGAAGAGCGGATGGCTAAGGAAAAAGGCCTCTACGTCAGCAAGACGACAGAAATCGAGTGGGGCAATCAGATCCGCTCGTATGTTTTTCATCCTTACAAGCTTGTTAAGGATCATCGGACGGAAGCGGAGACAAGCGATGTCGATGCGGTATTGGAGGGCGATATCGACCTTTTTATTGAAGCCGAACAAAACCTACAATCATGATTTATTTCGACAAAGTAAGCAAAATCTATCCCGGGGACGCGGTGGCGCTCAGAGACGTTTCTTTCGCTGTTGAGCCGGGGGAGTTCGTTTCGGTCGTTGGACATTCTGGCGCCGGCAAATCGACTCTCCTTAAAATGATCCTGGCCGAAGACCGTCCGACGGCCGGATCGGTATTCTTCGAATCAACTGATATTCATAATTTGGACAAGAAGCAGATTCCTCAGCTGCGTCGCCGGATCGGCAGCGTTTTTCAGGATTTCCGCTTGCTGCCGAACAAGACTGCTTACGAAAACATCGCTTTTACGATGGAGGCGTCGGGCCGAACTGACGAGGAGATAAACTCTGACGTTCCTCATATCCTTGAGCTGGTCGGCTTGGAAAACAAAATGTGGAGTTTCCCGCGGGAGATGTCGGGCGGCGAACGCCAGCGTATCGCGATTGCTCGAGCTATCGTTAATCAGCCGGATCTTTTGATCGCCGATGAGCCGACCGGCAATCTTGACCCGGTAAACACGCATGACATCATTCAGATCTTCAAGAAGATCAATGAAATCGGTACTACGGTCATTCTGACGACGCATAACAAGAGCGTGATCGATTCTTTGGGTCGGCGAGTTATTACTATGGAAGAAGGGCAGGTTGTCCGTGATGACAAGTCTGGCCGCTATTCAATTTAAATATTATGTTGTGGACACACGTACGCAGAATTGTTAAATCAGGCCTTGTAAATTTTTGGCGCAATAAAGTGGTGGCGATTGCTTCAGTTTTCGTCATTACCGTAACGCTGTTCGTTATCGGCGGGCTTATCATGGCGAGCGCCTTCTTGAACGCCTCCCTTAACGAAATTCAGGCTAAGGTTGATGTCAGCGTCACCTTTAATCCTGACGTTGCCGAAGCCGACGTTTTGGCGGTCAAGCAATCGCTTGAGACCCAGCCAGGCGTAACAGCGGTAACGTACACTTCCCGCGAGGACGAACTTAAGAATTTCCGTGAGCTTCATAAGGATAATTCCTTGCTGATCCAATCGCTGGACGAGCTTGGCAATCCGTTTGGCGCCCGCTTGTCTGTCCGTGCTGCCGATCCTTCCCATTACGAGGCTATTGCCACTTTCCTGGAAGGCAAAAACGATGAGAGCGGCGCGCTGGTCGCTCCGATTGATAAGATTACCTTCAAGAAAGATTTGGTAGATCGGCTGATTGGCTTGATCGATGCCACGCGCAAGGTGGGCTTGGCGGTAAGCGTCGTGCTGATCGCGATGTCCGTACTCGTGACCTTCAATACTATTTCGCTTGCGATCTATATTTCCCGCGAAGAAATTTCCGTGATGCGACTGGTGGGGGCGGGCGATAATTATGTCCGCGGACCTTTCATGGTCGAAGGGCTCGTTGCCGGCATCCTCTCGGCCTTTATAGCCATGATTCTCTTGTACCCAGCTGTAATTTGGGTCAAAGATGCTACCGCTTCTGTGTACGGCGGCGTGACGCTGGTATCGTATTATCTGTCTAACTTTGCCCAAATCTTCCTTATCCTCCTCGGTTCGGGCATGATTCTCGGCACGGTTTCCAGCTATCTGGCGATTCGAAAGTACATCAAGATTTAACCGATTAGCAGCGTAAGCATTACCGGCGTGAAAAATCATAAATATATCTTCGTAGTTGGCGGCGTAATGTCGGGGGTTGGAAAAGGGGTGACGACGGCTTCGATCGGCAAGATCTTGCAGGCGCGAGGCTTTAAAATGAACCCGATCAAGATCGACCCCTATCTGAACGTCGACGCCGGAACAATGAACCCAATCGAGCACGGAGAAGTCTTCGTGCTCGATTCTGGTTTGGAGTGCGACCAGGACATGGGCAACTATGAACGCTTCCTTGATGTCGCCGTGCCGCATGAGAACTATATGACCAGCGGCATGGTGTACAAGCATGTTATCGACAAAGAGCGGGCGCTCGGTTACGGCGGCAAGTGCGTCGATCCGGTGCCGTATATCTGCGGTGAAATTTTGCGCCGAATCGAAAAGTCGATCGAGAAGACAAAGTCGGACGTGACGATCGTTGAGATCGGCGGTACTATCGGGGAATTTCAGAACGTCATGTTCATCGAAGCGGCCCGCATGCTCAAGCTCAAACACCCTGACGACGTCATCTTTGTCTTGGTTTCATATCTGCCCGTACCGGACAAGGTAGGGGAAATGAAGACCAAGCCGACGCAGTACGCCGTCAGGACGTTTAATTCCTACGGTGTCCATCCTGACATCATCGTAGCCCGCTCCGACCGACCTCTCGACAAGAAGCGCAAAGAAAAGATCGCTTTCCAAAGCAATGTGCCGATTGATAACATTATTTCCGCGCCTGACGTCGACAGCATTTACGATATCCCTCTTAATTTTGAAAAAGACGGGCTTTCCGATACCTTGCTGAAACTCTTGAAGCTTAAGCCTAAAGAATCTGATCTCTCCGAATGGCGGAAGATGGTTCTTAAAATGCATAAGGCGACCGATGAGGTAAATATCGCGGTGGTCGGCAAATATTTCAAAACCGGCGACTTCGTCCTGTCTGACGTATATATTTCCGTCATTGAGTCCTTGAAGCATGGCGCGACGACTCTGGGCAAGAAAGCGAAGCTGACGTGGCTGGACTCCCATGACTATGAAGAAAACCCTAAGCTTTTGCAAGATCTGGCCGGATTCGACGGCATCTTGATCCCTGGCGGCTTTGGCGAATCAGGCATCGAGGGCAAGCTCAAGGTTATCCAGTATGCTCGTGAAAACCACATCCCGTATTTCGGTCTGTGCTACGGCATGCAGCTGGCCGTCGTAGAATTCTGCCGCAATGTGCTGGGTTGGAAAGAGGCTCATACGACCGAGATCAGCAAGACGACTCCGTATCCGGTGATTGATATTATGGCTGAGCAGAAAAAGCTGATGGAAGAGGCTAATTACGGCGGGACTATGCGTCTTGGTTCCTATCCGTGCCGGCTTAAAAAAGGCACCCAGGCTTATGCCGCTTACGGCCGCGAAGAGGCGGAAGAACGCCATCGCCATCGCTATGAGGTTAATAACGCCTATATCGGAGAGATTGAAAAAAACGGTGGCGTTTTTTCCGGCACGTCGCCTAATGGCAATCTGATGGAAATCTTCGAATTGCCTAAAAAGGCCCACCCATTTTTTCTCGGCAGCCAATTCCATCCCGAGTTCAAGTCGTCGCCTTTGCGGCCGCATCCACTGTTCGTGGCGTTTTTGAGGGCGGCGAGCGCTAAAAACAAAGGAAAAAAATAAAGGTCACATCGTCTCTTCATGTCCTTTAGAGAAGCAAGAAAAGCATGAGCTTCGGCTCATGCTTTTTTCATGGCAGCCAGCGCTTAATACGGAAGAGTTTATCATTAACCGACCGAATAGACGTATGCATTATCGAATATTTTTCCGCCTGTTTTTACTCCTAATGCTGGCTGCTCCCTTGGCAGGGTCGGCAGCGATTGCCGACTGGTATCGCGGCGTTAGTATTGTCCCTCGCGACCAGACCGACTTCGCTTCCAACGAGTTCCGCCAGTCCGTCGCCAACCTGC
>Ga0196976_1001055_pt1 | contig 13891 bp, 14 predicted proteins | sample S3v_513CmetaG_FD_148644 | JGI IMG/M metagenome (GOLD analysis project Ga0196976, IMG submission 148644) | Soil microbial communities from Anza Borrego desert, Southern California, United States - S3+v_5-13C | ecosystem: Environmental > Terrestrial > Soil > Desert | place: USA: California...
CGCGGACGCGAGGGCTCGCGCACCGAGAAGCTGCGACAACCCGAAGCCGATCAACCCCTGGCCGGCGAGCGAGACCGCGAAGCCGAACTGGGACGCGAAATCGCCGCGCGCGGCGCGGAAGATCGCCGTCGCCGCGAAGCAGGCGCCCGCGCCCACCGCGACCGACAACGCTGCGCTGCGGACGACCACCGCCAGCGCGATGCCGACAAAGAGGAGCAGGAACAGCGCTCCCATCCAACCCGCGAAGCCGAGCATCAGGCGCACGAACCAGGGCGAACGCTGCTCGTCGGGCGCCGGCGCCTCCCCTTCGACCAGCGATGCGGCGCGCAACCGCTCCCACAGCGCCTCGCGCGTGAGCGCGCTCACGCGTCGATCTCCCGGGCCACCTGGCGCAGCCAGTATCCCGCGGCGGCCGAAAGACCGATCACCGCCACGCCGAGGAGCAGGAATGCGCCGCCGTCGCGGAACGTGAGGCCGCGCGAAAGGAGCGTCGTCGCGACGACGATGGCCGAGAGCGCCCCCGCGGCCAGCATGAAGAGGTCCTTCAGCACGTGGCGGTAGACGCCGTAGAGCGCGCCGATCCAGGCGAGCCAAGCGGGGAGCGCCCAGGCCGAGGTGCGGCTGCTCTCGAAGAGCGCCGCCACCGCGAGGGCGGTCACGGGAATGCCGCACGCCAGCACGATCAGACGCGGCGCCCAGCGCCCTCGCAACCACGCGAGCCGCGTCGCAGCGGCCTCCCACGCCGCGAGGGCGGCGACGTTGACGCCGAACAGCAGCCACGCCATCGCTTGCGGGCTGAACAGCAGGCCGAATACGCCGGGGAATGTCAGGAAGTAGAGGGACGCGGCGAGATTGACGAGGGCGAGCCAGACGATCCACAGGACGGCGAAGCGGCCGACCAGCGCCCAGGGCAGGATCGCCGCCGCCCAGACGGCGAAGAGCTCGAACGTGTCGGCGCCCGTCTGGTAGGTCTGGCCGATGAGCGCGAACAGCGCGCCGGCGAAGAGCGCTGCCGCAACAAGCGCCGCACGTGCGGCCGGCCGATCGAGGTCGAGCTTCCACAGCACCGCGAGCGCCGCGACGATCGGCGCCTGGGCGAGCGCGAACTTGCCGAAGCGCCCGATCTCGTCCCAGTTGAAGGCAAAGAAGAAGATGACGCCCGCGCCCAGGAGCGCCGCGCCGAGGAAGAGGAACATGCGGTCGAGGAACGCGCGCCACGCGTCGGCGCCGGGGAGGGCGCCGCCCAGCTCGAGCGCGCGGCGCAGGCCGCCTGCAGCGATGCGGCCCTGCCGTGCCCATTCCAGGATCTCGCGGCGCGCTTGCATGGCTCCCTCCCCGGGGCGCATTGTGCCTCCAATGTGGTAAAAGTGCGGCCTTCCCGCAACACCCTGTCAGGCCAAGGATTTCCCATGCTCATCCGCGACAAGCTCTTCATCAACGGGCGCTGGAGCGCGCCTTCGTCCAGCCAATCCATCGATGTCCACAACGCCGGTACCGGAGAAGTCATGGGGCGCGTGCCGGCAGGCACGGAGAAGGACGTGGAGGCGGCGGTCGTTGCGGCGCGCGCCGCGCTCGACGGCTGGAGCCAGACGGCCAAGGAGAAACGCGCCGAGTTCCTGGAAAAGATCTCCGCCGGGCTCAAGTCCCGCGCCGACGAGCTCGCCAAAGTAATCGCGCAGGAGGTGGGCATGCCGCTCAAGATGGCCGGGCGCATCCAGGCCGGGCTGCCGATCGCCAACTTCGCGAACTACGCGAGGCTCCTCAGGGAGTATTCCTTCGAGGGCAAGGTCGGCAATTCGCTGGTGGTGCGCGAGCCCGTGGGCGTGGTCGGCGCGATCACGCCGTGGAACTACCCGCTGCACCAGATTGCGCTCAAGGTCGCGCCGGCGCTCGGCGCGGGCTGCACGGTCGTGCTGAAGCCCTCCGAAGTGGCACCGTTCAACGCGTTCCTCCTCGCGGAGGTCGTTGAAGCCGCGGGGCTGCCGGCCGGGGTGTTCAACCTCGTCACCGGCTTCGGCGTGCCGGCGGGCGAGGCGCTCGTCAAGCACCCGTCGGTGGACATGATCTCCTTCACCGGCTCGACTCGCGCCGGCAAGCGCATCTCGGAGCTCGCCGCACAAGGCGTGAAGCGCGTCGCGCTCGAGCTTGGCGGCAAGAGCGCCTCGGTGATCCTCGACGACGCCGACCTGCCGGCGGCGGTGAAGAGCACGGTCAACGGCTGCTACCTGAACTCCGGCCAGACCTGCACTGCCCTGACGCGCATGCTGGTGCCGCAATCGAAGTACGACGAAGCCGCGAAACTTGCCGCCGAGGCGGCGAAATCGTTCACCGTGGGCGACCCGCTCGCCGAGACGTCGAAGCTCGGCCCCCTTTCGTCGCAGGCGCAGCTGGAACGCGTTCGCAGCTACATCCGCAAGGGGATCGAGGAAGGCGCCGAGCTCCTCGCCGGCGGACCCGATGCGCCCGAGGGCGCGCCGCAGGGCGGCTACTACGTGAAGCCCACCGTTTTCGGCAAGGTGCGCAACGACATGACCATCGCCCAGGAGGAGATCTTCGGGCCGGTGCTTTCGATCATCCCGTACCAGGACGAGGAGGAGGCGGTGCGCATCGCCAACGACTCGATCTACGGGCTCGCGGGCGCGGTGTGGTCGAAGGACGAGTCGCGCGCGCAGCGCGTGGCCCGGCGAATCCGCGCCGGCCAGATCGACATCAACGGCGGCGCCTTCAACATGAACGCCCCCTTCGGCGGCTTCAAGCAGTCCGGCCACGGCCGCGAAGCCGGCGTCTACGGGCTCGAGGAATTCCTCGAGTACAAATCGCTTCAGCTCAAGGGGTGAGCATGAAAGTCCAGCAGCTTTTAAGCCTCAATGGAAAGACGGCACTCATCACCGGGGGCTCGCGCGGGCTCGGGCTGCAGATGGCCGAGGCGCTCGGCGAGATGGGCGCGAAGGTGGCCATTACGGCGCGCAAGAAGGCCGAGCTTGACGAAGCGGTTGCGCACCTCGGGAAATCCGGCATCGACGCGCGCGCCTATGTCTGCGACCTGGGCAGGCGCGAGCAGGTTGCGCCGCTCGCGGACGCGGTGCTCAAGGATCTCGGGCGCGTCGACATCCTGGTCAACAACGCGGGCGCCACCTGGGGCGCGCCGGCCGAGGACCATCCGCTCGAAGCCTGGGACAAGCTGGTGAACCTCAACCTCACCGGGGCGTTCCTGCTCTCGCAGCAGGTGGCCAAGCGCTCGATGATCCCGGCGAAATGGGGCCGCATCATCAACACCGCGTCGATCGCCGGGCTCACCGCGAGCGATCCGCGCGTGGTGAAGACGGTGGCGTACAACGCGACCAAGCACGGCCTCATCGGCCTCACCCGGCAGTGCGCCGCGGAATGGGGCGAGCACGGCATCACCGTGAACGCCATCTGCCCGGGATTCTTCCCCTCGAAGATGACGCGCGCGACGGTCGAGACCTACGGCAAGGCGATGCTCGAGGTGACCCCGACCCGGCGCCTCGGAAACGACGAGGACCTCAAGGGCCTCACCGTTCTGCTGGCCTCCGAGGCGTCGCGCCACATCACGGGCCAGGCGATCGCGGTGGACGGCGGGGCGACGATCCTGTGAAGGTGATGGACGTCGAGTACGCGCGGGCGTACCAGAAGAAAATCCCGTTCGTTTCGCACCTGAAGATCGACACCGAGACTCTCGGCGCCGGCACGGCCCGCCTCTCCATGCCGGTCGAAGGGCACCTGAAGAACAGCCTCGGCACCGCGCACGGCGGCGTCATCATGTCGCTCCTCGATGTCGCGCTCTGCACCGCGGCGCGCACGCTCCATCCCGACTCGATCGGCGTCGTCACCATCGACCTCAGCACCTCGTTCATCGGCGGCGCGACCGGCTCGATGCTGTTCGCCGAAGCGCGCGTCCTGAAGGACGGGCGCAGCATGAGCTTCGTGGAAGCCGAGGCGAAGAACGACGACGGCTCGCTCGTCGCTAAGGCGATCGCGACGGTGCGGGTTCGGCTGAAGGACAAGACGTAAGCAGCGTCGGCTTCGAGGCAAGCCACAGGAGTCCCGCGAGCTGGATGGCCCACACCAGGCCGAACGCCCACGGGTAAGCCTCCGCGGCGTAGCCGCCGGGCGTCTGGGGCCAGAGGTCGAGCACCAGGCCGATGACCCACTGTCCGCCGAACATGCCGATGAAACCGAGCTGGTTGATCGCGGTGTTCGCGCGCCCGGCCATCTCCTTCGGCAGGCGCCGCGAAAGGATCGAGTAGCCGAGCACCACCGACGTGCCGCCGACCACGAACAGGCACCACAGCGGCATGGCGAGGGTGCGGGCGCCGAGGATGATGAAGAGCAGCGACGCGGACGAGGCGGCCACGCCGCCGATGAGGAGCGGAAGGGCGCTGCGGCCCTGCTTCGCGCGACGGTCCGCCGCGCGGCCGAAGCCCATGTAGCCCACGATCATGGACACGTTGATGGCGAGGAGGCCGCGCGCGACTTCCGCAGGCGTGTAGCCCACCACATCGCGCAGCCAGGTTGCGACCCACAGCGTCTGGAGCGCGACCGCGGCGCACTGGCTGCCGCCCAGGCACACCGCGATGCGCAGGAACACCGGGTCGCGGAAGAGCGCGACGAGGCCGCGTACCTGCTCGGCGAGGGGCGTGGCCTGGCCGCGCGAGCGCTCCGGCACCACGAGCCACAGCGCAAGGCTGACCGCGAGGGTTGCGCCGACCAGGAGCAGGAATACCTGCCGCCACGGCCACACGCGCAGCAGCAGCTCGAGCGGAACCGTCGCCACCATGGCGCCCAGCGCGCCGCCGGAAAACGCAATTGCGTTCATCGTCGAGATGCGTTCGGGCGGGTACCACAGGACGAACGCGGTGAGCGCCGCCATCAGGCAGCCCGAGACGCCCAGGCCGATCATCGTGCGCGCGGCGATGGCCGATTCAGCCGACTGCGCGGTCGCGAACCAGACGCCGCCGGCGGCGGCGACGAGCAGCAGGACCGCGTTCACGCGGCGCGGGCCGTAGCGATCGAGCAGCAGCCCGAGCGGCAGCTGGGAGAGCGCGAACGCGAGGAAGTACGCGCTCGAGAGCAGGCCGAGCCCGCCGGCCGTCAGGCCGAACTCGGCCGCGAGCGTCGGCCCGAGCACCGCATTGATCATGCGGAAGACGTAGGAGACGAAGTACCCCGCCAGGAACGGCAGGGCCACCGTGAAGAAAAGGCGCGCGCCCGAGAGGCTCAGGCTCTGGGCTTTTCCAGCCCCCCGACGTAGAAGCGGTTCCACGTCGGGGCGATGATCATCTCGTTCACGCAGGTACGGGCCGGCATCGTCGCGACGAAGAGGATCGCCTTGCCGAAGTCCTCGGCCTGCGCCATGCGCGCGCGCTCCTCGGCGGACGGCGGCACGGGCCGCTTCTCGAGGATCGGCGTCGCGACCTCGCCCGGCAGGATGGAGGTGGCGCGGATGCCGTGCATGCACTCCTCCATGTTGATCGACTCGGTGACCGCGATCACCGCGCGCTTGGTCGCGTTGTACGCGGGCCCGGTCAGCACGCTCGCGTAGCGGCCGGCCCAGGAGGAGATGTTGATGATCAGGCCATCGCCGCGGGCGCGCATGCCGGGCAGCACCGAGTGGCAGCAGTAGAACAGGCCGTCGAGGTTGATGCGCACCACCTCGTTCCAGCCCTCCAGCGACATGGTCTTCAGGTTGCGCTTGCCGCCGCCGATGTTCGTGCCGGCGCTCGTGACCAGGATATCGATGCGGCCGTGCCGCTTCTCGATGTCGGCCGCGGTCTTCACGACCGCCTGCTGGTCCGAGACGTCGAGCAGCGTCGCTTCGGCCTCGCCGATCTTCCTCAGCTCGCCGAGCGCGCTTTCATTGGTGCGCGCGGTGCGTCCCGAGACGACGACGCGGGCGCCCGCCTCGAGCAGCGCCTTCGCGCCGGCGAGCCCGATGCCCGAGCCGCCGCCGGTGATCCAGGCGACTTTGCCGCGCAGCTCAGCGCTTGGCATATTGCGCCGAGCCGAACAGGACCTCCTTCTGCTCCGGGGTCATTTCCGGGCGCCGGCGCTCGGCGAGCACCTGCAGCGCCCGCTGCACCGCCGGACGCGCGGCGATCCCTTCGCGCCAGCGCTGCACGTTCGGGTATTCCTTGATGTCGACGCCCTGTCGTTCCGGGAAGCGCATCCAGGGCATCGCCGCCATGTCGGCGATGGTGTACTCGTCGCACGCGAGGTACTTGCTCTCCTTCAGCCGCCTTTCCACCACGCCGTAGAGGCGGTTGGCCTCGTTCCTGTACCGGTTCATCGCGTACTCGATCTTCTCCGGCGCGTAGCCGAGGAAGTGATGCGCCTGGCCGAGCATCGGGCCGATGTGGCCCATCTGGAACATCACCCACTGCATGACCTGCCAGCGCTTGCGGATGTCCTCGGGCAGGAACCGGCCGGTCTTGGTGGCGAGATAGAAGAGCATCGCGCCCGATTCGGCGAGCGCCATCGGCTTTCCGTCCGGCCCGTCGCGGTCGATCATCGCCGGCATCTTGTTGTTGGGCGAGATCTTCAGGAAATCGGGCTTGAACTGGTCGCCGGCGCCGATGTCGACGGGGATTACGTTGTACTCGAGGCCCGTCTCCTCGAGCATGATGTGGATCTTGTGCCCGTTGGGCGTTGGCCAGGTGTAGAGGTCGATCATAGTTTCACCAATTGCTTTCCGAAGTTTTCACCCTTGAGCATCCCGATGAACGCCTTGGGTGCGTTCTCCAGTCCCTGCGCCACCGTTTCGCGGTACTTCAGCTTCCCGCTCGCCACCCAGCCGGCGAGCTCCGGGATCGCCTTGCCCCAGAGCTCCAGGCGGTCCGAGACGATGAAGCCCTGCACCTTGATGCGGTTGACGAGGATCGACTGGAACGTCTTCACGCCATAGGGCTCGGTGGCGTTGTACTGCGAGATGAGGCCGCACACGGCGATGCGCGAGAACGCGTTCATCCGCCGCAAAACCGCGTCGAGGATCTCTCCGCCGACGTTCTCGAAGTAGCAGTCGATGCCCTTCCCGGTGGCGGCCTTCAGGTCTTCGTTCAGACGGCCGGCCTTGTAGTCGACGCAGGCGTCGAAGCCGAGCTCGTTCACGACGTAGTCGCACTTCGCCCGGCCGCCGGCGATGCCGACTGCGCGGCAGCCCTTGAGCTTCGCGATCTGCCCCACCACGCTGCCCACCGCGCCGGAGGCGGCGGAGACGACGACCGTCTCCCCTTCCTTCGGCTGGCAGATGTCGAGCAGCCCGACCCACGCGGTGACGCCGGGCATGCCGACGACGCCGAGGTAGGCGGGAAGGGGGATGCGGCTCGCGTCCACCTTGTTGAGGCCCTTGCCGTCCGACACCCCGTACTGCTGCCAGCCGAACGAGCCCACCACCGTGTCCCCCGGCTTGAACTTCGGGTTCTTCGACTCGAGGACTTCGCCCGCCGTGCCGCCGACCATCACCGCGTCGATCTCCTGCTTCGCGGCGTAGGACTTCACGTCGTTCATGCGCCCGCGCATGTAGGGGTCGAGCGAGAGCCACAGGTTCTTCACCAGCACCTCGCCGTCCTTGGGCTGCGGGACCGGCGCGCGCTCGAGGCGGAAGTTCTCCTCGGTGACCCAGCCGGTGGGGCGGCTGGCGAGGACGACCCGGAGGTTTTCCACTAAAGCGACGCGAAGCGTTCGAGGTGGTAGTCGGCGCCGCCGAACTGCTCGGTGATCACCGTCAGGCGGCGGAACGTATGGCTCACCTTCAGTTCCTCCGTCATGCCCATGCCGCCGTGCAGCTGCACCGATTCCTGGCTGATGTAGCGGGCGTTGTCCGAGATCTTGATCTTGGCCGCCGACACCGAGCGCATGCGGTCCTTGGCGTCCTCGGCGGAATCCGCCTTGGAGCAGGCGAGGCAGGCCATGGACTTCGCCTGCTCGTAGGCCACGTACATGTCGACCATGCGGTGCTGCAGGGCCTGGAAGGTGCCGATGGGAACGCCGAACTGCTTGCGCGTCTTCAGGTACTCGAGCGTCGTGTCGCAGGCGAACTTCATCGCCCCGACCGCCTCGGCGCAGACCAGGGCGGTGCCGAAGTCGATCGCCGCCTCGACCTCGGCCAGGCCGCCTTCGAGCCGCTCGGCTTTCGCGCCCTTGAGCACGACGTCGGCGCTGCGCGTCTCGTCGAGCGCGCGAAACGGCCGCATCTGCACGTCCTTCGCGTCGACCAGGAAGAGCGCGATGCCCTTCGCGTCCTTCGCGGAAACGACGAGCTTGTCCGCCATCGGCGCGCCCGAGACGGCTTTCTTCTCGCCGTCGAGCGTCCACGCGGCGCCGGACTGCTTCGCCGCCGCGTTCACGTGGCCGACGCGGTGGCGTGCGCCCTGCTCGGCGTGCGCAAAGGCAAGGCGCGCCTTGCCCTCGACCACGGAGCCGAGGATGTCGTGCTTGCGGATGAGGCGCGCCGCGAGGACCGTCGGGAGGTAGGGCTCGACGACGAGCGCGTCGCCGAACGCCTCCATGACGCCCATGAGGTCGACCGCCCCGCCGCCGAAGCCGCCGAAGTCGGTGGACACGGGCAGGCCGGTGAGCCCCATCTCGGCGAGCTGCGCCCAGACCTGCGGGCTCCAGCCTTCCTTCGAAGCGACGATTTTGCGCCGCGCCTCGAAGTCGTAGTCCTTCTGCAGGTAGCGCCGGACCGAGTCGGCGAGCAGCTGCTGCTCTTCGTTGTAGTCGAAGTTCATTTAGAGCCCCAAGGTCATCTTGGCGATGATGTTGCGCTGGATCTCGTTCGAGCCGGCGTAGATGGTGGTCTTGCGCATGCTGCAGTAGCGCGGCCCGAGCTTCTCGGCGATCTCGCGCGCCTCGGCCGGGTCCTCGGCCTGCACCATAAGCTCGGTGAGCATCTGCTGGATCTCGGTGCCCTTGATCTTCAGCATCGACACGTCGGCGCCCGGCGGCTGCCCGGTGCGTCGCATCTGGTCGAGGAAGCGCAGGTTCGTGATCTCGAGCGCCATCAGCTCGACTTCGAGGCGCGACAGCCGGTCCTTGAACCGCATGTCGGAGATGTTCCTGGAGGAAGCAAACTCCTTCAGCTTCGCCAGCTCGCGCTTCGAGGCGCCGATGCGCCCGGTGTTCATGCGCTCGTAGCCGAGGAGGTACTTGGCGACCGTCCACCCCTTGCCTTCCTTGAACACCAGGTTCTCCGCGGGAACCTTCACGTCGTCGAAGAACACCTCGTTCACCTCGTGCCCGCCGTCCATGAGGATCAGCGGGCGCACCGTGATGCCGGGCGTCTTCATGTCGATGAGGAGGAACGAGATGCCTTCCTGCCGCTTCTCCACCGTCGGGTCGGTGCGCACCAGGCAGAAGATCCAGTCGGCGAAGTGGCCGAGCGTGGTCCAGATCTTCTGGCCGTTCACGACGTAGTGGTCGCCGCCTTTATCCGAAACTCGCACGGCCTTCGTCTTGAGCGACGCGAGGTCGCTCCCCGAGCCCGGCTCCGAGTAGCCCTGGCACCAGAAGTCGTCGCCGTTGTAGATGCGCGGCAGGAAGCGCTTCTTTTGCTCCTCGGTGCCGAACTGCAGCAGCACCGGCGCGCACATGGTCAGGCCGAACGGGATGAGCGGCGGGCTGCCGACGAACCCGAGCTCCTCCTCGAAGATGTAGCGCTGCACGACGTTCCAGCCGGTGCCGCCCCACTCTTTCGGCCACGCGGGCGCAACCCAGCCCTTCTTGGCGAGGGTGCGGTGCCAGCGCAGCAGGTCGTCCTTGGACAGGTGGTCGTAGTTCGCGACCTTCTCGCGCAGGTCGGCCGGAAGGTTCTGCTGCAGCCAGGCCCGCACCTCGTCCCGGAACGCGAGCTCTTCGGCGGAGTAGTTGAGATCCATGACGACGCCCTTCCGTTTGAAACGGTTTTCCCGCGGGGAAACTAAAGGATAGTAACGCCGCCGTCGGCGACGATCACCTGTCCCGTGACGAAGGCCGCCGCGTCGGAAGCGAGGAAGACGGCGATGCCGCCGATGTCCCGCGGCTCGCCGAGCCGGCGCAGCGGCGTGGCCTGCTCCCGCTCGGCGCGGCGCGCGTCGTCTTCCCACAGGGCGCGCGCGAAGTCGGTGCGGATCAGACCCGGCGCAATGGCGTTAACCCGGACGTTCTTCGGCCCCCACTCCGCCGCCAGGTTGCGCACCAGGTGGTGGTCGGCGGCCTTCGACATGCCGTAGGCCCCGATGACCGTGTTGGCGACGATCCCCCCGATGGAGCCCACCACGATGAAGCTGCCGGCGCCCCGGGACGCCATCGCCGGCAGCGTCATGCCGGCGAGCCACAGGGTGCTCTTCACGTTGTTGGCGAAGATCTTGTCGAACGCCTCGTCGGGCAGGCCGGTGAGCGGGCCGTAGTACGGATTCGTCGCCGCGTTCGTCACCACGATGTCGATGCGGCCCCAGCGCTCGAGCGTCGCATCCACGAGCCCCTGGAGGTCCTCCTTGCGCGAGACGTTGCAGGGGCGGGCGAGGTGCTCGATACCCTTGCGCTCGAATTCCTTCGACACCTCCGCGCATGCGTCGGCCTTGCGGCTTGAGACGGTCACGCGCGCGCCCGCCGCAGCGAGCTCCTCGGCGATCGACTTGCCGATTCCACGCGTGGAACCGGTGATGACCGCGACCTTGCCTTGCAGGTTGAATAGGGACATTGGATTTCGCTATGTGAAATCTAGTGTGACTAAGTTGACACACCCTAGGCGAAGACAGAATATCGAAACGCGAACCGATCCGCAGCACGTCATAGAAAAACTACCCGGAGACATAGTTACATGGGCGCACCAGAACCCGCGGCACCGCTTTCCCCCGCACCGGCCGGATTCAGCTACGAGCACGAGGGCGACCGGCAGTTCGCCACCACGCTGGCGCGCGGCCTGGAAGTGCTCCGTTGCTTCACGCCGCTCGAGCCGCTGCTCGGCAACAAGGAAATCTCGGTCCGCACCGGGCTGCCCAAGCCCACGGTCTCGCGCCTGACCTACACGCTCACCAAGCTCGGCTACCTGCGGCACAACATGCGCCTCGGAAAGTACCAGCTCGGCTCGGCGGTGCTGTCGATCGGCTACCCGCTGCTCGCCTCGATGAGCGTGCGCCAGGCGGCGCGACCGCTCATGAAGGAGCTCGCCGACTACTCGAGCGGCTCGGTCTCGATGGGCGTGCGCGACCGCCTCAACATGGTGTACGTCGAGTCCTGCCGCAGCGGCAACGGCATCGCGACGCTGCCGGACATCGGCACCGCGGTTCCCATCTCCCAGTCGGTCATCGGCCGGGCGTTCCTCGCCGCCTGCACGCAACCCGAGCGCGAAGCGGTTCTCAACCAAATGAAAGTGAAGGACCCCGAGGCGCACCGCAAGTACCGTCCCTCGATCGACAAGGCGCTCGAGGACATCCGCTCCCGCGGCTTCTGCACCTCGATGGGTGAGCTGCGGCGCGAAGTGTTCGGCGTCGGCGTCCCGATGCGGCGCACCGTGGACGGCGAGATCGTGGCGTTCAACTGCACGGTGCCGGCGTTCATCGCGAAGAAGGGCCAGCTCGAGGAGGACCTCGGGCCGCGCCTGGTGGCGATGGTGCGCAACATCGAAGCCAGCCTGGGCATGCACTGACGTAGCGCAGCAGGCTAGACTTCTCCGGCCTGGAACACTTCTTTCAGTACATCGTAGGGCTCGACGAGGAGGCGACGCTCGCCGCGACGCGGCTCGGCCGCATCGTGGTCATCCTCCTCGTCGCCTGGCTGCTCCAGTTCGTCGCCGGGCGCATCACGCGCGCCTTCCGCCGCGTGATGGCGCGCCGCACGACCGCTCCGGACGAGCTGCGCCGCATCGACACGGTCGGGCGCGCGATCCGCTACTTCGCCACCGTGGTCGTCACGCTCGTCGCGGGGATGCTGGTCCTCAACGAGCTCGGCATCTCGATCGCGCCGATCCTCGCCACCGCGGGCGTCGCCGGCGTGGCGATCGGCTTCGGCGCGCAGAGCCTCATCAAGGACTACTTCACCGGCTTCTTCCTCCTCCTCGAGGACCAGATCCGGCAGGGCGACGTCGTCGAGGTCGCAGGCAAGGGCGGGTTGGTCGAGGAAGTCACGCTCCGCTACGTGCGCCTGCGGGACATTGATGGGCACGTCCACTACATCCCCAACGGCGAAATCAAGATCGTCACCAACCGCACACGCGGCTTCGCGACGCCCCTCGTTGAAATCGGCGTCGCCTACCGGGAGAACGTCGACGAGGTCCTCGCGGTCATGAAGGCGGTCGGTGCCGCAATGCGCGCCGATCCAGCATGGGGCTCGCGCATCGTGGAGGACCTCGAGATGATCGGTCTCGAGCGCCTTGACGCCTCCTCCGTGACGTTGCGCTGCCGCTTCAAGGTGGTGCCGGCAATCGAGCAGTGGAACGTCAAGCGGGAGTTCCTTCGCCGGGTGAAGGCAGCCTTCGACGAGAAGGGCATCGAGATTCCCTTCCCGCATCTCACCGTCTACGCCGGGAAGCTCAAGGACGGGAGCGCGCCGCCGTTTCCAGTCTCCCTGCCGCAGCAACCATCTTCAGGATCGAGTGAATCCGCGCCACCCCGTCGCTAAGCGCCGCAGGGCCCGGCTGCAGGATTTCCGCTGACTTGATCTCGTAGAGGCGGTTCGCCTTCACCGCCGGCAGCTCGCTCCAGCCGACGCGCGCGGCGACCTTCTCGGGACGGAACTTCTTCCCGCACCACGACGCGAGGAGGACGTCCGGCTTTCTCGCCAGCACGTCGTGCGCCTCGACGATCCGTCCGCTCGCCGCCGGCGAAAGCGACTTCTCGGGGAAGACATCCTGGCCGCCCGCGATCTCGACCAGCTCGCTCACCCAGCGGATGCCGCTGATCATCGGCTCGTCCCATTCCTCGAAGTAGACCCTGGGGCGGAAGGGAAAGGCTTTCGAAGACGCGCGAATGGAAGCGAGGTTCGATTCCAGATCGGAAACGAGCCTGCCCCCCTTCTCCGGCACGCCGACCATGGATGCCAGCATCCCGATCATGTCCAGGATCTCCTGTACCGAGCGCTGGTTGAAGAGCACGACGTTGAGGCCCGCCTTCGCCAGCTCGCGCGCGATGTCCGCCTGCAGGTCCGAAAAGCCGAGCACGAGGTCGGGCCTGAGCGCGAGGATCTTCTCCGAGTTCGCAGAGAGAAACGAGGACACGCGCGGCTTCTCACGCCGCGCGCGCGGCGGGCGCACCGTGTAGCCGGAAATGCCGGCGATGCGACGCTCCTCGCCGAGGAGATAAAGCGTCTCGGTCGTCTCCTCGGTAAGGCAGACGATTCGCTCTGGCAAACGCGCGGGCACGCCGGAGACTATAGACTAGCCCGCGAGGAGGACGCACCGGTGGGGCCGCTCGCAGGCGTACGCATCCTGGAGTTCGAAGCGATCGGGCCGGCGCCGTTCGCCGGCATGCTGCTCGCAGACATGGGCGCCGACGTGCTCGTCGTGGACCGCGCCGCGGCCGGGGACCTCGGCCTCAAGCGCGCGCGGGTGCACGACGTGATGATGCGCGGCAAGCGCTCGGTCACGCTCGACCTCAAGCAGGCCGCGTCGCGCGACATCGCCCTCGAGCTCGCCGCCCGCGCCGACGTGCTGATCGAGGGCCTGCGCCCGGGGGTCATGGAGCGCCTGGGTCTGGGCCCGGAGGTTGCGCTCGAGCGCAATCCGCGCCTCGTGTACGGGCGCATGACGGGCTGGGGCCAGGACGGGCCGCTTGCGCCGCGCGCCGGCCACGACATCAACTACATCGCGCAGGCGGGCGTGCTGCAGGCCTTCGGCCGCCGCGGCGAGGCGCCGGTGCCGCCGCTCAACCTGGTGGGCGACTTCGGCGGCGGCGGCATG
>Ga0196976_1001056_pt1 | contig 13881 bp, 2 predicted proteins | sample S3v_513CmetaG_FD_148644 | JGI IMG/M metagenome (GOLD analysis project Ga0196976, IMG submission 148644) | Soil microbial communities from Anza Borrego desert, Southern California, United States - S3+v_5-13C | ecosystem: Environmental > Terrestrial > Soil > Desert | place: USA: California...
GGTGGGGGGGGGGGGGGGCTGGGGGCCGGTGAGCACCACGGTCCAGACGTAGGGGTCGGCCGGGTCGGCGGGCGGGGGGAGGGCCGCGATGTCGGCGTGGACGCGGACCGCGGTCAGGTTGCCGAGGTCCGCGGGGGTGGCCGCGGTGGCGAAGGTCTGGCGCAGGGAGAGGAAATCGACCAGCCGGATTCCGGAGGGGTCGTTGCCGTCCGGATCCATCCCCGCGGCCAGCGCCTCCGGGAAGTGCGGGTCGAAGCCGGGGGGCTCGATGCCGTATTGGGTGTGGTTCGGGTCGTAGGCGGTGATCCCGACGCGGGCCCACGGGCGCTCGCCGGCCAGCGTGGCCTTGAAGAGGCGGAATCCCTCCCGCGGGTCGTCCACCAGCGCCCGCTCCTCGGGGAGGAGGCGCAGGTGATCGGCCATCAGCGCCACGCGGAACTCGCGCGCCGTGAGCGGCGTGCCCCGCCGGATGCGGCTGTCGATGCTCGCGGCGTTGATCTCGCTGTCCACGCTCATCGAGCGGCGGCTCAGGTTCGACGACCCGATCGACATCCACAGATCGTCGGCAATCATCCCCTTGGCGTGCACGTAGACCGGCACGCCGCTGTTCGTGACCGGATGGGCGATCACCACGCGATCGCCCACATAGCCCGGCATGGCCGCCGGGTCTTCCCCCTCGGGGATCGTCTCCACGCCGTTCAGGATGATGTTGATGTTCCGGCGCCGGATTGCATAGAAGACCAGGTCCAGGACCGGGAACTCGGACAGTTGGCGGGGGAGGATCAGGATGGCCCAGTCGATCCCGCCCGCGGCCGTGAGCCGCTCCCGGATCTTGTGCGCCATCGCCGGATCCCAGAGGTACTGGTCCTCGATGTAGAGGAAGCGCCGCGCCAGGTTCATGGTGCGCAGGTACGCCTGCCGGATCGACTGGTCGCCGCGGTCGAGATCGACGATCGGCGTGTACGCGTCCACGTACGGAGGAATGGTGCGGTTGATCTGCACCGCGACGGGGCCGTCCGACGGCGAGGCCAGGATCTCCGTCTCCGTCGGCGGCGGCACGGTGGTGGCGTGGGCCGGCACCGGCTGCAGGTCCGGACGGGTGACGGCGATGTTCCAGCGCTCCTGGAAGTTGCGGTAGATGTCCCACACCGCGCGCCCCACGACGCGGCAGTGGAGGTCGTGCCACAGGCCGGTGGGACGGTCGGGACTCGGGTCGGGATGGGTCGGCTCGTCGAACCGGCCGCGCCGCAGGTCGATGCCGCCCAGGAACGCGACCGCCCCCTCCGGCGTGCGGATGAAGGTGGACTTCTGGTGGTGCACGCCCGTCTCTCGGCCAATGCGGTCCAGCATCGCCTGGCCGCGGCGGCCGTCGATCACGGGGTTGAGCACGTGGGTCATGCCCAGGCTGTCGCGCTCGAGATTGCCCGGGTCGAACTGGTCGTTCCAGGCCAGCAGCCGCACGTCCACGCCGGCCTGGATCGCCTCCCGGAGCGTGCCTCCCGCTTCCTTCGGATGGAGCGGCGCCGCCCCGGCGGCCTTCTGGCCGTCGCTGGAGTGCAGCTCGAAGAAGCCGGGGCAATCGGCCACCGTGACGGGATTGGCCGTGGTGAACCCGAGGAGCGCCGAGTCGTCGCGAGCGAACTGCAGGAGCGGGATCTCGACCGTCGTGCCGGCCGGTACGGGGACGCTCACCCCTTCGCCCGTGCGCTGGTTGACGACCACCGCGGAGAGCCCGGCCGACGTCACCAGGCCGGCGGGGATCACCACCGTGGCGTGGCCGAGCGTGCCGTCCCAGAGCAGCTGCGCGGGCACAGCGGGATCGACGCCGTCCGGCGCGGGCGGGGTCAGTCCCCCCGGCGCGGTGGGCAGGTCGACGGTGCCGTAGGCCCAGATGCGCATCCGTCCGCGCCCCGAGGTGAAGGTATCGAGCGGGCCGGGATCGTCGTCGTCCGGCTCCCAGGTCACGGCGCGCAGCAACGCCTCGCCATCCCAGTCGGGATCGAAGACCGGGCGGAGCACGCAGCCGCCGGACGGGCCGGCGAAGGTCCACGAAGAGGCGTCGTGCATGGGGGCGATGCGGCCGAACATGTCCGCCCCGGAGTCCTCCCCCACGATGCGCGGGTCGTCCGCGGTGAAGCGGCTGGAGAACTGGAGCTGGCGGATCTCGACGAAGGTCCCGGGCTGGAGCGTCCCGGGCGGAATGAGCAGGCAATACAGGCGCTGCAGCCCATCCTGCGAGGAGACGCGCGTGGCCGGATCGCCCGGGAACTCGAACATCGGCCGGGCCGTGAGGCGGCCCGGCAGGTCCTCGGGCGGCCGCGGCCCGTTCTGCATGCGGGGCGTGACCAGCATCGACCGCCGGCCGAGCAGCGGGTGGCCGGGGCTGATCCAGCAGTTGATGGCCAGCACCTGCGTGCCCGCCACCTCGTTCGCCGGGCGCGCGATTCCTTCGGGCATGTCGTCGTCGCGCAGGTACTCCTCGTCCCGGTGTGTGGCGCGGATGTCGCGGTAGATCTCGCGGAACGTCGACTGCCCGTCGATCAGGAACTGGAGGTGATTCCCCTCCGAGTACCTCTGCATCTGGTTCCGGTCGTTCGCGTTGCGCGGGAACCAGAGCGCGTAGTCGATCACCTGCACGCGGAAGAAGGCCCATTCCGCGAAGCCGGCGGAGAGGTTCGCTCCCAGCTTGCCGTGGGGGTGCAGCCCGACGCGCGTGTGGATGCCGGCGATGGTGAGCTCCACCACTTCATCCTCGAGACTCGTGTGCTCGGCCGACCCTTTCGGGAAGACCACCACGCCGTGCTCGGGGATGTCCGCCTCGATGTCCTTCTCTTCGATGAACAGCGTCCGCTCCGGCGCGGGGATGGGGGTCTCGGGCGGGTGGGGAGGCGGGTCGATGTCCTCCCACGGCACGTACGGTCTCCCGACATGATCGGAGAAGACGAGCGTCTGCCGCGGAGGCGTGACGGTGGCCCAGGCCGTCTTCCAGTTCGCGACCGTGGTCTCGTCGGGGCGGGCCAGCCGGCCGAAGCCCTCCGACGCCAGGCGGGCGAACTGGGCGAACACGAAGGAAGGATCGACCGGCAGCCCGGCGCCGTCGAAGACGCGGACCGTCACGCTCTGCGCCGCGGCGACGTGGCCGAGCGCGTCGTTGCACTGCACGTAGATCGGCGACTGCCCCTTACCGAACTCCGTCAACGTCGGAATGGGGAACATCCCGCCGACGAACTGCGCGGTGACGATGGCCGTCACCGCCGTGTCGTTGGCCGCCGCGTCCACGCCGCGGATCCAGAACCAGCGCGGCACCGGCATCTGCGGATGCTGTTCGCTGGCCGTCGACTCCGGCGCGCTGTAGTCGAGCGCCAGCCAGAGATACTCGTAGCGGCGGTGCGCGCCGCCCCAGACCTCGAGCAGGAGATCTCCCGGCTGCACGAAGTTGTCGGGACCGAACAACAGTCCGTCTGTCGACCGCAGGACCGGCCACGCGGCGCGGAACGCTTTCTTCTCGTCGTCGGTGAGCGTGTTGACGTCCGGGACGCGCCACAGCAGGCCGTTCGACGGCGCCCGCAGGTCCTCGTCCGCGTTGAGGTGCACCTGCAGACCGCCGAACGTGCGCGGCGGGAGGCCCGACTCCGGGCTCCCGAACTCTTTCAGCGGCGCGTGAGCCGTAGAGAACAGTTGCGCGAACAGCGGCGCGCCGGGACCGGACGCGAGCCAGACTCCCAGGTCGTCGATGAGGCTCACGGCGTCTCCTCCACGACCGGGCTCAGGGCCACGCGTCCCTGCGGATCGGTGATGCGCACGCGGTAGGTCCAGCGAATCGCCCCATCAGGCACGGTGTCCTCGGCCGTGTAGCGCCAGGCGCCGTCCTGCACGGTTGGAGCGGTGAGCAGGGTCAGGTCGAGCGTGCCGTCCGGGCGGGAGGCGACGGTCTCGGCGGGCGTCCATTGCGGCACGCCGTGCGGCCGGCGCAGCAGCTCGACGCCGTAATCGCGGCGGGGGAGCAGCCACTCCACGCGGCGCTTCGCCGGATCGGCGAGCTTCTGCACGCCGAGCACCTCCGGCGGGGGAGGAGGCGCGGTGGTGTACGGCGTGACGGCGATGGCCGACGTCGGCTGCGACCGCACGCCGCCGCTGCCCAGCGCTTCCACCCGGTAGAAGTAGGTGATGTTCTCGAACAACCCGCTGTCGACGAAGAGCGTCTCCGCCGCGGATGCGGGGACGGTGGCGACCGGCCGCATCAGCCGGACGTCGGACGTCGCCGCGCGCTCGCGGGTGCGATAGATCCGGAAGTGCTCCGACCTCGCGGTCCAGTCGGGGCGGATGCGGAGCGTGGCTCCGCGGTCGCCGCCTCGCGCCTCGACCACCACCGGCAACGGAGGCACGGCGGAGCGGGGAACGGCGATGACCTCGAAGCGCAGCGGATCGCTGGGCCACTGCTCGCGGATTCCGGTGCGCGAGAAGCCGAGGGTCGTGGCCAGGGTCCAGCCGCGATCGTTTCCATTCAGCTCGATCGTGTGCGCGGTCGCGGAGGCGGGGTAAGTCACCTCGTGGTCCATGGCGAAGACCTCGCGATGCTGCGTGCTCAGCGTCTGCAGCAGCGTCACGCGCGCGCTCTCGTCGAGCGCCTGGAAGGTCGGATCGTCGATCGCCGCCGCGCCGAGGAGCGCGGCGCCGGAGCAGCGCATGACCTGGATCGTGCCGCCCGGCGGAGCGTTGAGCGCCATGCGGTAAGACGAGCGCCCGAGGGCGTCCGGCTGCGTGGCGAAGCGGAGCACGCCCGTGGGCGGCGGCGGTGCCGGCGGGGCGACGTCGGCGCGGCTCGCCGTCGCCGGACGGGCCAGCGTGCTGGCGTTTCCGCTCTGGTCGATGGCCCGCGCGCTGAACGCGATGTTCGCCAGCCCCTCGGCATTGAACGGCACCGTCACGCCGGCGATCTCGATCGTCACCCTCGTCCCGTCTCCTCCCTCCTCCGGGGGAATCGGCGTCACCGCGATGGAGGCGGAGACACCCGGCGGCGCGGTGAGCGTCCCGCCTGGCCAGGCCACGACCAGCGGCGGCGCCGTGGCGCCGGGCACGTGCTCCGTCCGTCCCCACAGCGCGGGATTCTCGCCGTCGGAAGGATCGACCGTTCCCTGCCGCACGTGGACCTCGAAACGCTCCACGTCGGGCGCCGCGATGGCCGATCCCGTCCCCCAGTCGAACTTCATGCGCAGCGTCCAGCTCGGGGCGCCCGAGTCGGGGCCGGCCAGGACCGCGCGCAGCGACGCCGGTGAGGGTGGGGGAATCAGGTCCGCGACCTTCTCCGTCGTCTCGGCGAAGGGGCTGAAGCGTCCCCACAGGTCCATGCCGCTCAGCCGCCACGTATAGATCCCGTACTTCGGCATGCTCCTGTCGCGCAGCGTGATGCGGCCGTTCTTGATCGCGCTGCGGGTCGGCACGTGCGGCAGGAGCACGCCCGATTCGTCGTCTTTCGGATGCAGAGGCTCGTCGCCTCCGAATTCGTCCTGCCGCCGGGCGGCGAAGAAGACCCGCACGCTCTCCGGCGACTGGAAGAAGTTCCCGAGGTTGGCCAGCCAGCTCAGGCCGGCCTCTGCCTCGATCGGCTTGCCGGCCGGCAGCGGCACGACGTCCGCGCGCAGGTCGGCGGGTGCTTCCGGCGCGGGCTGTGCGGCGATTTCGATGGCGGTAGCCACGGACAGGACCAGCTCCGGACGCATCCCCTGCTCGCGGAGCTTGTCCAGGCCGGGGATGGAGGTCGGCAGCTCGTCGAGCTTCTCGATCGGCGTGGGGGAGAGGCCCTCCAGGATCGTCCAGAGCAGCCACTGCGACGCGAACCCCGCGTCGAGCGCGTAGTCCCACATGCCGTCCGGCTCCTTGGTGTCGGTCGTCAGGAGACCGAGCAGGCGCGCGACGTGCGGGTCGATCGAGGCGCCGACCAGGAGCTCGAACGGGTAGACGTCGGTGGTGCCGCCGTCGAACTCTTCGTCCGGCGGGTCGGCCTCCAGGAGCTCTTCGGTCTTGATCAGCGCCTGCGGCCGGTTCTCGGACAGCTCGCCGCCGAGGAAGATCTTCATCGCCTCGCGCATCCGGTCGTAGCCGACGCCGAGGTAGCGCATCGCCAGATCGTCCTCTACGGCACCCGGCGGAGCGGGAGGCGGCGGGTAGCTCGGCTCGTCCCACGGCGGCAGCGCCCGCGGCGGGGCCGAGAAGAGCCGGTCCTTGGCCACCTGCTCGCCGGGAGTCGTCGTCCAAGCCGGGTAGATCGACGGCTCGTCGGTGAGCGGCAGGAAAAACTGGTCGACGTCCGTCCAGATGTCGGCGGCGGCATAGGCGCGCGTCGGGAACCAATCCACCCTCATCACCACGGCATCGCGCCCGATGATCTCGATGCGCTCGATCAGGCCGCCGTGCAGCAACATCGTCTCGACGACCCAGGTGGACGTGGCGGCTGCCTGGGTGGTGGCGAGTCCCGGACGGGCAACGGCCGGGCGGTCCGCCGTGCGGCGCAGCGTGCGAATGCGGTTCTCGCCGAGACGGCGTGCGAGTGCTCCCCCCATTTCCATGCCGTCCACCACCAGCCCAGGCGTCGTGGCGAAGATCCCGACGCCCACGAAGGCGCTGTCCTGATAGTTCCAGGTCCCCTGTCCCTTCGCGTACGCGGTGGCGGAGGCGAGTCCGGAGTCTTTCTTGCGGACGATGGTCAGGCGGACCCACGCGGCGGGATTCGTGGCCGCGGGCCCGAGCGGAGGCGTGGCCGAGGGCCCCTCGTGTCCGAAGCCGAGGCGTACCGGCTTCGAGTCGATGGTGACGTACGAGCCGCCGTCGGTGGGGACGGTGGTGTAGACGAGCGCTCCCTCTTTCGAGACCGTGAGTCCGTTCGGGAAGCGACGGGTGAACGGGCCGACCAGGGCTTGCGAGAGCAGCTGCGAGCGGCCGACGCCCGCCCCCTCGATCTCCTTCCAGCGCTGCGGGTCGATCGGGCTGCGGGTGCGGCGCAGCCGGAATCCCGAGCGCGGAAAGCCGAGCAGGCGCCCGAAGAACCAGCGCAGGTGACGCCCATCCTGCGTGTAGAGGTCGTCCTTCGTGCCGAGGCCGACGAGCTGCAGGAGGTTGGGATCGATCCAGGCCGTCATGGCGCCAGCTCCTCGGCCATGAACGCCGGGGCGGCGCCGACTTCGATCGCCGTCGACGCGCTCTCCACGCCGTCGTTGATGGTGAGTGTCAGCGTCCCGAGGGGAGACACACCCGCGGGGAAGAGGATCAGGGCCCGCGTGGCCGTGCGCGCGGCGCGGATCACGATCGGCACCGGCGCGGACGACGCATCGGTCATGGTGATCGTCGCCTCCGGCCGGAGGAGCGGCTCCGGACCGTCGACCAGCACGCCGACCACCGCCTGGGTCATGCCCCCTCCCGCCGGACGCCACAGGCGCACGATCTCCGGCGCCGCCGCCGGGGCGCGCGGCACGGCGCGCAGCCGCACGTGCAGCGCCTCTTCCAGCGCGACGTCGTCCCACAGCCGCGGCGGAACGAGGTTGATCCCGCCGGGATTCGGGGCGTCGAGGATCTCGTCGAGCAGCGCGTGGGCGGCCACATGCTCCGGCAGGTTTGACCAGCGCGAGGTGCGGAAGCGGAAGGAGTGGATGACCGGCAGCGTCTCGAAGTCGACCGTGGAGAGGTCGACCGTGCCGGTGGGATCGGGCACCGGGACGAGCATCCCTTCGTAGCCGCGGTCCAGCTCCAGCAGCGACCCGAAGTGCGCCACGCCGATCGACCAGAGGGAGGTGTGGGCGCCGTTCGCGCACGTCGTGCCGAGGACGATGTCGTGGAAGACCTCCTGGTACTCCGGCATCTCCGCCGCGTGCTCGGCCAGGAAAGCCAGGCGGTCGAAGAGATCCTGGCCGCGGTCGTCGACGACGCGCAGCGTCAGGCGGCGCCCGAAGGCCTTGTAGAGCGAGTCGAGGCGCGGGTCGCGCATCCGCATGGTGATGCCGCGGTCGCGGTAGTGCGCCGCGGCGTCGTTGCCCGGGATCGTGTCGATGTCCCAGGAAGTGCGGTCGACCATCTGGTCGGCCGGGCGGAGGCGCTCGAGCGGCGGCTGGTCGGCGGCCACGGTCTGGAAGCGGAAGGAGTGCGTCTCCGTCCCTCCCGGCGTCTCCGTCGTCCCGTCCACCTGCAGCCAGCGCAGCTTCGCCTCGAGCGTGTAGCGGCGGCCCGGCTCGAGCAGCAGCGCGTCCGAGGTCGCGGCGCTGGAGTTGAAGAGATCGGACCAGAGGTCGCTCCACGCGGCGGCCGTCGCCTCGCCGTCCTCCCACTCGCGCATGTCGCTTTCGTAGACCACGCAGGCGCGGTAGAGGGCGGTCTGCGACACCGGGTCGCCGAACGACTGCTCGCCCATGTGCTGGAAGGCGAAGATCTCCGCGCGCGTCGTCGGGACGTCGCAGCGGTAGCGCACGTCCAGCAGCTTCCCGAGGACCGTGCCCACGACGATCCCCTCGAGCTCTTCGAGGACGAGCTGGTCGCCGTCGAAGAAGCGCACCACGACGCGCGTATCGCGCTCGATGCGCAGCACGCTCAGCTCCGCGCTCCGCGCCCGCTGCCACGCCAGCTCGAGCCGCTCCGACGCCATCGGCTCCGCGGACTCTCCCGGCAGGTTCCGGCCGTGCGTGGCCGGCAGCATGATCACGCGCGCCGGCAGGAAGCTCATGTCCTCCACCGACGTGCCGGACGCCTCCAGACCGGCGTAGCGGCGCACCGTCTCCGCCCCCGGCAGCTCCGGAATGACCGCGACCGCGAGGCGGCGCTCGTCGGGAGGAGACGTCGCCGTGGCGGGAGCGGTCCGCGGCCCGAGGGGCAGCTCGGCGTATCCGTAGCACACCGGCTCCGGCGGCTTCTTCGAGCAGGGATCGAATTCTTCGAACATCCCCTGCACGTAGTCCGCGGTGGCCCCGATGTAGCGGGAGGTCATCACGCCGTCGTAGGCGAACAGTTGCAGGATCTTCCGCGACGGCTGCCCGCCCGGCGCGGGATCGCCGGCGTCGAGCCAGATCGCGGGGAACGGCCCCGGAACGGGCTGCAGGATGCCGCCCGGACCTTCGACGAAGAGCGTCAGGTTCTCCAGCTCCACCGCGTAGCCCTTGCTGTCGCTCATCGGCCAGTTGACCGTCGTGTCGACGCTGTCGAAGTTGAAGCTGCCCACCGAGGTCATGGCGTTGCGGACGGGATAGGTGAAGGCCAGCGTCAGCGCCGGATCGATCGGGACGTCGAGCTGGAGCTGCCCCTCCTGCAGCTCGATCGGCGCATTGCGCGAGCGGGGATGGAGGGAGAGGCCGGCGCAGAGCCGTCCCGGCTCGCGTAGCGGACCGTCCGCTCCCTTGGTCCAGTTGACGGTGAACTTGATGTCCGGGATGGGCCAGGGGAGGCCGATCTTGAAGAGGAGCTCGAGCTTGAAGTACTTCGGCTCGGGCGTCATCAGGATGACGCTGGCGTCGACCACGAACTCGAAGCCCATGCCGAAGACCTTCAGCCCGATCCCGCCGAAGAGGCGGAGCGCGCCGCCGAAGAACATCCGGTCCTCGTCGTCGCTCGCTCCCCCGGAGTTGGGCACTTCGCCGAAGGCGATGTGCACCTCCAGCCCGGCGCGCAGGAAGGCCTTGACCTTTCCCTTGCCGAACTGCGAGTCGAAGCCGACCGAGCCGCCGAGGACCTTGGCCGTCCCCGGCACGTTGATGATCGTCCCGCCGAGGGAGGGGATGTCCTCCCGGTCGATCATGAAATAGAAGGAGGCTTCCCGGGCCAGGAACTTCGCCCCCACCCGCCTGGCCACCGGCATGTGCTGGCCGATCCAGGCGTGCCACGTCTTCGGCGACTTCCGCCAGTACAGGTCGATCGGCACGTGGATGTGAAGGAGCTTCCCGTCGGCCGGCTTCTTGTAGTCGAAGCGGATCGACGCCGCGTAGATGTCGTGGGCCCAGTCGGCCACCAGGACCAGGTCCAGCGCCGCGTGGCTGTCATCCGAGAGCTTGGGGCGGTCGGAGAGGAAGTTGAGCGAGCCGGGGATGATGATGACGCCGGAGGAGTAGACGATGGCGGCTTTGGCGCTCCAGGCGCGGCCGCCGTCGGCCGACCCGATGATGACGCCGAACGCCGCCGCCTCCGAGCCGTCCTCCAGCGCCCACTTGGTGGCGATGATGCGGTTGGCGGGAGGCTGCTCGCGGTACCACTGTACGTAGTCGGGCTGCTCCGGGTCGAGCACGGCCGGACGGCTGTTCACGCCGAGCAGGGCGGAGATGCCGTACAGGGCCATGCTCCCCCACGGCCAGCCGTCGCTGTTGGTGATCTCGAGCGATCCGACCACCGAGGTGACGTCGCCCTGCGTCTCTTCCCGCAGCGCCAGCTCCAGGTCCCACAGCCAGTTCGCGCGATCCTCGTGGTTCTCCTGCGACTTGCGGCAGAGAAACGCGCGGCCGGTGCCCAGCCGGACGTTCTCCCCCCACTCGAGCTTTCCCTTCACGTACACGGACGGCGGGATGAGCAGGGAGAAGGAGAGTCCCTGGAAGGAGATGTGGTCGAGCGAGCCGTCGTCGAGGAACCAGAGGCGGATGGCGTCGATCGAGACGGCGAGCTTGTTGGTGTCCTTCGCGTAGCCGAGGCCGAGGTCCAGCCAGACCCCTTTCTCCCACTTGCCGAGGCCCGCCTTCGTGATCAGGAACGGCGTGTTCTCGATCATGGTCTGCTCGCCGACGTCGAAGCTGATGCCGCTCTTCGCGTCGAAGACGACTTCCGGGGCGTCGAGCCCGTGGAAGCGGAGCGTGAATCCGCGCAGCTCGAAGCCGATGGGCCGGTCGGTTTTGAGGTGGGGGAGGATGCTGCCCAGGACAGGCCCCAGCGGGATGTCCAGCGAGATGCGCCCGCGGAAGTCGGCGGCGACGTCGACGAAGTGCTCGTCCTTCCCGTTGATCTGCTCGGTGAAGTAGCGCCCCGTGGCCTTGACGAACTTGATCTCCTCGATGACCAGCGCATCGCCGGCCTGCAGGAACGCGGCAATCAGGAGGAGCGTCATGACCAGCGCTTTGTCGACCGAGGGATCGGGATCCGAGTCGAGCCCCATGGCCGCGATGATGGCGGCGGCGAAGCCGAGCTCGATCGGCGCGATCATGGCCCGCGTGAGCGTGAACAGCGCGTCGGGGTCGTCGGCCACGGAGCGGATGCTGATGTCGAAACCGACCGTGTTGAGACCGAAGCCCGAGCTGACGCCCGCGTTGTGGCGGAGGGTGAAGGTCACGAGCAGGTCGTGCCAGTCCGCCCACTCCTCGTTCAGCACGCCCCAGTGGAAGGTCGTCTCGAAGACGCCCCGCACGAACTCGTTCCGCTCCAGCTCCAGCGTGAAGGTGTTCAGCTCGAACGGGCCGAGGACCCCCACCCCGGCGGTCGGGTCGAAGGTGGCCGTGCCGGTGATGCCGTCGCCGTCGAGCAGCCAGTTCGAGAGCTCGACTTTGTCGGGGAAGAAGGGGATCCAGTCGTCGAGCCCGAACAGGCGTGCCTTCTCGATGTACACGCCTTTCCACGATTCGTCGAAGGTCGGGCGTGACAGGACCTCGGGGATGCCGCTCTCGGCGGAGAAGTCGAACTTCAGCTTCTCGATCTGGAGCCCGACGCCTCCCTCCCCGATCACGAACGGCGGGAGGGTGATCGCCTGCGACGGATCGAGGTCGAGGGAGAAGCCGCGCTCGGTGTCGATGGAGAGCGAGGCGGAGACGAGGGTGAACTCGACCCGCTCGGGCGGATGGAGCGCTTCGATCCCGACGAATTCCGTCGGGTCCTCCGTGTCCTCGATCAGCCGGCCCTTGAGGAAACGCTCCGGCAGGCGCACCCGCGCGGCGATGTCGTGGATCGCCAGCCGGAACGAGGGGCACGGGCCGTCGGCCCGCCAGAAGGCCTGGAACTTGACGTCTTCGGACTGGAGCACCGACTCGTCGACGCCGAACAGCTCTTCCCCCTTGGCGGCGATGAGGCTGGCGATCGACATCCGCGCCGCGGCCAGCTCGAATCGCAGCACCGTGTCGCCGCCGCTGCCGTGCCCGAAGAGCAGCTCGAAGATCTTGAGGTCGAGGCCCGTGTCGGAGCCGAGGAGCGCCTCGCCCGTGACGATGTAATGCGTGTCGTTCCAGCTCTCCCGCAGCCGCCGCACCCGGATCAGGTTGTGGGGCGGGAAAACGAACGAGACCTCGTCGAACGAGATCCCCGGCGCGAGGATGAGGTTCAACGGGATGGCGTACTCAGCCATCGGTCAATACTAATTGCAAAAAGGGGCCGAAGTCACGCGCGCAGGTTCCCGCACGGCTGGCTCGCCTCAGTCGCGGGTCGCGGCGGAGCCTTCGTCCGATGGCGATCGATCTCGATGACCCGATCGCGCTGATGCTTGCTGCTGCTGCCGCGCTCGAGCGATCCGGCGCGCGGTGTGCGGCCTAAGCAGACCGCACTGGCTTCGCCAACGGAAACACAGCGGACCGCCGGCGTCCTCGCCGGCTGTCGCGCAGGCGTCCCGCGCCTGCGCCCTGGGGGGGAGTGGCGGCGCGGGACGCCGCCACGACAGCCGGCGAGGACGCCGGCGGTCCGCATCCGTTGGCGAAGTCCGTGTGGTCTGCTAAGTACAGCGCCCCGGAAGTGAGTGTCCGTTAGAATGAAGCGACAGATTCGGTGGGGAGGACGAGATGGGCGTGAAGACACCGATACACATCGAGTTGAAGCCTGAGGAGCGGCGCGAGCTCGAGATCATGTCGCGTGCGCAGACTATGCCGCATCGCATGGTCAGCCGTGCGAGGATCATCCTGGCTGTGGCTGATGGACAGACCATCGCCGCTGCGGCCCGCATAGGTGGGTGTGGACGGCGCATCGCGAGAAAGTGGGCGCAACGGTTCCGACTCAAGCGGATGGTCGGGCTGACCGATGAAGCTCGCTCTGGCCGACCGCCGGTTTTTCCCCCCGGCGGTGGCCGCGCATCTGGTCAAGCTCGCGTGCGAGCTGCCTGACCGTCGTACCGGCTCAAGCCGTGGCGAGTGCACCACTGGCTGAGCAGCAAGACTCCGCGGGATGAGGAGTTTCGTCGCAACGACGTATGTGATCTCTACACCCGAGATCTGGAGTCGCATGAGCGCGTCTTATGCGTCGATGAGAAGACCTCGCTGCAGCCGAGACCGAGAACGAGCGTCACACGCCCCGCGAAGCCTGGTGTACCGGTTCGCCTCGAGCACGAGTATCGGCGGCGCGGTGCGCTTCAGTTGCTTGCTGCCTTTGACACGCGGAGTGGTGCGGTCACCGGAATCTGTCGAAAACGGAAGCGTCAGGAAGAGTTCATCGAGCTTCTCGAAGTGATCGATCGCGATACTCCGAGTTCAGTGACGCTCGTCCATGTGGTCTGCGACAACTTGATCCTGCATCAGGGCAAGAAAGTACGAGCATGGCTCGCCGAGCATCCACGATTCCGCTTTCATTTCACTCCGGTTCATTGTTCGTGGATGAATCAAATCGAGCAATGGTTCTCGATTCTTCAGCGAAAACGACTCTCCGCTCCGAACTTCTCCAGCGTGGAGGAGCTTGAGCGCCGGATTCTCGACTTCATCTCCGAATGGAACGACGACGCACATCCGTTCCGCTGGTCGGAAGCCTCTTTCGCGAAGGTTCTCGGTACAGCCGACGCGTCGGTTCCCGCAGCGGCGTGAGACCCAGCGGACACTCACTTCCGGGGCGCTGTACTAAGCAGACCGCACTGGCTTCGCCAACGGAAACACAGCGGACCGCCGGCGTCCTCGCCGGCTGTCGCGCAGGCGTCCCGCGCCTGCGCCCTGGGCGGGGGAGTGGCGGCGCGGGACGCCGCCACGA
>Ga0196976_1001057_pt1 | contig 13863 bp, 15 predicted proteins | sample S3v_513CmetaG_FD_148644 | JGI IMG/M metagenome (GOLD analysis project Ga0196976, IMG submission 148644) | Soil microbial communities from Anza Borrego desert, Southern California, United States - S3+v_5-13C | ecosystem: Environmental > Terrestrial > Soil > Desert | place: USA: California...
CTGTGGCGGCGTCCCGCCGCCACTGTGCGGGCGAGACGCCCGCACAGACAGCCGGCGAGGACGCCGGCGGTCCGCTGTGTTTCCGTTGGCGAAGCCAGTGCGGCCTGCTTACGGCGGACCGCTCGCCGAGGGTGCGCTCGTGGGGGAGACCATCCGTGTCCATGGCATCACGCCTGTTTCAACCTGCGGACCGGGAGTGCCGTCGCCGCGCCGGCCATGCGGCCGCTGCGCGGCGCGACCGTCGAGGGCATCCGTGCCGTTCTTCTGGTGTCAGCACTACGACCTCGTGCTCGCGTATGTCGGGCACGCGGAGCGCGCGACGACGTCGAGCTGTTCGGATCGCTCGAGGAGCACAACGACAGTGACGACGCGATCCTCGCCCTGATCCGCGAAGGCTTCTGATCGGCTGTCACCTTTCCTCTCTCCCCATCCTCTATTCAATGGAAAGCGGAGGTTCTCATGAGCATGAAAGGCTTTCTATCCGCTGTTGCCGTGGCGCTGCTGTCCGCGATTCTGGTCGCGACGTACGGACGCGCGGACCTCGTGGAGCGCATCCGGCAGCGGCTCCTCGACGAGCACATCGAGACCAACGCGCAATCGATGCTCGTGGAGGGGCGGACCACCTTTCGCGGCGACACCTTCGGCAGCGAGTCGTTCTGGGGCGACCACCTGAAGCTGCATCGCGCCATCGCCGGCGAGCGCAATGGCGGCGTCGGTCCCGGTGTCGCCCCCAAGACGGCGCTGGCCGTCGGCCTCAAGGTGGACGTCGACGCGCTCCCCGCGGCCGTCGTCCAGGCCTTGCGGCGCGGCGAAGTGAATCTCGACGATCCCGCCACCACGGTCACGCTGCTGAAACTCGATTCTGTCGTCGGCGTGAAAGGATTCTTCAATCCCGACGGCAGCATGCGCTCGGTGGGCATCACCTGCGCGCTCTGTCACTCCACCGTCGATGACTCGTTTGCGCCGGGCATCGGCCACCGGCTCGACGGCTGGGCCAATCGCGACCTGAACGTCGGCGCCATCATCTCGCTTGCGCCCGATCTCTCCGTCGTGACCTCGCTCCTCGGCGTGGACGAGCCGACGCTGAAGAGCGTCCTCGCCAGCTGGGGACCGGGCAAGTTCGACGCGGAAGTGTTCCTCGACGGAAAAGCCTTCCGCCCCGACGGCAAATCGGCGGCGACCCTCCTCCCTCCCGCGTACGGGCTCGCCGGTGCCAGCCTGCACACCTGGACCGGCTGGGGCTCGGTGACGCACTGGAACGCGTTCGTGGCCAACCTCGAGATGCACGGCCGCGGCACGTTCTTCGACCCGCGCATCAACGATCCGGTGAAGTTCCCGATCGCCGCGCGCGAGCGGATGTGGGACATCCGCACGGACGACGACCGCATCACGTCCAAACTTGCGGCGCTGCATTTCTATCAGCTGGCCATTCCCGCTCCCGCGCCGCCGCCGGGCAGCTTCGACGCCGAGGCGGCAGGCCGCGGCAGGACACTCTTCGCCGGCAAGGCGGACTGCGCGCGCTGCCACGTGCCGCCGATCTTCATGGAGCCCGGATGGCCGATGCACAAGGGCGAAGAGATCGGCATCGACGACTTCCAGTCCGGCCGCTCCCCCGATGGCCGCTATCGCACCGCACCGCTCAAGGGCCTGTGGGCGCACGCCAAGGGGGGCTTCTACCACGACGGCCGCTTCGCCACGTATCGCCAGGTGGTCGACCACTACGACCACTTCTTCGCGCTCGACCTGACCGAGCAGGAGAAGGCGGATCTCATCGAGTACCTCAAGTCGCTGTAAAGGAGCCGCACCGTGAAAACGATCCTCGTCGTCCTGTCGCTCTTCACCGCGTCGACTGCCCTTGCAGCCGACTACTCGGATCTCTACGTCATCCCGATCGCCGGTCACGCGCGAGGGGCGTTCGGGACGGCGTGGCGGAGCGACGTCGTGCTCCACAACCTGCAACTGGTCCCGATCGCCGTGGAGATGGCGCTCATCGAGAGCGGCCGTTCCGCGGCGGCGGAGGCGATCCCCGTGCCGTTCGGAGCGGAGGCCGTGCTGCACCTCGCCGCCGGGGAGACGCGCGTGCTCTCCGACGTCCTCGGCCCGATGAATCGCGACGTCACGGGTGCGCTCATCGTCGGGGCGAGCCTGCCGTTCGCGCTCACCAGCCGCACGTACGCGGAGCGCCCGGCCGGGCGCACGCTGGGCCAGACCGTCGTGCCGGTCGCCATCACGGGAGGCGCCGACGCGGTGCACGAGGTCGCGATCCTGGCCGGTCTCGACCGGAACGAGCGCCAGCGCGCGAACGTCGGGCTGTTCCTGGCGGCGTCGCGCGTGCCGTTCGTCGCGGAGATCGAGCTCCTGTCGGCATCCGGCAGCCCGCTCGGTTCCCGGCTCATCGTGCTCGATGCGGAGGGCTTCGCGCATCGCCAGCTCTCCGTCGCGGACGGCGTCTCGGCCATGGTGCGCATCCTCGAGGGAGACGGCGTCATCGTGCCGTACGCCTCGGTCGTCGACAACGTCTCGGCGGAGGCCATGTTCATCCCGGCGGACGCCACCGCCAGCCGCGGCGCCGCCGCCCGCGCCATGCTGAGCAGGACGGTTGCGCGCTGAGCAAGTAGCATCACCGCGACACTGGCGCCAAACGTAGGGCGCGGCTTCAGCCCGCCCCCCGGGCGGGGCGGGGGCGCAATCGCGGTGAACGCCTGAGCCGCGTTCGCCGTGAGCGCTTGACGGGCTGAAGCCCGTCCTGCGTTTCCATGGTCGGTCCCGCGGCGTCAGAACAGATCCGGCAGGTGCACGAACTGCTGCATCGCGGCGACGGTGCGCGGTGAGATGTCGCCCAGGAACCAGGTCAGCGTCTCCACGGTCGCGGGCGGGATGGCGTAGCGCGTCACGAAGGCCACCTCGGCGTCGCGATGCGGCCCGCCCGCTTCCCCCCCGAACAGGTCCGCGACGGCGCTTTCGTTCGGGTTGAGGACCTTCGCCGCCACTCCCGCGTCCGCGAGCGCGGCGGCGAAGAGGTCCTTGCGGTAGCCGTAGTGCGTGCAGGCCAGGCAGGCCACCACCGGCGCGGCGGGCGTCTGCATCTTCGCGAGGGCCGTGTCCACCCAGCGGCGGATCTCGGACGCCGTGCGCGCCCCCTCGCGGTCCTCGGAGATCGTGTCCGCCAGGCCGGGGCAGGCCTGGCTGACGATGCGCGACGGGTCGATGCCGCGCTCCTGGAGCAGGCGCGGATACGTCCCGGCGTCGATGGTCGTCTGCGTCCCGAAGATCATGGCCGTGCTGCGCGGGTCCGCTTCCAGCTCGTGCAGGAGCAAGCCGGCGCCGGTGGCCACGATCCCCTTCACCGGCACCGGCGGCTCCGCGGCGTACGGCGTGTCGGGCAGCAGCACCGAGAGCGTGTTGCAGGCGACGTAGATCAGGTCGGGCGCGAACCGCGCCGTCGCGTTGCGGAGGAAGCGGTCGAACGTCTCCAGCTTCACCGCCCGCGAAGGCATGGCGTTGTAGCCGTAGTCGTTCTCCGGCGCGGCGTTGGCGAACGTCAGCCGGACCGGCTCGCGGAAGCCGTGCGTGCGCACGAACCGCTCCGCGTACGCCACGACGGAGAGGCCGCCCACTCCCGAATCGGTGATGAGGATGTGCATCACCGCGGCTCGAGCCTGCCGGTCATGAGGTCGATCAGGATCGGCACGTGGCGATCCTTGAGGGTATAGAGCGACGCATCCTCGAGCTCCAGCGTGACGAGGTTGAGCCCCCGTTCGCCGGCCCACGTCCCCATCGAGCCGGGCGTCGGGTAGCCGATCTCGGTCAGGAACGGCAGCGCGCAGCGATCGGCGAGCTGCCGCCCGAGGGGTGAGGCGCCGGAGTCGTCGACACAGGCCAGCGCCGAGTGCAGGCTGACCACGGCGCGCGGCTGCAGCCGCTCCAGGAGTGAGAGCAGCGCCTGCGTTTCCGGCTCGGAGGCCGGCGCGGGTCCCGGGCTGAGGGCGATGTCGCGCGCGTCGTTCGCGCGGCTCTTGTAGCAGACCGGCTCGGCGCTCCAGTTCGAGGTCGGAAAGTTCCGGTTCAGGTCGACGCCGCGGGCGTTGCCGCGCGTGCCGCGCAGCAGTCCGTCCGGGTTGCCGCAGAGAATCACCGCCGCCTTCAGGTCGCCGCGCGGCAGGCAGCGCAGCGCCTCGGAGACGACCACCGTCGTCTCCGCCTCATCGCCGTGAATGGCCGCCAGCACGACCACCTCCACGCTTCCCGTCTCCGGAAGATGAACCGCGAGCGGCACTCCCTCGACCGACGCGCCGTAGACCGAGCTGGCATGGCGGATCACCCCACGGTCGCGCCGCTCGACAAGCTGCTGTTCCGTCATCGGCTGCGAATCCTCTCACGCGGGCGGAAGCCCGCGCCACATATCCATCCGCTGGACTGAGCCGCCTGACGGCGGCGCACTGCGCGTGTAGCAGACATTGGCTCGTTGTTGATGACCGCCACCGCGCTACGGGAGAGGATGCGCGATTCTGCGCGCCCGCCACGACTCACCGCGAACCGAAGAGACGTACAGCGCCGCCGTCGCTCACTTGCCCGCCATCAACTGGGGCCGGGCACGTGATCGCATAAACAATTCGCATGGGGCTGTCCTTTGCAGTGTTCTGCGCATTCAAGCAGCAATCGATTTAGAAGGCGTACGGAAGGGATGGTAGTGCAACAAGTGGACTAGGGATCGATCATCGACGAACTGCTCCGCACCGGGTACCAGGATGCGACCGCAGGTCGCCGGGATACGCCGACCGCTCCGATCACGTTCGAATTTGTCCGAGACCTCTGCAGGGAGCACACAATCTGAGCAACTCCTGAAACATCAGGATGCGAACCGCACCACCCCACTTGTGGAGGGTAGGATATGTAGCTACGGCAACACTCCTGTAGGTGTGGAGGTTCAACTATGAGCGATCCGGATCGGGTACCCACCATAACCGGCCAGGAATTCGCCGCGCTACGCTCTGAAATTGTGCAGGCCCAGCAGATGGGTTCGGACTTTCTCAAGTGGAAACTGATCGGAACCGCAAGCGTAGCGGCGTTGGGCTTAGGCCTAGGCGAGTCCTCGCCCATGGTGTCATCAGAAACCAATCTTCTGATATGCCTCATCCCACTGATCTGTGCTTACGTCGATCTCGCCAGGCTTGACCTTGTAGTCAGGGTTGTCTCAATTGCTAGGTTTTTGAGTATAAGTGGTGATCGCTACGAGCAGTTTATAGACGAGCTCCGGGAGTCGCCAGTTAAGCCCTTCATGTTTGCGCCAATCGCCGTGCACCTTTCTAGTGCCGTGATGAATATCTTGATCTTCGGAGCTGGGGTGTATGGTCGAAACAATGGATGGCCGCACCTTCGCGCGAACGTCTTCATGCTCGTTGGAGCTGTAGGCCTCATCGCGACATTACTTTTGTGGTGGAAGCACAACTCAATGATCAGAAAGATCAGCAAATACAAGCCCAAGCAGCAGGGCTTACGCGCCGCCTAACGCTGCCGTGCAGTTGAGCATTCGGCTCTTCACATTTCGCCCGCCTCCCGCGGTAGCCGAATGCACTACTGCGCTGAATTCGACGCGCTCCCACCCCGGAAACTGCTGCTCACGTCCCGGTACGTGCGCGGTCGCTTCGAGCTTTTTCGTCTCCGCCTCATCGCCATGAATGGCCGCCAGCACTACCACCTCCACGCTTCCCCCCTCCGGCAGATGGACCGTGAGCGGCACTCCCTCGGCTGACGCGCCGTAGACGGAGTTGGCGTGGCGGATCACCCCGCGATTCGCGCCGCTCGACGAGCTGCTGTTCCGTCATCGGGTGCGAATCCTCTCACGCGGCGGAAGCCGCGCCACCTATCCGAACCGAAGAGACGTACAGCGCCGCCGTCGCACACTTGTCCGCCATTTCGGATTACCGCTGCAGGGATACGCGCCCCCGATGCCGTGAGACTCCCGGCGGAATGGAGGACAGGCAGATCGCCTCTCCTCGCGCGCGACAGCAGGCGCGAAATCGCAGATGGCTGTCTACATTCCGTGGCCCCCAACGTAACAGCGTGCATGAGACAAATGCGACTGGCTCCGATTGCGTTGCTCCTTCTTCTCGTTCAGACGGTTGCGGTAGCGCAGGAAGTCGAGCAGGGAAAGATCAGCCTCGACGATCGTGTGCGGGTTCCCGCGGGCGCGGTTCAGCCGGCGCAGGCTCCGGCTCGCCCGGCCGCTTTTTTTCCCCCGGACGAGGCGGTGCGGGAGTTCGTCCGCCCCTATATCGACAAGCGCCAGGCCAAGGGCATCGTGGTTGGGCTCATCGAACCGGACGGAAGCCGTCGTGTCCTGACCTTCGGCGAGGCCGGCGAAGGCGCGCGGCCTTTGGCGGCCAGTTCCGTCTTCGAGATCGGCTCGATCACCAAGACGTTCACCGGCGCCGTCCTCGCCGACATGGTCAGGCGCGGGGAGGTGAAGCTCGACGACCCCGTCGCGAAATACCTGCCCGCTGACGTGCGCGTCCCCTCGCGCAACGGGCGGCAGATCACCCTGCTCGACCTTGCGACGCATAGGTCCGGCCTTCCGCGGCTGCCGACGGGCTATGTGCCCCCGGATCCGGGCAATCCCTACGCGCATTTCGCGGCTGAGCACCTCCACGCGTTCCTGAACCGCTACGAGTTGGAGCACGACCCGGGCGCGAAGTTCGAATATTCGAACCTCGGCATGGGCCTGCTCGGCCACGCGCTCGCACGCGCGGCCGGCAAGGACAGCTTCCAGACGCTCGTCGCCGACCGCGTGCTACGCCCGCTGGGCATGTCGATGACCGCGTACGGCCGCCCGGCCGCGCTCGCGCCGTGGATGACCAGGGGCCACAACCAGCAAGGCGCGGTCGCGTCCTACTTCGATGTCGCGGTGCTCGCCGGGGGCGGCGGGCTCAACTCCAACGTCACCGATCTCATGACCTATCTGGAGGCCAATATCGGCGAGCCCACATCTCCGCTGGAGCGTGCCATGCGCGACGCCCATCGCGGCTATCACCTCCCGCGCCCCGGCATGCAAGTGGGGCTCGGCTGGATGACCATGAAGCGGGACCCGCTCCACCTCGTGGGCAGCAGCGGGGGCACGGCCGGGTACAGCACCTTCGTCGCGTTCGACCCTGAGACTCGCGCCGGCGTGGTGGTGCTCGCGAACAGCGGCGACTTCGGATACGCCGACAAAATCGGGCGCGAACTTCTTAACCCCGAGCGACGCCCCTTGATCCCGGCCGAAACGAAATGACGGCGGCGCGGTGTCAGTCCCCTCTCCCCACCGCGGTGGGGAGAGGGCTAGGGTGAGGGGCTCCCTTTTCCCGAGCGCCAGAACCCCTCACCCTGACCCTCTCCCCACTGCGGTGGGGAGAGGGGTGAACTCGCTCGGGATCACCTCGATCTGCCATCGCTTTGGGCGATAATCGCCGTGTGTTCGAGTGGTTCAAGCGAAAACGCAGGTCGGCTCCTCCGCTTCCGCCGCCGCCACCCCCGCATCACGACGATGTTCTGGGAACGCTCGAATGGAACGCCGAGGACGACGCCTGGGTGGCGGCCGTCCGTCTCGCGCCGCACCCCTTCCGCATTCTCATCGGCGGCGACGACCGGCCCGACGAGCGCCTGCTCGCCCACGCGCGCGACATCTTCATCGCGCCCGAGAAGTTTGTCGGTCAAGTCAACGACCTGCTGAGAAAAGAAGCGCATGACCTCCTCGATTGGACCCACGAGATCCGGGGCCTGCACCTGGACGACGTCGCTTTGCTCTGGCCGGATGACCCTGACGGGGGGATCGTTTATCTGGACGGACCTGATACGGGCGAGCGGCGCTGGCAATGCGACCTCAAAGACCGGCAGCCGGTGGGGCCGCTGAGTTACGACGACTGAGTCTCGCGTTCGCGGTCAACACGGCGCGCGTCCCTGATGCAGAATGGCGGCGAAAACCGATGAAACCTCTTCGCGGATTGATTCTCATTGCGCTTTTTGCTGCCGTTGCCGCTGATGCTCGAGATCCGCGGAAACCCGGGCGGCGGGCGCCCGCGCACACTCCGGCAGCTCGCGATCCGCTGGCGGCTCTCGATCGCGGTCTTCGCCCGAACGTAGCTGCGTCAGGGGAGGCTCCGCTGCGCTGGTCGCTCGATGAGCGAATGCGCCACTACAAGGTGCCCGGCGTCGCGATCGCCATCGTGAGGGACGGCGAGGTGGTGCGCGCGGCCGGCTATGGCCTCCGGGAGGCCGGCAAGGGAGACAGGGTCGATGGCGATACGTTGTTCTCTGTCGGGTCGATCAGCAAAGTGGTCACCGCCACCGTCACCTTGCGATTGGTGGCTCAGGGGCGGCTGAACCTGGACCGTGATGTCGACGACTATTTGAAACGCTGGAAGCTGCCGGCTGCCGCGACGATGCCGCATCCGAAGGTGAGCCTTCGGATGCTCATGTCGCACACCGCGGGGCTGGGCGTCCATGGCTTCGCCGACTATCAGCCAGACGAGCCCCTGCCGACCCTCGTGCAGGTGCTCGAGGGCGCGAAGCCGGCGAAGAACGAGGCGGTTCGTTTCAAGCACATCCCGGGGCTGCGCAAAGACTATTCGGGCGGCGGCATCACGGTAGAGCAGATGGCCATCGAGGATGCGATCGGTCTGCCGTTGGCCGAGCTCGCCCGGGCGCAGGTGTTCACGCCTTTGGGAATGCGGCGCAGCACGTTCGAGAGCCCGTTATCCGCCTCGCGCGGCAATATCGCCAGGGCGCACGACGCCAAAGGGGCGCCGGCTGCGCTTCCGCGCGGCTGGGAAAGCTTCGCCGAAGCCGGAGCATCAGGCCTCTGGAGCAGTGCGAACGATCTGGGGCGGCTCCTGGGAGCTCTGATCAGGAGCTATCAGGGTCGCGCGGACTTTCTGCCGCAACCACTCGCGGTGGACATGATGACCGAAGTGTCGCCAGGCGTGTTCGGATTGGGGCCGCGGTTGGGCGGCAACGGTCTGGCACGCCACTTCTTCCACATGGGCGCGAACGAAAGCTACCTGTCGTTTGTGGAAGGCTACCTGGAGACGGGCGACGGTTTTGTCATCCTGACCAATGGCGCCAACGGCAACGGTCTGGTGCTGGAGATCCGGAACGCGCTGGCAGATGCGGTGGGGCTTGGCGCGCATCCGGAACTGCGCGCCGCCGCGATGCGCGTGCCGCCGTCACCCGACTTTGCCGGTCGCTACCGCCTCGACACCGCCATATCGATGGACCTGCGCCGCGAGCTGGCAGACAGCTTCGAGCACGACTCTTTGCAGATCAGCATCAGCGGCGGGGGAGTGCAGCTCACGCTCACTGGCCAGGAAAGACCCGCGACGTTGACCCCTCTTGGTCCGGCGCAGTTCGCGCAAGCTGTCGGCTCCTCTCCGTTGATCATCGATTTTCGTCGCGACTCGTCCGGCACGGTGCGAGGTTTGACGGTCTCGATACCGGAGGCCAACTCGGTAGCGTATTACGCGCGGGAATGAAGCGGATCCCCGGTAGCCAGGTCGCGCTCCATCAATGGCAGAAGCTTCCTTCCCTGACCCGTGTGCCGCTCGCCGTGACAGTGATTCAGCTCGCGCTTGCGGATGCGGTGACCGGGTGCGGGTACACTTCTGGGAATGCTCACGTTTGAACAAGCACGAACGCTCGCTGAATGTTGGGTGGACGTGGTAACGCGAAGCACGGCAACTGTCGTTGACGAAGCCACGCTCACGAGGCCATACGGATGGGTCTTCTTTTACCAGTCGAAGAAGTACCTCGAAACCGGCGCGTCCCGAGAAGTCCTTGCCGGAAATGCACCCATCCTGGTGGACCGATTCGGCGGAGAGATCCGTCTCACTGGCACGGCGTATCCCGTCGAGCACTATCTCGCCGAGTATGAAAAGACGCTGCCGTCTGCGCGTCTCGGCAACATAATCACATCGTAGAGATGCTGAAAGAACCTCCATATCCGAAAAGGAAGTGAGAAGGTTGCTTGATGTTCTGTGCGCGGACTACGGCTATTGCCTTAGTCCGCTCTGGACGGCACGACTGCAAAAGAATCCCCCTCGCTCCCCAACCAGTTCGCCACACGGTTCTGCGAACGTCATTCGCGGCAACCGGCGCGCCGCTCCGGCTTCGGCACGCGGGACCGGCCGCACAGCATAGCGTGAGCTCCGTCAGGCGCACGCAAATACGCTTGTTGCATATCGCAACGCGCAAGCCTATCAGCAACAGGGCGTCGCTGATCCTTTTCGATCACCGGCCCGGCGTGAGAACATGGATAACGCGCGCCATCTCGGGAAACTGGTATTCCTCCTGCGCTCGTATGGGCGATATGGATTGGGTCGGCATCCCATGGGTAGCGAAGGGAATGATCATGATCGCCGGAGGTGCCAGCGTTGGAATCATAGCCATCGCATTTCAGGTACGGCTGGCGTCGCTAGTACCAGGGGGCGCCTGCACAAGATAGGGCCTTTGAGTTCATGAAGTACTTCACCATCGATAATTGGATCGCCGATCAGGATCTCAGCCAGGAACCATTACCCACGCATCTCGCAGGACGCGAGTACCAGCGCTACTTCGACTTCGTCAGGGACCGGCTGCCGCAGTCATATCTGGGCCTTGTCAAGGAGTGGTATCTGCACGATTCGACGCTCACCAGTCTCGAGATCGACCACGCCAGTCAGCGCGCGCGGCTCATACTTGCGTCATGGAAGCACGATCGATCTGGCGGAGTTCTCTCGATCACATACTCCGGGCTTGCGCGAGTGCGAGCGGAGTCGGACTCGGAGAAGGGACTTCCTGGCCCCAACGGGTTCGGCGATCTCGGCTACGATGAGATCGAGGTTTTGAACGATGACCTCTTCGAACATCGGATTCTGTTCAGCAGCGGCATAGAACTAACGTTCCAGTTTGTGGGACTCGCATATGCCGAGGTGCGCGGCGCCTAACGGTGTGAAGCTGTCGCCAGCGAACGGGTATCATTCGACGATGCGCCACGCGATCGCAGCCGCCGTCGCCCTGATAACGATATCGTCTTCAACGCTGGTGGCTGGACCCGGTCCGGTCGCCAATCAATGGAAGGCGACGCTTGAGCAGACAGCAACGCTCCTTCAGGATTCGGAGTTCGTGGAAGCGCGAGGCCGCCTGTTGAAGCTCACGCGCGAAATGGCGGATGAGATCACCGAACCAGGTGATGCGGATCGACTTCTTGGTGTGGCACTGGCACAGCTTGCGGTAGCAGAAGCCGGTGCAGGCAATGTCGATGACGCGATATGGTGCTGGCAGATCGCGCAGAACGTTCACCCGGACATCCGTGCGTTCGACCTGTCGCCATACGGTAAGTTCAGCGGAGTTCTCTCAGCGAACATTCTTCCAGCTACGCCTGAGAAATGCGCCCGGCCGGCGAATGCGCCGGCTCCTGCCGTGATGCAACGTTCAGAGCCCAGATATCCGAAACGTGCGCGGCAAATTCCGATCATGGGTCTTGTCATCGTCGAAATAGAACGCGATTCAAGCGGGCGGCCCATTCATCCACAAGTCCTCCGCTCGCCGTCAGCAGCTCTGACGTACAGCACCTTGACCACTCTTCGGGAGTGGCGTTTTGCGCCGCCACTAGACGAAACCGAGCTGCCGTCACGGTTCTGTCGCATCTTCAGCTTTGGACAACACCGCTGATGGCGGTGCCAGGGCGGTTGCGGCGACATCTACCTCGCCCGCGTGGAAGCGCGCGATAACAATCGCGTCGGAGCGCTCCGCACCCGGTCCACCACTTCAACCTGGACCGGTGAGGGTGCCGGTGAATAACATGTTCGTGCGGTCATGGTGTTGATTCTCCGATACTTCTTTGATCCAGGATCCGGCATATGTCTCTGGGCGGCGAATGACGAGGCGCACCAGCGCTTTGGATATCCCGTAGAGCTGGATGCGTTGCCGCTAAGCGCCAGCACTCGGTTGGCCGCCGCGGAGCTGGTTCGTCGCTTCGACACGGGCATCGATTGGGAGTATCCCGCAGGACCGAGTCCGTGGACTGCGCATGACGAGCAATCCTTTCTCGTCGAGGCCCGCGAAGTCCTTCAACGCATTCGAGAAGAGCTCGGTGCCGCCTACGACGTGCGCGATGAACTGGAGCTCACGCAAAGCGCCGATGAAACCGGCGCACGGAGAGTAAAGCTGACATTACTCGACGGCAGCCAACCGCCGCCGCAGGGCATGACAGTCGGCGAATCGTTCGAGCTCGACTTGAACGTTTCCGAATCCATGATGATCGGCAGGGCACCGGACGTGGACTTTCGAGTCGTCTCGCCGAGCGTCGGGATGAGGGTTGTGAGGTTGACAGCTCAGGCGCAAGGGATTTGGGTCGAAGATCTCGCGTCCGGTGGTGGTAGCGCGATCGTCGTCAACGACGTCACAATCGCGCGGCCGGCCTGTTATCTTACTGACGGAGCGGTTCTTCTGGTCGGGGCGGTGCCATTTCGAGTTGCAGTACTGTCCAATCGGCGAGAGTAGCATCTCTCGCTAATCTCACGCTGAAGCTGGTGCGGCCCGACTTCGGCCCGGCTGCCGAGCTGCCTGCCGCGACGCGAGATCGATCCGGTTGCAACTCGCGACTCGGTTCTACGAACGTCATTCGCGGCAACCGCCGCGCCGCTTTGGCTTCGGGCCGTGGGCCGCACAGCTTAGCGTGAGATCCGTTAGCCCGACCGAATTCATGTTGCGGCGTACCACCGGCTGCGGCGCCGTTTGCTGCACCTACGTTGTGGCGTGCCGTTCTTTTGCGCCGGAACGATTTGTGAATGCCTAATGGAGGCCCCTCTGTCCCAGACGTATATCTGAATAGATGGCTGTGCGGAGAATGAGTATGGATGAGGATGGGTGGTTGGAGGTCGAGTACCAAGCCCTTCGTACCGAAATACTTGCGCTCGGTGCGGCCGAGCGCGACGCGGTAAAGTTCTACGTGCCCTCTTCGGCTTTTGTTTATGCAGTGCCTTATTACCTCTTCGGGCAGGGTTATCTTGGCACATCAGCGCTAAAAAACGCGCCGTTCCTATGGACATTTGTGGCGGCAGTGGCCGGCTTACTGTTGCTTGCCATGCTTAGGAGCGTGCTGTGGTCCGTCGATGGCTCACGTCGCCTAGGGATGTACATTATGACAGTCATCGAGCCTCGTACGCGTGGAGGGCTCCGATACGAATCGATGCTGTTCCGGTTGCAACAAAAGCGGAGACGGCGGCCAAGTGACGCTTTCACGATTGCAGTTTCGTGTGTCATCTCGAATGTCGTTGCGGCTTGCGGTGCCGGCGTACTGTTCATGCCAGATGAGCCGTGGTTTAGGCAATTTCAGGCAATGTTGGTTGCTCTAGGCTTTCTGGTTGCTTCGATACCTAGTATTTTGACGATCCGTGGTTCTCGAGGCGGCCGACGCGCATACCACGAACATATGACAGAACTCATGCGTAAGCCGTCTGCTGAGTAGTGCAGGCGATTGACATCAGTAGATCGCGATGAGCAGACATAGCCGGTGGCAGACATGCCTTGCACGCATGATCATCTGACCAATCATGTAATTGTGATGCGCCACTTTGCTGTTGTAATAACCCGCGCAAGAGTGTGGCGTCATAAATGTTTGGTCAGTCGACGGCGGGCTAACTTTGGCTGAAGCTGGTGCGGCCCGGCTTCGGCCCGGCAGCCGAGCTGTGCCTCGTTGCTATCGCGGTGGCGTCACGCCGGTGGGTGCGCCAGGAAAGCCACGAGGAGGGGGAAACGATGTGAGTTGAGGCACAGAGTGGAAACCTCCTGAAGCAACCCAGCAGGTGAGAGTCCTGTCCCAATAAGGTTGGCCGCCAGTGGGAAGCGAGT
>Ga0196976_1001058_pt1 | contig 13856 bp, 16 predicted proteins | sample S3v_513CmetaG_FD_148644 | JGI IMG/M metagenome (GOLD analysis project Ga0196976, IMG submission 148644) | Soil microbial communities from Anza Borrego desert, Southern California, United States - S3+v_5-13C | ecosystem: Environmental > Terrestrial > Soil > Desert | place: USA: California...
TGGGCTCCTTGACCTCTAGAACCCGGAGGCTGAACCCATTGCCGTCTCGGATCTCATCCTGCCGCCTGATGTCCTGCGGTGCTGGAACAAACAGGACATAGTCGACATGGTTGACCCACTGGCCGGCATCGAACCCTTCGGCACGACCTCCAGCACTGGAAAGCCTCCCCTTCACTTTCAGGACCGGGACCAGTTCTTCCGTGAATCCCCCCTGATCATCCGGAACCCGCTCCTTCCGGAATACCTCGTAGGTTCGATTCATGAGCTTTTGGAAATCCCTGACCGCCTGGCGAAGGACAGGGTCCGTCTGGTTGTTAATCGGTGGATTCGCCCCTATGAAGGAGGCGTTAGCACCCGTAAGCGCAGGATCCACAGGCATATCCACAGCCACCTCCTACTTGGAGATCGCCGTTTTGTGGAACCCCTGGGGTATCATCCATGTACTTGGAAAAATAGGGCCGGACGCGATCCGTGTCCTCCATCTGCATGACCTTGTCAGATACCGATATTCCACCGGCATACGGCAAGGCGCTGGATAGCTGGCCCTCACTCTTGAACTGCTTGGCCCTAGCCGCAAAGGCATCAGCCTTCTTGGATAGGCTCACGGAATAATCCCCAAGCTTGGTATCTACGGCCCTAGAGAACTTGGCTGCCAACGCCATGAGGATTTCAGCAGCCGCCAGCTTTGTGTTGCTCCCCTCACTCTGAAGGGCGAACACGATCTCCTCATCCGTCACCAGGGGGTCATCCGGGTCCGTGTCACCGATCCAAAACCGGACAGCATCCTTGGGGCAACAAGCCGGAACCGCCGAATAAGTCCAGGTCAATGGGCATCACCTCTCCACTTTAGAAAGTGGACTTCTTAACATCAATCCGCCCTACCGTAGCGACAAAGATTTTCCCAGCGAAAATCCTTAAGTCGTGCCAGTAGTAGCCCTCGAGCCCGTCGGTATCCACTGGCCTAAGCGGGATATAGAAAATGTTTGTGCCTGGGATTATGTTGACAGAACCATCCATAAGCCCCTTAGAGATCACCACATCCGGGTTAGCGAAGGACCTTCTGACCCTCCAGTGGATGTCGTTCATTTGGTCGACCAAGACCGGCTCATCACCATCCATGAGACGGAATCGTATGTTGCGCTCCTCCCCCTGATATACTTCGAAATCCTGATGGTATGAGGTATCAGCGGTAGCCGCAAGGCTTATGTCGGATTCCAGCATCCACCTTCACCCCTCAACCGGTTTGTTGGACATACATTCGCCCTGTTGCTGCCGTGACCAGGCTATTTCCACCATTCAATCTGACCTCATGAAAATATGTGCCCTGTAACCCCATGGTATCCGTGGGGGTTAGGGAGATCAGGAACACGTTGGTTCCTGACTTCACACGGATGTCACCACCCAAGGCTTTGGATATCAATGTGCCAGGGTTAACAAATGACCGAACAACCCGCCACTGGATATCCGTGATATCGTCAAGGATTACTGCTCCACTTTTGTCCGTTACTTCAAAACTGATGAGCCGGTTGTCACCCTCGAACACAACGAAATCCTGCCGGTTCAGAGCCGGTATTCGAGCCTTCAAGGCAATAGTGCTACCGTCCAAGGTCAAGACCCGAAGTTCCGCAATTACGGTGCTAGAGGACGATACAATCACCGTCAGCCTTCTAGTACGCCTAAGAAAAGCCGTTACCGTGGAAGCGGAAGCCACTGATGCCTTTAATTGCTTGATATACTGAATCGTCGCCGTCACCGTCGAGGTGGAGGCAACCAATGCTTGCAACCGCCTGGTGTCTCGCAGAAACGCCGTCACCGTCGATGTTGAGGTTACTGAGGCCTGTAATCGTTTATTGTACTGCAGCGTAGCCGTCACGACCGAAGTCGATGATGCCGTGGCCTGCAGACGTTTAGCCACCCTAAGGGCTCCGACAACCGCTGATGTAGCGGAAACGGAGGCCTGCAATCCCTTCGAAACCTTGATTCCTGCAATCACGGTAGAAATCGATGACACCGTCGCACCCTGCAGTCGTCTAGCCAATCTTGCGATACCCATCACCGTCGATGTGGCTGACACAGTGGTTGCCTGAAATCGTTCTGCTACTCTGACGAAAGCCGTTACGGGCGAGGTTGACGGTATCGAGACGCTGAAATTTGGTACGAACCATGCAAATCGGTAGAGGTTGTAACTGGCAGTGGAGCTAATGATTGCCTGAGCCACACCGGCTTGGTCCGTGGTTACGGGTATCAGGGATTGATATTCAACGGTATTGGTGGAGAAGGTGGTCCAAGAGCTCCCCTTCGCCCTCAAGTCCGTGACCCTAGCGTTGACGGTGGCAAACGCATGGTACAAGGCACCTGCGGATCCCCCTGAGCCCACCGGCGGCAAGTCCACATAGCTTCCGGTGGTCCCCGGCGTTACATCGTTTTGTCCTGTATGGAATCCGATGCCTCGCTTGAAGTAGCCTATGAGGTATGTCTTGGCGTTAGGGTTCGTCCTATACGTTCTGAACCGGTTGGACACCACCCGTTGAATCCAGTGGTTATGTGTCACCAAGGATCTCCGGTTTATGAAAAACTGGTCGTCTGGCTGGATGCCAAAGGAGTTGTCAAGTCCGGATCCCCCCGTACCTCCCGGGGCTGGGATATGGTCCACGATGGCACCGATGGCAGTCTCACCCGAGAGAATCGACGAAGTGATATCAACCGGTTGCCAGGCATCGGCTGGCTGGGTGATATCCACTGCGTTGGTAAACAAGGTGGCCACATCGTCCCGAAAAAAGCCAACAACCCAGGCTTGAAGTACCGTGCTGTTCCTAAATAGCTGGAAGTTCCTACTGGCATTGAGCTTAACAACCGCCATTGCTCGGTTGAACCAACCTGTAAAGCAGGTGATGTTGTCGGTGGAGCCCACAGCCCTGGTACCCCATATCACGTCCGCTGAGGTCGGCACTCTGATATGAAGCAAGGCCCCTGTATACCCTTCCGGTATAATTGAGGAGGCATTCACGTCCTGCCAAACATTGATGGTGGCCGATAAGGTCAGTTGAAGCGGATTCGGTAGGAACAAAATATCCCCAGGCTCGGGGGCAAATTTCGCCGTGGCAGTGGTGCCGCTGGATGACGATGTTATCGTACTTGTCAGCGTGACAACCATTTCCTAGCCACCTCCTACCCCGCAAATGAGTAACCCCCGGAAAAACCGGGGGCCATTTTTCTCTTATACGATGGTGATGGTTATGTCGTTGATGGAAAAGCTTGCCGTGTCCCCGGTGTCCACGGCTTTGCTGAGCGTAAGGGCCGCACTGGCTAGGATGTTGCCACCGGAAGCCGCATCAGAGATAAAGAACCACGAAATCGTTCCCCAGTTTGCCGTGGCTGTCGGGAATGTTATTGCCGTGCTGTTCCGTTTTGTTTGGTTTGAAACAGTCGCCCAGTTCGTGGTGTTGTTGGCTACGGAAACACGAGCATACGAGCCCCCGGAAGGTTCGGTAATGCCAGTGCCAGCCGCCGCTATAGGTGTGGTCGAGAGTCCAATGAAAAGGTTGGCAGGGGCCGAATATGCCACAGCACCGAAAGCCTCGTTCAAAATTGCGTTTATCAAGAAGTTGTTGAGTGGCATTACTGGTCATCCCCTTTCCTCTTTCGGGTAGAAGCAGAAGGGGCTCCCTCCTGGGAACCCCCTTCAGCAATTTGTTGTTCGGTTTCTTCCGCTTCGCCCTCAACATGGATTCGCAGGTGTCCGGTCCTTTGGAGCTTTGCGACCGTCTCGGATCCCCACGAATCCGCCTCGGGAACAAGCTCTCCCTTCCTTCGAAGCTCGCCGCCGATGGTCATTGTTTTACCAGCCTCAAAGTGGACCTTGGCCACTCCTGACATAGAAACTATTGCCATAAAAATGACTACCCCCTTTCAGCTTACCGCGGTGGTGAAGAAGCACCCGAGCTCGGGCGCGATTAACTTGCAATCAAAGGCAAGCTCTCCTTCGACGCGGTCAGCTGCTAGCCAATCCATTCGGAACCTCTTGATCCTGTTGCCGTAAGCACCGGCACCCAAGAGCCCGTTCCAGGTGAAAATGTAACCGGCTGACGGAGTCAAAAGGCCGGGGTTCGGCGCAGAGTACACCAAGAGAGCCGACTTCCCGAAAACGAAGGCGGTATTCTCAGTTGCCCCTTGGATGGCGGTGTTCGTGACGCTCATGGGAACCACGACCTCATCCAGGTCCATGAGGCTGGCGAGGAGGTCAGTGGTGACAACGCCGCGCTGGGTGTACTTAATCCTATCGAGGACATCCGCGCTGTTGCGGAGTGCATTGTAGACCTGAGGGCCAAGGACCAGCTTGTTGGGCTTGAATCCCGTCAGGCTCGCGATGTTCATAATCTGGGCGGTAATGTCATCGATGGGGGTCGAGTTGGGTTCATCCCAACGAAGGAATTGGTTGGCGCCAGGAGCCGCGGCCACGCCGGTCAGGTTGGTGGTCCATATGCCGGTGTTGAAAAACTTGGAAGCCCACACCTGATCCCGCTTCATCCATAACTGCTGAGTCACGTACTCGGTCGCGTCCCTGTCCATGTTGATTGCCGCGTCCGCATTCTGCCGGGTCTGATCATCCACGTCTTTATGTACGGCCCAGACGTCGGCATAGTAGGTCGGTGTATTGTCGATTGCCCAACCGCCACCAGCCGATTCGGACGCAGGACCGCGGAGCTGGGCTTCATTCCTGAGCCAATCGGCCCGGGTATAAACAAAGTACCTGTCAGATTGCTTGCTGACAGGTACCATCGGGAACACTCGGTCTGCGATGAACATGTTCGCCCTTTGGATATAGGCGATACTGATATTCGTCAACGGCGCGTTGACATGGACATCTGAAGGGGTAGGTCTCATCAAATCCTCACCTCTTTAACTGTGTCTTCATTGAGCTGGCTCGGACCAATCTCAATCCTGCTTTTCGAATCGGACACGATAAAAAACCGCTGGACATGACCCACCGGTAGCTCTGGGATATTTAACCAGTATGTGGACAACATAACTAGTAAGTGTTAAGTGCTTGGAGTGGGGCTATCATGGGTACATACAAGATCTCGTTATGGCAATACACCATGATGATAATTGCCTTCGTATTAGGAACAGCGCTAATTGTATCCATAGGTGGTCCAGCTGGTAAAGATGCATGGGCAGTAATAATCCTTGGTGCAATCGAAGGTATACTTCTCAGCCTACCGCTTCTATTACTCTCCACACGTTTTTATGGAATGGGCATATCCTCCATAAACAACATGGTATGGGGAAAACATATCGGTAAGATACTTTCTATAGCCTTCATCTCCTACACTTTACTGCTCAGTACAAGAGCAGCTTACAATTTTTTCAACTTTGTCAAACTAGTACTTTTGAGCGGAGCCCCAGATTACGCAATTGATGTTCCAACACTTACTGTCATTGGACTTGCATGCCTATTGGGAATAGAAGTCATTGGTAGATTTGTGTCGATAACTACCCCCATCGTTATATCTTTCATTGTCTTTATCTTACTCTTATCAGTCCCATACATAGACCCGAACAACATTAGACCAGTGTTTCAAACGCCATTACCTAAAGCTCTGTCGACTGCACACAGTGTAGCTACATTCCCTTTTGCTGAAGTAACATTATTTTCTGCAATCATTCCGTTTCTAGACAAACCTCAAAAAGCAATCAAAGCAACGCTCCTGGGTGTGATAGTCACCATGGTTATATTTTTACTTGTCTTCTTTAGAAATATTGGAGTGTTGGGAGAAGCCTCATCATACTTCCAATACCCTTCATTTACCAGTGCCAGGATAATCAATCTGGGTGGAGTCTTTACTCGTATGGAGATATTAGTATCAATTAACTTAACTCTATTAGGCGGTATAAAGACTGCCACTCTACTGTACATAGCTTCCTTAACTACAACTGAAATGTTAAACTTAAAATCGACTAAACCAGTAGTTATTCCATTTGCAATAGTTGTTGCAGTAATAAACCATAACAACTATCCAAGCGTTGCACATGCACATGTGTTTTTACAGGATATTTATCCTGTTTTTTCACTACCTTTTCTCTTTGTGTTGCCTCTCCTTACATTAGTCGTAGCAATCGTATCAAAAAAATCAGCAGGCAATAATGAGAGCCTCCAAGCATCAGATAATTATTGTTGAAGAGTATTCATTACCTGGTCAGAAGAATGGAGATGACTTGGTTGGCACCTGTCGCTGCTTGCAGAGCAATACCTACGCGGATGCCGGCCGCCAGGGTGATGAACTGACCGGAGGCATTCGTCTCCAAGGACGCGCCTGCAGCAACGGCAGCACCCACCTGGGCCATAGTCACGCCTTCAGCCATGATGGTGGCCGCCTGGTTCGCCGCAGAGGGCTTGTTCTGAAGCACCCCGATTATAGGAGCCGCGGCTCCTGCCTGGGCCGCCTGGCCCGAGGAGTTGCAGACCATAGCCCTGAACTGCGCCGCCGACAAATCGGCAGAGGCAGGCAGGGTGAACATTAAGTTGGGAATCTCGTATGCCACGGAAAAATCCCCCTATCAAATGGTGTTTTCAGTTACTGGCCCAACTCAGCCAAATAATCATTGTAGAGAGCCGGGTTATCCTTCAAGACTTTGTCGATGGCCTGCTCACGGGTGAGCTTGATTTCGGACTTCTGGATGATACCATCAGCCATGGCGTTGATCTTACCCATGATAGAGGAGACGGTGGTCCGGGCCCCGGAACCGATCTCCTCGAACAGCTTGCCTTCGGCAATGACCTTGTCAGCCGCAGTGAGAGCCTTCTCCACCTCTGCCCAAGACCCAGGCGCAGTGGCCTTGAGCTCCTTGATGACCTTGGCGAAATCCTCGGGCTTGATCGGGAGATGAGAAAAGCCCTTCGCTATTGCGAGGGCTTCCTCTGTTAGCCTCTTATCTTTCTCCTCGTTGAGACTCGCCTCAAGGGCCTCTGCCTTCTTGATGGCCTCTTCCTGACTCTTGAACAACTGGTCGATCTGCTCTTTAACCTCAGGCGGAAGGGTTGTCAGATCTATCTTCTTGTCATCCATTCTGGCGTCGTCCTCCTTAACTATTGATGTATCATCGGGTGGGTCTGCCTCCCCTTTATCGAGCTCTGTAGAACCCACATGGACATCTCCTGGTGTTGGGGTCATTTTGAGCATGAATGGCCACTCCTCTCCGGCTGCCATTTTCTCCATACCCATGACCAAGTCACTACAGCCCTTGTCTCTAAACGGAGACAACAGTTTCAAAGATTCCATGAGAGCCGACATAACATCGCCGTCCATGTCATCACTCCCTTCTTCGGTCATTGACTTGGTGAGAAGAAATCTGCGTCGATTCGCGGGAACCCCAACAAGGCTGACCTCCGCCACCTTCAACTTGGTCAACTTCATTCATTCACCACCTTGTACTACGCGTCATATAAGTGTAATAGGTCCCGACATTCCTCAGCGGGACGCTTAACAGCTAACCCCCTTGGGCGCATGCTCAAGGGGGTTGGTCTTTCTGGTTACTCCTCATCCCAACATGAATGACCTCTCCAAGCTTCTGTCACAACTAGTGGGACTTGCCATATAGTGTAATGGGTCTTGGATATGGGACCTAAGGACACTTCCAGCTAACCCACCTCAGTTATATTGACTGGGGTGGGTTGGTGCATTTTCTCTCTAATCCCATATCCACCGATGCTGAAGCCCGTGATGTCCCCAGCTTTCACAGCTTCCCATAAAGAAGGGTCATAGACCTTGACGGCCATGACCCACGAACCCTTCTTGACCCTGCCCCCCTGGAGCATGAAGTCGACTGGGGCGATAAAACTTTGAACGACCCGGGCGTCAGCCCGTTCCCGATGCCTTGAACCCACGGTTTGGCTATTCTCCATCCACCAATTCGCGGCTTGCTCTATCTCGTCCGCGGAGATGATATCGCCCTGTCCATCTACGACATCCGGTTCGAGGACAACCCCATAGACGATCTGCTGTTCTTCTGCCTTCTCGATGAACCCGCAGTTGAACTCCTTGGGAATGGCCCCTTCCCCTTGCCATGCCGCCTCTCTCCCCATCGCTTTGCTCATCCTCCTACGACCAACGCCGTACCACACCGGCACCGGATATGAAGCGGTGGACCTCCTCCGGGGAACTGCTGACCCACCCGCACCCTAACGCCCGCCATCGGCTGACACCTAGGGCAAAGGCGGTCATCGGGAACCACAACCCATTCGACTATCTGCCCTGGTGGGAGAATCCCTTCCCTTGACGCCTGGTCCCACGCCTGTTTGGTCCCCTCGTTGGCCCCAGTCATCGTCTCGGTTTCAGCAATCGTGCTTGCCCTCTCCCTGAGGTAACGAAGGGCCTGAACATTGGCAGCCCTGGTTATTCGGGAAGGGTCCACACCGGCCTCGAGCATGGCAGCGCGCCTTGCATCCACAGCCCTGGCCTGTTGCCTGGTAAGTCCGATCGACGCCTTGACCCTCCTCGCCGCTGCGGTAGGAGGAGCCTGCGCCTGGAACGCCCTTGTAATGGCCTCGCTTGTGGCCTGCATCGACTCGCCAACGACCTCCGTAGCCAAAAAAGCTGTCCGCGCCCGGATGAACCCCTGTACGAACGGACTACCCACGATGAACCCCTGTTTCGTTATCCTCTCAGCGTAGACCATGGCCCTGTTGCCGGCCTCATCCACCAAAGGCTCGATGAGCTCTCCGTACCCGGCCATACCCTCCGCGAATGTATCCCACGGAATCAGGCTCATAAGGTTCCACCATTGGCCCATTGCGATGGCATCCCTTAGATCCCCATCTGGGACACTTCCCCTGACGCCCTCAGCGATTTCCAAAAACCTTTTCTTGAAGCGGGACCTATATCTGTCTGCCACTCTTTGAATCATGCACCATGAAGGTTCCTGTGAAACCATGGGGCCCTATTCCACCTCCTCGGTCTTGGGCGGAAGTTTTGCTGCGGACCGCAGGTAGTTCTCTAACCCCTCATCAGGCAGCAAAGGGAATCCTATGTTGGATAGAGATTGCAGGTACTTGGACAAGGCTTCCAGGTCTGGCATATGGACGGCGCCATGGTTCAAGCATGGCAACCTATCCGTTGGCCACCCGTTCAGCTTGAACAACCTCGGGATGGCGTACCTGTTGAACACCGCCGTGATAGAATCGAGCCACGAGGTGATGGCCACAAGGAAGAGCTCCGTCTTGTTGATTGAAAGGGAGTAGGAGCCCACCTTGTCTTGGCCCATCAAGAGGATGTCGGCCAGGACCACCATGGCGATCCTCTGGTCGTACCTCTTGATAATATCGTTGGTATTAAACTGGCGCTGGCCTCCGGTCGATAGAAGCTTGAGGTCATACATGGTACGCCCATTATCGTCGTACATCATCGGGAACACGACGCCTTCCTGTTCGTCGCGCCGGATATTCGTGACGATCTTCTTGATCTGCTCGAATATGGTGCGCTCCGCCCCTGTTGCTTGCGGGTTCATAATCTCAGGAGGAACGAAGGCCACCGGCAATCCAGCCAGGTCTCGCTCCACTCCGATTCCCTCGATTTCCTCGAGCCGCTTCTTGAAGTACCACGGCCGGAATGCGTTCCTCAGGATGGAAAGGCCCTCCGGGTTCCCCTTCCTCACCTTGGTCCTGAAAAGCAGGGACTTTTCGATAGGAATTCTCACCGATTGGTACACCGGTGGTGATATCTGCCACATGGCCTGGATGCCACCGGATTCATCAAATTCCCAGTTGTAAAGCGTGTCCTGCCCCCTTATCGGCAATTTCCTCCACCCGATGAGGCCATCCTTGTGCCGACTCCTAGTCATCGGGTCATAGGTATCCCCCAGCCTGCGCTTATACACAATCTCATGCCAACTCCAGCCATATACCAGCATGGAGAGAATTTCCGATATCGTGTCATTCCAGGATTGGCTCATATCGTTCATGCAGGACTCCACGAATTGGGCCCTCTCCTGGTCTTGGGCTTCATCGGCGAACGGCGAAACCGTCCACGACACCTGCCTAATGAGCATTTCGATGGCATAAAGAATCGACCCCACAACAGGGTCGTTCATGCTCATCTCGTTATATAACTGGACCCCGCGGATCGAAGTAGGGCTCAGTTGTCGAAGGAATTCTTCATACACCAAAGATAAAGTCCCATATCGGCGTAATCCCGTTGACCCCAGTTCCATAGCGAGCTTTTTTGTTTTTTCCACCACAAGCATCACCTCCTGTGTAGGGTCCTGAGTAGCAAGCTTCTACCTTTCCCCATATCATGTGATAAGGAGTACCCCCTTTTATTCTCCTTTCGCCAGTTAACCTCAGTCAAGGCTGTGACTGAGGTTAACTTCCATTCTAGTTCACCTTAAGGGACAAGCTCTCATATACATGATCAGGGGTGCTTGAGTTGAATGACAATCTGCCACATCTGGACTCGCCACTTGTCTTAGACTATGGTTCCGAAGCTTATGGATTCATTTACAACAGAACCGAAAACATCGTTGCTCGAAACATGTCTCTATCTTTTGACAGTAACGCACATCTTCATAAAATCGTTCATACCCCGGGCACCTACAGGATTCGAATAATTCTAGCGGGTATCTATTTAATAAGGTTTTCGATACTATCTTCCGTACAAAGTTACTGGTCGCTAAGAATCAATAACGATTTGCAACCTGAGCTCTACAGCTCCGGTTGTTATGGTGTTTATGAAACTTGCCATCAAGGCATATACAAGCTGCCCGAAGACACTGTTTTAACCATAGTGAATCAAACAGAGAGCCCGGTTGTTGTATTACCCGAGATACCAGGTGATACAGAAAACCTAAACAATGCATCATTACTTGTGTTGAAACTCGATTCGAAAATCTAAAGGATTACGAGGATTCGGCACCCCCATTATCTGAGGGTGTCTTAATTGTAAAGTGTCTGTACCTCAGCAATGGACTCTACAACTATATCCTCCATCCCGACTCGCCCTGGAACGATAGCGGTGCCGTGGTCAGGTCAGGACCTGTCAACCCTAGCTCAACATAGTGCGTTGACATTGATGCCTGGTCTACCACTCTAGACACCACCAAAAAACTGCTATGCAACGTACCCATCATTATGGGTACGCATACTTTGAACCGGGAAGAGCCATCGGCTCACTCTCACCCAACTCCTCATGTGAATAACCTCCGTGGACTCGCCTTGGGCAACAGGCGAGTCTTCTTTACGAAGGGCCTACGTTAGCCCCACTATAAATTCTTGGGCCCATTGCTTCATCTGAAAACCACTTGATTATGTCCTCGATCCAGAGGCCATCTTCGCCCTTGGCTACCACGCACCACCGGTTGTTGTGCCACTCGGCCTTGATGTCCGTACATTTGGCAAGGTCAATCGTCCTTCGTCCCCCGACAGTAGAAACCCTCATGGTTACATCCTCCATCCCGACTCACCTTGGAATGATAACGGTGCCATGGTAAGGTCAGGCCGCTTCGTCCCAAGCATCAACTCCGTCAACGCCCAAACCATCGCATCGAGGCGGTCCGGGCTCTCCTCCCCGGGTACCCAACTCACCAGCTGGTCCTCGAGAGCACCGAAGAAACCCACGTGGTGGACCTTCCCCTGTTCGTAAAGGGCCGCAATAGGCTCTGCCCGGGTTAACTTGCCACGGCTGGCGTGCACTTGCTTTATGGGTACGCTCCGGTCAACCGTGTATAAGGTGTAAACGACCATGTCACCGCCTTGGTTGGTCTCAGCCACGACCCTGTCGGCCTTGTGCTTGTGGTAGGCCGACACCGCCGCGGTCGCCCAGGAATCAGGCGTACCATGGAGGCTTGCATCATCCAGGATGTATCCATGACCATCCCGACCCAAGCCGGCAACGACGATTCCCGTTTCATTGCCCGTGAGGCTCGCTGCCGGATCCACCCCGACCACCACTCGGACCAGTTCGGGCGTTTTCGTCACCCTCAGGCTGTCGATTTGCTCCCGGTTCCAAAGGGCTCCATCGACGTCCTCCATGATCTCGCCGTGGAGCTCCTGCCTTCCCAGCTTCGACCCCTCGTACCTCCCCAAGACCGTTTGGATGAAGGATGGCGCGAGGTTGGCGATATTCTCATAGGTCGTACCCCTGGTGACAACGCAATGAGGGTCGGCCATCAGCGACTTGATGATCTTCATTGGCTTGGGAGTCGTGGTGACGATGGCCCGCGGGTAATCCCCCAAACGAAGGCCAAACTGCATCATGTCCCAGGCTTCGTCGATGAACCTGGCCGCCACTATCTCATCTACCCAGGCGAGGTCGTGCTGGGGACCGCGGAGTCGCCTCGGGACATCCGCCGAATATAGAGTAGCGATGGCCCCGTTGGGCCACGTGAGTCTGCGCTTGGACGGCTCATACTTCGGTGTGAAGTCAGGCGGTGATATGGCAAGGAACCCTGACTCCCCTTCCACGATGACGTCCCTGCAATCCGCCGCAGTCGGGGCCAATATGCAGACTCGCTTGGCCCTTCCTGCCCGAACCTCCTCGGAAACAAAATTGGCCCCGGTCCAGGTCTTGCCGAAGCCGCGACCTGCCAGGACCAACCAAGTATTCCATCTCCCAGGTGGGGGAAGTTGCGCCGGTCTTGCCCACAACCGCCAATCGTACATTAATGCTTCAGCCTGGACCGGACTCAACGAGGCTATGAGCTTGTGCCGATCTTTTGCCGGAAGCTCTAGCAGACGGTTCAACAGATCACTCATTGGTTGCCGCCTTCTGCCATCCGTTTGCTCATGGCATCCAGCCTCGCCGCCAGCGCTGCCTTAGCATCTAGTTCGATGGGCCCGCCATCCTTACCGGTGAGCTCTGCGCTGAGCTTATCCTTCCGTCCCCACCGGTCCGGGTACTTCCTTTCAAGCCGCCAGGCCGCCGCCTGCCATTGCTCCTCCGCAGCCTTCGCGATAATGGCCACGTCCCTGACCTCTGCCTCCGCCATGGCCTTTTCTACTGCGTCCGAAAACTCCCGGTAAATACCGCTTTTCGCCCTGCTACCCTGCCTTAACCAGCGGTAGAGTGTATCTTTGCTAATCCCACCATAAGCAGCCGCGGTTTCCAGGTAATTACCGGCTCGGATACAGCTGATTATCCTTTTCAATAACTCCTCATCGAGCTTCACCGGCCTTGCCATGGTCCACACCTTCCTTCTCCCGCGCCGGCACGAGGATGTTCTGATACACGTGCTCCGCGATGGCCTTCATGAAGTTGGGTGGTACCGCGTTCCCGATCCTGGCGATGCCGTTCGATCGGTTGGAAAACCAGAAGTCATCGGTAAAACTCCCGATCCGCTTCGCCTCATCGAGGGATATAAACCTCTCCCTGTCCGGATGGACGATGCCGGATAGGGAGATTTCAGATTTCCCTAGGGTCATGCAAACCCTGGTCCACCCTGCCCATTTAAGGCTCATCGCGCTAGCCGTGTTGCCCTTGATCTTCTTGTACCAACCAATATCGGTGTTCCATGTGTCTGGATGCACCATAGCAACCTTCACGAGCACTTCTGGCAACATCCGGTCTCCTGGCCTGTTCCCCCTCAGGTCCCAACAGACTTCCCCGAAGGTCTTGGGCCGTGTCTGCGCCTTGGGATGGCTCGGGGCTATGCCCAGGTCCTTCCTGACCCCGATGAATATCATCCGAAACCGGTCCTGAGGCACATCGAAATACTTGGCGTTCAAGAGTCGGGCCGACACCATATACCCCTTTGACTTCAGGGTGCGGAGTATCTCGGCGAATATGACCTTCATCTTGCCCTTCACCATGCCCGATACGTTCTCCATGATGAACACCTTCGGCTGAAATTCCTCGAGGAGCCTTGCG
>Ga0196976_1001059_pt1 | contig 13838 bp, 15 predicted proteins | sample S3v_513CmetaG_FD_148644 | JGI IMG/M metagenome (GOLD analysis project Ga0196976, IMG submission 148644) | Soil microbial communities from Anza Borrego desert, Southern California, United States - S3+v_5-13C | ecosystem: Environmental > Terrestrial > Soil > Desert | place: USA: California...
CCAGTCGGGCGATGCGTATACCCGCTTCAGCAGGCGATACAGCACGTCGAACACCACCACCGGCCGGGCGTTGCCGAGGTGCGCCCAGTCGTACACCGTGGGACCGCAGACGTACAGGCCGACCTTGCCCTTCTCCAGCGGTTCGAACCGCTCTTTCTTGCGGGTCAGGGTATTGTAGAGGTCGAGCGGCATCGGTCTGCCTCCCTTTCGGTCGTCTCAGGCGGTGGTGCCGGACAGGCGGGCGAGCGCCCGGTCCCGGCCGATCAGGGGTAGCAGATTCTTCAATTCCGGTCCATGGTCGCGCCCGGTAAGCGCCTGACGCAGCGGCATGAACAGCGCCTTGCCCTTGGCGCCGGTCGCCTGCTTGACCGCCTCGATCCACTGGCCCCAGGTGGTGCCGTCCCACGGCTCGGGCGGCAGGAGCTTGGCCGCTTCGGCCAGGAAACCGGCATCGGCGACGACGGGAGCGACGGGGGCGTGAGTGACCTGCCACCAGTCGGCGACATCGGCGAACTTTTCCAGGTTGGGCCGCACCACCTCCCAGAACCGGGCGTCCACCCCGGCGAAACCCAGCGTCACCAGCCGGTCGCGCACGTCCTCGAACGGCGTCAGGTGCAGCAGGCGGGCGTTGAGGCGCTTCAGTTCTTCCACGTCGAACTTGGGCGTGGCACGGGAAATCTTGTGCAGGTCGAACTCGGCCACGAGATCGGCGAGATGCGGGCGCGGCTCGATGGCATCCGATGTGCCGAGCTTGGCCAACTGGGCGTTGAGCGCCATCGGCTCGATACCGTCCTGGCGCAGGCTGCCCACCGACAGGCTGCCCAGCCGCTTCGACAGGCCCTGGCCGGCGGTGTCGGTCAGCAACGGCAGGTGGGCGAAGGTCGGCACGGTGCCGCCCAGCGCCTGCCAAAGCTGAATCTGCACGGCGGTGTTGGAGACGTGGTCCTCGCCCCGGATGACGTGGGTGATGGCGAAATCGATGTCGTCCACCACCGAGGACAAGGTGTAGAGCGGCCGCCCGTCCTCGCGCACCAGCACGGGATCGGTCAGGGCCGCCCCTTCGAAATGGACGGGACCGCGCACGAGGTCGTCCCATTCCACGGGACGGTGCTCCAGGAGGAAGCGCCAGTGCGGCTTGCGGCCTTCGGCTTCCAGCTTGGCGCGGTCGGCGTCGGTCAGGCGCAGGGCCGAGCGGTCGTAGATGGGCGGCAGGCCGCGTGCCAGCAGGCTCTTGCGCTTGAGGTCGAGCTGTTCCGGCGTCTCGTAGCAGGGATAGAGCCGGCCGTCGGCCTTCAGTTTCTCTACCGCTTCGTCATAGCGGGCGTAGCGGTCGGATTCGCGGGCGAAACGGTCCCAGGCAAGGCCCAGCCAGCGCAGGTCCTCCTCGATCGCCTGGGCGTATTCGGGGCACGAGCGTTCCTCGTCGGTATCGTCGAGGCGCAGGAGGAATGAGCCACCCGCCCGGCGGGCGAACAGCCAGTTGATGAGCGCCAGCCGGATGTTGCCCACATGCAGCAGGCCGGTGGGGCTGGGGGCGAAGCGAACGGCGGTGTCAGACATGGGCGGGAGCGATAGCACAGCCGGGCGCGGGGCGGAAGCCGCGCATGCGCGGGGGAGAGGTGCGGTGGCGGATTGCCTCCGCGTGCGCCAGCCTGCGTCTCCATGCACCGGGATTTTGGAGCAAGATATTGATCTTGCTGTCTTCCGCACCCTGTTGCGCCACGGCACCCGTTTTTTCCGTTCCCATTCTCACCTTAATCGTCATGCCCGGACTTGTTGCGGAGCGTGGATACGCGGGTCAAGCCCGCGCGTGCCGGAGAAAGACCAGCATAGAACGAACAAGGAACTTTTCAACCAGGTTCGCCGGCATGGACCGCGTCGAAATCCTCCCCTTCGCGCACCCGCCGGATCAATGCCAGCAGCCCTTCGCGGCCGGCGCGGGCGTACCAGCCGCGCACCGCGTGGCCGGCGAGAGGGTAGAGGATTTGCGGGGTGCCGGAGCCTTCGGCCCATTGGGCGTCGCCGTACCGGACCACGGCGGCGTTCCAGGCCGACAGGGTAGTGAGCGAAGCCAGATCGGGGCGGGGCAGGCTCCGGCGTTCGACCTCCTGCCAGATCTCCTCGGAATGGGCGGGGTCGTCGGAGATCATCACCGCCAGTCCTTCGTCGAACCACGCCGGCACCGGCAAGGACAGGGCGAAGAGGCTGGACACGCGGGCGTGCAATTCGGTGTGCGACCATTCGTGGGCCAACATGGGCGGCGTGAGCGCGCGCGGCGACAGCACCAGCGCCCGCCAGCCGACGGCGAGAGCGCGGCGGCGCCCGCCACCGAAGACATCGAAGCACTCCTGCGTGGAGCAGGCGATCATGTCCGGGGTGGAGGTGACCTCGCCGTAATAGGCCGCCACCCGCGCCCGCGCCTCGGGCAGCAGTGCCGCCACCTCCTCGCGTTGCGCCGGAGACATGGCGGAATCGACGTAGAGGTGGTCGGCGATGCGCTCCATGCCGAAGGTGGCCGGGGCCAGCGCCTTGGCGGCGAGGACATCGGCGCAGCCGGAGAGGCCGGTGGGAAGGACCAGCAGGGCCAGAAAATGAAAAAACCTCATGCTTTTCCTTTCCGTCGACCCGGCGACGCTACCGCGGGACCCGGCAAACCCTCAAATCCCCGCGCCGTCCACCAGCGAGTCGTTCAGCGCGGCGCGCAGGTCCTTCACGGTGTCGGCAAAGGCGGTGTGGTCGCGGTCGCGCGGGCGGGGGAGGTCGACGGTGAAGTCGCGCACCACCCGCGCCGGACGGCCGCCCAGCACCACCACCCGGTCGGCCAGATACACCGCCTCGTCCAGGTCGTGGGTGACGAACAGGATCGAGGTGCCGGTGTCGCGCCACACCCGCAACAGCTCGTTTTGAAGCTGGTGGCGGGTGATGGCGTCGAGTGCCGAGAAGGGCTCGTCCAGCAGCAGGAGGCTCGGCCGCACGGCGAGCGCGCGGGCGAGGTTGACGCGCTGGCGTTGGCCGCCGGAAAGCTGATGCGGCCAGCGTTCGGCCATCTCCGACAATCCTACCAGCGACAGGGCCTGAACGGCGCGCTCCAGCCGTTCGGCCGTGGACAGGGTCAGGCCCTCCAGGCCGAACAGGATGTTGCCGATCACCCGGCGCCAGGGCAGCAGGCGCGGTTCCTGGAACACCAGGGCGGAGGGGCGGTGGCGGCCGTCGGCGTGGTCGGGGGTGGTGACGGTTCCCTCGGCTGGCTTGGACAGGCCGGTGATGACCCGCAGCAGCGTCGACTTGCCCACCCCGGACGAGCCGACGATGGCGGTGAAGGAGCCCTGTTCCAGGCTGGCGGAAAAGCCGGCGAGAACGGGCGGGGCGGCGCCGTAGGCGATAGCGAGGCCCCGGATGTCGACTATCGCTGCCATCGGAGCAACCGATCTCGAATGAGGATGAAGAGGGAGTCGGACAGGCCGTAAAGCGCGGCGATGGTGATCATGTAGACCACCACCACGTCGGTGGCGAGCAGCGAGGACGCCTGCATCATCCGCTGGCCCAGGCCGGCGATGCCGAACAACTCGGCCGCGACCACCGCCATCCAGGCTTGCCCGAGGCCGGTGCGCACGCCGGACAGAATTCCGGCGGTGGCGGCGGGCAGGATGATCTTGACCAGCTTGGTGCTTAAGGGACGGTGGCCGAAGGCGTCGGCCACCTCGATCAGGTCCTTGTCCACGGCGCGCACGGCGCTGTGGCTGGCGTAGAAATTGATCCACACCACGCCGATGACGATGATGAAGGTGGCCGCCGCCTCGGTGACGCCGAACCAGACGATGGCGAACGGTACCCACGCCAACCCCGGCACCGGGCGCAACAGGCGGATCACCCACGACAGGAAGGTATCCAGCCGGTCGTTGATGGCGGTGACCACGCCCAGCGCCACACCGAGGCCGGTGCCGATGGCAAGACCGACGGCATAGTGGCGCAGGCTGGCCAGCGCCGCCGCCAGCCAGTGGCCACCGGCGATCTCGCGGGCGAAGGTGGCCGGCAGCCTGGACGGCGGCGGCAGGAACAGTGGCGAGACGAAACCCAGGCGCGGCATCGCTTCCCATAGCGCCAGGAAGGCGAGAATGCCGGCCAGGGCGAGGAGAGAGCGGCGCATCGTCATTTGTCCTTACTGGCCGTCCTTACGGGGCAGCCTTGCGGAAGTAGCTGTCGTCGAACAGCCTGTCGAGGTCGGCCGGCTTCTCCAGCACGCCCAACTTGATCTGGAAGTCCTGCATGTCCTTCGTCGCTGCCTTGATGGCGATGGGGTCGGCGACGAACCTGGTCGCCGGCGAGGTCAGCGCCTTCTGGAACACCGAGACATCGGTGATGCCCTTACCCAGAATCTTTTGCAAGTGCCGGGCGGCCTGATCCGGCTTTTCCTTCAAAAAAATTGTGGCACGTACGTGAAGAGCAACCAAATTCTCGATGGCGGCGCGGTCCTTGGCGACGGCCGCACCCGTGACGGCCAGCACCGAGCCCGGCTGGTCCTTCATCATCTGGCCGCCAAGCGCCAGCAGTTTGGTCGTCGGCTCGCGCTCTTGGACCAGGGTGACGGCGGGTTCGCGGATGGTGGCAGCATCCACTGCGCCGGCCAGCAACGCCTGCTGCGTCTGCTCGATCCCCATGGCGATGATTTCATAGGTCGCGGGATCAGCCTTCACCGTGTTGGCCAGCCAATAGCGCAGCACCGTGTCCGGCACCGAACCCGGCGGCTGGGTGGCGATCTTCACCGGCCGCCGGGCCTTCTCGCCAAAGGCCTGGAAGCCGGCGGCGGTGGCGGCGTCGGCGGTCTTGGCGAAGTCGCCGCGCGCCACGACGGTCATTTCCTCGACGGCGGCCGAGGCCACCACCTTGGTGTCCACACCCTTGGCCGACGCCACCATGATCGGGCCGATACCGCCGAGGTAGGCGTCCAGCGTGCCCGAGGCCAGCGCCGAGATCATCGCTGGGCCGGATTCGAACTGAGTGAGCTTGAGGTCGATGCCGGCCTCCTTGGCCCAGCCTTCGCCGTCGATGACGAAGATCTGGGCGGAACCGACCACGGGGATGAAGCCGATGCGCAATTCGGTGGCGGCATCGGCCGGGGAAGCGGCCGCAAGGCCCGCCGCCAGCCCGAACGCGGCGACGGCGGCACGGCGGGAGAAGGCATGGAGGAAGGACATGGCTGGCAACCCTCACCTGTGTTGGCGGATGAAAAACAAACTGAGTGTGTTTAAATATGGCTCATTTATCAGCTTCGTTGTGTATAAAATAAAACCCAATGTTCGGCAATGTGAAATGTAAATATTTAATTTTCAGCTATTTGAATATGTGAATTCAGGGGGCGTCATGGCTTCCGGCGGATCGCCATCCGCCGCAAGCCGTCGCGCATCAGGCGTTGAGCGCCTGATCCAGATCGCGGATGAGGTCCGCCGCCGCCTCCAGGCCCACCGACAGGCGTAGCGTGGCCTGGGTGATGCCGACGCGGGCTTTTTCGGCGTCGGTCAGCTTCTGGTGGGTGGTGGTGGCCGGGTGGGTGATCAGGCTCTTGGAATCACCCAGGTTGTTGGAGATGGGGATGAGCTTCAACGCGTTCAAAACGCGGAAGGCATCCTCCTTGCCACCCTTGATCTGGAAGGCCAGCAGGTTGGAGCCGCCCTTCATCTGGCGCCGCGCCAACTCGTACTGCGGGTGGCTTTCCAGCCCGGCGTACAGCGCGCGGGCGACCTTGGGGTGGCCTTCCAGGAAGCGCGCGACCTCCAGGGCGGTCTGGGTCTGGGCCTTGACGCGCAGTTCGAGAGTTTCCAGCCCCTTGGCCAGCAGCCACGCGTTGAAAGGGCTGAGCGCCGGGCCGGTGTGACGCAGGAAGGGGCCTACGTCGTCGAGGAAGCTGTCGTCATTGGCCAGGATCACGCCACCCAGGCAGCGCCCCTGGCCGTCGATGTGCTTGGTGGCGGAGTAGACGACCACGTCGGCGCCGAGGTCGAAGGGCTTTTGCAGCACCGGGGTGGCGAAGACGTTGTCCACCACCAGCCGGGCGCCGGCGGCATGCGCCAGATCGGCCACGGCCTGGATATCGATCACTTCCAGCATCGGGTTGGTCGGGCTTTCCAGGAACACGACCTTGGCCGGCTTGGACAGGGCCGCCTTCCATTCCTCCAGCTCGGTGCCGTTGACCAGGTCGACCTCGACGCCGTAGCGCGGACACAGGTCCTTGATGATCCACAGACACGAGCCGAACATGGCGTAGGGCGCCACGATGCGGTCACCCGCCCGCACCTGGCTCAGGATGGCGGCGTGGACGGCGGCCATGCCGCTGCCGGTGGCCCACACCAGCTTGGCGCCCTCGTAGTCGGCGATGCGCTGCTCGAAAACCGAAACCGTGGGATTGCGGAAGCGGGAATAGACGTAGCGCCAGCCGTCGTTGGCGAACGCGGCCTCCGCCTCCTCGGCGGCACCATAGACGTAGCCCGAGGTCATGTAGATGGGCTCGCAGGTCTCGTCGAAGCCGCTGCGCTCCGGCCCGCCGTGGATCAGGCGGGTGCGCGGGTCGAGCGTGTCGGGCAGGGACTTGGGCGCGTGGGTCTTGAAAGTCATGGCCGCTCCGGTCAAAAAAATAGCCCCGACCGAGGGGTCGAGGCGCGGGCGCGGCTCTGACCTCTTTAGCGGCATATTTATCGTGGCCCGCAATCCGGTCGGACAAATCGCCACGTAACTGCTTCTATGTAGCGGATGTGGAATCGGTGCGTCAATACGGAAAACAAGCAAGCATAAACATTAGAAAATTGTGAAAAATAGCCGGAACGGATTGCCGCATACGCGTGTAAGTGGTTGACGTCCATCGGTCCTTCACGGAGCCTGTCGTCGTTCACGATCCATGAACCAGGGGCGAGGCGAGATACGGCCGTGCGGTACGCCAGGATGATCGAAGAAAAATTCGTGTGCTATGACACTATTGGGCGATTCGGCGCCCATGACGGTGAAGTGGCGAAGGATATCATCGCCGACATCAAGTCCTCGCATGTTGACCGTTTCGTTATCGACCTGACGCGGCTGGAGCTTATCGACTCCTCCGGCATCGGCATGCTGCTGATCATGAACGCCGAGGCCGCCGCCAAGGACAAGAGCTTTGCCATGATCGTCGGCGGGGGACAGGTGCGCAAGGTGATCGATATGACCCAGATCGGCCTGATCATCCCCCAGCACGATAGCTTGCTCGCCTATCTGGAAGCGCTGAGGTAGGCGCCTCACCCCGCCGTTCGGGCCAGGGAGTGGCGCATCTTCAACGGCCTTGCCCGCGACGCTTGGGCGCGCGACCACAAGGGGCGAAGCCGATCCCCGATTATAATCATTAAATTGGGAAGGTGTTGGTGGAGCCGAGGAGGATCGAACTCCCGACCTACGCATTGCGAACGCGTCGCTCTCCCAGCTGAGCTACGGCCCCACGCTTTGTGGCGCGGATAATGTCCATTCCGCCGCCGCCTGTCAAGCGCCTGAAACACAGGAGTCGAAGGATGCTCCGCCGATTATCGATGCCATTGGAACACTTTGCGAACGCTCTCAAGCGAGGTTTGACTCTCGGCGCGTCGTGCGTATAGTGCGCGCTTCCTCCCGAGAACGCGGGCGTGCCTGCCTTGACGCCCCGTCCGCCGCCGCGGTGTTTGCGGTTCGGCGGAACTATCGGGACAATACGAGGCATCAAGAAAAGAGACAGTACGAGATGAGCAAGCGTCTTTCCTCGAAGTACAAGATCGACCGCCGTCTTGGGGTCAACCTGTGGGGCCGCTCGAAGAGCCCGATCAGCCGCCGCGAGTATGGCCCGGGTCAGCATGGTCAGCGCCGCAAGAAGCCGACCGACTACGGCATCCAGCTGATGGCCAAGCAGAAGCTGAAGGGCTACTACGGCAACATCGGCGAGAAGCAGTTCCGCCGTCTCTACGCCGAGGCCGTGCGCCGCAAGGGCGACACCGGCGAGAACCTGATCCAGTTGCTGGAGCGTCGCCTGGACGCCGTGGTCTATCGCATGAAGTTCGCGCCGACCCCGTTCGCCTCGCGCCAGATCATCAACCACGGCCACATCAACGTGAACGGCCGCCGCGTCAACATCGCCTCCTACAAGGTCAAGGACGGCGACGTGATCGAGGTGCGCTCGAAGGCCAAGCAGATGGCCCTGATCATGGAAGCCTCCGTCTCGCAGGAGCGTGACGTTCCCGACTATCTGTCGGTGGACACCGGCGCGCTCAAGGGCACCTTCGTGCGCGCCCCGGCGCTGGCCGACGTGCCGTACGCGGTACAGATGGAGCCGAACCTGGTCGTCGAGTTCTACTCGCGCTGATCGGTCGGGTTCGTCCCGAACCAAAGGCCGCGCCCCATCGGGGCGCGGCCTTTTTGGTAGGTGGCGGGAGAGGGCTCAATGCCCGTGGTCGATCCTGGCGCCTTCCTTCAGGATGAAACGACGGCTGCAATAGGGGCAGTCGGCGCGGCCTTCGCGACCCAGCGTCAGGTAGACCACAGGATGGCCCAAGGCCCCGCCGCCGCCATCGCAGCCCACGGTCGTCGTTTCCACGGTGATCGTTTCGGTCGGCTCCATCGCCACTCCTTTGGGGTTACCACGCATGCTGGAACAAGATTTGGCCGATGGCGCCCGCGATTGACCGCCCGGCCAACCGGATGATACCCAACCGGTGACGTCAGGCAACGTCAATGACAGATCGCCGGTTTGCGGGAGAGCCATGACGGACCAGAGCCACGCCAACACCGACACCTCCCCACCTCCCGATATCGCGGTCGAGGTGCGCGGCCTCACCAAAATCTATCGCGCCTCGGGCAAGTCGCCGGCCAAGCAAGCGCTCAAGGGCCTCGACCTCGCCATTCCGCGCGGCTCCATCTTCGGGCTTCTGGGACCCAACGGCGCCGGCAAGTCGACGCTGATCAACATCCTGGCCGGGCTGGTCAACAAGACCGGCGGCGAGGCCCGCGTGTGGGGCTTCGACATCGAAGCACAGATGCGCCGCGCCCGCTCGGCCATCGGCGTGGTGCCGCAGGAATTGAATATCGACCCGTTCTTCACCCCGCGGGAGCTGCTGACCCTTCAGGCCGGGCTCTACGGCGTCCCGAAGGAGGAGCGCCGCACCGCCGAACTGCTGGAGGCGGTGGGGCTGATGGACAAGGCTGACGCCTACGCCCGCACCTTGTCGGGCGGCATGCGCCGCCGGCTGATGGTGGCCAAGGCGATGGTCCATTCGCCGCCGGTCCTGGTGCTGGACGAGCCCACCGCCGGAGTGGACGTGGAACTGCGCCGCCACCTGTGGGACCACGTGCGCGCGCTCAACACCGCCGGAACCACGGTGTTGCTGACCACCCATTACCTGGAGGAGGCGGAGGAGTTGTGCGACACCATCGCCATCATCGACCGGGGCATGGTGGTGGCGTGCGACAGCACCGAGGCGCTGCGCCGCCGGCTCGACCGCAAGACGCTGACCATCACCCTCGACCGCGATCTGGCGGCATTGCCCGAGACGCTGGACGGCTTTGCCGCCGAACTGACCGATCCCCGGCGGCTGGTGGTGCGCTACCAGCCCAGCCGCCAACGGGTGGACGCGGTGCTGGCGGCGGTGGCCGGGGCCGGGGTCGGCATTCTCGATCTCTCCACCGACGAAGCCGACCTCGAAGACATTTTCCTGCAGCTCACCGGCAGCCACCGCGATGCGTCCTCTTCCATTCCGGCCGTCCATGGCGCGCGGTAGGCGCGGGCCGGTCCGGCTCCTGACCTGGGGCCTTGTTCTTGTCACCTTGGCGCTCGCCAGTTGTGCCGCGCGTTTCCAACCGATGGGTCCGGCCATGGCGCCTGCGGTCTTGAGTGATGACGCCTTCACGGCGGCCGATGGCTACCGCCTGCCGATCCGCCACTGGCTGCCCCAGACCAGCCGGCCCAGGGCGGTGGTCCTGGCACTGCATGGCTTCAACGATTATTCCAACGCCTTCGCCGAACCGGGCAAGATTTTCGCCGAGCACGACATCGCCACCTATGCCTACGACCAGCGCGGCTTCGGCGCCACCGCCGACCCCGGCATCTGGCCCGGCGCCCAAACGATGGTAGCCGATCTCTACGCCGTGGCGGCCGAAGTGCGGCGGCGCCACCCCGGCGTGCCGTTCTACGTGCTGGGCGAAAGCATGGGCGGGGCGGTGGCCATGAAGGCGCTGACCAGCCCGCCGCCCGTGGGTTACCAGCCGCTGGAGCCGGCCGGGGCGATCCTGGTGGCGCCGGCGGTGTGGGGGCGCGACACCATGTCGGTGTTCCACCGCGCCGCCCTGTGGCTCAGCGTGAACACGGTGCCGTGGATGAAGCTGAGCGCCCCCAAGGGGCTGAAAATCAAGGCGTCCGACAACATCGAGATGCTGCGGGCGCTGGGCCGCGATCCCTTGGTCATCAAGGGCACGCGGGTGGACAGCGTCAACGGCCTGACCGACCTGATGTCCGATGCCCTGGCGGCCGCTCCGCGCCTTACCGTTCCGTCACTGGTGCTCTACGGCGCGCACGAGCAGGTGTTGCCCAAGGAACCCATCGAAAAGGCGCTGAAGGCGCTGCCGGCGGGTCGGCACCGGGTGGCCGAGTACCCCGACGGCTATCACATGCTGATGCGCGATATCCACGCCCAGGTGGTGCTGACCGACATTGTATCGTGGCTTAGTGATCCGGTCGCCGACCTGCCCAGCGGTCATGGTCGCGCGGCCGACGGCATGATCGCCGAAAAGCCCGACGCCCCCAAGGCGGTGCCTTGAGGGCGTCTTTTTCGGGAGGCCGGGGACTCAGGCCGCCCGCTTGAGCGCGGTCATGCGGTTGCGGTCGGCCTGGAAGCGATCGAGGTGGCGGCGCACGATGGCGGCGATGTCCGCCGGCAGGGGCTGGGACAGGACGTTTTCGTGCCGCCGGATGGCCTCGCTTTCGCCGCGTTCGACCTCGCGCAGGATGGCTTCGCGGTCCTGTCCGGTGACGGCCGACTTCAGATCGACGAAGAAGCGATGGGCGCCGGCCAGCATGGTGCCGCTGTCGGTGGGCTGGCCGCCCAGTTGGGCGACGAGGTCCTGAAGCTCGCGGACCATGGATTCGCGCTGGGTCGACAGGTCGCGGAACAGCGATTGGATGTCGGAATCCTTGGCATCCTCGGCGGATCGCCGATAGCCGTCGTGACTGTCTTCGGTGATCTGGATCAGGTCATTGAGGCTTTCGATGATGTCGCTTTTGTCCATGATCGCGTTTCCCCATGTTGCGTAGGCCCTGGATGGGCGGGCGTTGGACCGATGTCCTGCCCACCCAACAGGCGCGCATCCGGGGTAGTTCCGATCGGGTGCCGTTCGTTCATGCCTTGCGCCAGGCGCTGATACGGAACAGCGGGAAGAGCGGCAGCACGAAGGGGTGGTAAATTCCGCGCGCCTTGCGGAAACCCAAGGTGGCGAGACGCCGCTCAACCTCGGCGGCGGTGTGGTAATGGTCTTGCGGTTTTTGCTTGCGAAACATCACCCGCAGAATGCGGTACCACAGATTTTCCGTCGGCAGCGAGGTGAACAGCAGGCCGTCCGGCTTGAGCCAGCGGTGGATCCGCGTGATCGGGGCATCGACATCCAGGAAATGCTCCAGGACATCGGCCGCGACCACGGCGTCAAATACCCCCTCGCCGAAGTCATGGCCCAAAATATCGGCCCGCACGATATTCAGGTTGGGCAAACCATAGTGGGCGTTGAGGTGTTCGGCCTCGGTGGTGTTTTGATCGATCAGGGTCACCCGCTCGAAGCCGCTGGCGAGCGACATCGCGAAAATGCCGCTGCCGCCGCCGAAGTCGAGCACGCTCGTGCCATGTCCGCCCATTGCACGGATCAGCAACACCATAAGGCGCAGGCGTAACCAGAAGAACTCGCGCAGCAGGAACTGGGGCGAGCAATAAACATCAAGAGCGATATCTTCGCTTTTGCCGGTGGCGACGCACCGCAGCAGATCGAGGGGTGGCCGCCGGAACGCCAACCCGTCCGAGGTGGCGGCTTGCGCCGTGAATCGGGGCCCGTCATGGGACAACGAGCCCGCCCGACCTTCTGGCGCCTGAAACCGGCTGGGTTCATTCGGCATACCCGATCCTCCTCAAGGTGGCGGCGGAGTCGCCGCTCTCAACCAGTGCCAAAGCCGTATTCCTGCAATTTGGGTCTGGATTGGGTCAAGCATATCGCGAAATATTCCTATGCTCCGTCATATTGTTTGATCAAAATGCGTGTCGCCCCGGCAATGAGTTCGTTGGGCAAGGATAGGGAGAATTGATTCGCTTTCTAAGAAAAAGCCTTCTGGTGGCCAATTCCAAGGCCAGCGCTCCGGGGGCACAGACCATTTGCACCTCGCCTCGGTTTGCGTTATGGTGCGCGCCTCGCATCGCCGCTGTGGACCCGTAGCTCAGCTGGATAGAGCGCTGCCCTCCGAAGGCAGAGGTCATGAGTTCGAATCTCGTCGGGTCCGCCAAATTTCCCAAGGGCTTAGCCGAACCACCGGCTAAGCCCTTTTGCTTTGTGTCAGTCCAGTGTCAGCACGGCTTTACCCCTAATTCGCCAGTTCCCAGCGCCGGAAAATATCGGCCGGTGGTGGGGCGGCGGGTGTGCTGCCGTAGATCAGCGCCGATGCCGCTCATCGCTCTGCGCCACATCATCGTCTTTCAGGGGTAACGCGGGTAACCTGGGTAACAGAGCGGCTAAGTAGCTGATTGCCATAGGCTTCCCGACATAGGTCGCTTGTTACCCGCTGCGTCGCGCCCTGGGTAACGCGGGTAACAGCGCCCCGCCTCGATGCACATGCTCCACCCGGAACGCGCCGGGATGAATAATTATCGGCGCAAGTTGCGCCGAAATCACCCCGTCACCAGTTCCGCCGGCCACCCGATCACCGCTTCGCCGATTTCCAGCGCGATGGCGTCCCAAGCCTCGGTGGGCAGCACTACTCGACTGGTCGACAAGTGCGGCACCAAGCCGTATTGCGCACCAAAGACGCTTTCCATTTTAAGGAGCAATCAAAAAAGAGTTTGGGCAGCAGGTAAAGGGATATGCTCTGGACCAATGTGATTTCTGCGGCGGGAGGCTTGCTTGCTGGCGTTCCGCTGGCATTTGCCATCTTAGCCGCCACCGGGCCGTTTTGCCCTGGCAGAGAGGTTTGGGGATTCTGGGGGGCGCTCGCTGGCTTTGGAGGTGGGCTCGTGGCCTTAGTAATCGGCGCGTTTCTCAATTTTGAGCTGAACAGAAGGCGTGACGATCGAAAAAGGGCGATTGAGGAAATTAACTTAGTGGGCGCACTGGAAGCAGATACCAAGATCGAGATAGAGTCGCTTATTCATATCAAAGAAACCATTAAGTCTGTTTCTCTGGAGAAAATTCGGAAAAATGGGGTTGTGCTGCACTCGAAAGAAAGCAGGATTGAAGAAACAATTCAGAAAAATATCAAACTGATCGACCCAGATATTGCGTTTGGATATTTCGCATTTCAGGGATATGCGTGGTCAATTAACAGTACACTTTCTAACCACGATCACCCATACTCACAACATCAGATATTATTGGCATTAGAAAAGGCAATAAATAAAGGGGATGATCTTGTCGGCCTAATAGAGAGACGGAGGCCCGCATTGCTGCGAACCGTTGCTTAGCCCTCCCGATTACACGAAAAACTCCTCGTCGGGCACGTCCAGATCATAAATGCTGCCCCCAGGCCCGGCGTCGGCCGCCGCGCGCCCCAGGGCCATGCAGGCGGCCACCGCGCCGTCAATGCGGCCTCGGGATCGCTCCTTGGTGAGCTTTTC
>Ga0196976_1001060_pt1 | contig 13836 bp, 16 predicted proteins | sample S3v_513CmetaG_FD_148644 | JGI IMG/M metagenome (GOLD analysis project Ga0196976, IMG submission 148644) | Soil microbial communities from Anza Borrego desert, Southern California, United States - S3+v_5-13C | ecosystem: Environmental > Terrestrial > Soil > Desert | place: USA: California...
CAAGCGCGGCTCGCAGCCGACCTCCTCGAGCTACGACTACCGTCCGTACCTCAACGGCAACAACGAGACCGTGACCGTGACGAACCCCGTCGCGGGCGACTGGTACATCAGCCTCTACGGCTACTCGACCTATTCGGGTGTGACGCTGCGGGCCACGTACAGTGCGGCCGCCGCCTGCACCAGCGTGAGCGGCTCGCTCTCCGGCACCGGCGCGAACTGGTACTCGGCGCAGTACACCTCGAGCGTGAGCGGCGCGCACACCGGCAAGCTCACCGGCCCGAGCGGCACTGACTTCGATCTGTACCTGCAGAAGTGGAACGGCTCGTCCTGGGCCAGCGTCGCCGCGGGCGAGAGCTCGACCTCGACCGAGAACGTCAGCTACAACGGCACGTCCGGCACGTACCGGTGGCGCGTCTACGCGTACAGCGGCAGCGGCAGCTTCACGCTCTGCACCACCAGGCCGTAAGTTACTTCCACACGCGTTCGAACAGACGGCGGAGGTCCTCCGGGATCTCCGCCGTTTCGTTCCAGGACACCGCCCGCTCGCCCAGCACGAGCGTGTAGCGCACCAGGTCGTTCCCCCGCCCGCGGTACTCGTCCTTCCACTCCTCCGGCCTCAGGTCTTCCACCGCGACGTCCGCGCTCCTGCTGCCGATACCCCGTCCGGTGAAGCCGCCGTCGGTGGTGATGGTCACGCGCATGTTGTTCACCTCTCCGTTGCAAGCGCAGGTTTCGTTCCCGCCGCCCCGTTCATCGAACGTGGGTGAAGGAGACAACCTCAATGTTCGAGACTTCCGTGATTCATGCCCAGGCCCCGGCGGCGCGCGGCCGTCTCAGTCTGCTCAGCGCCTCGATCATGGCGCATTCGGCGATCGTCGTCGGTGTGCTGGCGATGAGCATCGCCTCCGTCGATTTCCCGACGCAGTCGCCCAATGAATACTCGCGCGCGCCCGTGTTCCTGCCGGTGCGCATCCCGCCGCCCCTCGGCAACCCGAACGGCGGCGCGCAGCCGAAGCCGAAGGAGACGGCGGCCGTGAAGCCGGCGCCGCTGCCGACGCAGCCGACCGCGCCTGCCGCGATCCCGGACAACATTACTCCGGTGCCGTCGACCGGCACCAGTGAGTCGTCGGTTGTCGAGGCCGGGTCGGGCCCCGGCACCGAGCCCGGTCCAGTCGGCGATCCCTTGGGCGTGAAAGACTCGCTCGGCGCTACCAATGCGTCGCCTGTTCCGGCCGGCGTGCCGGTCGCGCAGCCGGAGGAGAAGATCTACCAGGCGCACGAAGTGAAGGCGCCGGTGCTGCTCTCGCGCGCCGAGCCGCGCTACCCGCAGTCGCTGATCAGGAGCGCCATGCCCGGAACGGTCGTGGTCCGCTGCATCATCGACAAGAACGGCAACATCCGCGACCCGGAGATCGTCATGGCCACCATGCCGCCGTTCGGCGCGGAAGTGCTGCGCGTCCTCCATCAGTGGAAGTACAAGCCGGCCACCTACGCGGGCCGTCCGGTCGATTCGTATCTCAACCTCACGGTGTCGTTCCAGGTACGGAGATAGAATCGCCGCCGAGTGTTCGTCCCGAAGTCCCTGGTCTGTTTCAGAGAAGGCTATACACGTGAGGCGGTGACGCGCGACGTCATCGCCGGCGTGGTCGTCGGCATCGTGGCACTCCCGCTGGCGCTGGCATTCGCCATCGCCTCGGGAGTGCCGCCCGAGCGCGGCCTCTACACCGCCATCGTGGCCGGTTTCCTCATCTCCGCCCTCGGCGGCAGCCGCGTGCAGATCGGCGGCCCCACCGGCGCCTTCGTGGTCATCGTCTACGGCATCATCGCCAGGTACGGCTACGAAGGGCTGGTCATCTGCACCGTCCTGGCGGGCATCATCCTCGTCCTCCTCGGCCTGACGCGCATGGGCGCGCTGATCAAGTTCATCCCGTACCCGGTCGTCACCGGCTTCACCGCCGGCATTGCCGTGATCATCTTCTCCGGCCAGTTGAAAGACCTCCTCGGGTTGAAGATGGGGGCCGTCCCGCCGGAGTTCCTCGACAAGTGGATGGCCTACGGGCAGCACTTCGCCACCATCGACCCGTACACGGTGGGCATCGCCGCCGGGTCGCTGATCGTGCTGCTGGTGTGGCCGCGGATCTCGCGACTGGTGCCGGCGCCGTTCGTGGCCATGATCCTGGCCACGCTGGCCGTGCAGCTCTTCGACCTGCCGGTCGAGACGATCGGCTCGCGCTTCGGCAGCGTGCCGTCGGCGCTGCCGGCGCCGCACTGGCCGGACGTGAAATGGCACCAGCTGCGGGAGCTCCTCTCGCCGTCCATCACCGTGGCGCTGCTGGCGGCGATCGAGTCGCTCCTCTCCGCCGTCGTGGCCGACGGCATGATCGGCACGCGCCACAAGTCGAACATGGAGCTCGTGGCGCAGGGGGTGGCCAACATCGCCTCGCCGATCTTCGGCGGCATCCCGGCCACGGGTGCCATCGCCCGCACGGCCACGAACGTCCGCACCGGCGGACGCACGCCGCTGGCCGGCATGACCCACGCCGTGACGCTGCTGCTGATCCTCGTCTTTGCGGGACAGTGGGCGGCGAAGGTGCCCCTCGCTGCACTGGCGGCGATCCTGGTGGTGGTGTCGTATCACATGAGCGAATGGCGCTCGTTTGCGGGCCTGCTGCGCGCGCCGAAGAGCGACATCTTCGTGCTCATCATCACCTTCGCGCTGACGGTCTTCGTCGACCTTACCGTGGCGGTGCAGGTGGGCGTGGTGCTGGCGTCGCTGCTCTTCATGCGCCGGATGGCCGAGGTCACGAACATCGAGGGAATCGCCGAGACGGAGGAGGCCGACGAGCTCATGCCGCAGCGGCGGGGCGTGGCCGTCTACGAGGTCAACGGACCGTTCTTCTTCGGCGCGGCGGACAAGCTCAAGGACGTGCTCGGCGAGATCGACAAGAAGCCGAAGGCGTTCATCCTGCGCATGCGCAACGTGCCGGCCATCGACGCGACGGGCATTCACGCGCTGGAGCAGCTGGCCCTGAAGTGCCGCAAGCAGGGCATTCCGCTGATCCTTTCGGAGGTGCGGGAGCAGCCGCGCTCGGCGCTGGAGCGGTCGCGGAACGCGGAGCTCTTCGCCAACCGGGCACGCACCTTGGATGAGGCGCTCCTTCATGCCGATCCAGGGAAAAAAAGAGAGTAAGCAGCGCGCCATCAAGTCTCCGCAAACGTCCGGCAATACCACCGCCCGCGGTGCACTGGGGGCGCTGGTCACCCCGTCGCCCGAGCTGGCCCACGTCGTCGGAAGCCAGCCGCTCACCCGCGGCGACGCCATGAAGCGGGTGTGGGACTACATCAAGAAGCACGACCTGCAGGACCCGCAGAACAAGCGCCGCATCAACGCGGACGACAACCTGCGCCCGGTCTTCGACGGGAACGACTCGCTGACGATGTTCGAGATGACCGCGTACATCTCGCGGCACCTGAACAAGCAGTAGCTCACGCCGCCATCGCCGCCTTGTACTCGTAGAAGCGCACGATCCCATAGCCGATCCCGCTGAAGACGAGGATGCCGATGACGTACTTGATCATGCGCGAGCGGAGCTGCGCCGCGACGGACATCGCATCGCCGCGCATGATGCGCGTGTGCTTCGACCAGTTCGGATGCGGGATCAGCCCGCCGCGCTGGCGCGAGTAGAGGCCGAAGGCGCAGACCCGTTCCCCCTGGCCGATGCGCTTCTCCTCGAAGCGGAAGTCGTCGGCCAGGTCGACGTCGCGGGTGGTGTGGCGCCGGTCGATGCGGTACTGGCCGTCATCGTCGGTCCACTCGTCCTCGAGCTTGCCCCGCCGCCCCTTTCCCGTCTCGCTCAGCTCGAACTCCGTCTGCGCGACGTACTCCTTCGCATGCGCCACCGACTCGGTCCAGGGTACGTCCTCGTTCGGGAGGTCGCCGAGCGACGGCACCGCCAGCAGGCGCACGCTCCCGTGCCGCGAGGCGATGGTGCTCGGCGCCAGCGCCTTGCCGTCGAAGTACGTGACCGTGGATGTGTTCTTGCCGCTCCGCTCGGAGCGGTAGATCTTGTACTCGTACGCGACCGAGTCCTTGCCGCTGATCGGCGCGGGGAGCGCGGCCATGGAGTGGATGGTGCCGCTCACCGCGGCCCACTGTCCGTCCGGCGGAGGCGTGCCGGCCATGGCGTCGAGGAGGAGCTTGCGCTCGCGGTACGCCGTGCCGATACCGAGGGCGTAGCCGATCGCCGCGACGACGCACAGCCCCGCGCCGAGCGACGCCCAGTACATCGGCGGCCCGAAGTCGCGGAGGCTGACGAAGTAGAAGTAGAACGCGTACGACGCCGCGCCCCACCCGAGGAGCCAGAGGAGGCAGGTCCGTGCACAGCCTTTCATCGGTGTGCGCGCAGTGTACCGGAGTGCCTACGCCTCCGGCGCCACCTCGTCCGCGGCGACGACGGTGCGCTTGGCCCACGACGTCACGTACACGACTCCCACCACGCCGCCGATGGTCAGTGCCGCGCCGGCGATGGCCATCGCGCCGAGCCGCTCGTCCAGCACCGTCACGCCGAGGAGCATGGCCACGACCACGGCCAGTTGCGAGATCACGCCGACCGTCATCGCGTCGACCCAGCGCAGGGAGAAGGTGAGCAGGAGCTGCGCACCGATGGCGAAGAGCGACGTCGCGGCGAGCGAGATCCATTCATCGCCGCTCGGCTGCTTCCACGTGGCGATGGCCAGTGGCGCGGTGAGCAGCGTGCCCAGGAGGCAGAAGCTCGTGTAGACCGCCCACGAGTTCTCCCCCTGCCGCGCCGCGCGCATGGCCGTGACCGCGGCGCCGGAGAAGACGGCCGACAGCGCGCCGACCAGCTCCCACGTCCCGAAGCCGAGGATGTCGCCGGGACGCGCGTGCGCGTGCACGACGAGGAACACGCCCGCCAGCGCCACCGGCATCGGGATCAGCACCTTCGGCGAGATGTGCTCGCGCAGGAAAAGAATGGAGAAGGTCCCGGAGAAGAGCGGCGCCGTGTAGTTGAGCAGCGTGGCCACGCCGACGTTGATGTGCTCGATGGCGATGAAGTAGCAGAGCACCGCCAGCCCGCCGAAAAAGCCGCGATAGAGGAGGAGGTCCCAGCGCTGGAACGTGAACGCGCTGCGCCGGTAGCGCGGGATGAGCAGCGCCGGCGCCAGTCCCGTGGCGAAGCGCAGCATCGCCACCTGCGATCCCGACAGGCGCGCCGAGGCCAGCTTCGCCGCGAACGCCATGAAGCCGAAGAGCACCGCCGAGGCGACCATGAGCAGGAGGGCGCGCCGGAGGGGCGAGGGTGAGGTCATCCGCCGCCCCTCGCCCCTCGCCCCTCGCCCCTCACCCCTCGTCTCTGCGCTATCTTCACCCCGCGGAGAATATCAATGACCGAAGTGCGCTATCGCGAGGGCGTCCCGTCCGACGCATCCGACATCATCGACTTCCAGATCGCCATGGCCCGCGAGACCGAGGACTTCGACCTCGAGCGCGAGATCACCACCAGGGGCGTGCACGCCGTCTTCGCCGATCCCTCGCACGGCCGCTATTTCATCGCCGAGAGCGGCGGCCGCGTCGTCGCGTCGCTGATGATCACGTACGAGTGGAGCGACTGGCGCAACGGCATGGTGTGGTGGATCCAGAGCGTCTACGTCATCCCCGAGTTCCGCCGCCGCGGCGTCTACGCGGGGCTGTATCAGCACGTGAAGGCGATGGTCGAGGCCGAGCCCTCCATCCGCGGCATCCGGCTCTATGTCGACAATCGCAACAAGCCGGCGCAGGAGGTGTACGCGCGGCTGGGGATGGAAGGGGAGCACTACCGCGTGTTCGAGTGGATGAAGTAGTGCTTGCCATAGTTGCCTCTTGCGGCCTCGACAAGTCCGAATAATATTGTCCGTCCGAGAGAGTAGAGAACGGCAGCGGAAAGGAGATCCGCTATGGCCTGAACGTGACTGCGTTTCTCCGTCCATCGGTGTGAATTCACCTATTCGGAGGAGACAATGTCGTCTTTGTGTAGAAGATCGTTGTACGTGTTCTCGTTCGTTGTGTTGTCTTTCCTCGCCTCGAGCGCACTGGCCCAGTCCGACTGCGACCAGGTCTGCGACCCCTACCACTCCTATTGCGACGAGCCCTGCGACCGCTGCCAGTGGTACATGCCCGACGGCTATTGCGGTTCCTATGTCTCCAGCACCTGCGGCGGTGGCCTGTTCGGCGGCGGCGGCGGTCCCTGCATCCCGCCCACCTGCACGCCCGACTGGGAGGAGACGAACCGCGTCAACAAAGGGACGTACGACGGCAATTCGTGGAGCGGCTGCACCCACCACCGCGTCGATGAAGTGACGATGACCGACAACAACCAGTGCAACACGAGCTCCTACTACTGGTCGTACACGTACTGCACCGATTACATCGACAGCTCGAAGAACGGCTGCTGCTGGCCGTCGTGCTGCTCGGGGTACGGTGACAACGGCGTCCAGCTCTCGTGCAACGGCGTCCATACCTGTTGATTCCTCACGCCTCATGAACACCGGCGACGCCGGTGTGCACGCCGGCGTCGCCCATCGCAAAGGAGACGAAGATGAGAAAGACTCTGTGGACGATGGTCCTGTTGCTCGTGGCCGTACCGCTCTTGGCCGGAGGCGCGAAGAATGCCGTCAAGCCGGTGGCCACGATCGGGACCGTGGCCGTCAGCGAGGAGGAGCTCGAGAAAGCCGTCGGCGCGAAGCTCGCGCGACTGATGAGCGACGTGTACAACATCCGCCGCGGCGTGCTCGAGGAGCTGATCTCGACGAAGCTCATCGACGCGGAAGCGGCGCGCCGCCGGATCACGGCGGACGAGCTGTTGAAGGCGGAAGTGGAGGCGAAGATCGCCGAGCCCGACCTGGCCGAGGTCGATCGCATCTTCGAGGGCGTGGCCGACCGTTTCCCCGGCATGTCGAAGGAGCAGGCCATCGCCGAGATCATCAAGAGCATGCGCGAGCGCCGCATCCAGACGCGCAAGGCGGAGTACATCCGCGAGCTGCGCGATGCCGCCGGCGTGCAGGTGAACATCCAGCCGCCGCGCTTCGAGGTGAAAGCGGAAGGACCGTCGCGCGGCAGCGCCAGCGCGCTGGTGACGATCGTCGAGTTCTCGGACTTCGAGTGTCAGTTCTGCGGCCGCGCGGTCGAGACGCTCAAGAAGATCGAGGACAAGTACGGCGACGACGTGCGCATCGTGTTCCGCGACTATCCGCTGGCCATGCACCGCGGGGCCAAGCGCGCCGCGGAGGCCGGCCACTGCGCCCACGAGCAGGGGAAGTTCTGGGAGCTGCACGACAAGCTCTTCTCCAAGGGCGGTCCGATCTCCGACCCCGACATCTTCCGCTTCGCCACGCAGATCGGCGTCGACCACGAGCGTTTCAGCACGTGCATGACCTCGGGCAAGTTCAAGGACGCCTGGAAGGCGTCGGCGGATGAAGGCGTGCGCGTCGGCGTGCAGAGCACCCCGACGTTCTTCGTCAACGGACGCCTGCTGGTCGGCGCCGCCGGCTACGAGCAGTTCGCGCGGGTCATCGACGAGGAACTGGCCCATGCGAAGGCGCAGCAGGCGCAGAAGGCCGGGACGAAGGTGGCGGCCCGCTAGGTCCGCCGCGCGATCAGCTCCGCGATCTCTCCCTCATGCGAGCGCAGCACTTCGAAATCGTCGAAGTGCTGCGCCAGCTCTCCCGGCTTCACCCGGTACGTGCCGCGCATCTTCACCGCGCAGACCACCACTCCGCCGCGTTTCACGATCCTCTTCGCCTCGGCGAACAGCGGCCGGTGCAGGTAATAGAGGATGGCCACGAGGTCGAACGACTCGTCGTGGAAGGGGAGTGCCGCGCCGGCCTCGAGGTCCATCACCCGGGCGTCGATCGCGGCGTCGTGCTCGCGCACGATGCGGATCGCTTCCGGCGCGCCATCGATGGCCACGACCTCCCATCCCCGCGACGCCAGCCACAACGCGTTGCGTCCCGCGCCGCAGGCGAGATCGAGCGCCCGTCCGGGCGGGAGGTGGCCCGCCGCGTCGACGAGCAGCGACGCCGGCTCCCCGCCGATCTCTTCGCGCGAGCGGTAGCGCTCGTTCCATTCATCGAGAGTCACGCGCACTACAATAGCGGCATGTCCCTTCGCGGCATCATCAACATGCTCACCCGAGGAGAACCGCGCATGCTCCAACCCGGCGAGACCGCTCCCGACTTCGACGTCGTCGACCATCAAGGCAACCGCGTGAAGCTCTCCGAGCTGCGGGGAAAGAAAGTCGTCCTCTGGTTCTACCCGAAGGCCGACACCCCCGGTTGAACGCGTGAGGGTTCCGGGTTCCGGGACCTCGACGCGGAGTACAAGGCCAGGAACGCGCAGGTGATCGGCGTCAGCTTCGACAGCGTCGAAGAGAACCGCCGCTTCGCCGAAAAGTTCGACTTTCCCTTCCCGCTGCTGTGCGACACCGAGAAGCAGATCGGCGTCGCCTATGGTGCGGCCGACACGGCGAAGGACGAATACGCGCGCCGCATCGCCTACGTGATCGACGAGGACGGGAAGATCTCGCAGGCGCACGCCAAGGTGGACGCGAGCAGCTACCCGGGCTGGCAACTGCGAAACCTCTGATCTGGAGTGCGGCAACGCCAGTTGCCGCTCTCCATGCCGCAGCGCCAGCTGCGGCTGGCGCATGGAGAGCGCGAGCTGGCGCTCGCGCACTCCAGAACAACTTGTAACAAACGGACCTGCAACCAATCTGCTGCGCCAACGTTAAACGCTCCAGACAGCTCTGGAGGGTTTTCAATGAGCGCCAAGCGGAAACGCAAAATCACCATATTCACGGTCATCGCGCTGGTCGTCGCCATCGGCGGCACGGTCGCGATCAAAGCCAGCGGCAAGGACAAGAAACCGCCCGAGTCGCCGGTGAAGACCGGCAGGGCGGAGATCGCCGACGTGCAGGTCAAGGTGACCGAGGTCGGCACCGTCGAGCCGGAAGTGAAGGTCGACGTCAAGTCCGCCATCTCCGGCAAAGTCATCGAGATCACGCATCGCGACGGTGACTACGTCCGCCGCGGCGACGTCCTGGCCCGCGTCGAGCCGGACCTCAATCAGGCCCAGTCGCTCGCCGATACGAAGAACTCCGTCGCCTCCGCGGAGATCCGTTTCCAGGACGCGAAGAAGAAATTCGAAGAGAACAACAAGCTCTTCACGCAGGGACTGCTCGCGCCGACGCAGCAGCGCGACGTGGAGACCGAGTACCTCTCCGCGCGCCAGGAGTACGACAAGGCCCGCGAAAAGTACGCCCTGGTCGAGAAGAGCGGCATCCCCATCAGCCAGTCCGCCGCGAACTTCCGCGGCTCCAACATCGTCGCCCCGATGGACGGCGTGGTCCTCACCAAGTCCGTCGAGATCGGGGAGTCCATCACCTCCGGCGTGTCGTCGTTCAACGCCGGCACCGTGCTCTTCACCGTGGCCGACGTCTCGCGCATGATCGTCAAGGCGGGCGTCAACGAGGTCGACATCGGCAAGATCCGCGTCGGCATGCCGGTCAAGGTCACGCTCGACGCCTATCCGAAAGTGGCCTTCAAGGGGAAGATCGACCGCATCGCCCCCGCCGTGCGCCTCGAGGAAAAAGTGCGCGTTTTCGACGTCGAGATCCGCCTCGATGCGCAGGGGCGCGAGCTCCGCTCCGGCATGACCGCCAACATCGAAGTGGCCGGCGAGCAGCAGCAGAAAGTCCTCACCGTCCCGGTCGAGTCGGTCTTCAAGCGCGACGACCAGGAAGTCGTCTACGTGAAGAAAGCCATCGACCCGAAGGCCTTCGCCGAAGCGGCGAAGAAGGAAGAGCAGGCGGACAAGAAGGACGACAAGGACGCCTGGAAAAAGTTCTTCGACAAGCGCGTCGTGACCACCGGCCTCGCCGACAACGCCAAGGTCCAGATCCTGGCCGGCCTCAAGGCAGGCGAAGAAGTGGCCCTCGAAGACCCGACCCTGACGAAGAAGGACTCGGAAGAGGACGACGACTAGTTGCTGTGTTGCTGGTTGCTGTGTTCGTTGCGGTGGATGGCCGCAAGGAACACACACCGCAACGAACCAGCAACCAGCAACCGCAGAGACGGAAAGCGAGCCGGCAATGAGCGCGGTATTCAAGTTCGAGAACTGGCAGGAGTCGGAGCCGCAGCAACCAACCGCGGTACGAGCCAACAAGGCACTGATCCAACTGGAAGCGGTGAAGAAGACCTACGACTCCGGCGAGAACGCCGTGCAGGCCCTCAAGGGCATCGACGTGCGCATCGACCGCGGCGAGTTCGTCTCCATCATCGGCCCCTCCGGCTCGGGCAAGTCGACGCTCATGCACATCCTCGGCTGTCTCGACTCGCCGAGCGAAGGGCGGTACTGGCTCGACGGCGAGGACGTGGCCAGCATGTCGGGCAAGGCGCTGGCGCGCATCCGCAACCAGAAGCTCGGCTTCGTCTTCCAGACCTTCAACCTCCTCCCCCGCGCCACCATCTGGAAGAACTGCGAGCTGCCGCTGCTCTACGCCGGCGTCGACAGCGACACCCGCCGCGCCCGGGCCCTCGAGGCCCTCGACCGCGTCGGCCTGAAGAACCGCGCCAAACACCGCCCCAACGAGCTCTCCGGCGGCCAGCGGCAGCGCGTGGCCATCGCCCGCGCGCTGGTCAACAACCCCTCGCTCATCCTGGCCGACGAGCCGACCGGCAACCTCGATCAGAAGACGGGCGGCGACATCATCCGCCTCTTCGAAGAGCTGGCCGCCAACGGCCAGACCATCATCCTCGTCACGCACGATCCCGCCATCGCGCAGAGAACGCAGCGCCGGATCAAGATCGTGGACGGCCTCATCGTCGACGGCGACGACCTGGAGTAGCCAATGCTCATCTTCGAAGCCATCATCGACGGCATCCGCGACATGAAGGATCACCTGGGCCGCACGCTGCTGCAGCTCTTCGGGATCATTCTCGGCGCCGGCTCGATCGTGGCCACGTTTTCGCTCTCGGTGGCGGGCAAAGAGGCGTCGATGAAGTTCTACCGCATGAGCGGCGGCATCGAGCGCATCTTCATCGGCAACAAGCAGACCGGCCAGGTCACGCTCGACGCCAGGGCGCTGGCCAGCAACGGCCTCACGTACGCCGACGCGGTGGCGCTGCGCACCGAGGCCAGGGAGATCGACCTCGTCTCGCCCGTCTCCGAGAACGGCATGACCGTCCGCTACGGCGACATCGAGAAGGACCGCGGCATCATGGGCGTCACCCCCGCGTACTCGCCCATCAGCTTCCACAAAGTGGGGCAGGGACGCTTCATCACCGAGCACGACATCGCCTCCGCCGCGCGCGTGGTGGTCCTCGGCACGACCCGCGCGCAGGAGTTCTTCGGCAGCGACAACCCGGTCGGCAAGACGCTGATCATGAACGGCGCGGGCTATCTCGTGGTCGGGGTGATGGAGGAGAAGTACTTCAGCTTCGACAACAGGCGCAACGCGCTGCGCTGGATGAACCGCGGCATGTACATCCCCATCACCACCATGATGACCCGCAACGGCCAGCCGCTGCAGCAGGGGAAGATCTCTTTCATGCACGCGCGCATGAAGGACATCAAGCGGCACAAGGAAGCGGTGGCGGAGATCGAGCGCATCCTCTTCCGCCAGCACGGCGTGAAGGACTACCGCGTCTTCTCGCGCGTGGCCAACCTGGCCCGCAACGAGAGCGAGGGGAAGATGTACGACGTCACGTTCATGATCTGCGGCCTCATCTCGCTGGTCGTCGGCGGCATCGTGATCATGAACATCCAGCTGGCCTCGTTCAACGAGCGCGTGCGCGAGATCGGCACGCGCAAGGCCGTCGGCGCCACCCCCGCGCAGATCTTCTTCCAGATGCTCACCGAGTCGGTGGTCGTCTCCGTCCTGGGCGGCTTCCTCGGCATCTTCGCCGGCAAGTTCTTCACCCAGGGCATCGCCATGCTGACGCGCAACCCCGCCGCCATCACCCCCGCCACGGCCATGACCGCGCTGGTCTTCGCCGCGGGGACCGGCCTGCTGTTCGGCATGTACCCGGCCCTCCGCGCCAGCCGGCTGAATCCGATCGAGGCGCTGAGGACCGAATGATGTTGTCGGTTGTCAGTTGTCCGTTCCGGGTGAGGTCTCGCCAGTACCGGCCGCATGGCGTCAAAGCACAGACAACCGATAACCGATAACCGACAACAGCGCAAGCAAAGCGAGCGACCATGCAACTCGGCGAAGCCATCCGCACTTCCTACGAAGAGACGAAAGCGCACCCGCTGCGGTCGCTCTTCACCCTGCTCGGCGTCATCCTCGGCACGCTGGCGCTGGTGGTGGTCATGTCCGTCCTGGACGGCATCAACAACTCCGTCCTGAAGGGGATCAACGACCTCGGCCTGGACGGCGTCATCGCCGCCTCGCAGCGCGAGCCGGTCGACCGGCAGGAGAAAGCGAAAGCGCATCTCTCGCGCGGACTGCGCGTCGAAGACCTGGCCGCGTTCGAAGACTCCGACAACATCAGCGCCATGGCCCCGGTGGGGGAGACGCGCGCCGTCGTCACCAGCGGCACCGTCACCCGCCGCATCGACGTCTACGGCATCACCCCCGAGTTCGCGGAGATCCGCAATCGCTCCGTCACCGCGGGACGCTTCATCAGCGAGCGCGACGTCGAGACCAGCGCGCCGGTGGTCATCATCGGCTACAACCTCAAGAATCGTCTCTTCGGCGGCGAGGCGGCCCTCGGCAAGCAGATCAACCTTGGAGGGCGCCGCCTGACGGTCATCGGCGTCGGCAAGAAGTTCGACACGACCTTCGTCGACGACGACGACTTCTTTCGCGAGATGGGCGGCGTCTACATCCCCTGGACCGTCTATCGCGACATGTTCGGCCGCGCCAACGCGATCTCGTACATGCTCGCCAAGTCGGTCACGCCCGAGAAGAGCATCGAGGCCGAGTACGAGGCCATCGGACGCTTCCAGCAGGCGCACAACGGCATCCGCGACACGCGCATCAACAACATCGGCAAGGAGATCCTGAAGGAGCGCGGGCAGATCGAGATCATCCTGCGCAACTGGCGCATCGTCTTCTTCGCCATCGCCGGCGTGTCGCTGCTCATCGGCGGCGTGGGGATCTTCTCGGTGCTGAAGATCTCCATCTCCGAGCGTCTCTTCGAGATCGGCCTGCGCAAGTCGATGGGCGCCACGAACAACGAGATCTTCGTGCAGTTCCTGGTCGAGTCGGTGACGCTCTCCGTCGTCGGCGCCGCGATCGGCCTCGGCACGGGCATGCTCGCGGTCAAGCTGATCGCCGGCTTCTTCCCGGCCGGTCTCCCGGTGTCGAGCTTCGGTATCCTCATCTCCACCGGCTTCGCGGTCAGCGTGGGACTGTTCTCGGGCCTCTACCCGAGCCTCACCGCGGCGCGGCTGGAGCCGATCGAGGCGCTGCGGGGATAGCAAGAGGCGGTTGCTGGTTGCTGGTTGCTGGTTCGTTGCGGTGCAGCGCCGGATCGCCATGCAGCGCAATGAACCAGTCACCAGCAACCAGCAACTGCTGCCGGCACTACGGCAACCGGTGCTCGACGATGGTCGTCGAGAACGTGCGGCCGCCGAGGTCGAGGTAGAGCTCGCGCTCGGTGACGGAGAGCGCCACGTCGGTGCGGCGCTCGACCGCCTCGGCGATCTCCTTCACGAACGGCGGATCGAACGCGTAAATCGGGATCTCCTGCGCGCGATGGATCTTCTTCCCCGCGAGCTCGCCGAGGAGCAGGCGGATGGGGCGATGCGTATAGACGGCCACCCGCCCGGCGAGC
>Ga0196976_1001062_pt1 | contig 13821 bp, 11 predicted proteins | sample S3v_513CmetaG_FD_148644 | JGI IMG/M metagenome (GOLD analysis project Ga0196976, IMG submission 148644) | Soil microbial communities from Anza Borrego desert, Southern California, United States - S3+v_5-13C | ecosystem: Environmental > Terrestrial > Soil > Desert | place: USA: California...
CGGCGCCGATTCCGACCGCGCTCGCGGCGTTGTCGCCTCCGCCGCCCGCGACCACGACCGGGCCCGTCATCCCCCAGCGGTCGCGCAGCTCCTTGCGCAGCTCGCCCGAGGGCGCGCTGCCCTCGACCAGGCGGGGCATGTGCGCGCGCGAGAGCCGCGTCCCGGCGAGCATCTCCTCCGACCAGTCGCGGCGCGCGACGTCGAGCCAGAGCGTGCCGGCCGCGTCCGACATCTCGGAGACCTTCTCGCCCGTGAGCCGGAGGCGGAGGTAGTCCTTCGGCAGGAGCACTGAGCGGACCTTCGCGAACACCTGCGGCTCGTGCCGCTCGACCCACACCAGCTTCGGCGCGGTGAAGCCCGGCATCGCGAGGTTCCCGGTGAGCTCGCGCGACCGCGGGACGCGCCGCTCGAGCTCGGCGCACTCCGCGTCGGAGCGGGTGTCGTTCCAGAGGATGGCGGGCCGGAGCGGCCGGTCGGCCTCGTCGAGCAGGGTGGCGCCGTGCATCTGGCCCGAGAGCCCGAGCCCGCGCACGGCCGCGAGCGCCGCCGCGTTCGTGGCGCGCAGCTCGTCCACCGCGGCGAGCGAGGCGGCCCACCAGGACTCGGCCGACTGCTCGGACCACCGGGGCTGCGGCCGCTGCACCTCGAGCGGCGCGCGCGCCGACGCCACGATCGTCCCGCCCTCCTCGAGCAGCACGGCCTTCACCTCGGACGTTCCCAGATCGATGCCCAGGTACATGGTCGGCCTCGCGTCGGCGCGGGCCGGCGTGCCACCCGCGCATTAGTCCAATGTCTGCACTAAACCCGGTCCCGGCACGTGCGTCAAGGACTGTAGGTGCCTGGGTTCGAACGGGTCCGGGTTCCCCGCCACGCCGGTGCGGCCGGACCCGCTCGCACCCTTCCGGGCCTCGAGCGGTGCGCCGGCCCGGCGGGACCGGCCCGCGCGAACGCAATTCCGCCCCCATTTTTCGGCCATGTGAACGTTAACACTTGACGCCGGCGGGTGCGCTCGAATGTACTGGCGTCCTCGACCGTCGAGACGCACGCGCGAAGCAAGCCGAGTTGGACGCAGGCGAATTTCAGGGGTTCCAGCGAACGTTGCCCACCGTGTCGATGCCAGTGCAGCGAACGAGAGGAGAACGAGAAATGCTGAAGCGACTGATCCCGATTCTGTTGGCGGCGGTCCTCGTACCCGCGTCGGGCGGGGCCAAGGCGCCGTACACCTACAAGGACATGACCGTCGGCTTCATCCAGACGGGCTCCGAGGGCGGGTGGCGCACCGCCAACACCGGCTCCTTCAAGGAGACCGCGAAGCAGCTCGGCATCAACCTCAAGTTCTACGACGCGCAGAACAAGCTCGAGAACCAGGTCTCGGCGTTCCGGAACTTCATCGCCGACAAGAGCGTCAACGTCATCATCCTCGCCGCGCTCGAGACGACCGGCTGGGAGGACGTGCTCAAGGAGGCCAAGACGGCGGGCAAGACCGTCGTCCTCCAGGACCGCCGCATCGACGCGCCGGAAGACCTGTACGTCACCTACATCGGCTCCGACTTCGCCGACGAGGGCCGGAAGTCGGCCGTCGAGATGTGCACCCTGCTCAAGGACAGCAAGAACAAGAAGGTGGTCGAGCTCGTCGGCAACGTGGGCTCCTCCGCCGCCAAGGATCGCGGCCAGGGCTTCCGCGAGAAGATGGGCGACTGCGGCATCGAGATCATCGAGAGCCAGACCGGCAACTGGAGCGCCACCGAGGGCAAGGCGGTCATGGAGGCGTGGCTGAAGAAGCACCCCAAGGGCACGATCGCCGGCGTCTTCGCGCAGAACGACGAGATGGGCCTCGGCGCCGCCCAGGCCATCAAGGAGGCCGGCCTGAAGCCCGGCAAGGACATCAAGATCCTCTCGGTGGACGCCACCGCCGGCGCCTTCAAGGCGCTCCTCGACGGCACCATCAACGTGACGGTCGAGTGCAACCCGCTCCTCGCGCCCCAGGTCTACGACGCGGCCCTCAAGGCGCTCAACGGCCAGCAGCTGCCGAAGTGGATCCCCTCGCAGGAGGGCGTGTTCCGGGCGACCGACCCGAACATCAAGCAGGTGTTCAAGACGCGGAAGTACTAGCGCCTTCGATCCAGGGCCGGCCGGTGGCCGGCCCTCCGCTGAGGGTGAACTGAAGCTGATTCGCTGGAGAGCAGCCCGCCCGGGGCAACGGCGCGAACCGTCGCGCCCCGGGCGGCTCCAGCCCCGCGCGAAGGCGGTGCTCCGTGGCGGACGGACAGACGGACGTCCTGGTGATGAAGGGGATCGCGAAGGGGTTCCCAGGCGTGCAGGCGCTCGAGGGCGTGGACTTCACGCTCCGGAGCCACGAGATCCACGCGCTCGTCGGCGAGAACGGCGCGGGCAAGTCGACGCTCATGAAGGTCCTCACGGGCGTCGAGCGGCCGGACGCGGGCACCATCGCGCTCGCCGGCCGGACCGTCGCGCCGCGCTCCACGCAGCAGGCGCAGGCGCTCGGCATCAGCACCGTGTACCAGGAGGTGAACCTCTGCCCCAACCTCACGGTGGCGGAGAACGTCCTCCTCGGCCACGAGCCGCACCGGCGCGGCAAGATCGACTGGAGGGCGGTCCACGCGCGCGCGAGAGAGCTGCTCCTCCGGCTGAACGTCGACGTCGACGTCACGCTCCCGCTCGACACGTATCCCGTCGCCATCCAGCAGATGGTGGCCATCGTGCGCGCGCTCGAGATCGGCTCCGCCAAGGTGCTCATCCTCGACGAGCCCACGTCGAGCCTCGACGCCGCCGAGACCGCCCAGCTCTTCCAGGCCATGCGGACCATCCGCGCCCAGGGGACGGGCATCGTCTTCATCACGCACTTCCTGGACCAGGTGTACGAGATCTCCGACCGCATCACCGTCCTGCGGAACGGCGCGCTCGTCGGCACGTACGAGACCCGCGCCCTCCCGCGCCTCGAGCTCGTCGCGAAGATGATCGGCCGGAGCCTCACCGAGCTCGACGAGATGGCAAAGACCAAGCTCGAGACGGCCCGGGGCATCAAGCCCGAGACCACTGTCTCGGCGCGCGCGCTCGGCAAGTCGGGCGCGATCGCCCCGTTCGACCTCGAGCTGCACGCGGGCGAGGTGGTCGGGCTGGCGGGGCTGCTCGGCTCGGGCCGGACGGAGCTCGCGTCGGTCCTCTTCGGCTCCGAGGCCCCCGATCAGGGCACCCTCGCGGTCGGCGGCGCGCCGGTGGAGGATCACTCTCCGCTCGCCTCGATCCAGCGCGGCGTCGCCCTCTGCCCCGAGGACCGGAAGTCCCAGGGCATCGTCGACGAGCTGACCATCCGCGAGAACATCGCCCTCGCGCTCCAGGCGAGCCGCGGCTGGTTCCGGTACCTGACCGTCGAGCAGCAGTACGAGCTGGCGGAGAAGTACATCGAGCTCCTGAACATCGTGACGCCGTCGCCGGACCAGCTCGTGAAGAACCTGAGCGGCGGGAACCAGCAGAAGGTGATCCTCGCCCGCTGGCTCGCCACCCACCCGCGCCTGCTGATCCTCGACGAGCCGACCCGCGGGATCGACATCGGGGCGAAGGCCGAGATCCAGAAGCTCGTCCTCTCGCTGGCCGAGGAGGGCATGTCCTGCATGTTCATCTCCTCGGAGCTCGAGGAGGTCATGCGCACGAGCCATCGCATCGTGGTGCTCCGCGACCGGGAGAAGGTGTCCGAGTTCTCGGGCGAGGTGCAGGAGCAGGAGCTCATGCAGGCGATGGCGGGGAGCGCGCGATGAGCCCGGCCGGGAACCCCCGACACAGGAAGCTCACCGAGAGCCGGCTGCTCTTCCCGGTCCTCGCGCTCGCGCTCATCCTGGTCTTCGACTTCTTCTACGTCCCCGGGTTCTTCACCATCACGAACCGCGACGGGAACCTGTACGGGAACCTCATCGACATCCTGCGGAACGGCTCGGCGGTCATGCTGCTGGCCATCGGCATGACCTTCGTCATCGCGACCGGCGGCGTCGATCTTTCCGTCGGCGCCGTCATGGCCATCGCCGCGTCCGTCGCGGCGGTGATGATGAACCCGGTCATCCTCGGGACGTCCATCGGGACGGACATCGAGAAGTTCGTCACGGACCCGAGCTTCACCTACTCGCCGCTCTGGGAGGTGATCCTCGTGACGCTGGCGGTGAGCACCCTCTGCGGCCTGTGGAACGGCCTCCTCATCGCGTACGGGAGGATCCAGGCGATCATGGCGACGCTGATCCTCATGATCGCCGGCCGCGGCATCGCCCAGCTCATCACCAACGGCGTCCGGATCCAGATCTTCTACGAGCCGTTCGCGTACATCGGGAACGGCTGGCTCGTCCTCCCCTTCTCGCTCTACATCGTCGCCGCGGTCTTCGCGCTCGCGTGGGTGCTGACCCGCCGGACCGCGATCGGGTTGTTCATCGAGTCGGTCGGGATCAACGCCACGTCGAGCTACTTCAGCGGCATCAACGAGAAGCGGATCAAGGTGCTCGCGTACGCCTTCAGCGGGTTCTGCGCGGGCGTGGCCGGCCTGGTGGCGAGCTCGAACATCCGCACCTCGGACGCGAACAACCTCGGGTGGGGCTACGAGCTCGACGCCATCCTCGCCGTCGCGATCGGAGGGACGCTCACCACCGGCGGGCGGTTCTCGCTCGCCGCCAGCCTCGTCGGCGCGCTCGTGATGCAGGCGACCACGACGTCCATCCTGGCGATCGGCGTCCCCGCGTTCGCGGTCCAGGCGATCAAGGGGTTCGTGGTGGTGCTGGTGCTCCTCCTCTACTCCGAGCAGCTCCGGGCGCTCCTCCGGAAGCTCACCAGCCAGTGGGGCGCGTAGCCATGCCCACGTCGATCGGCGGCCTCCTCTCCCGCAACAAGCGCTTCGTCCCGCTGGCGGTGACGATCGTCATGCTCCTGCTGGCATACGGCTTCGGCGCGTACCACTACGCCGCGATGCGCGAGCCGCAGGTGTTCTTCAACCTGTTCCGCAACTACCCGTTCCTGCTCATCAGCGCCGTCGGGATGACCTTCGTCATCATCTCGGGGGGCATCGACCTCTCCGTGAGCGGCGTGGTGGCGCTGACGACCGTCGTCGTCGCCGCGCTGCTCCGGGCCGGGTGGGACGCGTGGGCGGTCATCGGGTTCGTGCTCGCGATGGGCACGCTGTACGGCGCGCTGATGGGCTCGTTCATCACCTACCTCAAGGTGCAGCCCTTCATCGCCACGCTCGCCGGCATGTGGATCGCCCGCGGCATGTGCTTCTTCATCAGCGACGACGCGATCCCGATCCGCGACCGCACGTTCCGCATCCTCGCCCGGACGAAGATCCTCATCCCCGGGCTCGCCGATCCCGACACCAAGACCGGCGCGTTCGTCTCGTTCCTGGTGGTCGCCGCGATCGTGGTGCTGCTCGTCGCGATCTACGTGGCCCACTACACGCGGTTCGGGCGCACGGTCTACGCGCTCGGCGGGAACGAGCGGTCGGCCCAGCTCATGGGCCTGCCGGTGCAGCGCACGAAGGTGCTCGTCTACACCATCAGCGGCTTCTGCTCCGCGCTCGCCGGCGTGACGCTCAGCATCTCCGTCATGTCCGGTCACGGCCTCTACGCCTCGAACTTCGAGATGGACGTGATCGCCTCGGTGGTGATGGGCGGCGCGCCCCTGAGCGGCGGGACCGGGTACGTCTTCGGCACGCTCCTGGGCGTGCTCGTCAACATCGTCATCCAGAGCATCATCCAGTTCAACGGCCAGCTCAGCTCGTGGTGGACCAAGATCGTCATCGGCGCGTTGACCCTCATGTTCATCGGCGTGCAGAGCTACATGCTCACGCGCAAGGGGCGCGCGAAGCAGCGCACGGCGGCGCGAGCGGACCGCTCGATCCTGATGCGGCGCCGCCGCAAGCAGGTGGTGACCATCGCCGCCGCGGCGGCCGTGCTCCTGGTCGCCGTCCGCGGCGTGAACCGCTGGGTCCGCCAGGCCACCGGCGGCGGAGTGGAGGCGGTCGCGGTCCAGGGCGAGGCGTGCCAGGACCCGCCGCTGCGCACGCTCGGCCTCACCGTCCCGACCAGCGACGGCGCTCCCGTCATCGTGTTCGAGCGGAACGGCGGGCCGCGCTGCGTGGGCGAGGTCTTCACCGTCTTCGCCGACGGCCGCGTGGTCGCCGACGACGGCAAGGAGGTCCGGGAGGAGCGCTCGACGCCCGCCGAGGTCGCGCAGGTCCTGGCCGAGATCGACGGGCTCGGCTGGTTCTCGGACGAGCTCTACGACACCTGGCACACGCGGTGCCGCGAGTGCTACGGCTACGCCGTCACCGTCGCGAGCCAGGGTCGCGTGAAGCAGGTGAAGGGCGTGGACGGCGGGACGGACGCGCCCGCCCGCTACTGGGACGCGGTCAAGGCGATCCACGGCCTCGTCCGGAAAGAGAAGGAGCGATGAGGAGCCCCACGTCACGCCTCGCCGCCGCCGCGTGCGCCCTGGCGCTCGTCTCCTGCAAGTACGTCGTCTTCCCCGACGAGGAGGAGGACGGGAGCGCCCGGGCGAAGAAGGGCTGGAGCGCCGAGGCCGTGAAGGTCGAGCGCACCGCGGCCGGAGACCTGCGCGTCGAGCTCGCGATCCGCAACGACACCGGCGACTGGAGCGCCATGAAGGCGCTCCCGAAGCCCGCCCGCCTCGTGACGAAGGACGGCGCGACGCCCTGCGAGACCGTGACGGTGAGCTCCGGGTTCGTCAGCGCCGGCGGCCACCGCCTCGCCCCGGGGTTCCGGATGCGCGGGTTCGTCGGCGGGCTGAAGATGGAGCAGAAGATCCAGCCCATCGCCGTGGAGTGCAAGGGCGCCCAGGCGGCGCGCGGCGCGAAGCTGCTCGTCGACTACGTCTACTACTGGGGCCAGTTCAACTATTACCAGCAGACCCGGAACGAGACCGCGGGCACGCTGGAGGTGAACCTCGACGAGGTGAAGTCGGACCTCGAGTACCCCGCGGCGCAGGCCCGGCCGGACAAGACCTTCGTGAACGCCGACGCCCCGCTCACCGGGATGAACGGCGTCGTGGTGACGCTCGCGTCCGTCACCCGCGACGACGAGGGCGTCGTCATGAACTGGAAGACGTCGAACCCCGGCGAGTACCCGTCCTACGTCCACCTCGGCGTGACGCCGCTCATCGGCTCGGACGGGATCCTCTACGGCTTCTACGAGGTGCCCGACCTCGTCTCCGTCCCCATCACGCCCGGGAAGGGCACGGCGCAGTGGTCCACGAAGGTCGCCGTGCCCAAGGACGTGAAGGACCTCCACATCATGCTGAGCGTGGAGACCGGCAAGAAGGGGCTCTTCCAGAACTACGCGGTCGATCTGTCCGGGAAGCTCCCGCGCGGATAGCCACGGCCCCCTACAGCCCCGCCTCCACCGCCGCGGCGAGCCCCGCCTCGTCGCCGAGATCGTGCGCGAGGTCGAACGCGGTGTAGCGGTCCCGGAGCCGCCGCACGCTCCGCACGCCGAGCGTGCGCCAGGGCTCGGCGAGCCCGAGCGCGTCCGGCGCGAACGGGAACCCGAGCCGCTCGAGGACGGCGACTGCGGCCGCGAGCTCCTCGAGGAGCGGCGCCGCCAGGGCGACGAGCTCCCCGCGCCGGCGCGCGAAGGCAGCGAGCCGCGCCGCGAGCGCCGCCCGCGCCGGCGCGCGCGCGGCCGCGACGGCGTCGAGCGTCTCGCGGAAGCGGCCCATCTCCGGCGGGAGCGCGAGCTCCCAGGGCGGCGCGCGGTCCAGCTCCACGGCGTGCGCGATGGGGTCCGGCGCGGCCGACCGGAGCCGCGGCAGCCACGCCGCGTACCCGCGGAGCGCGGGGCGGCTCGCGGCGCCGACGAGGAGGCCGTGCAGGTCGAGCTCGTCGTTCCCGACCGCCCCGGCCATCTCCCAGAAGTGCGCGATCGTGTGCTCCGCGCCGGCGGCCGGCCGCGACGAGCCCGCGCCCTGCATGCACAGGCCGGAGACGAGCGACGCCTCGATGAGCGCCTCGGCGGCCGCGCCGGGATCCCGCGCGTGCAGCGGCGCCGCCGCGACCGCCCGCCGGGCCGCGTCGAGGGCGGCGTCCGAGAGGGCGGCGCAGAACCACTCCCCGGCGACGAGGTGGGCGACGGACCAGTCGAGCCGCGCCAGGTACTTCGCGAGGAGGTCGCCGAGCCCGGCGAGGAACAGGACCCGCGGCGCGGCCCCGAGCACTCCGCGATCGCAGACCACGACCTCCGCCGGCGTCGCGGGCAGCGCGCGGTGGTAGCCGCCCACCCGGATCGCCGCGGTGGCGGAGGTGTACGCGTCGACCGACGCCGCCGTGGCGACCGCCCAGCTCGGCGCGCCCGTCTCCCGCGAGACCGCCTTGCCGAGGTCGCTCACGACCCCGCTCCCGACCGCGACCACGAGCGCCGGCGCCGCGGCGCGGACCTCGGCCGACAGCTCCGCCACGAGCGCGTCCGTCGGCACCGGGCGCGGCCGCGCGGGGAGCACGCGGGCCGCGACGCGCCGCCCGCGGATTCGCGACCGGAGCCGGGCGCCCGCGGCGGCGTCGGTGTTCTCGTCGGCGAGCACCCAGATCGCGCCGGCCGGGCCGCGGGAGATCTTGTCGGCCGCCTCCTCGAGCGCGCCGTCGCCCAGGAGGACCTCGCGGAGCGCGAGCGGGTGCGCGCGACCGCAGAGGCAGGGCTCGCCCGAGCGGAGGCGGGTCAGGAACTCGTCATGAGGGCGCATCGCACGTAATTACCGCGGACGAGTGGGCGCCGCCATGTTGTGCCGCCGCCGCTCTCGAGCCACTCGTGCGACGGTTCGGTCCCCGACGCTACGTCACCTCCCCAGCTCCCACTGGAGCCTCTCCGGCGCCGCCCCCCGGACGCGGACGTAGCCGTTGTGGACGCCGTGCAGGTGGTGCGCCGCGCAGAGCGACGTGAGGTTCCAGCTCTCGCTGCCGCCGCCGCGCGAGCGGTACACGATGTGATGGACCTGGTCCGCCGCCTTGCTGCACCCCGGGTACGTGCAGAGGCCGCGGTCCCGCTCCATCGCGCGGCTCGCGGGCGTGTTGGGCCGCCTGGTCTCGGCCTCGTACGTGTCGATGAAGTGCTGGCACATGACGACGAGGCACTTCGACGCCCCGATCCACTCCTGGGCGACGGCGCGGACCGCCCGGCAGGCCGCGTGGAAGACCTGGTGCACGTCGGCGGGCAGCCGGACCGCCCATTCGTTCCGTGCGCACATCTGCGCTTCCTTGTCGGCCTCCACCGCGCGCGCGAGCTCGATGACCGTCATCTTCTGTGCCTTGGCGATCCACGCCTCGATGTACGCGGGCGAGGAGCAGCGAGCGACGAGGCGTGCCTGCTCGTACCCGAGCCGGCCCTCGCGCATGGCGCGGCGGAGGGCGGGGAAGTCCCAGAGGCGGCGTTCCAGCCACGCGCGCTGCTCGATCGCCCGGCCGGACATGCCGAGCCGCTCGGTCGCGTAGTGGTCGACGTCGAGGAACTTCATGTCGCGCCAGAGGCCCGTGTTGATGAGGAGCATCGAGAGGTGGCCGACGAGCTCGTCCCAGCCCCGGCGCATCGACGCGAGCTCGAGGAGCCGCTCGTGGATGCGGTGCGCGCGGTCCCACTCGTCGACGCCGGCCTCCGGCGCGGGCACCGGGTCCGCCGCGTGGAGATACCTCCAGCGGTCGTACTCGCGCTCGAGCCACTCGCGGAGCTCGGGCGACGGCTTCAAAGGACCGATCCCGAGGAGCGCGTAGATATCCTGGCCCGAGCCGGACGAACTCGCGCCCGCGCCATCGCACGCGACCTCGGCAGGAGGACGAGGGTCGGGATGACTCCCCAGGTACTCCTGCGCGATCGCCTCCACCCGCTGCCACTTCGGCGTGTTCGCGCGGAGCAACTTCCCCGCCACCGCGAGCGCCCGATCGACGACCTCGCGGTCCTCTGGCTCGAGGTCGATGACGATCCTGTGCCAGCGCTTCTCCTCCTGCTCATCGTCCGCCGGCGCCGCGTCGCCCTGCGCCGCAGCCCGGAGCCCGCGCACCGTGTCGCGCTTCGCCCGCTCGACCCACTCGGCCTCGGAGTCCGCGAAGGCCACGGGAACGATCGCCATCGCCTTCTTGAGGTCCACCTCGCCCGAGCGCACCGCCGCGCGGAGCAGCGGCCGCGTCCGGAGATCGCGCGCCAGCTTCGCCCACTCCTTCGCCGTCCGCGGCGCGAGCGAGAGCGCCTCGCGCGCGTAGTCGCCCAGGTTCGCGTACCCGAGCCGCATCGGCCCGGCGCCCGCGCAGAGCGCGTCGAGGCACTCGCCCATCGCGACCGCGATCGCCCCGCTCCCGCGCGCGACCTTCACGAGCAGCTCGTCGATGAGCAGCGCCGCCTCGTCGCGCAGCAGGTGCCGGCGGTCCTGCGGCATCACCGGAAGGAGCGGCCACGCGCGCTTGCCGAGGGTCGCAAGGGCCTCGGGGGAGAGCGGCGGAGGGGCGCCGATCGCAGGCGTCTTCTGCATCCTGAACATGCGTATAGCGCACCGGTCCGTCAACACGCAGCCTCGCGTGCAGTCCCAGGTGGGCTGCGCCCTCACGAGGCCCGCCTCTTGCTCCGCGCCGCTGCGTGCAGTTCGGTGCCGACCACATCGTCCACGCTGAGCATTCGCGCCGCGCCGGATGCGAACCGCTCCCCCGGTACCATCGTCGCGAGCCTGAGAAGACGCTCCTCCACAACGTCGTTCGCTCCCGGCTCGAGCCGTTCCTCGCCGCCGCGCGCCGGACCGGCAGCGGCCGTGTCCTGCCCGGCCACGTCGAGCGCGAGCTGCGCTCCTACGTCGACTGCGGGATCCTCGCCCGCGGCTTCGCGCGCGTGCGCTGCCCGGGCTGCGGGTTCGAGCGGCTCGTCGCGTTCTCGTGCAAGGCGAGCATCTGCCCTTCCTGCGCGACCCGCCGGATGGACGACGTCGCCGACCACCTCTGCCGGAGCGTGTTCCCGGTCGTCCCCGTCCGGCAGTGGGTCCTCTCGCTCCCGCGGACCCTTCGATTCCGAGCCGCCCGCGAGAGCAGCGTCGCCTCGCGCCTCCTCGACATCTTCACGAGGGCGGTGTTCGCCTGGCAACGGCGGGCCGCGCGGCGGACGGGAGTGGTCGATCCGCGGACCGGGGGCGTGACGCTGGTCCAGCGGTTCGGCGGGGCGATCAACCTCAACGTCCACTTCCATACGCTCGTGCCGGACGGGGTCTTCGTGGTGAACGGACAGGAGCGCGCGCGGTTCATCCGCCTCCCCGCACCCGACGACGAGGACGTGGAGGGGATCCTCACCCGGGTCATCAAGCAGGTGCACAAGGCATTCCCCGCGCCCGGGGACGTGGGCGGCGCGGACGAGGACGACCCGTTCGCCGCGCTGCAAGCGGCGGAGGTGGATCGCCGGCTCCGCTTCCCCGATCCGTTCCGGCATACGCGCCGGTCCGCGCACCTCGACGGCTTCTCGCTGCACGCAGGCGTGCGGGTGCACGAGAACGACCGTGCCGGCCTCGAGCGTCTCTGCCGGTACGCCGCCCGGCCGCCGTTCGCGGTGCACCGGCTCACGGCGGGTCCGGAGGGGAAGCTCGTCTATCGGATGAAACGCCCGCGCGGCGGGTCGCTGTTCCTGCTGCTCGCGCCCGACGAGCTGCTGGCGCGGACGCGACGCTCGTGCGACCGCCGCGAGCGCACGCGCTCCGGTACCACGGCGTATTCGCGCCCAACGCGAGGGTGCGGGCGCAGGTCGTGCCGGAGCGCGCTTCGGAAGAGGCGCAACCGGTCGTGCACCCAGTTCCGCCCGCCACGACAGTTGGGGCGCCCGCCAGGCCGCGCAGAACCAGGCCGCACCGTCCCGCGGCCACCCGCACCCGCGTCCCCTGGGCGGAGCTGCTGCAGAAGGTGTTCGCGGTGGATGTCCTCGCGTGTCCCCAGTGCGCCGGCCGGCTCGAGGTGATCGCCTACATTGCCGAGCCAGGCGTGGCGAAGCAGATCCTGGACCACCTCGGCCTCGAGGCGCAGGCACCGCCGCTCGCGAAGGCGGCCGGAGACGAGCCGGTGGACCCGGACGCAGTGCCTGGGCCTGCATACGACCTGGTGGACCCCAGCTACGACGAGTGATCGGCGGCGCCGACGCGGCCGGAATGGCGGGGCCGCGCCCGCGGCGCGCGCCGATGCACTGCCACTTGCCCCGGCCGGGTGGGCGTGCGACGGTTGGAAGTGGTTTGAACCAGAAGCGGAAGTTGCCAGAACTGCCGTTATCGAACGTCGATCTGCCTCGATCCGCAGTTTGGAAGTCCTATCCTCCTCCGTTCCCGGTGATGCAGGACCAACCGGCCCCGGCTCTCGCTCGTGCGCCCGAAGCGGTGAAGGAGGCGGTCTGCAAGTATTGCGGCAAGCCGGCTCACGCCTTCGCCGAGAAGGGCGGGAGCAGCATCGGGGTCAGCTCGATCCTCGAGCGCCGTATTTTTAAGGGCTCAGATAAGAGGCTCCACCCTTGGTACACGGGTCTGCGGAGCCTGCAGGCGCACCACCTGATCTGTAGCGAGGCACTGGACCACACGGACTGGGTGCTCATCTGCAACCTGTTCGGCTACGACATCAATCACAAGAACAACGGCGTCATGCTGCCGAACACCATGGCACTCGCGTGTCAGCTCTTTGCCCCGCTTCACCGCGGTCCGCATGACGCCGGGTTGGCTGACGGCCTGCCCTACCCGAGCCGGGTCAAACAACTCGCCGAGCAATTCAAGAAGAAGGCCCTTACGGGCGCGTACTGCGACGACCCCCGAGCACTCGTCGATGACCTGGACGACCTGAGCGCGGATATCCTCGCCAAGGTAGACCGCTTCGTCTACACGCTGACGTGCGACGGCGCCGACTACGCCGAGGGCGTGCGCGGTTGCGCTGGAGCGACGAGCGTCGCGAGGAAGCTCCACCACGTGTGCCCGGCAGCGCGCCGCCACGGTCTCAAACAGAACGGCGTGGGCCCGGTCATCCAACGTAGGCGAGGCTCACTCAAGGTGGGAGTGTGATGAGCTACTACGTTCTCGAGCGCGAGAACAATGACAGCTACCCACTGCTGACGTGGAGAGATGATCCGCGGAGCGTGAACGTCGCCCGCGAGGAGCTGATCGATGTCTCAACTCCCATTCCGCTAAAGCTAGGAGCGCCGGTTCCGCATGCGCCGGTGATGGTGGACTACCACGTCCTCCCGGAGCCGGTCGTCTCCGAAAGGCTCAAGGCGGTCCTTGAGCCGATGGACCTCTTTATGGTCCAGCTCGTCCCCGCGGAGGTGGACGTCAACGGCACGAGGCTCTCCTACTGGCTCCTCCACGTCCGCAACTCGATCGAGTGCCTGGATATGAAGCGGACCCAGTGCAGGCGCAGCCGGCGCGGAGCGATCACCATCCTCGAGAAGATCGTCTTGGACGAGAAGAAGCTCGAAGAGATCCCCGAAGAGAAGCGGCTCTTGTTCCATCCACGCGAGTACGGAACGATCTGGCTTGTTCACGACAAACTCAAGGCCGTGATCGAAGCCGTGAACCCTGTCGGCCTCCGGTTCTTCCACACGCGCGACTGGAGTGATGCGGCCGCGTTCCGCTAGGTGCAGGTCACAAGGATGGGGGCTGGCAGTCCAGTTGACCTGCCCCCCGGAAACTGGACGGAACTGAGTGTCATAGCGCCGATCACTCGGGTTGAGCCGAGTACCCGCAATGCTCGAACCAGCCGCGAGCGTCTTCCGGCGTGATGAGCTCGGTTGCCTTGGCGATGGCGGCGTCGAGGGCGGCGACGGTGAGCGCCTC
>Ga0196976_1001063_pt1 | contig 13794 bp, 12 predicted proteins | sample S3v_513CmetaG_FD_148644 | JGI IMG/M metagenome (GOLD analysis project Ga0196976, IMG submission 148644) | Soil microbial communities from Anza Borrego desert, Southern California, United States - S3+v_5-13C | ecosystem: Environmental > Terrestrial > Soil > Desert | place: USA: California...
TGTGGCGCGGTGGCAGTCGGAGAGACTCGTGCCGCTGTTCACCGTGATGAGCAGCGATCTCTGGAGCGGGGATGGCAGTCCGCAATGCGATCTCGCCATCGTTGGCCCGGTCCGGAGCGGACGTCTCACGCCTCTGCTGAAGTCGCTGGATACACCGCTCCGGCCTACGATCTGCATTGTCGAAAACGGCGGAGATCTGAAGATCGTCCGCGAACAGCATGCGCGAGTGCTCTCGCTCCGGTCAGGCGAGGACTGGATGGACACAGTTGTTCTGATCGCCCGCGAAGGGATTCGGCGGGTTGAAGCGCAGGGCCGAGCGCGGCGGGCAGAACAGTCGGCTAGCGCAAGCGAAAGTGAAGCCACACTGGGCCGCTACATGCTGGAGATGCGGCACGGGCTGAACAACGCACTTACGTCGGTGCTCGGCAACGCCGAACTGCTTTTGTTGGAGCCTGGAGTGTTTTCCGCAGAGGTGCGCGAGCAGATCGAGACGATCCGGTTGATGTCCCTTCGAATGCACGAAATGATCCAACGGTTCTCATCGATCGAGAGCGAAATGAGGTTCATTGAGAAAGAATCTCAAGCTGAGACTCACCCGCGTTCTCAAGCTGTGAGACTGGCCCGCTGAGATTCGAGTCGTGTAGACGTAAGTTGTTGCCGCTCATCGCCTTCCGAACGTAACCACAGTTCTCCCCCCGAAACGCCCCGCATGGCGGGGCAATTGCACTAAAGAAGACCGGAGTTGTACGGGGAAAATTGTGTCTTCCTTGAAAAAGATTCTCATCGTCGATGATTCGCAGGCCGAGATACGGCTGATGCAGTCGTTCCTGGAGCAGGCAGGCTACTGGGCCGTTTCAATCAGCGACCCGACCCGACTGGAGCAGACGATCGACGTGGAGCGGCCGAGTCTCATCCTGCTCGACGTGGTGATGCCTCAGCGGAACGGCTTCCAAGCGTGTCGCGAACTCAAATGCAACGCGGAGTATGCGCGGATCCCGGTAGTGCTGGTGACGTCGAAAAACACCGAAAGTGACAAGTTCTGGGCCCAGCAGCAGGGGGCAGATGGTTTTGTAGTGAAGCCCTTCACCCGCGAACAACTTTTGGGCGAAGTGCAGCGGTTCGTATAGCGGAACGGAACAGTGAGCGACCTGACAAAGAACGGAATGGCGGAAGGACAGGACAACCAGCCTGTCCTGTCAAACGCGGAGGTCGCCGGTGCCGAACAACTGCAACTGCTTGGCATGGATGAGCGCGCTCCGGAGCGCCAGTATTGCGTGTTCCGTGCCGGGCGTGAACGGTTCTGCCTGGAAGTCCTCGACGTCGAGGAAGTTGTGGAATGGCCTTCGGTGACGAAGCTTCCGCTAGGGCCGGCATTCCTGATCGGAATCTTCAACCTGCGCGGTTCGATCATTCCGATCGTAGACATAGCGTTCACCGAGGTTCGGCGCGCGGACCTGCCGCCGAAACACGTGGTGGTGGCGTGTCTCCGGGGGGATGGCGAGACGGACGATGTGCGTTTGGGAATTGCAGCGGACGAAGTGATCGGAACTTTCAGCACGAGCGAATCGCTGCTTGTGCAGGAGGCACCGAAAGATGTTCCGCATTGTTGTGGCATGTTGCGGCACGAGGACCGGTTGGCGTTGGCGCTCGATCTGAAGCGGCTGACCAATGCGTTCCCGGTGCCGGTGATCTGAGGGAAGTACCTGGGTTCTGAGCAGTGCGCGGCAGTCTGAGGGGTTGCCGCACGGAGGTTCTCATGAAAGGCCGTTTGAATTCGACCATAGGTCTGTTGGTCGTCGTCAACCTGGTAGCGCTCGCGGCTGTGCTGGTACTCGGCTACGGCGCCGGCGCGCAGTCCGCCGGACGTTCGATGTTCGACCTATCCGCGCCGGGAGCGATGCGCGTGCTGGGTGCCGCAGCGGTAGCGCTGCTCGTCGCAGTCGTGCTCTGGTTCTGGCTGGGAAGTCGCGTGAGCCAGCCGGTGAAGCAACTGGTGGAGTTCTCCGAACGGATCGGAGCGGGCGACTATAAGGCGCGTCTTGCGATCGAGAGCAACGACGACTTCGCACTCGCAGCCGAGAACCTGAATCGCACGGTCGAACGTGCGTCCCGCGCCATCAGCAACCAGGAAGGCCAGGAGAACCTGCAGAAGAGCGTTACGGAATTCCTGACGATCGTCAGCCAGATCGCCCGTGGCGACCTTACGCTGCGCGGCAAGGTTACAAACGACGCGCTCGGCAACGTGGTGGACTCCGTGAACTACATGCTCGACAACTTCACGAAGGTGCTCGAGCGGGTTCGCAAGGCCGCCATCGACGTCAGCAGCAGCGCGAACGAGATTCTTGTGTCCTCGGAAGAGATGGCTGCCGGGGCCACGCAGCAGGACCAGGAGATCACGAACACCTCGTCTGCGGTGGAAGAGCTGACAGTTTCAATGAAGCAGGTGTCGAACAACGCAGAAGCCAGCGCTGAAGCAGCGCGCCGCGCACTCGATGCCGCCGAGCAGGGTAACCGCGCGGTCCGCGACACCCTTGAAGGCATGCAGCGCATCCGCGCCTCAGTGCAAGCGACGGCAAAGAAGATCAAGTCGCTGGGTGACCGCTCGCTGGAAATCTCAGAGATCATCAATGTTATTAACGACATTACCGAACAGACGAACCTGCTGGCGTTGAATGCCGCGATCGAAGCGGCACGCGCCGGTGAAGCGGGACGCGGTTTCGCGGTGGTCGCCGACGAAGTCCGGAAGCTGGCTGAACACTCGCGGACTGCGACGAAGGACATCGCAGCGCTGATCAAGGCCATCCAGGCGGAAACAAACGAAGCCGTGGTGGTAATGGAAGAAGGCACGCGCGAAGTGGAAGTTGGAGCGCGACTCGCCGATCAGGCCGGCCGTGCGCTGGATGCGATCTCGAGCGTGGTGCGGCAGTCGGCGGAATTGGTACAGGAGATCTCGCTGGCGTCTAAGCAGCAGGTGCGCGGTACGGAAGGCGTGGCGAACGCCATGCAGATCATTTCGAACATCACCCGTCAGACCTCTCAGGGTGCGCGGCAAACGGCACGAACAGTCGAGCAAATGGTGAAACTCTCCGAGCAGTTGAACGAAGCGCTGTCGCAGTTCCGCGTTGCCGGAACGCAGAGCGGTCCCGCGCCGGTGCAACGCGAACTGATAGCAGTCGCCGGCGGCAAACAGTAACTCAGGCAGTTGCGCCAAGAGTGATCGGGAATGACGGAGAGGCTGAACAATCCGATAGTGACGGAGCACGAACTCGGCGAGATCCGAGCGCTCATCGAGGAGCGCTCAGGTATCCACTTCGACGAGTCTCGCGAGCGGTTCCTGTCCACGCGTGTTCGTGAGCATATGGAACTGCGGCAGCTGTCATATGGTGCGGAACTGTTGCGGTCTGTCCGGGCCTCGAATGTGGAGTATGACTCGCTGCTGGAACGCCTGCTCACGCAGGAAACGCGGTTCTACCGTTACCCGGACGTGTTCAGAGCGTTTGAGAAGAAGGTCCTTCCCGAGATCCACATGAAGAGATTCTGGGAGAACCCTCGCTCGCTACGCGTGTGGAGCGCAGGCTGCGCTACGGGAGAAGAGCCATACAGCATCGCGATCGGAATAGCAGATTCACTTGAATTCGCTGATGCGTGGAAGATCAACATCCTCGCAACGGACATCAGTAAGCAGGCCCTGCAATACGCGGAACGTGGCGTTTATCCGAAGCGTGTGCTCGAGAACCTACAGGGGCATCACCTGGAAAACAGTTTCAACAAAGTTGGCGATGAGTACATGGTGAAGCCGAAGTTGCGGCGCATGGTGACCTTCGCGCCAATGAATCTGGCGCAGGCGACGTACCTTGGCCGCTTCGACGTGATCTTCTGCATGAACGTGCTCATTTATTTCACGGGCGAGCGCCGGGCCGCGCTTATCCAGCGCTTCCACGAATATCTCGAACCGGGCGGGTACCTGTTCCTCGGGCACGCCGAGTCCGCGAGCGGTGCACCGGTGAAGTTCAACCAGATCGTCTACGGAGATGCACGACTACTGCAAAAGCCAGTTGAAGCGCAGGTGGTGCGCCCGTCTGCCGCGATTGCGGGGGAGACACGATGAGTTCGCCGGGACAGGAATTCGTCGAGATCTTCCTGCAGGAAGCATCGGAGCACCTGCAATTTCTGCGGGAATACTCCGGCATTCTGCAGGATCCATATCCTGTCCCCGACGATATCGAGCGTCTGTATATCTCGGCGCATGGCCTGGCGGGAACTTCGGCCACTTACGGTTACAAGCTCTTCAGCGAGGTTGCCGGTAAGCTGGCGCACATCTTCCAGTACGCAATGAACGCCACCATCAGCCCGGAGGCCTCGGGACCACTGGTCGAGTTCATCACGGAAGCGATCTGCGTGCTTGAGACGGACCTGCTGATGATCAGCGACCAAATGATGGAGGCTGAGGAAGACATCGCGGCGTTCAAGCAGCGCTACCCGTTTGCCTTCCAGGCACCCGGGGCACAGCAGCAGACCGAACCCGAACCGGCTGAAGCCTATCCTCCCGACGCAACTGCCAGAAATGAGGTGCGGTCGGAACAGGCTCCTGCGGCTGCGGTGAAGCCCGCGGATACACCCGCTCGGGCAGCAAAGCCCGCGGCAAAGATTCCAGATCTGCCGCCGGACGGGGAAGTGCCAGCAGAAGTCCTGGAATTCTTCGTTCCGGAAGCAGAAGAGCATCTGCAAGCTGTGACGGAATGCCTGCTCGCGCTGGAAGCAAATCCGAACGAGGAAGACATTCACCGCCTCTTCAGGGCGATGCACACGGTGAAGGGCTCGGCGGCGCAGGTCGGACTGCATCGTATTTCAACGGTCGCGCACCGCGCGGAGGACCTGATTGGACGGCTCCGGGATGGCGAACTAAAGCCGAGCGCACAGATTGTCGATATATGTCTCGAGTCGGTAGATACGCTGAAGAAACTGCTGTACCGGCAGTGGACTGATGAGCCCGCGTTCCAGAGCGCAGCCAAGTCTCTGCTTGCGAAGATCGACCGACTGGTGTCCGCTGAACCTGTCGCGGAACCGTCGCGCAACGCGGTTGAGAAGCCAGCAAGAAAGGCTTCTACTACGGAGGCGGCACAGGCCCAACCAGGTCCTGCCGCCCCCGAAGTTGCATCCGATTCAGTCGAAGCCCCGAAGGCCGAAATAGCTCCGCCCGCTCTCGCCTCGCCCGAGGCCGAGAAAGAGAAAGAACCCGAAGAGAATGCTCTGCTGGGCAAGTCTGTCCCGGCCGCGATGCCGCAGTCGAAGTCGGTGCGCATCGCTCTGGAACGGCTCGACCGGATGATGAATGCGGTCGGAGAACTGGTCATCAACCGGACCCGGATGGTCGGGCGCGTGGCGGAACTCGAGCGCCTGGCAGACGTGCTGAATTTCTCCAAAGCCCGGATGAGCGACAAGATCGCCGAGTTCCAGGACAAGTACGAGTTCAGCCGCATTGGCGCAGGCACTGGAAATGGGAATGGACACGGCAAGAAGGGACACCAGCATGCCGCACCCGAGAATCCGAGCGCGGGATTCGTGGGAGCGGGTTGGGCCGCGAACCCCGAGTACCCGTTCCGCGGAGGCTATTCAAGCTACGCGCACAAGATCGACCACTCGCTCGCGGAATTCAGCGAGCTTGAGATGGACCGGTACGATGATTTCGGAATCCTGTCTCGGTCACTGACCGAGATATCGGCCGACATTACCGAGGTGCTGACGCAACTCGACGGATTCGTCCGCCGCGTCGACAGCGATATCGACGAGTTCACGAAGCTGGCGCACCGCCTGCAAGACGAGATCACGCAGGCCCGCATGGTGCCGATCGGGAACCTGTATACGCGCATCTCGCGCACTGTAAGGGATGCGGCGAAGGCGTCGAACAAACAAGTAGAGCTCACGCTGGCGGGCGCCGAGACCGAACTCGACAACAACATCATCCAGCAGATCGCCGATCCGCTGCTGCACCTGGTACGCAACTCGGTAGCGCACGGCATTGAGCGGGCTGAAGACCGTTACAACTGCGGGAAGCCCGACCAGGGCAACATCGCGGTGCGGGCGTACCATCGCGGCAATCACATTTACATCGAGGTTGAAGACGACGGTCGCGGCATCGACTACGACCGGGTGCGCCAGACAGCCTTGGACAGCGGCCTCGTCGCGTCAGAAGATGCAGGGCGCCTGTCCGACCGAGAATTGCTGGACCTGTTGTTCCATCCGGGATTCTCGACGGCCCCGCGGAAGACCGAACTTGCGGGACGCGGCGTCGGTCTGGACGTAGTGCGCGCAAACATCGCGGCACTAAACGGCGAGATCGAGATCGAGACGCAGAAAGGCGTTGGCACACGATTCACACTTAAAGTGCCGCTGACGCTGATCATCTCGCAGGCGCTATTCCTGCGCTGTGGCGAGAATACTTTCGCGTTCCCGCTGGCCTTCGTGGAAGAGATCCGACGGATCCGCGAGCCCGAGATAGAAGAGGTTGGCGGCAAGCTGCTGACGAAGGTCCGAGAAGTGGTGACGGAAGTTGTGCGGCTCGACCAGCAACTGGGCTTGCCGCGCATTGAGCCGGTGAATGGCTGGTACCGCCTGGTGCTGGTGAACGTTGCCGGACGGCAAGTCGGCATTGTTGTGGAAGAAGTCCTGCGCAAGGACGAAATCGTTATCAAGAACATGGGCGAGTACCTGCGGAACGTGAAACTGTTCCCGGGCGCGACGATCGCGCCTGACGGCAGCCTCATCCTGCTTATAGACGTCAACCGCCTGATTGTCGGCGAAAGCATCGAGCGTCGTCCGCTGATGACCGCCGCCACGGCAGCTAGGGTGTTCGGCCCCGGCTCGTATGCCGTTGCGGCAGGAGAAATCCCGGCGGAGGCCATTGACGTTGTCGAGCGCGAGAAGGTGGTCGTACTCGCTGACGATTCCATCAGCGTACGCAAGTTTGTCGGCCGCATGCTTGAAAAAGCCGGTTACCGAGTGAAACTTGCGTCAGATGGACTTGAGGCGCTCGAGATCGCGAGCCAGGGGAGCTGCGACCTCGTGGTGACCGATCTCGAGATGCCTCGAACGAACGGATACGAATTGATGCTGCATCTGCGCCAGAACCCTGGGACGCGAAACATCCCCGTGATGGTTGTTACATCGCGTGCGGGCGAGAAACACCGGGACCGCGCGATGAAGGAAGGCGCGACGGCGTTCATGGTGAAGCCGGTGCAGGAAGAGCAATTTGTCGCGGCTGTGGCGAAACTGATCGGACTCTCAGGACAAGTGAAGTCCGCGGCCACGGTGGCAGGGAACTAGGAACATGTTGACGGGCGGCAGAATCCGGGTGCTTATCGCCGATGACTCGGCGTTCATGCGAAAGGTGCTGCACAGCATCATCGCGTCGGACCCGCAGTTCGAGGTGGTGGGAGAGGCACGCGATGGCCGTGATGCGGTCGCACAGGCGGACGCAGTCAAGCCGGATGTAATCACGATGGACATCAACATGCCACATATGGACGGGCTTCAAGCGACGGAATTGATCATGTCGCAAAATCCGCGTCCAATAGTCATCGTCAGCTCGGAATCACGAGAAGGTGCGGAGCCGACGCTGAAGGCGCTTGAACTCGGCGCCATCGACTTTGTCGCTAAGCCATCGGGCGGTATCGACCTCGACATGAATACGGTGCGCGACGAGATGATGCGGAAGCTCAGGATGGCTTCAAAAGTCCGCGTCGTACGCACCGCGACTAGATCCAAGCTCCAACACGACATTGCGAACAGCGCTCCGAGGACGGAACCTGCACCGACGCTAGTATCGGCCATTGCCGCGCCGGCAATGGCCTCAGTTACCTCGCTGGCAACGCCTGGAAACGGGAACGGAAACGGTGTTGCGAAGGGGCCGGGGAAGTTCCCGATCGTGGTCATTGCTGCGTCGACCGGCGGTCCGGCGACACTGATGAAACTGGTCCCGATGTTCCCCAAACAGTTCGCTGGTGCAGTGTTGCTCGTGCAGCACATGCCGGCCAGCTTCACTTCACAGTTCACACAACAGCTGGCGGAGATCACGCAGATCCGGGTGAAAGATGCTGAGCCAGGCGAGATCGTATCGCAGGGCACCTTCTACGTCTGCCCCGGTTCGCACCATCTTCGCATTTCGCCGACAGGGCGCGTCACGCTTGACGACGGACCACGCATTTCAGGCTACAGGCCGTGCATCGATGTAACGCTGGAGACGGTGGCAGCGTACTCAGGTCCGATGAGTATCGGCGCCGTCCTGACCGGCATGGGCAACGACGGCGCTCGCGGCGTGCAAGCAATCAAGTCCGCCGGTGGGTACGTGGTTGCTCAGGACGAAGCGACGTCGGTCATCTTCGGCATGCCGAGTGAAGCAATCAAGACGGGCGCGGTCGACCAAGTACTGCCCATTGACTCGATCTATAACGCGATCGAGAAACGAGTGCTTTACATCTACGGTGCACAGAAAGTAGGCGCGCTGTGAAGATCGGCCGCACCGAAAAGCGCACACATGTAGCGCGACGTGCCGAAGCCGCGATTCTGTTCAACGTGGGTCCGTACAAGTTTGCGATTTCCGCGACAGACGTTGAGGAAATCCGACACATGGATGGCTTGACGCAGACGACTGTCCCAGTCGGAGCGCCGGTGCAGAAGGTGCGCTTTACAATGCAGCGCGATCGCTCGAAGTACAGTGTGGTGGATGCCAGTATTTACTTCCGCATGCTGCCATCCAAGCCTACGCGGGTGCTTGTGCTGAGACGCAGCATGGCAGCCCTGACCGCCGACAGCATCGAGCGCATGATCGACATCTCGTCGATGGTGCCGTTGCCAGTTGCTTTCCGGGGCGAAGAGCGTAAGTGGTTCCGAGGACTCGCGATACTGGACGATTTAGTGGTGCCGGTCGTGAACCCCGATGCAGTTCTCAGCGACGTCGAGGAAGCAGTCACCAGCACTGGCAAGACTCAGGTCGCGATTCCGGGTGCGCGCATATGACGAATTCGCGGCAGTTCGTGATGTTTCCGATCGGCAGCAAGCGCTTCGCGCTTTGTGCGGACATGGTTGCGGAACTGGCACGCCCAGACCGCCTTCAGAGCTTCCCGCATACCACGGCGTTGTTCACGGGAGTCCTGGTTCGGCGCGGTCACGTAATCCCGGTCTGTGACATTGCTGAAGTACTGGTCGGAAGCGGGGCGCCGCCACGCAAGTTCTACCTCATCATTACCCGGCATATCGGCCCGCACACGGAGTGGACGGCTCTTCCGGTCACGGGTGAATGCGAACTCACATCTGCAGAAATGGTCCAATCGACCGGCCAATTGCCGGAGTACGTGTCCGGCCTGCTATCCCTAAAGGACGAGATCGTCGAAGTGATTGACATTGAGAAACTGATCTCGATGGAGGCGCACGCATGAGTACCGCCGAAGCGAATGCGCCCAAGATACTGGTGATCGACAGCAACGTATTTTTCGCCAAAAGGCTTAGCGATGCACTGAAGCACGAAGGCTTTGACGTCGTCCAGACGACGCAGGCGACCTACGCTCTGACCATGCTCGAGTGGACGCCTCCGGCGGCGATCGTGTGTTCGACGAACATGCGGGAGATAAGCGCCTTCGACCTGCCGCGCATCCTGCACACGGATATCAAGACCGCGCACATTCCTATCCTGGCAGTGGGCGACGGGGGAGACCAAGCGCTGATGGAAGCGTTCCGCGCGGGCTGCGACGATTACATCGACCGGCGACTTGGCCCCGATAATATCGCGGCACAGGTGCGAATCTTTCTTCGCAGTCACGATGAGGGATTCCAGCCGACGCAGATGTTGCTGAGTTCGGAAACTGCGCTTGAAGGGAACCTGTCGCACACCGATCTGCCCGGGATCATGCAGATGCTTGGGCACTCGCGGCAGACGGGAGCGTTGCACGTCAACGCGGGCGAAACGGACGGCATTGTGTTCTTCGACGCGGGAGAGGTCGTCCACGCGGAGTGCGGCGATTCCATCGGCGATGAAGCTGTCGTCTACCTCGTGAAGAACTGCAACGGGGTGGAAAAAGGCGTGTACAAATTCCTTCCAGGAGACACCGCGACGACTCGCACGGTCCTGCGGTCCGTGACCGAACTCATGCTCGATGCACTTCGTGAGTACGACGAAGAGAACGACCGCGCGCACGGAGGCATTCTATGAGCACCGGTCCAGTGGTCTACTTCATAGACGACAGCGCCACAATGCGCGAAGTCATCAAGATCGCATTCCGCCGCGAGAACATCGACGTAATCGCCTGTCACGATGCCGCGACGGCCCTCGCTCAGATGGAAGAGAAGGCTCCGGATGTCGTGATCAGCGACGTCATCATGCCTGACAAAGACGGTTACGAGGTCTGCCAGCACATCAAACAGCATCCGTTCTTCGGACGCACGCCGGTCATCCTCATGTCCGGTGTAGTGAACCGGTCAGTGGCGGAGCGCGCGTTTGCGGTGAAGGCGGATGAACTGATCCGCAAGCCGTTCCAGCCGCAAGATCTCATCACGCGTGTGCGGCATTTGCTGAATCCGAAAGCCCCCGTGCAACCGGCCGTTGTGAACGCACAAGCGACTGCCAGCGCTGCCGCATTGAGCAGCATCTTTGCGGCTCCAGCGCCCAGCCGTCCGCAAGTCGCACGACCTATGGGTTCGCCGAACGTCGCGACGATGCCGCGGCCCGTCGCTCCACAGGCCCCTCGTCCGGCAGCTTCAGCCGCGCCTCTTTCAGTGCCGGCGGCTGTGGCACACGCGGCCCAACCTGCACTTCAACAACGGGCTGCTGAAACTTCACCTCAGCCACAACCGGCGGCAGCGTCGAAGGTGCCAGCTCCTCCTTCGGCTGGTTCAATGGATGCCGCGAAGATGCGTCTCGAAATACTCCGGCTGCAGAGTCAGATCAAAAAGCTGGAATCCGAACTGAAGGCAGAACGCGAGTACTCGCGCGCACTGGAAGAGCACATCAAGACTTTGCAGGACTCCGAGTAAGCTGGGCTGGCCACGCGACGTTAGGCTCATGCGTGCTCACCAGCATCAACTCAGGTGAACATAAATTCCTTCGTTTTCAGTTCGCGGATGCTGTCGCGCAACCTGGCCGCCGTTTCGAACTCGAAGCGCTTAGCGGCCTCTCGCATGTCGTTCTCAAGCTTCGCAATATAGGCATCCAGGTCCTGCTGCGACCTGAATTCGGGAATGCCGTCCGCCTGCGCAGAGATGTCTGCGTAGTCGGCATCGATGATGGCCGCAAGGGTCATATCGACGGGGCGCACGATGCTCTCCGGGGTGATGCCATGCTCCTCGTTGTAAGCCTGCTGAATGGCCCTGCGCCGATCGGTCTCGTCGATGGCCTTGCGCATCGAATCCGTCATGTTGTCGGCGTAGAGAACGGCACGACCTTCAATGTTGCGCGCGCAACGGCCGATGGTCTGGATGAGCGATCCGGCTGAACGCAGGAAGCCCTCCTTGTCGGCGTCCAGAATGGCGACGAGGGAGACTTCCGGGAGGTCCAGTCCCTCGCGCAACAGGTTGATGCCGATGAGTACATCGAATTCGCCCCTGCGAAGATCGCGGAGGATTTTGATGCGCTCGAGCGTTTCGATCTCGGAGTGCATGTAGCGGCAGCGGACTCCGACCTCGCTGTAGTACTCGGCGAGGTCTTCGGCCATGCGCTTGGTCAGCGTCGTCACAAGCACACGTTGGCCATTGGCGACTCGCTTTCGGATCTCGCCAAGCAGGTCGTCGATCTGTCCCTTGACCGGACGCACTTCCACCTGCGGGTCCACCAAGCCGGTCGGCCTGATGATCTGCTCCACGACAACGCCGGCTGCTTTCGTAAGCTCGTACGGGCCCGGAGTGGCCGAGACGTACACCACCTGATTGACGCGGTTCTCAAACTCCTCGAACTGAAGCGGACGGTTGTCGAGTGCACTGGGCAGACGGAAACCGAACTCGATGAGTGTTGATTTCCGCGAACGGTCGCCATGCCACATGCCGTGAACCTGAGGAATGGTCTGGTGCGACTCGTCGATGAACATGATGAATTCCCGCGGCACATAGTCAAGCAGCGTGGGCGGAGGTTCGCCGGGAAGGCGTCCCGTGAAATGGCGGGAGTAGTTTTCGATACCGTGGCAGTAACCCATCGACTGGATCATTTCGAGGTCGAAGCGCGTGCGCTGGTGTATGCGCTGGGCTTCGACGAGGCGCCCCTGCTTCTCGAGTTCGGCCTCCCACCACTTCAACTCCTCGAGAATGGATGCGACGGCGCTCTTTTTCTGCTCGGGCTTCATGACGTAGTGGGTCTTGGGATAGATCGGCAGGCGCGTGTAGCGCTGCTTCACCGTCCCGAAGAGCGGATCGATCTGAGCGAGTGATTCGACTTCGTCGCCGAACAGCTCGACCCGGTAGGCGTTGTCGTCGTAGGTGGGGAAAATCTCGATGACGTCGCCGCGGACACGGAAGGTCCCGCGCTTGAACTCGCCGTCGGTGCGCTCGTAGAGAATCTCCACGAGCTTGCGAACGATGTCCTCGCGCTTGATGCGCTGTCCCTTCTCAAGGAAGAGCAACATGCCGTAGTAAGCCTCGGGCGATCCGAGGCCGTAGATGCAACTCACCGATGCGACGATGATGCAGTCACGGCGCTCGAAGAGCGACTTGGTGGCGGAGAGCCGCAGCTTGTCCAACTCGTCATTGATTGTCGCTTCCTTCTCGATGTAGACGTCGCCGGCGGGGATGTAGGCCTCGGGCTGGTAGTAGTCGTAGTAGGAGACGAAGTACTCGACGGCGTTCTGGGGGAAGAAGGACTTGAACTCGTGGTAGAGCTGCGCGGCCAGAGTCTTGTTGTGCGCGAGGATCAGCGCCGGACGATTCACCTGCTCGATGACTTTCGCCATGGTGAACGTCTTGCCCGAGCCGGTGACTCCGAGCAGCACCTGGTGCTTGTCGCCCTCGTAGAGCCCTCGCGTGAGCTGTCCGATGGCGCGCGCCTGGTCGCCCTGCGGCTTGTATCTACTTTGTAATTTGAAGTCCATAGAGACGAGACGCCATCTCGCCGGAGGTCTCACAGGTACGAATCTCGGCGGGTGGGTATCTCTTGATTATAACGCGGGAGAACGACTGCTCGATTGTGTAAGAGATTCTCACTTGTGAGCTGCGCGAATGTTTGCTACTTTCACGCAACGCTTTCAACAAAGGGGACCGTGTATGCGGATTCGCATCGGTATCGCATTCATTCTTCTACTGGCCTGTGCTTCGCCAGCCTGGGCGCAGACCGCAATCGGTGATGAACAAAAGTACCTGCTGCTGGCTACTTCGAAGACCTCGACAATGCAAAGAGAACTGGATGCCGCGGCCGCGCTCGGATTCAAGGTCATGGTGGGGTCGGGAATCGAAGGGGCCGAGATTGCGTTGCTGTTGGAGCGCGTGCCTGCGGATGCGCCGAAAATGACATACAAGCTGCTGGCCACATCGCATACCGGCACGATGGAACGCGAACTTAACGACGCCGCTAAAGACGGATACCGGTTGCTTCCGCGGACGTTAAGCTCCAAGAAAGCGGCCTTCGTAGGGCCGGAGATCGTTGCGGTCATGGAACGGGATCCCGCAGCGCCGAAGGTGATGTACAAGTTGCTCGCGACGAGCCGCACAGGCACGTTGCAAAAGGAACTGTCGCAAGCGATTACAGAAGGATACAAGGTAGCCGGGATGGTCAGCCGCGGCGAGCACATCCTCATCCTGGAGAGGGAAGCGAAATAGGCTGTG
>Ga0196976_1001064_pt1 | contig 13793 bp, 12 predicted proteins | sample S3v_513CmetaG_FD_148644 | JGI IMG/M metagenome (GOLD analysis project Ga0196976, IMG submission 148644) | Soil microbial communities from Anza Borrego desert, Southern California, United States - S3+v_5-13C | ecosystem: Environmental > Terrestrial > Soil > Desert | place: USA: California...
ACCTCGACGATCTGGACGCCTGCGCCGCCGCCCAGCGTGCCGTGCGCCTCGAGGAACTGGTCCTCGTCGAGGAGCTCGAAGTCGGGTGCGGCGGGGAAGTCCCAGCGCGGCGCGCCGCCCGGCGCGGCCTGCTCGAGCGTGACCTCGAGCATCAGCCGCTCGCCGAGCGCGAGCTCCGCCCGATCCACCCGCGCCTGGAGCTTCGCGCCGGCGGCCGCCGCGACGGCCGGCGCGAGGAGGAGGGCGGCCACCGCCGAGGCGCCGAGCCTACCAGTCCCGATCGCCATGGCCCCCCCACAGGCTGCGGCGCTTCTTCGCGAGCGGCATGGGGCGCTCGCGCGAGCGGAACGCGTCGAGGATGCGCTCGGCCTCGTCGCGCGACATCGCGCGTCCGGCCTGCCCGGTGCGGTCGCGCCCCTCCGCCGCGCGACGCTCCTGCGCCGCTCCGTCGGTCTGCGCCGGGCGCTGCTCCTGGTGCCGCTGCCGGTTCTCCTCCTGCGCCTCGTCCTGCTTCGGCTGCTGCTGCGGCTCCCGCTGCTCCTGGTTCTGCGACTGCTCGTGCCGCGGATCCTGCGGGTCCCGCTCTCGCGGCTGGCTCGGATCCTGGTCCCGCCTCCGCTCCTCCTGCTCCTTCCGGAGCAGCACCTCGAGGTTGAAGCGCGCGTCGTCGTTGCGCGGATCCTGCCGCAGCGCCTCGACGAAGGCCTGCTTCGCGCCCTCGCGATCCCCGAGCGCGGCGAGCGCGTTCCCGAGGTTCTGGCTCGCGCGCGAGGAGAGCGGGCCGGCGCCCCGCTCCAGCGCCCGCCGGAACGAATCGCGCGCCTCGGCGGACCGGCCGCCGCGGTGGAGCGCGACGCCGCGGTCGTAGTCGATCTCCGGGCGCGGGCCGATCGCCTTCTCGGCGGCCTCGTAGTGCGGGAGCGCGCGGGCGGGGTCTCCAGCCGCGACGCGCTCGTTCCCCTCGCGCACGTTCCGCTCCTCCACCTGGAACGGCGAGAAGCCCGCGAGCGCGAGCGCGATTGCCAGCACGCGCACGCGCAGCAGGTCCGGTCGCGCGGCCAGGGTCGTCACGCTCGCCCCCTCCGCGCCTCGGGCAGGAGCAGCGCGGCCAGCAGGAGGAGGAGCGCCGGGAATGCGAGGAACGCGTACCGGTCCTCCCACGCGACCGCGGCCGGTCCGGAGACCTCACCCTTCGCGAGCGCGTCCAGCGCCGCCCGGAGGCGCTCGATCCCGCGATCCGGCCGCGCCACCTCGAACACCTCGCCGTTCCCCCGGGAGGCGACGGCCGCGAGCGTCGCCTCGTCGAGCCGGCTCCGCACCGTGGCGCCGCGGCCGTCCTTCTTGTAGCCAGTCACCGTCCCCGCGGCATCCGTCTCCGGGATCGGCGCGCCCTCGCGACCGCCGACGCCGAGCGCGAAGACGCGGATCCCGGCCTCGGCCAGCTCGGCGGCGGCGCGCGCCGCGCCGGGCGCGTGGGACTCGCCGTCGGTCACGAGCAGCACCACCCGCGAGCGGCCCGCGCGCTCCGCGGACTCCAGCACCTCGCGCGCGCGCTGGAGGGCGCCGCCGACGTCGGTGCCCGGATCCGGGATCGAGTCCGGGCCGGCGCCGCGCAGGAACATCCGGAACGCCTCCAGGTCCGTCGTGAGCGGGCAGGCGATCTCCGCGGTCCCGCCGAACACCACGAGCCCGACCCGGTCGCCACCCGAGCGCGCGAGGAGCTCCTCGAGCTCGAGCCGCGCCCGCGCGAGGCGGTCCGGACCGACGTCGCGGGCGCGCATCGAGCGGGAGACGTCGAGCGCCACCACGAGATCGACGCCGAGGCGGCGCGTCTGCTCGCGCCGCGCGCCGCACTGCGGGCGGGCCAGCGCGACGGCGAGGAGCGCGAGGGCGAGGAGCGAGAAGACGAGGCGCGCCGCCGGGCGGGCGACGCCGGCGGTGGGCGCGATCCGCGGCGCGAGCGCGCCCGCGGCGAGGGCGAGCGCCCTCCGGCGCCGCGCGAGCGCGAACACCCCGAGGGCGGCCAGGAGCGCGACGGCCACGAGCAGGCGGAGCCTGTCCGGCGCGCCCAGCCGGACGAGCTCTCCCAGGAGCCGGAACGGCTCGCTCGGCGGCGCGGGCGCGTTCGTCACGGGAAGGACCTCCAGCGCGTCGCGCCGAGCGCGAGGGCCAGGGCGGCCAGCCAGAACGCCGGCGCGAGGAGGGCGGGGAAGTGCTCCCGCGCGCGGCTCGTCCCGCCCGCCTCGAAGATGCGGGTCTTCTCCATCCGGTCGAGCACGCCCTGGAGCCCCGTCTCGAGCGAGGCGCGATCGGTCGCGTTCCAGTACGCGCCGCCGGTGACGCGCGCGATCTCCTGGAGGAGCGCGGGGTTCACCGGCAGCTCATGGTCCTGGTAGATGGGCCGCCCGAACACCTCGGCCACCGGGAAGGGCACCCGCCCGCCCTTCCCGACCAGGATCGGGAAGACCGGGATGCGCAGGGCGCGGGCGAGCGCCGCGGCCTCGAGCGGCGCGATCTGGCCGGCGTTGCTGTCGCCGTCGGTGATGAGGACCACCGCCCGCGAGCGCGCGTCCGACTCGCGGAGCCGGTTCACGGCGGTCGCGAGGGCGTTCCCCACGGCGGTCCCGTCCTCGATGGTCCCCGTCGCGAGCCCGTCCACGATGCCCTGGAGGATGGCGTGGTCGAGGGTGAGCGGACACCGGGTGAACGCCTCGCCCGCGAAGACGACCAGCCCGACGCGATCGTTCTTGCGCCGCCCGACGAACTCCTTGAGGACCTCCTTCGCGACGTGGAGCCGGTCGCGCGGCTGGAAGTCGGCGGCCCGCATCGAGGGCGAGAGGTCGAGGGCGACGACGATGTCGATCCCCTCCACCGCGGTGCGCTCGACCTCGCGCTCCAGCGAGCGAGGGCGGGCGAGCGCGACCGCCACGAGCCCGATCGCGGCGAGCACGAGGGCCTGGGGGAGCCACCAGAGCGCGGCCGCGAGCCCGCGGCGCCCTGCGGCGACGAGCGCCGCGCGTGGGTGGCGGAGCCGCGGCGCCCGGCGGCGCTCGAGGGCGAGGGCGGCGATGCCGAGCGGGATCGCGAGGAGGAGGACGAGCGCCCAGGGGCGGGCGAGGTGGAGCGTGGGGTCGAAGGCGCTCATCGCACCCTCGTGCCCGCTCGCGCCGAGGCGGGCGAAGTGCGAGCGGTGCTCGGCTCGGTGGGCGGGCGCGTCCGCCGCAGGAGCTCCCACCCGTACTCGAGGCCGGCGGCGCACGCCTCGGGGCGCGCGGGCGCGCGCGCGAACTTCACGAGGTCGGCGTGCGCGAGGAGGAGCTCGAGGCCGCCGGCGTCGATCCGCGGATCGGGCGCGCGGGCGAGCGCGGCGAGGAGCTCGCCGGTGGTGAGGTCGAGCGCGGGGAGGCCGGTCACCGAGGAGAGGTACCCGCGGACCGCCTCGGCGAGGCGCTCGATGTGCTCCTCGCCGCGGCCGTGACGTGGGAGATCCTCGGCCGCGAGCGCGGAGAGCCGGCGCTCGAACCGCTCGGCGGGGCCGGGCGCGGACGGCGCGCCTCCGCGCGCGCGGCGGCGGACGAGGAGCGCCACGGCCGCGGCGGCGAGCGCGGCGCCGCCGAGGATGCTCAGCGCCCACCAGAACGGCCGGAGGCTCCGGACGAGGAGGGGGACCGGCGGGGCGACGTCGCGGAGCGCCAGCGCGCCGGCGTCCGCGGCGGGGTCGAGCATGCCCGCGCCGACGATGCGGGGTCCCGGCACTGCGAGGCGCGCCTTCCCCGACGGGCGCTCCACCTCGAGCACGACCTCCGGCACGTCCACGGCGCCGAGCGCGAACAGCGCGAGCCGCACCGTGCAGGTGGTTCGCGCCTCGCCTTGCTCGACGACCCGGACGCAGCGGGCGTCCTCCGCCGCGCGAAACGGCTCGAGCGGGGGCGTGCCGCGGAGCAGGTACCACTCCTCGGGCGCGTGGCGCACCTCGACCTCGTAGCCGAACGGCTCCCCGAGCCGGACGGTCGTCTTCTCGGCGCGGACCTCCACCGAGCGCGGCGCGGCGTCCGGGAGGGCGGCGGCGGGGGCGGCAGAGGTGCGTGCGGAGATTGGGGAGAGTGCCACCGCGATGGCGAGCGAGCGCAGGACGGGGCGGAGCGGCCCTCGGGCTCGGGCTCGAGCACGGGAGGGCGTCACGCGAACCTCCGTGCGCGCGCCCGGAAGAACGCGAGCAGCGGCGCGACGTGATCGGCGGCGTCCGCGCGGACGACGGCGTGATCCAGGCGGAGCCGGGAGAAGAGGGCCGCGAGCCGCTGCTCCTCCTCCGCGACGGCGGACTGGAGCCGCTCGCGCACGGCACGGTCCGCGAGGTCGGCGCGCACCACCGCGCCGGTCTCCGGGTCCTCGAGCCAGGCGAGCCCGGCCGGCGGCAGCGCGGCCTCGAGCCGGTCGGTGAGCCGGACCGGGACGACGTCGTGCTTGCGCGCGGCGACCCGGAGGGCGCGCTCGAAGGGGAAGGCTGCGACGCTCGCTGCGCTCGGGCTCGGGGTCGGGCTCGGGCTCGGGTCGATGAAGTCGGAGAGCAGGAACGCCACCGTCCGGCGCCGCATCGCCTTGCGGAGGAACTCGAGCGCGGCGGTGAGCGACGTCCGGCGGGAGGCGTGGCGGGCCTGGAGGATCTCGGACAGGAGGCGGAGCGCGTGGCGCCGGCCCTTGCGCGGCGGGACGAACCGCTCCACGCGATCGGTGAACACGACCAGCCCGACCCGATCGCCGTTCGCGACGGCGCTGAACGCGAGCAGCGCGGCGATCTCCGCGGCCACCTCGGCCTTCGTCCGCGCCGCGGACCCGAAGTCGGCCGAGCCGGAGAGATCGCAGAGGATCATCGCCGTGAGCTCTCGCTCCTCGACGAACCGCTTGACGTGCAGCCCGCCGGTCCGGGCGGTCACGTTCCAGTCGATCGCCCGCACCTCGTCGCCCGGGGCGTACGGCCGGACCTCGCTGAAGTCCATGCCCCGGCCCTTGAACACGGAGTGGTACTGGCCGGAGAGCGTGTCCTCCACCGCGCGCCGGGTCGCGATCTCGATCCGGCGGACGCGCTGGAGGAGCTCGCGGGTGTTGGGACCGGTCAAGGGACCTCGATGCGATCGAGCACCCGGGAGACGACGCGCTCCGGGGTGACCTCCTCGGCCTCGGCCTCGTAGGTGAGCGTGATGCGGTGCCGCAGGACGTCGTAGGCGACCGCCTTCACGTCCTCGGGCGTGACGTAGGCCCGCCGCCGCAGGAACGCGTGCGCGCGCGCGGCGAGGGCGAGGAACAGCGTCGCCCGGGGCGAGGCGCCGTACTCGACGAGCGGGGCGAGATCGGCGAGGCCGTGGCCGCGAGGGTCGCGCGTCGCGAACACCAGGTTCACGACGTAGTCCTTCACCCGGTCGTCCATGTACACGCGCAGCACCGTCCCGCGCGCCGCGGCGAGCTCGGCGGGGCCCACGACGCGGGCGGCGTGCGGCGGGGCGGCCACCACCATGCGATCCATGATGGCGCGCTCCTCCTCGCGCGAGGGGTAGCCGACCTTCACCTTGAGCATGAAGCGATCGACCTGCGCCTCGGGCAGGGGGTAGGTCCCCTCCTGCTCGATCGGGTTCTGCGTGGCGAGGACGATGAACGGATCCGGGAGCGCGAACGTCCGGTCGCCGAGCGTGACCTGCCGCTCCTGCATCGCCTCGAGCAGCGCCGACTGCACCTTGGCGGGCGCCCGGTTCACCTCGTCCGCGAGGACCACGTTGGCGAACACCGGGCCCTGGCGCGCGGAGAACGTGTGCGTCCGCGGGTCGTAGACCTGCGTGCCGACGACGTCGGCGGGGAGCAGGTCGGGCGTGAACTGGATGCGGCTGAAGGCGCAGTCCACCGCCTCGGCGATGGTCTTCACCGCGAGCGTCTTCGCGAGCCCCGGCACGCCCTCGAGCAGCACGTGACCGCTGGTGAGCAGGCCGATGAGCACCCGCTCGACGACGTAGCGCTGCCCGACGACCACCTTGCCGGTCTCGTCGAGGAGCCGCTCGACGAACGCCGCCCGGGTGAAGACCTCCTCCTGCACCGCCTGGATCTCGGCCCGCGCGTCGGTCATCCCGCCGAGTCTCCCACGCTCTCCCGTCAGGACGAAAGCCCCGAGCCCGTGAACGAGCCCGCGCCCGAGCCCTGCCTCGGCAGGAGAGCCCCGCGAGAGCCTCACGTCTCGGACGTTGCGTCGGCCGACCGGATCGTCGAGAACGGCCACGGGAGGACCCATGCAGAATCGTCGAGCGATCATCCGGCGGGTCGGCGGCCCCGAGGTGATGGAGGTCGTCGAAGAGGAGATCGGACCGCCCGGTCCCGGGATGGTGCAGGTCCGGGTGCTCGCGTCGGGCGTCGCCTACGGGGACGTGCAGAAGCGCCGCGGCTTCGTCCCGGGCATGCGCCCTCCGCTCACGCCCGGCTACGATCTCGCCGGCGTGGTCGAGGCGTGTGGCCCGGAGACGAGCCGGTTCGCCCCGGGGGATCGGGTCGCGGCGTTCGTCGTGAACGGCGGAAACGCGGAGCGGGTCCACGTGCCGGAGCGCCACCTCGTCGCCGTGCCGAGCGGGATCGAGAGCACGGAGGCAGCCGCGCTCGTCCTCGACTACGTGACCGCCTGGCAGATGCTCCACCGGGTGGCGCGCGTCGAGCCCGGCGCGCGCATCCTCGTCCACGGCGCGGGAGGCGGCGTCGGGACTGCCCTCCTGGAGCTCGCGCGCCTGCACGGCGTCGCCGTCTTCGGCACCGCATCCCGGGCGAAGCACGACGTCGTGGCGCGGCTCGGCGGGATCCCGATCGACTACCAGCGCGAGGACTTCGTGGACGTGGTGCGCGCGCGCACGGACGCCGGCGTGGACGCGGTCTTCGACGGCATCGGCGGCGTCAGCCTCGCCCGGTCGAGGGCCTCCTTGCGCCGCGGCGGCTGCCTCGTCGCCTTCGGGGTCACGACCGAGGCCCCCCTCGGCCGTCGCGCGATCGCAGCGACCCTCTTGCGCATGGCCGTCTACCGCATCCACTCCTCGGGACGGCGCGTCGCGCTGTACGGGATCGGCCGGCGCCGAGGTGCGGACGATCCGACGATCCCCGAGGATCTCGCCCGCGTCCTGGCACTGCGCGCGGAGGGGAAGCTGGCGCCCGTGATCGGCGCGGTCCTGCCGCTCGACGAGATCGCGCGGGCGCACGCGATGAAGGAGCGCGCGGAGGTCGCGGGCAAGATCGTGCTCGTACCGCGCGAGACGTCGCGGACGGCCGGGTGACGCGAGTGACGCGGGACCGGCTGCGCCGCACTCTTCTAGTGCCCGCGCAGGAACCGCAGCGCCCACATCACGGCCAGCCCGCCGAGCACGGCGAGGCCGTGCGAGAGCCGCGCCCCGTGCCGCCGGTGGACGTCCGGCAGGATGTCCGAGAACGCGAGGTGGAGGAACGTGCCCGCGCTCGCCGCCACCGCGAACGAGGTGAAGGTCTCGGCGTGCACGAGGTGGCGGAGCGCCAGGTAGAGCCCGGCCCCGAGCGGGATCATGAGCGCGAACGTCGCGTTCATGGCGAGCGCCTTCGCCCGCGAGTACCCCTCGTGCCGCAGGATGGCGGAGAGCGAGAAGGCGTTCGGGACCTTGTGCGCCAGGATGGCGAGGAAGACGAGGAGCCCGAGCTCCGGCTCCTCCGACGACGCGCCGAGCGCGAACCCGTCGATGACGGTGTGGATCGAGAGCCCGACGAACGCGGCGAGCCCCATGGTGTGCGCCTCGCACCCGGTGCCGTCGCCGTGCACGTGGTGCGTCTCGCGGCCCGCGGCGGCCGCGGCCTCCTCCGCGGCCGGCCCCGGCTCGGCGCAGGCGTGGACGAGGACGAACCGCTCGACGACGAACAGCACCAGGAACCCGACCGCCACGAACGGGAGCGCCGTGGCCCCGCCGCCCTCGACCGCCTCCGGCAGCATGTGGAAGAACGAGGCCCCGAGCATCACGCCCGCGGAGAACGAGAGCATCACGTCGGAGCGCGACACCCGTCCGACGAGGGGCAGGGCGCCCCCCGCGAGGGCGCCGGCGAGGATGGCGAGGGTGTAGAAGGCGAGGGCGCTGGTCGCGGTCATCCGGGGTGGCTCGCGTTCACTCCGCGTCAGCGTCGGCGCGGAAGCCCGGGTCGAGGTCGAAGCTCTCGCTCCCGGGCGGGAAGTGGTGCTCGAGCAGCGCCTCGACGTCGGCGGCGGTGTGGAGCTTGTCCGCGTCGCGGCGGAAGTGGACGCCGCCCCTGCGGCCGCGGGTGTACCACAGCAGGTGCCGCCGGAGCTCCCGGATCGCCGCGCCCTCGATCTGCTGCGGCGTCTCGCCCGGCTTGGCGTTCCGGCCGCGGTGCTCGATCTGGAGCCGCACGTGCTCGAGCACCGTGCCGATCCACTCGTCCCGCGCGAGCGGCGGCGGGGGCGGCAGGCCCCGCTCGGCGGCGGCGAGCTCGCGGAAGATCCACGGGTTCCCGCAGGCGCCGCGGGCGACGAGCACGGCGTCGCAGCCGGTCTCTTCCCGCATCCGGAGCGCGTCGCGCGCGGTCCACACGTCGCCGGAGCCGAGCACCGGGATCCCGACCGCCCCCTTCACGGCGGCGACGAGATCCCAGCGCGCGCGGCCGGCGTACATCTGGTTGCGCGTGCGCCCGTGGAGCGCGACCGCGGCCGCGCCGCCCGCCTCGGCCGCGCGCGCCACGTCGACGCAGTTCACGTCCGCCTCGTCCCACCCCGCGCGGATCTTGATCGTGACCGGGACCGGGACGGCGCGCGCCACCGCGCGGACCGCCGCCTCGACCCGCGCCGGGTCGCGCCCCAGCGCCGCGCCCGCGCCGCTCCCGCACACCTTCTTCACGGGGCACGCCATGTTGATGTCGATGATCCCCGCCCCGGCCTCGACGGCCACCGCGGCGCCACGGGCGAGCACGTCGGGCTCGGCCGCGAAGATCTGGACCGCGAAGGGCTCCTCGTCCGGCTCGCGGTCGAGGTAGCTCTGCGTCTGGAGCGTGCCCTGGACGAGGCCGTGGGCCGACACCATCTCGGTGTAGGCGAAGCTCGCTCCCATCCGCCGGCAGATGGCGCGGAACGGACGATCGGAGACCCCCGCGAGCGGGGCGAGGAAGAAGCGTCCGGGGAACTGGTGAGGGCCGATCTGCATGGGGCGGGATCCGGGGCGGTCTAGCACGGCGCGGGCGCGCGCGGGGGATGAACCCGGAATCTCCGGGCGCCGGCGATGGTTCGAGAACTAAGCGGGGTCTCGCTCCCGCGCAGGGGTTCCGTCCGGCCGCGCGGGGCGCCCCGGGTGTCGCTGGAACTCGGCCGGGGTCTGACGCTCGAGCACCGCCCATGTGCAGCCTGTTCGCGCGGAGTCCGACGACCGAGGACGGACGGGCCCACATGCACCCAGACGCGGAGCCGGTCGGGGAAGCGCGGACCGGCGCCGAGGCGCGCGGGGCGGGCACTCGGCTGCATGGCCCAAAGCGGCGTCGCGAGTTTGATATCCGGAGCGGTATCGGTACCATGAACCAGGCCCCGGTTCCGAAGCCGGCGGCACGTTGCCGAGGAACGATGAGGCCGAACTCCAAGACGATCTCCGTGCTGTTCACCGTCAGTGTCGCGTCCGCCGCGTTCGCGCTCGAGCCGACCACCGCGCTCACCACCAGCGTCCCCGCGGGGCTGCCCGAGGCCGCCCAGACCGCGTCCGAGGCCCAGGCGGCGCGCGCCGCCGAGGTCGCGTCGGGCGCCGTCGGCCTCGCGCCCGCGGCCGTCCCGGTCCCGCGCCTCGTCCGGTCCGCCTCCGCGCAGGCGCGCACCGGCGCCGATCGCCCGTACGAGGCCGCCGAGGACGACAGCACGGACGCGCCGGAGATCGCCGCCGAGATCGACCAGGAGTCCGCGGAGCTCGAGGACCTGCGCCAGGCGGAGGAGTCCGCCCACGTCGCCGACGCGCCCGCCGGGCCGTCGCAGCCGGGGAGCATCGAGCTGCTCCCCGAGCTCGACATGGACCTGGCGACGCTCCAGGCGAAGTACGACATCCCGATCGACGTGAACCCGCAGGTGGTCGCGTACATCCGCTTCTTCCAGTCGCCCGCTGGACGCCGGCACTTCGCGAAGTGGCTGTCCCGCTCGCACCGGTACATCCCGCGGTACCAGCAGATCCTCGAGGAGGAGGGCCTCCCGAAGGACACGGTCTACCTGGCGATGATCGAGAGCGGCTTCGGCAACTTCGCGTACAGCCGCGCGCGCGCCTCGGGCCCGTGGCAGTTCATCGCCTCGACGGGCAAGATGTTCGGCCTCCGCCAGGACTTCTGGGTGGACGAGCGGCGCGATCCGGAGCGCTCGGCGCGCGCCGCGGCGCGCTTCCTGAAGCAGCTGTACGAGCGGACGGGCGACTGGCGGCTCGCGTGGGCGGGCTACAACGCCGGCCTGGGGCGCGTCTACAGCGCCCAGAAGAAGGGCTACGAGGACTTCTGGTCGATGGCCGCGGCGCCGGGGCAGCGCGTGCTCCGCTCCGAGACCAAGGGGTACGTGCCGAAGCTCATGGCGGCGGCGATCGTCTCGAAGCACCCCGAGGCCTTCGGCTTCCGGCAGGAGGAGATCGAGAAGCAGGAGTGGATCGCCTACGCCGAGGCGGAGATCCCCTCGGCCACGCTCCTCTCCGTCATCGCCCGCGCCGCCGGCATCTCGGAGAAGGAGCTCATCGAGCTCAACCCCGAGCTGCGCCGCTCCTGCACCCCGCCCCGGGAGTACAAGGTGAAGATCCCGGCGGCCGCGGCCGACACCTTCGCGGCGGCCTGGCCCGAGGTCCGCGCCAAGGTCCGGATGACCTTCGCCGGCCACGTGATCCGCAGGGGCGACACGCTCTCGCACATCGCCCACCGGTACGGCGTGCCGGTGCAGGGCATCATGGAGCTGAACAACCTCCGCAGCGGGAAGAAGCTGCGGATCGGCACCGAGCTCCTCATCCCGCGGCCCCTCAACGGCACGAGCGTGGCGTCCTTCTCGCCTGCCGACGACGAGGAGCGCCGCCCGAAGCGCGCCGCGGTCGCCGCGCCGCGCGTGCGCCACGACCGCGCGCAGAAGGCCAAGACCGCGGGCCGGACGGTCCTGCGGGTCCGCCACGGCGACACGCTCTGGTCGATCTCGCAGAAGTACGGCGTGGAGATCACCGACCTCTGCCGCTGGAACGGCATCAAGAGCGCGAACAACCACAAGCTGCTCCGGGGCTCCCGCCTCGTGGTCTACCAGGACCGCGGCTAGCCGCCGCGCGGCACCCCGGGCGCGACCGGCCCTCGAACCCCCCGCGCGGCGATGCGCCTGCCCCGGTGGAGATTCTGGCGGTGCCTTCGCTCCCTTCGGGGTGTGCAGGCATCACATCTTCCGAGCTCCCAGTTCGCTAGCTTGGGGCCGATCGTCGGTCCGGCAGCCCGCGGGGGAACGGCGAAGATGACGGAGCTCGGCAGCGACGTGGTGGTGCTGGCGGGGGTGCGCGAAGTCCGGATCGTCGGCTCGACGCGCGAGGCCGAGTCGGAGCTCGCGAGCGGCTTCCGCCCGGCGGTGGTGCTCCTGGGGCCGGGCCTCCAGCGCCCGGCGGCGCAGGCCTTCGCGGCGACGCTGGGCGCCCGCCCGTCGCGCCCGCGCATCCCGGTCATGCGGATGTCGGGCGACGACGATCGGCTGAAGCTCACGCTGGTGAGCCCGCCGGAACCCGCCGAGTCGCCGGGGCCCGAGGAGCTCACCGACATCATGATGGTCCTCGACGAGCTCGCGACCGAGCTCTCGCTCATGCAGCGCTGGCGGCGGAAGGACGACCGCTGGATGACGTGGCCGGCGTGAGGCGGTGCGCTCGCGTCGAGGGTGCGCATCGTTTGGCTCGCTCGCTCGGGCTCCACACAGCTACGGCGGAAGCTGGCGCAGATCTCCGCTCGCGCTGAGCTTGTCGAAGCGGGCGCGTCACTTGCGGTACGAGGCTCTCTCGAGTCCGCTCGTGCTGAGCCTGTCGAAGCACGAGCGGTCGAGGACACCCCGGTCTCTCCCGTCCGCTCCATCCTGAGCGTAGCGGCCGCGAAGCGGCTGCGTCTCCCATCGCGAAGTCGTTGCCGTGGACGCCGGTCCGTACGACGGACGATCTCCCGCCGCCAGTCGCCACGTCAACTACGTGCGATCGCTGGAAACGGACAGCGGCACGCTTCGTGCTCCTGCCTCGCGCCCATGACCGCTCCGAGCAGCAGTGCAGGTCCGTGCAGCGGACCACCTCCGAGGAGCACGACCCTGGGAGCGGTGCTTCCTTCGGGATCCGCTTGCCTGACCTGCCGTGACATGCTTGCTTGCGCAAACCACGCAAGCAGCGCCGGGACCAACCGATCCGGCCGAGGGGGGCGGATGGCGCACCGCGATGAACGCGAAGCGTTCGCGAACGGACGAGTCGGCTCGAGACCTCGGAACGCGCTCGTTGCCACCGCATTGCTCGTAGCTGCGGCTGCCTGCGGGCGTCAGCACGCGCGAGAGGAATCCGCGGTGTCGTCCTCGCCAGGGCACCACCGCCGGGCCGTCTCCGTCTCGGAGAGCGGCGGTGAGTCCGCGCAGTACGCGTACGATCCCGGTGGCAACCTCGTGGCGGTTCGGTCGGGCACCTCGGCCCTGAGCGTCTCGGGCTTCAATCCGGCAGAAGGGTGCCCCGGGCAGCTCGTCACCCTGTATGGGACCGGGTTCGCTCCGGTTGCCTCCCAGAACACGGCGCGCGTTGGTGGCGCACTCGCTCCCGTGCAGTGGGCCACGCAGACCTCGATCGGCTTCCTCATTCCGCAGGGGGCCACCTCGGGGAGGGTGTCGATCGCTCGCGAAGGGGACTCGGTCACGAGCGCGGAGACGCTCACGGTCATCACCGCGCTCACGATCTCCGGCTTCGAGCCGAGGATGGGCAGGCCCGGCACCACCATCACCATCCGCGGGCACAATTTCGACCCTTCGGCTTCCGGGAACGCGGTCGCGGTGGGCAACGGCACTGCGACGGTCACGAGCGCCAACGTCGCCTCCCTGCTGGCGCGGGTGGGCTCGCAGTCGTCGGGGAAGGTGAAGGTCACCGCGGGAGGCGCGACCGCGACGAGCGCAGCCGATTTCTTCCTGCTCCCGGGCGACTTCACCACTTCGGACGTAGCGTACGCGGGCCGCGCAGACGCGGCCGCGGCAACGCCGATCGCGGGCGCGGACGGCAGGATCCACGTGCTGCTGTTCGACGGCGTGCAGGGTCAGCGCGTGACGGTGTACACGAGCGGCAACACGTACGCGAGCAGAACCGACGTCAGCATCTTCCGCCCCGATGGCGCGACGTTCTACTCCGGAGTCGTTCCACCATACGCAGAGGTGAAGCTTGTGCCCGGGCCTCTCCCGAGCACCGGGACCTACACCGCCGTGATTCGCCCCGGCCCGGGGAGCGCGGGGAGCCTCGCAGTTCGAATTCTGCCGGAGGCGACCGGGACATTCGCACTCGAGGGTGCCCCGCTTTCTCTGTCGCTCGCGGCCGGGCAGAACGGACGGGTCACTTTCGAGGGGCGGGCAGGGGACCTCGTGAGCCTCGGCTGGCCGAGCTTCACGGTCCTGCCGTCGGGCCCGGTTTCCCTGACGATACTTCAACCGGACGGGAAGATCCTCGCCAACAAGAGCACGTCGCAGCCCGCGACCTGGAAGCTCCCCGCGCTTCCGGTCTCAGGCGTGTACACTCTGACGCTCGTCCCGTCTGACAGCGGTGCCCGCTTGC
>Ga0196976_1001065_pt1 | contig 13776 bp, 16 predicted proteins | sample S3v_513CmetaG_FD_148644 | JGI IMG/M metagenome (GOLD analysis project Ga0196976, IMG submission 148644) | Soil microbial communities from Anza Borrego desert, Southern California, United States - S3+v_5-13C | ecosystem: Environmental > Terrestrial > Soil > Desert | place: USA: California...
CGTCCGATGCCACCCGGGAAGGTGACGCCACGGCCACGCTCGGGCAACCGGTTTTCGCGAGCGCCGCCTAGTCCACCTCGTTGGCGGTCAGGAACATCGCCTTGGACAGCGCCGCGAAGAACTGCTGGTAGGGCTCGGCGTCGGAGACGGCGACCAGATTGTATTGCGCGGAGGCACGCACCGCCGTCTGGGTCTTGCCGCGCGGGCGCACCGTGACGGTCATGCGCATGGCGTAGCCGGACAGCTTGGTTCCGCTGACGATGCCGAGCTGCTCGTCGGCCTTGTCGATGACGAAGCCGAGGTCCTGCAGGCTGGCGATCACGTTGCGGATGGTCAGGTTGCGGTCGGTCGTGTCGAACGCCCGCGTCTGGATCGCGCGCAGTTCGACCTGACTCTTGTCGGTCGCCAGCACCTGCTGCCTGGAGTCGGTCTGGCAGGCGCCAAGGAGCAGCAGGGTCGCGGCCGCCAGGGCCAGCGCTGCGCCGAGGCCCCGCTGTCCGGCGCGTCGGGTCGGGGTCATATCTGGTGGGCCTCCAGGAACACGGATTGCGACAGCCGGTCGAAGAACTGCTGGTAGATCTCCGGCGCGCTGATGGTTTCCACGCGCGACACCTGGTTCTTTGTGTTCCAGATGACCCGCTGGAAGGTTGCGCGCACGACGATGCCGCTCCGGTCCGCCGTGGGTTTCGTGACGACCGAAAGCCGGATCTTCTGGTTGGCATCCCACACCGGGTCGGCCCGCCCGCCCATCGCCGCGACGAGCAGGGCGAAGAACACCTGCCCGGCGACCTGCCCGGCCTCCACGGCGTCGCGGTCCTTCGACCCGACGATCAGGCCGGCGCTCGCCGTCGTCTCCTCGGTGGTGAACCCGAGGTCCTGGAGCACGCCGGCGGCGGCGGCCAGGATGGCCCGCTCGTCGGCGGTGTCGAAGCGGCGGGTCTGCATCTGCCGCTGCCCGAGGCTCTCGGGCGCCAGGGTGAGGGCGGCCGCCTGCTCCTTCACCGCGGCGGTCTGCTGGCACGCCCCCAGCATCGCCATGACCAGGGCACACGCGGCCGCCCTTCGACGCATGGTCCGGCCCCGCTCAGAAGCTGCTGGAGCGGTAGGAGAAGTCCCGGACCCGGCTGGCCTCGTCGAACTTGACGATGACGGTGAGCGTCCGCTGCGTGGTGCTGCGCGCCCCGGCGGCGCCGCTCACGCCCGCCCCTCCGGCGCCGCCGCCCAGGCCGGCGCCGATCGGGCCGCCACCGAAGACCAGGGCGTTCACGCCCCCGGCGCTGGAGGAGTAAACGGTCTCCGTGGAGACCTTGTCGTAGACCCAGCTTTCGCGCCGGCGGTCGTCCGTCGTGACCATGTTGGGCGAGCCGAGCGCCTCGACGACCTGGGCGCTGGTCATGCCGACGCGGATTTCCCGCTGCACCTTGCCCACCGTCATCCGGTCGGCGTCCTGCGCCTGGCGCACGGCCGCCGCGTGCTCGCCCGCGCTCTGGCAACCGGACGCCAGCAGGACGGCGAGCCCGAGCGCGGCCAGGGCGGTGTGTTTGGAAGACATGCGTGACCTCGTGCTTGGAACGGTTAGGGCTTGGCGGTCGTGTTGGCCGCGGCGCCGGCGGCCGGCGGCGCGTCCTCGGTGCCGGGAACGTCCAGCGCGGTCAGGAACATCGCCTTGGCGAGCGGCTCGAAGAACAGCTGCTGATAGAAGGCCGGATCGTCCACCTGGCTTTCGACGCCTGGGTTGAGGAGGAGGGCATTGCCGCGCACCACGGTCTGCGACTGGCCGCGCGGGTAGACGGTGGCGGTCATGCGCAGCTTGCCCAGCTTGGTCGCCGAAACGGTGCCGGCGGCCGGTTCGACCTTGTCGATGCCGTAGCCGAGGTCCTGGAACGTAACGATGACGGTGCGCAGCGTCTTGGCGCGGTCGGCGGTGTCGAAGGCGCGGGCCTGCATCGCCCGCAGCTCGACGGGGCTCTTGGTGCTGAGCACGACCTGGGACTGCCGGCCGCTCTGGCATCCGGCGACGGCCAGGGCCAGGGCGCCGACGAGGGCGAGGCGGAGGCTGGTGGAGGGGGTCATATCTGGTGCGCCTCCAGGAACGCGGCGGCCGAGAGCTTCTCGAAGAACTCCTTGTAGAGCTGCGGCTCCATGAGCAGCTCGGCCTTCCAGGCATGGCCGTGGTTGTTGATCAGGATGCGATCGAACGACGTCCGCACCTCGGTCTGCCGGGCGTTCGAGACGGGCAGCGCCGACACCGTGACGCGGATGGTCTGCTCCTGGTCCCAGGTCGGGGTGTTCACGCCGCCAAGCAGGGCCATCATGATGGTCAGGCCGATCTGCGCGGCCACCTGCCCGCTCTCGTGGGCGTCGCGCTGCTTGGACGCGACGATCACGCCGACGTCGCTGGAGGCTTCGGAAATGGTGAAGCCGAGATCCTGGAGCGTCTGCGTCGTCGCTTCGAGGAGAACCTTGTCGTTCTGGCTGTCGAATCGGCGGGTCTGGAGCGCCCGCAACGCCACGGCGTTCTCCGGTGGCTTTCCGATGGCCTTGGCAACGTCGTTCGTTGTCTGGCAAGCGGAAAGAAGGCTGAGCGCCAACAGGGCCCCAGCTATTCTAATGCGACTGCGCACGCCACCCTCTGCTTAATATCGAAGTCGTGCTTATATCACACCAAATACGATCATATGATGCAAGGGCGGCCGCATATGGCGTGCGAAATATATTTTGCACCACCCCGGCGCCACACCGCAGGTTGCGGCCGGCGCGCGCCTCGGCGGGCTGCTGCGGTTGCGGTCGATGTTCAGCGCGGGTGGAAACGCATGGGGCGTTCGGGACATCCCCGAACGCCTGCCCGAAGGCCTTGGCTCGCAAGGCGTCAGGAATAATGGCGGAGGGAGAGGGATTCGAACCCTCGATACCCTTTTGGGGTATACTCACTTTCCAGGCGAGCGCCTTCGACCACTCGGCCACCCCTCCGCAACGGCGGCGAACATAACCATCGGCCGCCCGCTGCGCAAGCCCTATGAGCGACCCATATCGTTGATCGCAAGCTGAGCCGTGAAGGAGAGCGCCGATGGTCGTGTTGCGCATACTGGGGGCGCTGTTCGTGGCGGCCGGGCTGGGGGCGCTGGCGTGGGACGCCACGCACGCGGAGGGCGGCTTCCGCCTGTCGGCGCTGGGGGAGCTGTGGTACGCGCTGTCGCCCGGCACGCTCGACCTGCTGCGCGCCGTCACCAGCCGCTATGTGGCGCCGGAGCTGTGGGACCCGGCCATCGTCTCGGTGCTGCTCCAGCCCGCCGTGCTGGTGCTGGGCGGGCTGGGCATCCTGCTGGTGCTGCTGGGGTCGCTGGGGCGGCGGCGCTCGCGCTGGGAGTGAGGGCTGTTCAGGCCGCGGCGGACTCAGGCGGCGGCGGGCAGGACGCCGGCCGGCTCCGTTTCCGCCGTGCGGCGGCTGGCCAGCCAGGCCCAGACCTTCTCGTGCAGGTGATAGGCGAAGGTGTTGCACAGCGGCTCAACCAGCGCGACGGTGCCGCCCACGGCGATGCTGCCCGTCAACAGGTAGCCGACCGTGAAGGCCACCGTGAAGTGCACGCACGCGAAGCTGAAAGTCTTGCTCATGGCCCGTCCCTCCATCGTCCTGTGGATGGAAATGTGGCCCGTTCCGGGCGCCCGGTCCAATCGCAAGTTCCGTGTGCAGCGATAGGTTCGGCCTATCGATGCCGCTTTACCCGACGGTGCGCACGAGGTCGGCCAGGGTGCGGCACAGCAGGTCGATGTCCTGGTCGCGCGACAGGCGGTGGTCGCCGTCCTTCACCAGGGTCACCCGCACGTCCGGCGATGCCAGCGCCTCGGCCAGACGCAGGCTGGTCTGCCAGGGCACGTCGGCGTCGGCCATGCCGTGCAGCAGCCGTACAGGGCCGGTGAAGCGCACGGGGTCCCCGCGCAGCAGCAGGTGGGCGCGCGCCTCCTCCACCAGCGTCCAGGTCACCGGCTTGGGATCGGGGAAGTACTGGGAGGGGCGGTACCACGCGCCCTCGCGCTGCATCAGGGCGCGGGTGGCGGGGTCGAGCGCGTCCCAGATCAGGTCCTCGGTGAAGTCGGGGGCGGACGCGATGCCGAGCAGCCCGGCCACCCGCTCCGGCCGGCGCTGCGCGGCCAGCGTCATGATCCAGCCGCCCATGGAGGAGCCGACGAGGATCTGCGGACCCTGCGTCACCTCGTCCAGCACGGTCAGCGCGTCGGCGGCCCAGGCGCCGATGGTGCCGTCCTCGAACCGGCCGCCGGAGGCGCCGTGGCCCTGGTAGTCGAACCGGGTGAAGGCGAGGCCCTGGCGGGCGGCCCAGGCCTCCAGCGCCACCGCCTTGGTGCCGGTCATGTCGGACATGAAGCCGCCCAGGAACATCACGCCGGGCGCGCCATCGGGCTTGCGGGCGGGGGTGTGACGATAGGCTATGGTGGCGTCGCCGCGGGTCAGGCTATGGTGCGCGCCGCCCGGGTCGGGCTGTGGTCCGGTCATGTCGGTTTCCCCATGTCCGTTCGTCAGGCCGGCCCCCGATGGAGCGGAACGAGAGCGCGGCTGCAGCATGGACGTCGATCCCCACCTTACCACCGGGCCACGGCCTGACAATGCGTCTGCGGCGTTCGGCGCCACCGCCACCCGCCCGGCGGTGGTGCTGCAGGTGCTGCCCACGCTGGTGACCGGCGGGGCCGAGCGCGGCTGCATCGACGTGGCCATCGGGCTGGCCGAGGCCGGCGCCGTGCCGCTGGTGGCCAGCCAGGGCGGACCCATGGTGCGCGAGTTGGACCGCGCGGGGATCAAGCACATCACGCTGCCGCTGGCCTCCAAGAACCCGCTGACCATCCGGCGCAACGCCAAGCGGCTGGAGCAGGTGATCCGCGAACACGGCGTGGACATCGTGCACGCCCGCTCCCGCGCGCCGGCGTGGAGTGCGTGGATGGCCTGCGGGCGCACCGGCGCGCATTTCATGACCACCTTCCACGCGCCCTACAACTTCAAGGGCGGGCTGAAGCGCTGGTACAATTCGGTGATGGCGCGCGGCGAGCGGGTGATCGCCATTTCCGAGTTCGTGCGCGACCACGTGCTGGCCAACTACGACGTCGACCCGGCGCGCGTGCGGCTGATCCACCGCTGCTACGACCCGTCCGTCTTCGCGCCGGAGCGCGTCAATTCGGCGCGGATCATCCAGCTGGCGAAGCAGTGGCGGCTGCCGGACGACCGGCCCGTCATCCTGCTGCCCGGCCGGCTGACCCGGTGGAAGGGGCAGATCGTGCTGATCGAGGCCCTGGAAAAGCTGGTGCGGACGCTGGGGCACAAGGACCTCTGCTGCCTGCTCGTCGGGTCCGACCAGGGGCGCAGCGGCTACCGGCAGGAGTTGGAGGAGCGCGCCAAGCGCGCCGGGCTGGAGGGCGTGGTGCGCCTGACCGGCGACTGCTCCGACATGGCCGCCGCCTACACGCTGGCGACCGTGGTGGTGTCGGCGTCCCGCGAGCCGGAGGCGTTCGGCCGCGTCATCGTCGAGGCGCAGGCCATGGGCAAGCCGGTGATCGTCACGTCCATCGGCGCCTACCGCGAGACGGTGATCCCCGGCGAGACCGCCTGGGTGGTGCCGCCGGACGACGCCGACGCGCTGGCCAAGGCGCTGGGCGAGGCGCTGGCGCTGAGCGACGCCGAACGCGCGGCCATCGGCGCGCACGCCCAGGCCTTCGTATCCCAGCGCTTCACCAAGGAGCGCATGGTGGCGGAGACGCTGGCGGTGTACGGGGAACTGCTGGGGGCGTGAGGCCGCCCCCAGGGCTGCCGTCACTGGCGGACACACCCGACGTCAAGCGCACGGTTGCGCAGGACATCGGCGACTTTGAGATGCGCCTGCGCCAGCGCCGCCAGTGTGGACGGCGTGACTGCCCTGTCGTTGGGCCGGGGATTGTTGCCTATCATGCGGCCTGCCCGATCCAGCATGGCCTCCGCAAGGCGCGCATGGCCGTCCGTCTTCTTGTGTAAGCTGCTACATTCTTCCTGCTTCTCGGCATTCGACATCTGCGCCGCGGCAATACCGAATGAAGAAAAAACCAGAAGTACAGCAACCGATACCAGCCGCATCATCGCCAGGATTGGCCTCCATGAGTTTCATGCCGCACAAATTTATTATGCGTCCAGGGCTTTACCCCCGTCAAATATATCCATCGGATAGTATGCTTTTCCGCTTCCTGTGCCGCCGCGCCGCGCTCCACGGTCGCCCCCACCGCTTCCGCGGCTTTGCTGATACCGCGCATGACTCGTGCGGCGGCGGGCATGCTTGACAGCCCGGTTCATATATTTAGAGTCCCGCATCCCGACTGAGTCGGGACACGCAAACTTACGGAAAACGGTGATACCGGTGTCGTCCAACATTGCCATTACGCTGCCCGACGGCAGCGTGCGCGAATTCGACGGGCCGGTCACGGGGGCAGACGTTGCCGCCGCGATCGGGGCCCGGCTGGCCAAGGATGCGCTTGCCGTCAAGATCGACGGCGCGGTGAAGGACCTCACCACGACTATCACTGCGAACGCGAAGATCGAGATCGTCACGCGCAGTCATCCGGACGCGCTGGAGGTGATCCGCCACGACGCCGCCCACGTGCTGGCCGAGGCCGTGCAGGAGTTGTATCCGGGCACGCAGGTCACCATCGGGCCGGCCATATCCAACGGCTTCTATTACGACTTCGCGCGCGAGCAGCCCTTCACGCCCGACGATCTGGAGAAGATCGAGGCGAAGATGCGCGAGATCGTCCAGCGCAACGCCGCCATCGTGCGCGAGGAGTGGAGCCGCAACGACGCCGTCGAGTACTTCAAGAAGATCGGCGAACACTACAAGGCCGAACTGGTCGAGGCGATTCCCGAGGACCAGGTCATCAGCGTCTACCGCCAGGGCGACTGGCTGGACCTGTGCCGCGGCCCGCACGCGCCCACCACGGGCAAGGTCGGCACCGCCTTCAAGCTGATGAAGGTGGCCGGCGCCTATTGGCGCGGCGACAGCCGCAACCCGATGCTGCAGCGCATCTACGGCACGGCGTGGCGTGACGAGAAGGAGCTGAAGGCCTACCTGACCCAGCTGGAGGAGGCGGAGAAGCGCGACCACCGCCGCCTGGGCAAGGAGATGGACCTCTTCCACACGCAGGAGGAGGCGGCCGGGTCCGTGTTCTGGCACCCCAAGGGCTGGACGCTGTACCGCACCCTGGAGAACTACATCCGCGCCAAGCTGGAGCGCGCCGGATACCTGGAGGTGAAGACGCCGCAGCTGATCGACAGCTCGCTGTTCAAGGCGTCGGGCCACTGGGACATGTACGGCGACAACATGTTCAAGGTGGAGGCGGACGAGGGCAAGAAGTTCCTGGGCATCAAGCCGATGAACTGCCCCGGCCACGTGCAGATCTTCAACAACGACCTGCGCTCCTACCGCGACCTGCCGATGCGTCTGGCCGAGTTCGGCTCGTGCCACCGCAACGAGCCGTCGGGTGCCCTGCACGGCATCCTGCGCGTGCGCGCCTTCACCCAGGACGACGCGCACATCTTCTGCACCGAGGACCAAGTGCCGGAGGAGTCGGCCAATTACTTCAAGCTCCAGTTGGGCGTCTACAAGGACCTGGGCTTCGACAACATCAACGTGAAGCTGGCGCTCCGCCCCGACGTGCGCGCCGGCACCGACGCGGTGTGGGACCGCGCGGAAGAGGGCCTGCGCACGGCGCTGCGCTCGGCCGGGCTGGAGTTCGAGGAACTGCCGGGCGAAGGCGCCTTCTACGGCCCCAAGGTGGAGTTCCACCTGACCGACGCCATCGGCCGCACGTGGCAGTGCGGCACGTTGCAGCTCGACTTCGTGCTGCCGGAGCGGCTGGACGCCACCTACATCGGCGAGGACGGGGCGAAGCACCGGCCGGTGATGCTTCACCGCGCCATCCTGGGCTCGCTGGAGCGCTTCATCGGCATGCTGATCGAACACTATGCCGGCAAGTTCCCGCTGTGGCTGGCCCCGGTGCAGGCGGTGGTGACCACCATCACCAACGAGGCCGACGGCTATGCCGCCGAAGTGCACAAGCTGTTGAAGCGGCAGGGCGTTCGGGCGCAGCTGGACGTGCGCAACGAGAAGATCAACCTGAAGGTCCGCGAGCACAGCCTGCAGAAGGTTCCGGTCATCGTCGTCGTAGGCAAGCGCGAGGCAGAGGAACGAACCGTCGCCCTGCGGTACCTCGGCGGAAAGGATCAGGAAGTTCTTGCCCTCGACGCCGCAGTCAATAAACTGGTTGACCAAGTGAAGTCCCCGGCGGGGGACCTCACCGACGAATCGCCGTTCTGACCCGGCCCGCTCCACCGGGCTTCCGGTAACGCCGGGGGCCCGCGGGAGGGGTCTCCAACCATGGAGAAGCATCCATAGCCAGGTTACCGCAAGAAGCCGCCCCGACCCGCGACGGTCCGCGAGTGAACAGGGAGATTACGGCTCGCTCCGTCCGTCTCGTTGGCGCCGATGGCGAGATGGTCGGTGTTGTTTCGCTGCGCGACGCGCTGCTGGCGGCCGAGGACGCCGGCCTCGACCTGGTCGAGGTGGCCCCGCAGGCCGAACCGCCCGTCTGCAAGATCCTCGACTATGGCAAGTTCAAGTACGAGGCGCAGAAGAAGGCGGCCGAGGCGCGCAAGAAGCAGAAGATCATCGAGGTCAAGGAGATCAAGCTCCGGCCGGGCATCGATGACAACGACTATGACGTGAAGATGCGCGCGGCGCGCCGCTTCCTCGAGGAAGGCGACAAGGTCAAGGTGACCATGCGCTTCCGCGGGCGCGAGATGGCGCACCAGGACCTGGGCATGAACGTGCTGATGCGCGTGCGTGACCACCTGGACGATCTGGCGAAGGTCGAGCAGATGCCGAAGCTCGAAGGCCGCCAGATGGTCATGGTGATCGCCCCCCGCTAATCACCCTCCAGTGATCGGTCCCGCGTGACCACGCACGAAAAGAGCCCGCCGGCGACGGCGGGCTTTTTTTTGGCGAGCCACGGCCTCTGATCTCGCCTCGGCGTTGAGGGAACTTCCCGCGTGAGGTAGACTCAAGGCACAGAGCCGATGGAACTTCCCCTGCCATGTTAAGTCCGAACCAGCGCCGTTCCCGCTTCTCGCTGGCGTACATCCAGGCGGTCGCCGCGGTCGCAGGCTATCAGGTCTGCGAGCCTCCAGTGGATGAGGAGAGCATCGATGGAACCCTCATGGGACGGGAGGGGCGCAGGCCGCGTCTGGATTTCCAGGCCAAATCCACAGGGCAGAACGTCCTTGGAACCGATACCGTCGCGTTCCCGTTGAGCATCAAAAATTACGATGATCTGCGTGGGGATTGCTTGGTCCCGCGCATCTTGATCGTTGTTGTCATGCCGGAAAACGAATCAGATTGGGTCGTTCACTCGGAACAGGAATTGGCGCTTCGCCATTGTGGTTATTGGATGTCCCTCTGCGGCATGCCCTCGACCGACAACCTGACCTCCGTCACCGTGCATCTACCGCGATTGCAGACCTTCGACAGCGCCTCACTCCGTGACATAATGACGCTGGTGGACCGGAGGCAATTCCCATGATCGTCCACATCGAGGATCGCGACGTCTTCCTGGCTTTGTCGCACATCGATGTTCGAGCCTATTTGTCGAGCCAGGGATGGCGCGACGAAGGGCGCATCGGCGACAAGGGTACGATCCACGTCACGGAAGACAAGGGCGGCGAAACTTGGGAAATCCTGCTTCCGAGCCGGAGAGACTTGGTTGACTACGCCAACCGAATGGCGGAAGCCGTCCGAACGATCGCAAAGCTGGAGAACCGCTCTGAGCTTGCCGTTCTCGGCGATCTGCAAGCTTCTGGTTCAGATGTAATCCGGCTCCGCTCCACCGATGCCGATGTATTTGGCGCGATTTCAATCCGCGATGGCGTTGTGTTGCATGAGGATGCCGAGAATTTGCTCTATGCGGCCGCATGCTCTGCCATACGGCCCGCAGCCTATTACCATGCCCGCAAGATTGATCAGGCTGTTGAGTACATGAACTCTGTCCGCCTTGGCCAATCCGAGCGAGGCAGCTACGTTCTAAACCTGCTCTCACCTGTTAGCCCCGCGCTTAAGCGTCCAGCGCAATTGTCTCTCGACTCGTCTTTTGAAGATGACCCCTACCCACGCCTCGTCACACGACGCCTCAACGAGGCTCTTGCCGGACTGAGTGATGCTGTTACCGAAGCTGCCGTAACGGATGACTTCAAGGCTTTCGAAGACGGTGTCTCAAAGGGGGTCAGCGCAAATCTCTGTGATGCGGTTGCACGCTTGATCCGCCACGCGAAGGGCATTGAAATCGGGCTGACCTGGGCACGCGTCCGGCCCACACCAAGTCCAAACCCAAAGCATGTATTCGCAAATGACTTTGCCACTATAATTGAAGAAGCGGCGCGAGAATTTCGCCGCACATCGCCCAAGCTCGACGAAACGGTTAGTGGCTTTGTCATCGCATTGGAACGCTCACCGCAGGATTTTGACGGGCGCGCAACCCTTCAAGCATTTGTCGATGATCGCCCCCGTCGGATTTCTGCGGTATTTGAACGCTCCGAATACAAAAAGGTTATTCATGCATTCGAGAGCAAAATCCCTGTTTCGGTGGAAGGCGACATTTACCCCGCCGGAGCTCGGCTTGAGCTGAGAAATCCGCGAAATCTCATGTTTCTTCCGACCGAATGATACGGACGGCGCCCGAAGCAGGTCCCAGCACCCATCCGCCCCCCCGTCACTTCTTCTCCAGCATCAGCATGCCCTGTTCGCGGATGCGGTGGGTGAGCTTTTCGCCGAGCTTGGCGAGCAGCCAGGGCAGGTCGACCTCCACGCGCACTTCGCGCTCGTCCACGTCGATGCGGCCGGCGACGGTCTGGGCCAGGACGGACAGGCGGAAGTCCAGGCGGTCTTCCGTCCAGGTCTCCTCGACGTTCGCCTGCAGGCTGGACAGCTGGGAGCGGAGCTGGCCCAGGCCGCGGTCGATGCGATCCTTCGCCTCCTGCCGGCCGAGCTGGTGCGGGATGGTGACGGTCAGCGGCTTGCTCATGCGGCCCTCTTGCGGAACAGGAACCCTCACCATAACAGCCACGGTGTCGGTTTCGCTCCCCCGCTGAAATTAGGGGGTATCCAATTGTAGAACTTGCACGGCGGTACGACGTGTGGCGCGCCCGCGATCCGCGCGGGTGACCTTGTGGAAGACCATGCGCCGCTCCCCGTTCCTGCGCCGGACCACGGCCCTGCTGGCCATCGCCGCCCCGCTCGTCTTCGCCGCCGGCCCCACCAACGGTGCCCGCGCCCTGGACCTGTTCGGCGAGTCCTTCCGATCGGTCGACGAGGTGCTGGCGTACAACCGCGAGGGCGGCGTGCGGTTCCTGGACCGGCAGGGGCGCTTCCTGGGGTCGTCGGGGGAGAACGCCGGGGCCGCCGTGCCGGTGGACAAAATGCCGCGCCACCTGCTCCAGGCGCTGATCGCCAAGGAGGACCGGCGCTTCTTCGAGCACGCCGGGCTCGACTACCTGGGGCTGGCGCGCGCGCTGTCGGTGGCGGTCACGTCGGGCCGCATCAGCCAGGGCGGCAGCACGCTGACCCAGCAAACCATGAAGAACATCTTCCTGAAGGACGAGGACCGCTGGACCCGCAAGGTGCAGGAACTGGCCACCGCGCAGGAATTCGAGGAAAAGGTCGGCAAACGGAACGTGCTGTACCTGTACCTTAACCGCGCCTATTTCGGGACCGGCGCCTATGGCGTGGAGGCGGCGGCCAAGGTCTATTTCAACAAGCCGGCGACGGAGCTGACGCTGAAGGAGTCGGCGGTGCTGGTCGGCATGCTGCCGGCACCGTCGCGCCTGAACCCCTTCGCCGACGAGAAGCGCGCGGAGGAGAAGGCGGCCATCGTTCTGGACACCATGGCCGACGCCGGCTTCATCACCCGGGCGCAGGCCGACCGCGCCAAGCGCCAGCGCCTGACCCTGGCCGAGGCCAACCGGTCGGCCGTGGCCGTGTCCGGCGGGTTCCGCGCCATGGCCAAGGCGCGCTTCGACCGCTTCCACGCCGACTTCTACGGCAAGGACGCGGAGCTGGGCAAGGACACCACCGGGCCGGGGCCGACCTTCACCGTGCGCACCACGCTGGACCGCGACCTGCAGGTGGCCGCCGTGCGCACGCTGGAGGCGGTGCTGAAGCGCAACGCCGCCCGCATCGGCGACGCCGAATGCGCACTGGTGGCGCTGAGCGATTCGGGTGAGGTGCTGGCCATGGTCGGCGGGCGCGACGCGGCGGCGCGGCGCGACCACTTCAACCGCGCCATGCAGGCCAAGCGCCAGCCGGGTTCCGCCTTCAAGCTGTTCGTTTACTTGGCGGCGCTCGAGCGCGGGCTGACGCCGGACAGCGTCGTCGACGGCTCCCGCTTCGAGCTGCCGGGCGAGCGGAGCATCCGCAACTTCGACGACCGTTATCCGGAGCGGATGACGCTGGCGCAGGCGCTGGCGCGTTCCAGCAACACGGCGTCCGTCCGCCTGACCCAGGGGCATGTCGGCGAGGTCGTGGAGATGGCGCGCCGCCTGGGCATCGGCACGCCGCTGGACCGCACGCTGGGGCTGGCGCTGGGCAGCAGCGAGACGACGCTGCTGGAACTGACGCAGGCCTACGCCTCGGTCGCCAACGGCGGCCTGCGCGTCGAGGCGCGCGCCTTCCAGCGCATCGCCGATCCGCGCGGGCGGGAGGTCTACGCCGTCGGCGCGCCGGCGCCGGAGCGCGTGCTGGCGCCGCAGACCGCCGCCGCCATGCAGGCCATGCTGCGCGGCGTGCTGGGCAAGGACGGCACCGGCCGGGTGGCGGCGTTCGGCAACGGTGGGGGCGGAAAGGCGGCCGGCGGCAAGACGGGCACCACCAACGACTACCGCGACGCGCTGTTCGTCGGCTTCGCCAACGGCATGACGGTGGGCGTGTGGGTGGGCAACGACGACAACACGCCCATGAAGGGTGTCACCGGCGGCTCCGTCCCCGCCGAGATCTGGCGCGGCTTCATGGCCGAGGCCGCGAAACTGAAGAAGGCGGGCTGACGCGCCCGGAACGCCCCGGCCGCTGCCCCGTTTCGCTCGATACGGGAAACGGGGGGAGGGCTCGGCCATGGCCGGGAAACGGCGGAAGGTGCGCGTTTGGCTGCTGGGCGGTGTGGCCGCGACGGCCCTGTCCGGCTGCGCCGCGTTCGACCGGGCGGTGACGGTCGATTGCTGGCAGCTGGACGACGCCGCCCTGGTCCGCGCCCGCGCGGAGGGCCTGTGCGGGGACGCCTTCGCCCTCAACACGCTGTTCATCCCTCCCCCACCCCCGCAGCTGCCGGCGTGGCGGCGCGCCCAGGGCGGCGCCGGCTCCGGCCCGGAGCGCGGCGGCGCAACGGCCGGAACCGCGCAGGGCATGGCGACGGGTACCGGGAGCGGTGATCAGGGAAACACTGCGGGGACCTCGGCGGGTACGTCCGCGGGAAGTGGCACGCCCGGCGGGGCGGGTTTGGGCGGCAGCGGATCGGCCGGCAGCGGCGGCCGGTCGGGCGGCGGATCCGGTAAAGGCGGTGACGGCGGCGCTGGCGGCGGGGCCGGAGGCTCCGGCGGCGGTGGTTCCGGTGGAGGCGGTGGTTCTGGAGGAGGTGGCGGTTCTGGTGGCGGAAGTGGCGGCTCCGGTGGCGGCGGGGGCTCCGGTGGTGGCGGGGGCTCCGGTGGGGGCGGTG
>Ga0196976_1001067_pt1 | contig 13766 bp, 16 predicted proteins | sample S3v_513CmetaG_FD_148644 | JGI IMG/M metagenome (GOLD analysis project Ga0196976, IMG submission 148644) | Soil microbial communities from Anza Borrego desert, Southern California, United States - S3+v_5-13C | ecosystem: Environmental > Terrestrial > Soil > Desert | place: USA: California...
CGGTCGCGCCGTAGCCGGTGAGGAACGGCACTTCCTCGCCGCAGGTTTCCACGGACAGGCGCTTGTACTCGTCGAAAACCGCCTGCGAGACGCCGGCGCCGGCGAACCACAGAACCTTGACGCGGCTGAAGAAGGTCCGGCGCAGCGCCTTGTCCTTGCGCAGGTAGGGCAGCAGCGCCTCGTACCCCTTGGGCACGTTGAAGTAGAAGGTCGGCGCGACTTCGCGCAGGTTGCGCACCGTGGCCTCGATCGCCCCCGGCATCGGCTTGCCTTCGTCGATGTAGAGCGCGCCGCCGTTGAAGAGCGTGACGCCGAAGTCCTTGTTGCCGCCCGCGGTATGGTGCCAGGGCGCCCACTCCACCATCACCGGCGGCTCGTCCTGCAGGAACGCGAGCTCGCTTCGCGCCATCACCTGGTTCGCGCACCACATGCGCTGCGTGTTGATCACCGCCTTCGGCGAGCCGGTCGAGCCGGAGGTGAAGAGGAACTTGGCGATGGTGTCCGGGCCGACCTTGCCTGAGGCTTCGTCGACCTGCTCGCCCGCCGCCGACTTCTCCAGGAGGAAGAAGCTCTCCTTGAACACGACTTCCGTCCCGGCCGGCACCGCGGCCTCGATCGCCTTGCCGTAGGCGCCTTCCATCGATGCGTATACCAGTCCCGGCGTGAGGAGCGCCATCACCGACTTCAGTTTCGAAAAGTCCGTGGAGAGCAGAGAGTACGCCGGCGACACCGGCGCATAAGGTATGCCGGCGTAGAGGCAGCCGAGCTCGATCAGCGCGTGCTCGATGTCGTTGCCGGACAGGACGGCGACCGGCCGTTCCGCCGAGAGCTTCCTCTGCAGCAGCGCCTGCGCGACGCGGCGCGCGCCCGCGCGCACTTCCGCGTAGGTGAGCTTCTCCCAGGCGCCGCCGCGCATTTCCCCTTTCGCGCGCTGGGCGAGGAACAGGGCGTCGGGCGTCTCGCCCGCCCAGTAGTCCAGGCGCTCGGTGAGCTTGCGCGGGTAAGGGCCGAGCTCGTGCGGCGAGCGCAGGTAAAGCACGCCGCCAGAGCCGTTTCGCACTTCGACATCGGCGCGGCCGAGCCGCACCGGGCGGATGCGCGCGCTCATGCGGCGAGCTTCTCCAGCAGGCGCAGCAGCTCGCGCCGCTCCGCCGCCGTGAGGGCCCGCGTGCGTTCCAGGTCCAGCCGCAGGACGCGCTTGCGAAGCTGCGCCGCGAGCCGCTCGCCCTTGGGGGTGAGGTGCAGGCCCCATGCGCGGCCGTCGTTGGGCCGGCGGCGGCGCTCGACCAGGCCCTGCGCCTCGAACCAGTCGGTGAGCAGCATCGCGCCGGAGCGGGCGATGCCGAGGACGTTGCCGAGCGCGGACTGGCTCATCCCCGGATTGGAGCCGATCACCACCAGCGCCGTAAAGCGGGGCGGCGTGATGTCCACGCCCCGGGTCGCCTCGTGAAACGCCGCGAACATGGCGACCTGCGCCCGGCGCAGCGAGTAGCCGAGGAGCTCGTCGAGTACGCCATAATCCAGCCCCGGGACGCGCGCGATCGGCGTCAGGACGCGTGGGCGGTACGGCGCGGGCGCTTTACGCATTGACCCGAAAATTGTAATCGTCTATAACAATCTCCGTCACCCGAGGAGGAGACCCCATGAAGAGAAGGCAATTCAACCAGGCGCTCGCCGCCGGCCTCGCGCTCGCACCGCTCGGCTTCCCCGGAATCGTCCGCGCCCAGTCGCAGAAGCTGAAGGTCGGCGTGCTGCTGCCGCGCTCGGGCCACCTGAGCTTCATCGGCCAGTCCTGCCAGAAGGGCGCCGACCTCGCGCCCGGCGTGATCAAGGACATGCTGGGCGTCGACATCGAGCTGATGAACGCCGACTTCGAGTCCAACGTCGACACGGCGCGCACGCGCGCCGAGCGCCTCATCCAGGAAGGCGCCCACGTCCTGGTCGGCCCGTTCGAGTCCGGCGCCGCCGCGGCGATCGCGCAGGTCGCCGAGCAGCGCGGCGTGCCGTTCATGATCAACATCGCCGCCGCCCCGCAGATCACCGAACAGGGCTACAAGTACGTCTTCCGCAACTTCCAGACCGCGATCGACATCGTGCGCAACGGGCTGGTGCTGATGGGCGATCTCTTCCAGGCCACCAACACCGTGCCCCGCACCGCCGTGTTCATGCACGTCAACGACACGTTCGGCCAGGCCATGGCGAAGGGCATCGGCGCCCTCTTCCCGCGCCAGAACCACCTGCCGTTCAAGATCGTCGACACCATTTCCTACGACCCGACCGCCAAGGACCTGACGGTGGAAGTGTCCAAGGCGAAGGCCTCCAACCCCGATTTCGTGATGCTGGTGAGCCGGCTCAACGACGCGGTGCTCCTGCGCCGCGAGATGGTCAAGCAGCGCTGGAACCCGATGGGCATCGTCAGCCCGGGCTCGCCCGGCATGTACGAGGAGCAGTACTTCAAGGCCCTCGGCAAGCTCTCGGAGCACTCCATCTCCAACGTGCCCTGGTACAACCCGAACGCCAGGATGACGAAGATCGTCGAGAAGGCGTTCCTCAAGCAGAACCCGAAGGACAAGCTCGTCTTCCACGGCCTGAACGTCGGCTTTACCTTCGAGGCGCTGCTGGTCGTCGCCGACGCGTTCAAGCGCGCGAAGTCCACCGACCCGAAGGTGCTGCGCGACGCGATCGCCCAGACGAACATCACCGACAAGATGACGCTCGGGGGCCCGATCAAGTTCAACGCCAAGGGCCAGGTGGAAGGCATCGGCTCGGCTTGCGTGCAGAACCTGAAAGGCGAGCCGACGGTGGTGCTGCCGAAGGAGGCGGCGACGGCCAAGCCCGTCTTCCCGGTCCCCGGCTACAAGAAGGCGTAGTCCCAGAAAGCGGTAGTTGTCCGCTGAGCTCGTAGCGAACGTGGTCGTAGCCGGGGTCCTCACGGGCCTCGTCTACGGCCTGATGGCCCTCGGGCTGTCGGTCATCTTCGGCGTGGTGCGCGTGGTGAACTTCGCGCACGGCGAGATGATGACCATAGCGATGTACGGGGCGACGATGCTCTTCGCCGCCTGGAACGTCGATCCCTTCCTCGCCGCGCTGCCGCTCGCCGCGGCGTTCTTCGTCCTCGGCTACGTTCTGCAGAAGGGCTTCATCAACCCGTTCATCACGCGCCCGGAGCACTCGCAGTTCATGCTGCTGGTGGCGGTGGCGATCATCATGGTGAACGGCATGCTCATGGCGTTCGGCCCGGACGCGCGCAACGTCATGACCGACTACCAGCTCGAGTCCTTCGAGCTCGGCAAGGTCTACGTCGACAAGGCGCGCTTCTACGCGGCCTCGGCCGCGGTCGCCACGGCGCTCGCCCTCTTCGGCTTCTTCCGCTTCACGCTGACCGGCAAGGCGATCCGCGCCTGCGCGGACAACTACCTCGGCGCGAAGGTGGTGGGCCTCAACGTGAAGCACCTCTACGCGCTGACCTTCGGCCTCGGCTCGGTGTGCGTCGCCGTCGCCGGCTGCGCCATGGTGGTGCTGGTCGACGTGACCCCCGGCCTGGGGCCGTACTACACGCTCCTCGCCTTCGTGATCGTCATCGTCGGCGGCCTGGGCTCCATGACCGGCGCCCTCCTCGGCGGCGTGCTGATCGGCGTCTCGGAGGCGCTCGCCGGGCTGCTCATCGTGCCTTCGGCGAAGAGCATGTTCAGCTTCGGGCTGCTGATCCTGGTCCTCCTCCTTCGCCCGCAGGGCCTGCTCGGCAGGAGGCCGCAATGAGCCGCGGCGCGATCCTGCTCGCCATCCTGGCCGCCTTCCTCGTCGCCTTTCCCTATCTCGGCGGCGCCTATGCGCTCTCGGTGCTTACGCTGATCCTGTACCTCGCCTACGCCGGGCAGGCGTGGAACATCCTCATGGGCTTCGCCGGGCAGCTCTCGCTCGGCCATTCGCTCTACGTCGGCGTGGGCGCCTACGTCGCCGGCGGGATCTTCTTCCACTGGGGCATCGGCCCCTGGGCGGGCATCTGGGCGGCGATCCTGCTCTGCACCCTCTTCGGCCTCGCGATCGGCTTCCTCGCGTTCCGGTTCGGCATCTCGGGGGTGTACTTCGCGCTCCTCACCATCGCCTTCGCCGAGTTCACGCGCATCGCGTTCGACCACATGGCGTGGACCAACGGCGCCGGGGGCATGTTCCTGCGCGTCGCGCAGCGCGACACGATCGACCTCCTGAATTTCCGCGGCCCGCCGGAGATGTACTACTACGCGATCCTCGCGCTCGCCGCGCTCGCTTTCCTCGCCTCGTACTTCCTGCAGAAGAGCAAGGCCGGCTACTACTGGCAGGCGATCCGCGAGAACGAGGAGGCGGCGCAGGCGCTCGGCATCAACGTGTTCCGCTGGAAGATGCTCGCCATGGCGATCAGCTCGGGGATGACCGCGATCGCCGGCGTGTTCTTCGCCTTCTATTACAACAACCTCTTTCCCGAGCAGATCTTCAACATCAGCCGCTCGATCGAGATCATCCTCGGCCCGATCATCGGCGGCGTCGGCACCCTCTTCGGCCCGATCCTCGGCGCCGCGATGCTGACGCTGCTCTCCGACGGCATCACCGAGGCGTTCGCCGCCCTCGGCTGGGAGATCCCGGGCATCAAGCAGGTGTTCTACGGCGTCGTGCTGCTCGTCGTGGTGATGTTCCTGCCCAACGGCATCTGGCCCGCCATCGCCAGGAAGCTCAAGCTGTGAGCGCGCTAGCCGAGCGGCCGCACCACCCAGAGAAGCCGCAGCGCGCTGCGCGCGCGCTGCACCGCGCTGACGGAGAACTCCACCGCAAGGTCGCCGTCGCGGCGGCGCAGCTTGCCCGGGAAGCGGACCTGCCCGCAGCCAGCCGCCACGGAAGCGAGCGAGGCGCGGAACATGCGCCGCTGCTCCATCGGCACGAGCCAGTCGATCGGTCGTCCGTGCAGCTCGCCTTCGCCGCCCAGCAGGCGCGCGGCGGCGTGATTCGCGTCGAGGATGGCGCCCGCCGCGTCGGTGACGAAGCACGGCTCCGGCGCCAGCGCGAAGAAGTCGGCGTAGTGCTGCCGGTCCGCGGCGAGATGCTCGAGCTCCGCCTCGAGCGCGCCGATCCGATCGTCGAGGCCTGCGGCGAGGTTGCCCATGGCGCAACGCTAACCCCGCTTCGCGTCACACCATGAACAGCACGATGAGCCTGCTGGAGGTGCGCGGCGTCTCCAAGTCCTTCCGCGGCCTGCGCGCGGTCAGCAACGCGTCGTTCGAGATCCCGCAGGGCGCCATCAATGCGCTGATCGGCCCCAACGGCGCCGGGAAGACCACGATCTTCAACATGGTCGCCGGCGTCTACAAGCCGGATTCCGGGCAGATCGTCTTCAACGGCGGGCCGATCCAAGGGCTCCGGCCGGACCAGGTATGCGCCAAGGGGATCGGCCGCACCTTCCAGATCGTCAAACCCTTCGCCGGCCTGTCGGTGCTCGACAACGTGATGGTCGGTGGTTTCCTACACGAGCGTACGGCCGCGGGCGCGCGCAGGGTGGCGATGGACATCCTGGAGAAGCTGCACCTCGCGCCCAAGCGCGACATGCCCGCCTCCTCGCTCACCCTCCCCGACCGCAAGCGCCTGGAAGTGGCGCGCGCGCTCGCCACGCGGCCGAAGCTTCTTCTCCTGGACGAGGTCATGGCCGGCCTGCGCCCGACCGAGACCGACCAGATGGTCGAGGTGTTCCGCGGCCTGAGCAGATCCGACGGCCTCACCATCCTCCTCATCGAGCATGTCATGCGCGCGGTCATGGCGCTCGCGCAGCACGTCGGCGTCCTGCACCACGGCGAGGTCATCGCCCGCGGCACGCCGGAGCAGATCGTGCGCGACCCGGCGGTGCTCGAGTGCTACCTCGGCGAGGAAACGGAAGTCTGATGCTCGCCGTCCGCGACCTGGACCTCTTCTACGGCGACGCGCAGGCCCTCTCCGGCGTCTCGCTCGAGGTGCCGAAGGGCACGATCGTCGCGATCGTGGGCGCCAACGGCGCGGGCAAGTCCTCCCTCATCCGCACCATCGCCGGCATCGAGAAGGCGCGCAGCGGAAAGGTCGTCTTCAAGGACAAGGAAATCCAGGCGCTGGAATCGCACCAGATCTGCAACCTCGGCATCGGCCAGGTCGCCGAGGGCCGCCAGGTCTTCCCGAGCCTCACGGTGCTGGAGAACCTGGAGATGGGCGCCATGCTGCCGCGTGCGCGCGCCAAGGCGAAGGAAACCCTCGACAAGGTCTTCACCATGTTCCCGCGCCTCGCCGAGCGCAGGGACCAGCTCGCCGGCACCATGTCCGGCGGCGAGCAGCAGATGCTCGCCATCGGCCGCTGCCTGATGGGCGCACCCGAGCTCATCATGTTCGACGAGCCCTCCCTCGGCCTCGCCCCCGTCGTCGTGCAGGAAGTGCTGCACACCATCCGCCGCCTCAACGAGGAAGGCATGACCGTCCTCCTCGTCGAGCAGAACGTCGCCGTCTCGCTGAAGATCTCCCAGCGCGCCTACGTCCTCGAGAACGGCCGTGTCGTCATGACCGGCACCGGCGAGGAGCTTCTCCACAACGACCGCGTCCGGCAGGCCTACCTGGGTCTTTAAGCGGTGCTGAAGCTTTACTTCACGCCGAACACCTGTGCGCTGGCATCGCATATCGCGCTGGAGTTTGCCGGCGCGGAGTACGAGCTGGTGCGGATCGACTTCAAGAAGGAAGAGCAGAAGTCGCCGGAGTTCCTGAAGGTGAACCCGAAGGCGCGCGTCCCGGCGCTCGTGACGGAGAAGGGAGTCCTGACGGAGACGCCGGCGATCCTGGCGTTCATCGCGCAGAGCTATCCGGAGGCGAAGCTGGCGCCGGTCGACGATGCGTTCGCGTTCGCGGAAGTGCAGGCGTTCAACAGCTATCTGTGCTCCACGGTGCACGTGGCGCATTCGCATCGCATGCGCGGATCTCGCTGGGCGGACGAGCCGGCGGCATGGGAGGCGATGAAGCGCAAGGTGCCGGAGTCGGTCGGCGAGTGCTTCGAGCTCATCGACCGGACGATGCTCAAGGGCCCGTGGGTGATGGGCAAGGACCTCGGGATCTGCGACTTCTATCTCTTCACGCTCGCGCAGTGGCTGGAGGCGGACGGGGTGGACCTCACGCGGATTCCGAAGGTCATAGAGCACCGGGCGCGCGTGCTGGCGCTGCCGCAGGTGAAGAAGGCAATCGGGATGGAGACCGCATGAAGCGCTGCTGGGCGAGCACGTCGGCGGGGATCCGGTACCACGACGAGGAATGGGGCGTGCCGGTGCACGACGACCGCGTGCACTTCGAGTTCCTCACGCTGGAAGGCGCCCAGGCGGGCCTGTCGTGGGAGACGATCCTCAACAAGCGGGAGAACTATCGGAAGGCGTTTGCCGGCTTCGATCCCCGGAAGGTTTCACGGTTTGATGGGAAGAAGATACTTTCCCTGATGAAGAACGAAGGAATCGTGAGGAATCGCCTGAAGATCGAAAGCACGATCACGAACGCGAAGGCGTTCCTGGCGGTGCAGAAGGAGTTCGGAAGCTTCGACGCCTACGTATGGCGCTTCGTCGGCGGCAAGCCGAAGGTCAACTCCCGGCGCTCGCTGAAGGACATCCCGGCGAAGACGGCGGAATCCGACGCCCTCAGCAAGGACCTGCTGAAGCGCGGATTCCGCTTTGTCGGCTCGACGATCATCTACGCCTACATGCAGGCGACCGGCCTGGTGGACGACCACCTCAACGGCTGCGATCGGAAGACGAAGCGGCGCTAGGCCGCGACGGGCTCGGCGGCGAGGCGGTTGCGGGCGAGCCGGTCGTCGACCAGCGAGACGATCTCGCGCAGCGGCTCGCTCTGCGCATCGAGCTTCTTCGCGATGCAGTGCACGAGCGCGTCCACGCGCTCGATGTGGCGCGCGCCGCCGAAGAGCGCCCGCGCGGCGGAGGATGGCTTCGCGAGGCCCTCGGCCGCCTTGGCGTACTTCTCGAACGGCACGAGGTCTTCGCGCTCGGCGCCCAGGCGCATGCAAAGGCCCGCCACCCATTCGTAGATGTTGCGCGAGCGTTCCACGTCGCCGTGCACGGCGTCGCGGATCGGGATCATTTCCCCGGGGCGGATGCAGCGGTAGTTGCCCGCGATGAGCATCGGCCACTTCGCCATCGGCACGAAAAGGGAGTCGTGCACCTTGAGCTTCACCGGGATCTCGAGTTCGCCGAAGCGCGCGGCTTCGATGTCCGCCTCGAGCTCGCGCAGGAGCGCCGTGTGCGCCTCGGACTCGAAGCGCGCCGCCTTGAAGTTGGTCGGCAGCCCCACCTGGAGCACGTTCTTCGGCTCGTCGGCCGGGCGGAACGCCTGCGGATCCGGGCTCGCCAGGGTCACGAGGCCGGGCTGGAAGCCCTCCCACACGCCCGCATCGGCGTAGCAGTGCCGCAGGTCCACGCCCTTCAGCGCGGGGATTCGCTTCAGGTAGGCGAGCGGCGGCATGTTCATGATCGCGAGGCACGGCTTGCGCGAACGCGCGATTCGGCCCATCAGCTCGCGCACGCCGCGCGACGCGTACTGCGCCTCCTGCATGGCGAGGACCACGAGGTCGAAGGAAGGCAGCTCCACCGTTTCAGGGGTCTTGGCGTCGAGCGTTCCCAGCAGGGCGCCGGAGCGCACCTCGACGAGGCCGGGGCGTCCCTTCAGCGGGAAGCGGACCTTGGTGCCCTCCCGGTTGATGAGGTCGGCGGTGCTCCGGGTGCACACCAGCGTGACGCAATGCCCGGCCATCAGCAGCTTGGTCGACAGCAGGGAGCCGTACGACGCTCCCAGGATCAAGATGTTGCGCTTCATGAGGCTCTCCTTGGTTTGGGCCTGTTCATCCACGCTGCTGCGGTGCATTATGCGTGCCCAGGAGTGCCAAATTTCACTGTAGAAATTTCACACTGTTAATTTCACATCGATATAGTTCGAACGAGCCATGACGCCGCAACTCCACACCCGCAAGAGCCACTTCCTCGGGACCAAGCTGCGCGCGCTGCGCAAGCGCAACGGCCTCACGCTCGAGGAGCTTTCGGCGCGCTGCATCCAGATGGACTCGCGCAACGCGCCGTCGGTGTCGTACCTGAGCATGATCGAGAGCGGCAAGCGCGTGCCGTCGGAAGACGTGCTGCTCCTTCTTTCCAGGGTGTTCCAGCGCGAGCCGCGCTGGTTCCTCGACGGCAACCCCGAGGTGGACGCGCCGGAGCCCGAGCGGCGCGGCGGCGCGCCGGCGGCGGTGCCGCTCGAGCCGGCGTTCCTCTTCTCGAAGGACCTCCTCCAGGCGGCGATCCCCGAGCTCCTCGCGCAGACCGGGACGACGGGACGGCAGTTCGCGCACCTGCTCATCCGCTCGCACCAGGAGATGTCGAGGAACGACTTCCCCGACCTGGAGCGCGCCGCCGAGGCGATCGGCGAGCGGCGCTTCCCGCTCTCGGTGGACGACCTCATGGGGCTGTGCAAGCGCCACGGCCTGACGCTCAAGTGGTTCGACCGCAAGCCGGTGCTCGCCCGGGACAAGGACCGCGAGCTGCGCAGCATGGTGCGCTCCTTCTACGAGCCGCCGCGCACGGTGTACCTCAACCGTGAGCTCCTGTCCGATCCGGCGCGCCTCAAGTTCGACCTCGCCTCGCACCTCGGCCACAAGGTCCTGCACGAAGGCGACGGGCTCAAGTCCCCGCACGCCACGGGCGGCGAGATGGGCGGCAGCCCGGAGGGCGGGCACCTCACGCCGGGCCTCAGCCCGCAGGACGTGCTCCACGCCTGGCGCGACTTCGAGTGCAGTTTCTTCGCCGGCGCGCTCCTCGCGCCCAAGGCCCCGTTCCGCCGCTTCCTGGCGCGCGAGGCGTACCGCGTGGAGGCCGGCGAGAAGATCGAGCTCACGCCCGCCGTGGTGATGCGGCGCATGACGAAAGTTTCCCCGTATCCCTACTGGCACTTCTTCGACGCCTACCCGCCCGGCTACCTTCGCGCGGTCTACCGCGGCAACGGCATCCCGCTGCCGTGGGGCAACATGGCGCAGGTGTCCGACCCCTGCCCGCACTGGGCGGTGTTCCGCATGCTCAACGAGAGCCGCGGGGCCGACCGCGGCTCGCAGATCTCGGTGCTCCTGGACGGCAACCAGGCGTTCCTCTACTGCTGCCACTCCCGCCGCACCGACGACATGGCCGGGAACCCGCACGTGCTCTCCGTCGGGCTCGACCTCGCGCCGGCGCTGCGCTCCCACGGCGTAGACGCGGAACTGATGGTCGAGACCATCGCCCATGCGTGCCGCCTGCACCACGGCGAGGCGAAGATCCCGGAGCGCGCCTTCGAGGCCATCCGGGCGGCGGCCAAGGTGCTGAACATCGCGTGGATCGAGGAGGCGCTGGCGAAGCCCGCCCGCATCATCTGCCCGCGCAGCATGCACTGCCCCCGATCCGGCGGCTGCGACGGCGGCGGCGCTTCCCGGGCACGCGAGATCACCGATGTACGCGAGGAAATCATCACCAAGGCCCGGCGCGCGCGATGAACATCCAGTTCCTCCAGACGATCCACGCGGCCTATGAGCTCGTCCAGCGCTACCCGCGCGGGGCGTTCCGCGGCTACATCAAGCGCCACGGCGTTTAGGTGCTGGTCGCGGTCCTGGTCCTCCTACTCGCGCTGCCGGTCGCGTTTGCGCGAGTGGACCAGCCCGCCGCCGCCAAGGTGTAACGCGCCGGCGCCTATGCTCGGCGCCGCATGGCCCGCGCCTGTCTTCTCCTTGTGCTGTGGCTTGCGGCGGCCCCCGGCTGGAGCCAGCCGTCGAGCGGCGCGCTCCTTTGCACCGGCACGCTTACGCAGTCCCCCGGCATGCAGTGGCCGAAGCAGACGATCGAGTTCTCGCTCGCCTACGGGCCCGGGCTCGTCACGCCGATCAAGTCCGACGTCGAGCCGCTGAACGTCACGGTGCAGATGGAGCTCGACGAGAACGCCCTCAAGGCCTTCGAGCCGCAGCCCAGGATGCCGGTCGCCGGCAACGTGCTTCGGGTCTCGGCGCTGCAGGTTTCGAGGCAGACCGGGCGCTTCACCCTGCGCGCCGAGCTCGCGCGCGAATCCTCCGGCGTGCTGGTCGGCTCGTCGGTGTGGGAAGGCAGCTGCACCCCGGCGAGCGAGAAAGACCGGAAGTTCTGAAGGGTTGCCTTCCGCGCGGGCGGCGGCATATATAGCGCATGCCCTCCCGGACCCTGCGAGCCGTCATTCCGTCCATCCCCGCCTCCGACGGCGCCGGCGTGAAGCTGCGCCGCAGCCTCGGCCAGGCGCAGCACGTGCGCCTGGACCCCTTCCTGATGCTGGACGAGTTCTTCTCCGACAACCCGGAGGACTACCTCGCCGGATTCCCGGACCATCCGCACCGCGGCTTCGAGACGGTGACCTACATCCTCGACGGCCACATGCTGCACGAGGACCACCTCGGAAACCGCGGCGACCTCAAGGCAGGCGGCGTGCAGTGGATGACCGCCGGGCGCGGCATCGTCCATTCCGAGATGCCGCAGCAGACCGAGGGCCGCATGCGCGGCTTCCAGCTGTGGATCAACCTGCCCGGGAAGGAAAAGATGAAGCCCGCGGGATACAAGGACCTGCAGCCCGAAGACATCCCCGAGGTGGCGCTCGAGGGCGGCGGCAAGGTGCGCGTCATCGGCGGCGCTTTCGGCGCCAGGGCGTCCAGCGTGCCCGCCGGCAGCACCGACGTCACGTACCTCGACGTGCACCTTCCGGCCGGCGGGACCTTCCGCCATGCCATCCCCGATGGTCACAACGTGTTCGTCTATCCGTACGAGGGCGAGCTCTCGGTCGGCGGCAAGCCGGTGCGCCGGCAGAGCGCGGGCGTGCTTTCGCAGCAAGGCGACGTGGAGCTCCAGGCCGGCGGGGACGCGGCGCGCTTCCTCCTCCTTGCCGGCAAGCCGATAGGCGAGCCGGTGGTCCAGTACGGCCCGTTCGTCATGAACACGGTCGAGGAAATCCAGCAGACGCTGCGGGACTACCAGGACGGCGCCTTTGTGAGATAGCCTTTCCCGGGGAGGGAATGGCATGGGGACCGCCAAGTTCGAAGGGCTCGGCCTGAGCCGCTACGAGGACATCCGCGCGGAGCTGCGCACCGGCGATCTCCTCTTCTGCTCCGGCAACTACGCGATCAGCCGGATCATCGAGCACTTCTCCGACTCGATGTTCAGCCATGTCGGCCTGCTCTTCTGCTGGAACGGCCGCGTGCTCGTGTTCGAGAGCGTCGAGGACGACGGCGTGCGGGTCGTGCCGCTCAGCCACTACGTGCGCGACTACGAGAACTCCGGCGCCGCGTACGACGGCCGGCTCTTCGTCGGCCGGCACGGCGACCCGCTCGACGCGGCGCGCCTTGATGCGATGCTCGGGCGCGCCGCGGACGAGCTGAACCGCAAGTACGACAAGGAGGAGATGCTCGAGATCCTCGCCCGCATCACCATCGGCCTGGGCCGGCACGAGGACGACGACACCTATGTCTGCTCCGAATTCGTGGAGCGCTGCTTCCGCGAGGTCGGCATCCGCTTCCACCGCGACGCGCAGGACTACATCTTCCCCGAGCACATCGCCGCCGACCCCGACGTGCAGGCCCTGTGGGAGATCCGGCCCGAGTGAAGCTGGACGCGCTCCTCCGTGCCCATTCCTACCTGCGCGTGGAGCGGCCGCCGGAGCTCTGGGAGGCCGACACGGACGACCGCGGGCTGATTCCGCTCCTCGGCGAGATGATCGCCGCTTCGCTGCGCTACGAGACGCTCGAGCTCTCCGAGCTCACCCTGAACGCATCCAATGTCGTCGTCGAGGAAGGCGGACCGGGCGGCCCGCCCGCCGGGGCGTTCGTCGCCCTGACGGTCAGCGGTCCGGCGGCGCGCGAAAGCGAGGCGGCCTGGAGCCCGGGCGTCGCGGCTTCCGGCTGGCTGGGACGGATGCACGAAAACCTGCTGGCGGCCCGGGTACGGTACGCATACATTAGGCGCCACGCAGCAGGAGGAAGCATCACCCTGTTTCTGAGGAGACTGCCTTGAAGATTCTCGCCGTCGCGCTGCTTTCCATGTTCGCTCTGGCCGCCCAGGCGCAGGCCGACTATCCATCCAAGCCGGTCCGGCTGATCACGCCGTTCAACGCCGGCGGCGCGATCGACATCTACTCGCGCCTGCTCGCCGAGCCGCTCGGCAAGCGCCTCGGGCAGAACGTGATCGTCGAGCCGATCGCCGGGGCGAACACGATCTCGGGCACGCAGCAGCTGGTGCGTGCCGCGCCGGACGGCTACACCTTCATGATCACGACGATGTCCACCGCGGTGAACAACCGCTTCCGGGAATCGAAGACGCCGTACGACCCGGACAAAGACCTGCTGCCGATCACGCAGCTTTCGTTCGGCGCGGTGCTCTTCGTGGCGCCGGCCTCCGCGCCGTACAGCGACGTGAAGGGGTTCATCGACTGGGCAAAGGCGCAGAGCCGCACTGTCACCTTCGGCTCCTGGGGCATCGGTTCCTGGGGCCACCTGGCCGGCCTGATCCTCGCGCGCGACCACGGGCTGCGGCTCGAGCACGTGCCGTACAAGGGCGACGTCCCCGCGCTCACCGACGTGCAGAACGGCCAGCTCGACACCACCTTCGCCAGCCCGACGAGCGCGAAGCCGCGCATCGCCGGCGGCGGCGTCAAGGCGCTCGGGATGACCGGGCCGCAGCGCTCCGGCGCCATGCCGGAGCTCGCCACCTTCT
>Ga0196976_1001068_pt1 | contig 13764 bp, 13 predicted proteins | sample S3v_513CmetaG_FD_148644 | JGI IMG/M metagenome (GOLD analysis project Ga0196976, IMG submission 148644) | Soil microbial communities from Anza Borrego desert, Southern California, United States - S3+v_5-13C | ecosystem: Environmental > Terrestrial > Soil > Desert | place: USA: California...
CCGGCCATCCGGGTCGTGGCGGTGGACCGCGCCCTCGCCGCGGTCCGGGCCGAGATCCTGGGGATGCCGGACCCGCTGCCCCCGGACCAGGTCGAGCGCTACGTGCAGCTCCGCAGGCGCGAGGCGCTGTACCTCTCGCGGCGCGCCGCGGTCGCGACCCTGCTGGGAGAGGACCTGCTCCGGGTGCTCCGGCCGGAGGAGCTCGCGCCGCCACCTCCGCCGAGCGCCGGGACCGCCGCCAACCCGTGAACGAGCCCGCTCCCGAGCCCGAGCCCGGGAGCCGACTCACGTCACCTTGTGCGGCGCACCGGTGTCGCTCGGCTGCACGTCCGGCCGCGCCGGGACCTTGAGCTCGACGAGCTCGATGCCCAGCCGCTGCGCGTACTCGAAGATCCGCGCGTCCCGGTAGAACTCCCCGAAGACGATCCGGCGGCACCCGGCGTTCGCGACCAGCTTGAAGCAGGGCCAGCACGGCGACGCGGTCGTGTAGATGGTCGCGCCGTCGATGGCGACGCCGTTCTTGGCCGCCTGGATGATGGCGTTCGCCTCCGCGTGCACGGTGGCGACGCAGTGGCCGTCCTCCATCATGTGCCCGGCCTCGGTGCAGTGGGGCAGGCCGCGGATCGAGCCGTTGTAGCCGGTCGACAGGATCGTCTTGTCCCGGACCAGCACGGCGCCGACGTGCTTGCGGTCGCAGGTGGCGCGCGTGGCCACCACCCGCGCGATGTTCATGAAGTACTCGTCCCAGCTCACGCGATCGCTCATGCCGGCATGCTACCCGATCCGACCGACGCTCCCGCGCTCGCGGATGGTAATGATCGGATCGTGCCCATGCCCGGAGCTGCCCTGCCCGCCCTGCTGCTCGCCCTGGCCGCCTCGGCCGCGCCGGACCCGGCCGCCCCGGCCGACGCCGCGAAGCGCAAGGAGACCCCGCTCTCGATCGTGAACGGGACCGTCCGAGCGATCGACCTCGCCACCCACCAGCTCGTCCTCGAGGTGGACGGCGCGCCCGCGACGCTCGCGCTCGACCGGAACTCGCTCGTGTACCTGCCGGCCGGCCTCGCGACCGTCGCCGCGCTCCGGCCCGGAGACGAGGTGCGCGCGGGCCGGAACGGGCGGAACGTCGCCTACTGGATCGAGGTCCGGCGCCCGGCGGGCGCCGCCGCCGCGCCCGCGGCCAAGCCCGGCCAGGGCACCGGTCCAGGCGGCGCGTCGCCACCGCCGGCCGAGGGGACCGGCGGCGCGCCGGCGCCGGGGAACGTCGGCGGCCCGCGCTGAGGGGCGGCTACGCGCTGCCCTCGTACCGCCGCCGCATGAGGAACAGGATCGCGTCCTGCGCGCAGCTCTCGCAGTAGCCGTAGCGCGCGCGCAGGTTCCCGAGCGTCGCCTCGACCTGCCTGCGCGCCTTCTCGTCGAGGGTGGCGCGGTCGTCCGAGAGGTACCGGAGCAGGTGCTCCTTCGAGCGGTGGAGCTGGCGCTTCCGCTCCTCGTAGGTGTGGTCGCGCAGCCGGCGGAAGAGGTCCGGGAAGATGGCGCCGTAGTCGATCTCCGCCGCGTCGGGGTGATCGAGCCGGAACGCGCCCACCGCGGAGATGAGCCCGCGCCGGAACGCGCCGCGGTCCTCGCCGGCGGGCATGACGATCTTCTCCAGCTCCACCATGCGCGGCTCGTCCGGCAGCTCGAAGTCGCCGGTGACGCGGTTCCGGACCTTCTCGCCCTTCACCCAGTGTGACACGAGCATCACGTACCGCTGGAACAGCTCCCGGTACTGCGCCTCGGAGACGAGGCCCATCGAGTCGCGGATCTCCTCGTCGAGCCGGTCGAGGTACTCGGCCTCGACCACGCGCACGAACTCCTCGTGGTCGTGGTAGCCGTCCACCACCTCCTGCTGGAGGAACTCGTGGACGGTCTTGTCCCGGCACAGGGCCGTCAGCTCGTCGAGCACGGCCCGGGGCGTGAGGCACGCCGCGCCGCGCGCCTGCGCCGCGTGCAGGAGCACGGTCTTCACCTCGCGCGCCGAGGCGCCCATGCGCCCCTCGTAGTTCGGGTAGACGTCGGACTCCTGGTAGAGGTCGGGGGCGTGCTTGCGGAGGACCTTCGCCGCCGCGAGCGCGAGCCGGTCGGGGGCGGCGCCGCGGTCGTAGAGCGCCAGCTTGTCGAGGGGCGTGAGGTCCTCGACGAGCTCGCGGAGCTCGCCCTGGTACCGGTCGGGGATCGGCCGCTTGAGGCGCGTGAGCACCGCCCACGTCGCGGCGACCCCGGTCGCGTGCGGCGCGACGTGCTTGCCGACGGCGGCGTCGGTGATCTGCTGATCGTAGATCTCCCGCTCCACGGACGAGCGGCGCAGGTACGGCACGCGCACGAGCTCGAGCCGCCCGCGGAACGACGCGAACTCGGCGGTCTCCTTGAACATGCCGAGCTGCTTCTCGTTGGCGCTCGCGACGAGCACGAGGTCGAGCTGGAGCAGGAAGTGCTCCAGCGGGAGCCGCCCGGTCTCGCTCGTGCCGAGCAGGTACTTGAAGGCCTCGAGCGGGCGCTTCAGGAGGTCCGAGTACTCGATGATCCCGCGGTTCGCGGACACGAGGGGGCCGTGCGGCTCGAGGAGCGTCAGCGTCTGGAGCGCCGGCGGGAGCGCGGCCAGGCTCCGGTCCGCGGTCACCTGCCGGAACCCGGCGTCCACGGACAGCTGCGGCTCCACCGTGGCGGCCGCCTGCTGGTAGCGCGAGGAGACGTAGAAGCGCTCCACCTGGACGTGCCGGAGCACCTTGAGCCAGTCGCCGCGGTACGCGCCGAGGAGCGCGTCGTGCACCGAGCGGCAGTAGTGGCACAGCTCCCCCTCGAGCAGCACCTGGGGGATGACGAAGTCGGCGTCGCCCTCGCGCGCGTGGGGCCGGCAGCGCTCCTCGAGCAGGCGGCGCCGCTCCTCGCGCGGCAGGAGGAGGAGCGGGTGGTCCTTGACCGGGCAGGACAGCCGCGCGTCCAGCATCTCCCCGTCGAGGTGGGCGAAGGAGGTCGGCTCGCCCCCCTCCCCGCGCGTCCCGAACCCCATGCCCGGCCCCTTGAGCCGGCGCTCGCTCGGGAAGACCCAGTGGAAGCGGTAGAGCGCGCCCTCGGGCTTGCGCGAGTACGCCTCCATCGCGCGCACCAGCGCCGAGACGATGGACGACTTGGCGGAGCCGTTCGGCCCGTGGAGCAGGATGAGCTTGTTGACCCGGCCCGAGCGGACGAAGGACCCGAGCGCGCGGTAGATGGCCGCCTGGACCTCCTCCTGCCCCGCGACGCGCTGCGAGCGCCCGTCGGGATCGAACTCGAGATCGAACAGCCGCCACCGCCGGACCCGCCCGATGGGCGTGTCGCGGTCCTCGGCGCCGAAGTGGTCCATGACGTCGCGGAGGTACTGCGCGGCGCCCCGGGCCTGCCTCCGGGGGGACTCGAGGAAGGCGCTCAGGTACTCCTCGAACGAGAGGATGGAGCGGTTCTCGGCGAAGGCGCTCTTCACCCCGGTGCCCAGGTTCGACAGCAGCCGCCCCGCGTCCATGTCCGACCTCCCGCCTGACGGTCCTAACCCTGACACGCGACGCCTGCCGCTCCAACGACCAGCCGGTCGAACGCCTCCCGGCGAGGGGACCCCACCGCGGCCCGAGGCGGGGCACGTGCCCTGCGGCGCGACGTCCGGCCGGCTTCTCCCCCTGGGACCGGACACGTAGTACCCTCGCGGTCACATGGAGAAGCTCTCCCCCGACACCATCATCGGGATCGACCTCGGGACGACCAACTCGTGCGGCGCGGTGGCCGCGCAGAACGGCCAGGTGCGCCTCATCCCGTACAAGGGGGGCGACTACACCATTCCGTCGATCTTCGCGATCGACGACAAGGGCAACGAGCTCATCGGCCACGAGGCCAAGCGCCAGTGGCAGCTCAACCCGAAGAACACGCTCTATGCGACCAAGCGGCTCATCGGCCGCGCGCCCAAGGACGAGGTCGTGGAGACGATGCAGCGCTCCGTGCAGTACCACGTGCACCCGGGCTCGCTGAACGACGTCGAGCTCGACTGCCACGGCCGCTCGTTCCACGTCCCCGAGGTCAGCGCCAAGATCCTGGCCAAGATCCGCGACGTCGCGAGCGATCACCTCGGGTTCAAGGTGAGCCGCGCGGTGGTCACCGTGCCCGCGTACTTCAACGATCGGCAGCGCCAGGCGGTCAAGGAGGCGGGCGCGCTCATCGAGCTCGAGGTGGTGCGGATCATCAACGAGCCGACGGCGGCCGCGCTCGCCTACGGCATCGGGAAGAAGCTGACCGAGCGTGTGCTGGTCTACGATCTCGGCGGCGGCACGTTCGACGTCTCGATCATCGACATCCGCGACCGCGTCTTCGAGGTGAAGGCCACCGGGGGCGACATCTTCCTCGGCGGCATCGACTTCGACAACGCGATGATCTCGTACGTCCTCGAGGACTTCCGGAAGAAGCACGGGATCGACCTGTCCAGCGACCCGGTCGCGATGCAGCGGATCAAGGACCTCGCCGAGCGGACCAAGATCGATCTCTCCGCGCGCGCCGAGGCGCCCTTCTCGATCCCGTTCATCACGATGACGCCGCAGGGCCAGCCGCTCAACATGGACGTCCGGTTCGACCGGAAGCTCCTGGAGTCGCTGACCCAGCACCTCGTGGACCGTTCGCTCAAGATCATGGGCGCGGTGATGGTGGACGCGGGGGTGACCGCGAAGGACATCGACGAGGTGATGCTCGTGGGTGGCCAGACCCGGATGCCCGTCATCCAGGACCGGCTGACGAAGTACTTCGGCAAGCCGCCGTCGAAGGGCGTCCACCCCGACGAGGCGGTGGCGATCGGCGCGGCGCTCTACGCCTGGTCGCTGCACGACAACTCGGACCTCAAGATCCAGCTCCTCGACGTCATCCCCATGGCGATCGGCATCGAGCAGGCCGGCGGGGTCATGCACCAGGTCTTCCCGAAGAACGCCGCCATCCCCAACGCGAAGACCGTGGCGGCGACGAACTCGGTGGACGGTCAGACGGAGCTCGTGGTCCGCATCTTCCAGGGCGAGCACGCGCAGACCTCCGGGAACGAGCTCCTCGGGGAGTTCACGTTCAGCGGGGTGCGCCCCTCCCGCGCCGGCGAGAACCGGCTCGAGATCCTGTTCGAGGTCAACGTCGAGGGCATCTTGACGATGAGCGCCCGCGACCTCGACACCGGGCGCCAGATGAAGACCACGGTCAAGGTGTCGTCGTCCTGACGCCGGAACGACGAAGGCCCCGCGCCGCGCGGGGCCTCCGACTCCCTCAACCGATCGTCCGCTCAGTGGTGCCCGCGCCGCTCGCCGCGATCGCCGCCCCCGCGCGACGGCGCCATCACCCGCGGTCCCGCGTCGTGCGAACCGTTCCCCCGCGGGACGAACCGCGGTCCCGCGTCGTGCGAACCGTTCCCTCGCGGGACGAACCGCGGCGCCCCGTCATCCGAACCGTTCCCTCGGGGCACGAACCGCGGGGCGTCCTGGCGGGCCGTCGGCGCCGGCGCAGCGCCGGGCGCCCTCGCCGAGCCTCGATCCGGCTGACTCCAGGAGCGAGCCGCGTCCCGCTCGCGCTGCGACCGGACGTTGTCCATGAAGTCGCCGCCCTGGCGGCGCGCGGGCGTGCCGCCGTGGAGCGCCCGATCCCGCCGATCGCGATCACGCTCGGCCCGGACGTCGCCGACGAAGTCGCGGTCGCCCCGGTGCGCCGGCCGGCCGTCGTCCCGCGGACCCGAGCGCGCCTCGGGCCGCCGCCCGTTCCAGCCCCGCAGGCCGGGCCGGTACACGGCGACCTCCCCGTTCCCGACCCGGGCGGCGCCGGGCGAAGGCGCGGCGACCACGCGCACGGGCGTCACCGGGCGTCCGACCCGCTGCTCGATCGTGCGCGGCGGCGGACCGCCCCACGCCGGCCTCGGCGCGTGGTCGCCGCCCGGCCGGCCGCGGTACGCAGGCGCGGGGGACGTCGCATGCCAGTACCGGCGCGTGTACGACGGCCGGTACGCCACCCGGTGGACCGGATGGGCGACGAAGCTGCGGCACGGCACGAAGGTCCACCAGTGGTCGTGGTACGAGGTCACCGAGACGTAGACCGAGACGCCCGGCCCGAGCGGCGCCCACCCGACCACGTCGCCCGAGTACCGCCACGAGACCCACGCGGGCGCCCACTGGTACCCGGGCACCCAGATCCAGCCGTACGACGGGTCCATCGTCCAGCGGCCGTAGTGGTACGCGGCCCATCCCCAGGGCTCCTCCGACACCCAGAGCCAGCCCTCGTTGGTCCACTCCCACCGGCCGTAGTAGTAGGGACGCCACCCGGTGGCGACATGCGGCCGCCAGACCCTGCCGTAGCTCCCGACCACCACCCACTGGCCGTACGGCGCGAGCGCGCCGTGGAAGGTGTCGAACGTGACCGACGCGTCGATGTCCACGTCCACGTCGGCGTCCGGGGGCTCGGCGTAGGAGTACTCGTCGGTGTAGTCCTCTTCCCACTCGTGCGCGCTGCCCGCGGCGGGCGCGACGACGGCGGTGAGAGCGAAGAGCAGCGCGATTCGGCGAAGCATGGCGTCTCCTTGCGGAACCGGCCCCGGCGGGTCGAAATTCGTCCGCGACCTCTACCGGCGGGACGTCCCGCCGACGAAGCCATTCAAAGCATAACCCGTGCCTTCAGGGTTTTGCCCTGATCTCCAAGTACTTGGCTGCTGTCCTGGGGGCCCGGCGAACACACTGTGCCGGAGGTTCACCGACCCTCGGCGGAGCGAGCGGTCGCTCGCCCGTCGAGGGGGCCGAAGGCTACGCGGTCTTCTTTTCCTTCTCGAAGGAGAGCATCGGGGGCTCCTTGTTCAGGATCACACCCTCGGTGATCTTGCACTCCTTGATGCCCTCCCGGTAGGGCACGTCGTACATGATGTCGAGCATCGCCTGCTCGAGGATGGCGCGCAGGCCGCGGGCGCCGGACTTCCGGCGCATCGCCTCGCGGGCGGTGGCGCGCAGCGCCTCCTTCGAGAACGAGAGCTTCACCTTCTCGAGCTCGAAGAGCTTCACGTACTGCTTCGTGAGCGCGTTCTTCGGCTGCGTGAGGATGGTGACGAGGTCGTCCTCGCTGAGGTCGGAGAGCGTGGCGATGATCGGCAGGCGGCCGACGAACTCCGGGATCATGCCGAACTTCACGAGATCGCCCGGCTCGACCCGCGCGAGGAGCTCGCCCAGGCTCGCCTCCTCCTTGCGCTCGATCTTCGCCCCGAACCCGAGGCCCTTCACGCCCACGCGGCGGCGGATGACCTGCTCGAGCCCGGTGAACGCCCCGCCGACGATGAAGAGGACGTTGGACGTGTCGACCTGGATGTACTCCTGCTGGTTGTACTTCTTCCCCCCGCGCGGCGTCACGTTGGCGCGCGTGCCCTCGATGATCTTGAGCAGGGCCTGCTGCACGCCCTCGCCGCCGACGTCGCGGGTCGGGCTGGGCTGATCGCCCTTGCGCGCGATCTTGTCGATCTCGTCGATGTAGACGATCCCGCGCGCCGCCTTCTCCACGTCGTAGTCGGCGTTGTGGAGCAGGTTCTGGATGATGTTCTCGACGTCCTCGCCCACGTAGCCGGCCTCGGTCAGGCTGGTCGCGTCGGCGATCGTGAACGGGACGTTCAGGAACCGGGCGAGCGACTGGGCGAGCAACGTCTTGCCCGAGCCGGTGGGACCCACGAGGAGGATGTTGGACTTCTGGAGCTCGACGTCCTCGCTGCCGCCCGGGCGGTTCTGGCCGGGCCGCTGGGGGCGGGCCGGCTTCCGCGAATAGACGCGCTTGTAGTGGTTGTACACGGCGACGGACAGGACCTTCTTGGCCTTGTCCTGGCCGACCACGTAGTCGTCGAGGAAGCTCTTGATCTCGGCGGGGGTCGGGAGCGAGACCGCCGGGCGACCCTCGTCGCGCTCGGACTCCTCCGCGATGATGTCGTTGCAGAGGCGGATGCACTCGTCGCAGATGTAGACCGTCGGTCCCGCGATCAGCTTGCGGACCTCGCGCTGCCCCTTGCCGCAGAACGAGCAGGAGAGGTTCCCGCCGTGATGGTGCTCTTTCCGACTCAAGCGCGCTCCCTGTTCCGTGATCCTACATCAAACCGCGCCGCCGCCATCGCCCTGCCCGGTTCGAAATATAGCCAGAGCGTCCCACGACTGCCCCACTTCATGCCCGACCCACGTCCCGGGTCAACTTCGCGCCGGTTCCATCTTGCTGGGGAGCCGGATGAGGCTCGGTCCCCAGTCCCCCGGCTCGCTCCGGGGCAGGCTCGACCGCCTGCGTGCGCTCGCTCCTTCACTCATCCTGGGCCAGCTCCTCGATCTCCCCGGCCAGGTCGGCGGCCCGCCGTGCGAGCACTTTGGGGATGGAGGGCTCCTCCTCGCAAGCCTCCGCGAGCCTGCGGGCCGCCGCGGCGAGCCGTGCCAGCCGATCGCCCCGGGACGGGGCGGGGGCCGCCGGGGGCGGACCGTACTTCTCGGAGAGGCGGCGATTCATGACCGCCGGAGTCGGTGGGCGCTCGAGCACCTCGTCGCGGAGCTCGCGCCACCCTCCGTCCGGGAGCCGCCCCGACTCCTCCGCGCGCGACAGCACCTCGATCACCTCGAATGGCGGCGCCTTCGAGTCGCCCCGCGCGCGCGCGAGCTCCGGCTCGTGCCGCTCCAGGAAGCCGTAGCTGCGCGTGAGCTTTTCGGCGGTCGCGCTCCGGATGAACAGCTCCTTCGTGCAGTAACGCTCGAAGCTCGGGTAGCCCCAGCCGCGCCACAGCTCCTTTCGGCGCACCTCGGCCAGCATCCGTCCGAACTCGACCCACGCCGCCTTGAAGCGCTGCGCGCCCTCCAGCACCCGGCGCCGGAGCGAGCCCTCCGGGAGCTCCTCCGCGCGGGCCGCGAGCCGTTCGATCGTGGCGGGCTTCTCGTGCGCGGCGGTCATTGGATGGAGAACGCGAGCTGGACGGTGGGCCGCTGGCCGGGGAACGGGTCGAAGCGCCAGCCCGCGAGCGCCCGGAGGAGACACGCGTGGAGCGGGCCGTCCTTGAACCGGGGCTCGTCGATCCAGAGCGCGACCACGCGGCCGTCGTTGCCGATGGCGAACTCGAGCGGGACCTGCCCGCGGAAGTCGCCCGACCGCGCGGCCTCCTCGCGGAAGCAGGGCACGAGCGAACGCTGCTGGCGGTTCACGATCGACTGGATCTTCCCCGGATCGAACGACGCCGCGACGAGCTCGTCGCCGCCCTGCGCCGTCCCGCGCGGCGGCGCGGCCGCCCGCGCCGTCCGCGGCGGGGCGCGCCGGCCGGGCGCGGGGACGAGGGGCGCGAGATCGACCGCGACCCCGTCCTCGCTCTCGGGGCGCGGGGCGACGACGCGCGCCGAGGCGATGCTCAGGCCGCCGCCGAAGTCCTCGAGCAGCGGGCTCACCGGGCCGCGCGCCGGCGAGAGCAGGATCGCCGCCGCGCCGCCGCCGCCCACGACGGCGCCGGCGAGCACGAGCCAGAGCGCCACGTTGCGGCGGTGCCGCCGCCGCCGGAGCAGCCGCGCGCCCGTGACCTCCTGCTGGACACGGAGCGCCGCCTCCGCCTTCTTCGCGTGCAGGCGGAACAGCGTCACCTCTCCTACCGGGAGCCACCGATCGCCGTCGGACGAGACGGGAGTGCCCGCGTCGAGCTCTCCCCGGTAGAGCATCGCGGCGAGGTTCCGGGAGTCCACCGGACCGAACACCTCGCCGCGGCGGCGGTAGAGCCACTCGCCGCCCTGGAGGGCCGGATCGTCCGGGAGCAACGACGGGTCGAGGGGTTGCGCCATGGGGGGAGCGGATCGAGGCCCGGGAACGTTCGCGCTTCCTGGCCGGGCGTGGTGAAAATAGCACGTCCCGATGGAGCGACGCTTCTACGCAATGAGGCTCTGGTACGACGGGCGCCGCTACCACGGGTGGCAGCGCCAGCCGGGGACGCCGACCGTGCAGGAGGCCGTCGAGGAGGCGCTGGCGCGCGCGGGCGTCCGCGCGCCGCTCGCGGCCGCGGCGCGAACGGACCGCGGCGTACACGCGACGTCACAGGTGGTGAGCTTCGCGGTCCGCGCCGCGCTCGAGCCGTCGGCGCTCCGGCGCGCCGTGAACGCGGCCTTGCCCGCGGACGTCGCGGTGCTGGACGTCTGGTGTCCGGCGGGGAGCTTCCACGCGCGCGCGTCGGCGCGTGCGCGCACCTACGTCTACCTGGTCGGCACGGCGCTCCCGCCGGAGCTCCACGGCTATGCGTGGAGCCTGCCCGACGATCGCGCGTTCCCCAGCGTACCGGATCGTCCGCTCGACCCCGCTGCGATGCGGCGGGCGCTTGCGGCCGCGGTGGGGACGCACGACTTCGCCCCCTTCGCGCGCCCGGGCGCCGCGCGCGAGGCGACGCGGACGCTGCTCCGGGCCGAGGTCCACTCCGCGTCCTGGACGCCGCTCCACGCCCTCGTCCTCGAGGGCACGGGGTTCGTCCGCGCGATGGTGCGCAACCTCGTCGGCACCGCGGTGGCCGCCGGCCTCGGCGTCGCGTCGCCGGCGATCGTCGGCGAGCTCCTCCGGGCCGGTGGGCGTTACCGCGGGGTGCGGGCGCCGGCGTGGGGGCTCACGCTGGCGTCGGTCGCGTATCGGGAGGAGTGACGAGCCCGGCCGGAGGCCGCACGTCGGAGCCGAACCGCGCCATCCGCGAGCCCTCGGCGGCGCGCACGCGCCGCGCGGGGAAGCGCGGGGCGGCCGGCGGGGCCGTTGCGGGCCTCGCCGGGGCGGACGTCAGGGCCGGCAGGCTCACATCGCGCTCCCGCCCTGCGGGCCCTCGCTGCCGGCGCCGGCGTACTTGGCGAGGAGATCCGCCACGGCCTCCCGGAGGTAGTCGGACTGCCGCACGCGGGTGCGGCGCGCGAGGTTCCGCAGCTCGGTGGCGAGCGCCGGCGGAAGCCGGACGAGCATCGGCTCGAGGCGGGTGTGGGAAACCGCAGGAATCGCCTCGGGGTTGCTGATCTCGAAGGGGTGCATGTAGGCTCCTGTCTACAAAAGATGACCTTTACCTACACGCTACCACCTGATACCCGGGCATCAAGATTTCGGCCGACCTTTTTCGGTCGGCCTGCGTGCACGAGCCCGCGCTCGCCTCCGTGCTCGAGCAAGCTCGGGCTCGGGCTCGGGCGCGTTCACGGGCTCGGGTTCTAGAAGCGATACGCCCAGCCGGCGGACGCCTGGAACGAGGCGATCCGCGCCTGACCGAACGCCGTGGCGAAGGTGCCGTCCAGGAACAGCCCGGTCGAGCGGGAGAAGTCGTACGCGACGCCGAGCCCCACGAGCGGACCCACGGCGAGCCGGGAGCTGACCGGCGCCCAGACGCCGAGCTCGAAGAACGTCTTCCACTGCTCGGTCCCGAAGTAGGACCGGTAGCGAGCGTCGAGGGCGAGGCGGACCTTCTCGCGGTCGGGGTCGTCGAGCCCGGCGAGCCGCGCCTGCGCTCCCAGGAACAGCTCGTTCCCTTCCCCCAGCGCGTCCCAGCCGTACGCGATGCGGACGGCGGGCCGCCACGACGACCGGGTGGGCTGCCCGGAGACGGCCACGGTGTCGTGCGCGAGCAGGGGCTCGACCACGACGCCCCGCAGGTCGCGGTGGTCGTAGCGGGGCTCGAGGGCCGCGGTCAGCGTGGGGCAGAGCGCGGCCAGGACGAGGAGCGCGCGGGCGCGCCTCACGACTCCACCACCGGGAGCGAGACCCCGGCCAGCGCGTTCATGCGCCCCGAGCGGAAGGGCTCGAGATCGAGGACCGCGAGCCGGAACCCCGCCTCCTTCACCGCCGCGACGAGCGCCGCCCGCCGCGCGAACGCCGCCTCGAGCTCGGCCTCGCCGATCTCGATCCGCCCGATGTCGCCGTGGTGCCGGACGCGGAGCTCGCGCAGCCCCAGCCCCCGGAGCGCCGCCTCCGCGCGCTCGACCTGCGCGAGCCGCTCCGGCGTGACCGGCGTGCCGTAGGGGATGCGCGAGGCGAGGCACGCCATCTGCGGCTTCTCCCAGGTCGGCAGGCCGTACGCCTCGCTCCAGGCGCGGACCTCGTCCTTCGTGAGCCCGGCCTCCGCGAGCGGCGAGCGCACGGCGCGCTCCCGCGCGGCCTGGTGGCCGGGACGGTGGTCCTTGCGGTCGTCGGCGTTGAACCCGTCGAACACGACCGCGAGCCCTTCGCGCCGGGCGACCTCCTCGCACAGCCGGAACAGCTCGGACTTGCAGAAGTAGCAGCGGTCCGTGCCGTTCGCGACGTAGCGCGGGTCGTCCCCCTCGCGGCTCTCGACCTCGAGGTGGCGGGCGCCGATCCGGACGGCGAGCGCGCGCGCCTCCTCCCGCTCCGCCGCGGGCACGGACGGCGAGTGGGCGGTGAGGGCCACGGCCCGATCTCCGAGGACCTCGCGCGCCACCGCCAGGACGAAGGTCGAGTCCACGCCCGCGGAGAACGCGACGAGCGCGCTCTCGCACGCCGCGACGGCCTCGCGGAGGCGTGCGAGCTTCGGCTCGGAGGAGCGGCGGATCTGCTCGAGGTCGATCGTGCTCATGCGGGGCGGGTTATAGCCGCACGCGACGGCTGCGCGCCAGCGTAGGCCAGATCGTCCGGGCGCTGCGCCCCCGCCCCAGGACCAGAGCTCCTGGGGCCTGCCCCTGCCGCGGATCCCGCCGCGCTCCTAGCGCCGGCGCTTCGTCGCCTTCGCGCCGCGCAGGTTCTTCTTGCGGGGCGCGTTCCGCGCCGCGGCGCGCGGGCCGGCCCGCCGGCGCGCGGCCCCGCGGGCCGACGCGGGCGGCGCGGCGCGCTTCGGACGCAGCCCGCCGGTGAGCCGCCCGAACTCGGCGGGGCCGATGAACCGGGCGTCCACCATCGCCTGGTAGATCTTCCGGGCCGCCTCGTCCGCCGAGAGCTGATCGGTGTGGACCGTGACCTCGGGGTGCGCCGGCGGCTCGTACGGCACGTCGACGCCGGCGACGTCCTTGAGCTCCCCCGCGTACGCGCGCTTGTAGAGGCCGCTCGCGTCGCGCTTGAGCAGCTCGTTCATGTCGCAGTCCACGAACACCTCGAGGACGCGGCGCGCCTCGCGACGGAGCGCCTCGCGCGGCTCGCGGTGGGGCGAGAGCGCGGCGCAGACCGCGACGCCGCCCGCCTTCATCACGGCCTTGGCCACGTACCCGAGCCGCGCCACGGCGCGCGCCTGGTCGTCCTTCGACGTCCCGAGCCCTTCGAGCAGCAGCTTGGCGGCGCCGCCCTCGTCCAGGATCTCCACCTTGCGGCCGACGACCGCGAGCCGGCCCGCGACGAGGTTCGCGAGCGTGGTCTTGCCCGCGCGGCTCATGCCCGTGAGCCAGACGATGAACCCGGGCTGATTCTCGAGCTCCATGTGTCCCTCCGGTCGGCACCGGCCTTCCCCCCATGCCCCCGCGCGCCGGTCCGATATGACCCGCGAGTATACACCGGCCGCCCAGGTTGTCGCACCGGGAACCTCGTGGAAAAAACTCAGGAATCTCCGGGAAGTCGCAGATTTCCGGGCGCCGCTCTGCGTTATCGCTCCGTGAACGGAGCGCGCCGCCGGAAGCGTTCCTCGTACCGAGACCCGGCCCACGCGTGCGCGCGGAGCTCCACGGCCTTCCCGCCCTCGAGCGCGACGACCCAGAGTTCGACGCCGGGCCAGAGCGGCCGTCCTTCCGGCGCGAGGAGCGCGAGATCGGCGCCCGAGAG
>Ga0196976_1001069_pt1 | contig 13750 bp, 6 predicted proteins | sample S3v_513CmetaG_FD_148644 | JGI IMG/M metagenome (GOLD analysis project Ga0196976, IMG submission 148644) | Soil microbial communities from Anza Borrego desert, Southern California, United States - S3+v_5-13C | ecosystem: Environmental > Terrestrial > Soil > Desert | place: USA: California...
CGCGGCGACCTGGTGCGGAACCGTGGGCACCGGGGGCGCCGGGGGTGTCGGCGGCACGGGAGCGGCGGGCGGGACCACCGCCGCGGGGGACACGACGACGGGCGGCACGGGCGCACCCGAGAGGACCGGCCCCGTCACGGCGGCGTCGGCGTCGGCGTCCGTGCGGAGCGAGCGGACGTCGACGACGAGCGTGCCCACCGCCCGGTCGTGCCACGCCTGGCCGCGCCCCGACCGGTCGAACGACGACGACGCCACGACCAGCCACTGCCCGACGCCCGTCAGGTGGCCGGCACCCAGCACGAGCGCACGGCCGACGGCGCGGCCCAGGCCCGGCGCGAACGGCGCCTCCTCCTTGGCGGTGCGCAGGCCGAGCAGCGCGTTGCCCACCGTACGGCCGCTGCGCGCCTCCCAGACGACGAGGCCCACCGCGACCTCGAGCCCGGCGAGGGCGGCGTACACCGGCCCGGCCACAGCCAGGACCGCACCTGCGACCACCAGGACCGCCGCCAGGTCGACGGCGTAGGCACCCAGCCGTCGCCCGACGCCCGCCGGCGCGACGCCGTCGAAGGCGGGGCCCAGCGCGGGGTGGTGCGGCAGGACGACGCCGCTGTGCCCTGCCGGGACGCCGGAACCGGGGAACGGCAGGGCGGGTGCGGCGGGCGCGGCGCGGACGTCGCCGGGTCCGGGTGCGGCGGGAGCGCCCGGGGCGACGGTCGCCGGCCCGGCTGCCCGCCGGTCCCGCCGTCGGCTGCCGCCCCACTGCTGACCGGCCGCCAGCACGGGCGCGATCTCCGTCACGAGGGCGGTGGCTGCACCGCAGCGGGTGCAGAAGGCGCTGCCGGGCGCGATCGCCGCGTGGCACGAGGGGCACACGGCCGCAGGGGGCGTGCTCATGTCCACCTCCGCCGGTCGGTCACAGCAGCGCCCGGCGAGCCGGGCCGGGCAAGCCTAGCAACGGCGATCGAGGCCGCGTGGGCCGCTCGCGACCCCCGGCCGCGGTCAGGAACCGAGGGCGCGGAACGCGTCGACGGCACCCGCCCCGACGAGGGCCACCGGCAGGGCGAGCACCGTCGCCAGGCCCTCGACGGCGTCGGCGAGCCGGGAGAGGCCGACGGACCGCCAGCCGCGGCCGATCGGCAGGCTCAGCGCGACGGTGACGAGCCCGGCGAGGAGCACGGCAAGGGTCACCGCCACCGTGGCCCCGGACCCGACGCCGAGGACCGCGAGCTCGACCAGGAGCAGCAGGCCGCCGACCCGCGGCGTCCAGCGGAGCAGGCTGCCGCGCACCGTCCGGGGACCCAGGCACAGGGCGACCACCACGAGGCAGCAGGCGGCGAGCGCGGACCACCCCCGCACGCCCGGCTCGGCGGCGAGGAGGAGTGCCGGCGCCACGACCGGCGCCAGGACCGAGAGGACCACCGTGCCCGCGTCCCGGCGGCGTTCACCACGACGCACTGTGCGGACCACCATGCGCTCGTTGACAGGTCCGAGCGGCGCCACGACCGGCGCGCGCACGGCCGACACCGTCCGGGCGACCAGCGTCACGTCCACCAGCTGCTCGTCCGGGACGTCCACGCACAGGGCGGGCAGCGCGCGGAGCCCGAGCGGGACCGCGCCCAGCAGCACGGCCGCCGCCAGCGCAGGCGGCAGGTCCAGCAGCACGGTGAGCGTGGTCACGGCCGCCGACCCGGCGAGCACCACGAGCAGGACGGCCGCGAGGTCGGCGACGTCGTCCCGCGACCGCCGGCCCACGGCCCAGCGGGCGGCTACCGGCACCATCGCACCGACGAGGCCCGCGACGACCATGAGGCGACCCGAGCCGGCCGGTGCGGGGTCGACCGCCACGACGCCCGCGGCGGCACCCGCCAGGCCCGCCACCACCGTCGGCCAGGCAGACCCCAGGGTTCCGGGCCGACCACGCACCGCCGCCAGCGCGAGCCCGACGACGCCGAGCACGGCGGCGAGCGCGGTGCGTTCCGTGAGGGTGAGGGCACGGTCGGCGGCCGTCATGTCGAGGACCGTCGTCGCCACGAGCACCACGGCCGCGACCCCCGCGGCGCCCAGCCACCACGCCGACGACGCCGGTCGCGTGGTGGCCGGGTCGGCGTCGGCGTCGCGCGAGGCCGCCGCCCGCCGGGACGGCGCGCGGGTCACGGCGTGCAGCACCGAGCCGTCCGTCAGCTGCTCGGCGGTCGTGGAGTAGCGGTCCACCGGGCGCCCCACGGAGTCCACGAGCGCCAGGTGCGTGTCGTCGAGGTCGACGCCGGCGGCGCGCAACGCCTCGTACAGGGGCACGCCCGCAGGAATGGCGACGTCGACGGTCCGGCCACCGACCCGAAGCCCCACGCGGGACCGCGCGGGTGCGTCCACATCTCTCCCTGGAAGGTCCGGCACAGCAGGACGCCCACATATTAGGGTGTGCGCCGGGCCGCCAGGCCCTCAGCTGACGGGTCTGCGGAGTCGCGATGCCCGCAGCGGCGTCGCCGAGGGAGAGCCGACATGACCGCAGCCCCCGCGCACGGCCAGCGCCTCGCACCTCCGGCCGTGCCGACCGGTCGGGTCACCGTCCTCCCGCCCCCCGAGATCACGCCGTCGGACGGGATGGGCGGGATGCTCTCGAGCCTGCTGCCGATGCTCGGCAGCGTGGGCTCCATCGTGTTCATCGCGGCGTCGCAGCCGGGCGGCAAGTCGATGGTCGCCGCGGGCATGTTCCTGGTGGCGTCGCTCGGCTTCGTCGGGGTGAACGGGTGGCGGCAGCGCTCGCAGCACCAGGCCGCCGTCGTCGGGTCCCGTCGCGAGTACCTCGCGTACCTCGCCGAGCTGCGCGACACGGTCCGCCAGGCGGCTCGTCAGCAGCGGCGGAACGCCCAGTGGAACAACCCCGAGCCGACGGCGCTCGCCGCCGTCGCGGAGGAGCGCACGCGCGTCTGGGAGCGGCAGCCCGAGCACGCCGACTTCATGCACGCGCGGGTCGGCCGGTCGGACCAGCCGCTGTGCCTGGAGCTCGAGCCGCCGGACACCCCGCCGCTCGCGCAGCTCGACCCCGTCGCGGCGTCGGCCGCCCACCGCTTCCTCGTCACGCACGAGGTGCAGCACGACATCCCGCTCGCCCTGGACCTGCGCAGCGCCGCCCGGGTCGAGATCACCGGCGAGGAGGCCGACGCACGAGCCCTAGCCCGGGCCGTCGTCATGCAGCTCGCCACGTTCCACTCGCCGGAGCACCTGCGCATCGCCGTCCTCGCGGCGCCCGCCGTCCTGGCGGAGTGGGAGTGGGCCAAGTGGCTGCCCCACACCCACAGCCCGCGGGTCCGGGACGCCGTCGGGCCCGCGCGCATGATCGGCAGCTCCCTGGCCCAGATCGAGGGCATGCTTCCCGAGGGGCTGCCCGACCGGCCCCGGTTCGGCAACGCGGGCCAGCCCCTGCTGCCGCACGTCCTGGTGGTGGTGGACGGTGCCGAGGTGCCCGCCGGCAACGCCGTCCTCACCCCGGACGGCGTGCTGGGCATCACGACGCTCGAGCTGCCCGAACGCTGGGAGGACCTGTCGGACCCGGTGACGCTCCGCCTGACGCTCGGTGCGCGACCGGCGTCGCGCGGGCTCACCTCTGACGCCGCGCGCTCGGGCGTGCGCCGCGCCGTCCCGCTGGATGTCCTGCACCTCGGGCGGCCCGCCGTCGCCGGCGTCGCCGACCAGCTGTCCGTGCCCGACGCCGAGGCCGCCGCACGGCGCCTCACGCCCCTGTTCCTGGAGTCCGGCCCGAAGCGCAGCGAGGACGGCCCGGCCGTCTCCGCCGAGCTGGTCGACCTCCTCGGCATCGGCGACGTCCGCGACTTCGACCCCGCGGTGCACTGGCGCCCACGGCTCCAGCGCGACCGCCTGCGGGTACCCATCGGCCTCACGACGCAGGGGCAGCCGGTGGCCCTCGACATCAAGGAGTCCGCGCAGCAGGGCATGGGGCCGCACGGCCTCATCATCGGCGCCACCGGCTCCGGCAAGTCCGAGGTGCTCCGGACCCTCGTCCTCGCGCTGGCCCTGACGCACTCGTCCGAGCAGCTGAACTTCGTGCTCGTGGACTTCAAGGGCGGCGCGACCTTCGCCGGCATGGCCGACATGCCGCACGTGTCCGCCATCATCACGAACCTCGGCGAGGAGCTCACGCTCGTCGACCGCATGCAGGACGCGCTCACGGGCGAGATGACCCGGCGCCAGGAGCTGCTGCGGGCCGCGGGCAACTTCGCGAACGTCAGCGACTACGAGAAGGCGCGCCTCGGCGGCCGCACCGACCTGGAGCCCCTGCCGGCCCTGCTCATCGTGGCGGACGAGTTCTCGGAGCTGCTGAGCGCCAAGCCCGAGTTCGTCGACCTGTTCGTGGCCATCGGTCGCCTGGGCCGGTCCCTGCAGATGCACCTGCTGCTGAGCTCCCAGCGGCTGGAGGAGGGGCGCCTGCGCGGGCTCGAGTCCCACCTGTCGTACCGGATCGGCCTGCGCACGTTCTCAGCGGCGGAGTCCCGGACGGTCCTGGGCGTCCCCGACGCGTACACGCTCCCCGCGGTGCCCGGCATGGGCTACCTCAAGCCCGACACGACGACGATGATCCAGTTCCGGGCGTCGTACGTCTCCGGCCCGCCGAAGGCCCGGCGACGGACCGCCCGGGGCACCGGCACGACGGCCGGCGCGCGCCTCGAGCCGTTCACGGCGGCACCGGTGGCGGGCGAGGTCGCCGCTCCCGAGGAGCCGGTGGTGGCGCCCACCGCCGAGCCCGAGGAGTCGCGCGCCACGTTCGACATCGCCGTGCAGCGCATGCGCGGCAAGGGGCGCCCGGCGCACAAGGTCTGGCTCGAGCCGCTCGTCGTCCCCCAGAGCTTCGACGAGCTCATGCCGGACCTGACCGTCGACCCGGCCCTCGGCCTCGTCTCCCCCACGTGGCGGGCCGCGGGCGACCTGGTCGTCCCCCTCGGCATCGTCGACCGGCCGCTCGAGCAGCGCCGCGAGAACCTCACGGTCGCCCTCGGTGGCGCGGCCGGACACATGGCCATCGTCGGAGGTCCCCGCACCGGCAAGAGCACGACGGCGCGCTCCGTCGTCACGGCCCTCGCCCTCACCCGGACCCCGCAGGAGGTGCAGTTCTACGTCCTCGACTTCGGCGGCGGCACCTTCGCGCCGCTGACGCACCTGCCGCACGTCGCCGGTGTCGCCTCGCGCGCCGAGCCCGACGTCGTGCGCCGCGTCGTCGCCGAGGTGGCCGGCATCGTGGACGCCCGCGAGCTGTACTTCCGCACGCACCGGATCGACTCCATCGAGACGTACCGCCGCCGGCGCGCCCAGGGCACCGCGGACGACGGGTACGGCGACGTGTTCCTGCTCGTCGACGGCTGGAGCACGATCCGGGCGGAGTTCGACGAGCTGGAGGCGCGCATCCAGACGCTCGCCGGCCGCGGACTCACCTTCGGGCTGCACCTGGTGGCGACGGCGACCCGCTGGATGGACTTCCGCACCCAGGTGAAGGACATCTTCGGGACCAAGCTCGAGCTGCGGCTCGGCGACCCGATGGACTCCGAGATCGACCGCAAGGTCGCGGTGAACGTGCCCAAGGGCCGCCCGGGCCGCGGGCTGACGATGAGCAAGCACCACGCGCTCGTGGCGCTGCCGCGCATCGACGGCTCCGGCGACGCGGCCACCCTCGGCGACGGCGTCACGCACCTGATCGACGCCGTGAGCGCCGCTTGGACCGGCCCTGCGGGTCCCAAGCTGCGGCTGCTGCCCGAGCACATCTCGTTGGCCGAGGTCCGGGCGATGGCGCCGGACGACGCCGACCGCATCCTGCTCGGCATCGACGAGGCGGCCCTCGCGCCGACGGGCGTCCGACCTGCCGACGAGCCCCACCTGTACTGCTTCGGCGACGGCGGCTCCGGCAAGTCGGCGCTGCTGCGCGGCATCGCGTCGGAGGTGCGCCGCCTCTACACGCCGAAGCAGGCGCAGCTCTTCGCCGTCGACTTCCGTCGCTCGTTGCTCGGGGAGATCCCCGACGAGTACCTCGCCGGTTACTACACGACGCAGGAGCAGGCGGCCGCGGAGCTCGGCGGCCTCGCGACCTACCTGCGCGGCCGTCTGCCCGGCCCGGACGTCACGCCGGAGCAGCTGCGGTCGCGGTCCTGGTGGGCGGGGGCGGAGGTCTTCGTGCTGGTCGACGACTACGACCTCGTGGCGACATCCGTGGGCAACCCGCTGCAACCCCTCGTGCCACTCCTCCCGCAGGCGGGCGACGTCGGCCTGCACCTCGTCCTCACGCGCCGCTCGGGCGGTGCGGGGCGGGCCATGTTCGAGCCGGTCCTGCAGGCCATGCGGGACCTGGCGGCGCCCGGCATCCTCCTGTCCGGCAGCCCGGACGAGGGCGCGCTCATCGGCGGCAAGAAGGCCACGCCCGCCGTCCCGGGACGCGCGCAGCTCATCACGCGCGACCGCGGCCACCAGGTGATCCAGCTGGCCCTCGACCCCGCCACCACCTGACGGTCCCGCTCGTCCCCGTCACCCCGCGAGGCGGGCCGTCCGGAAGGCCTCCAGCAGGCCGCCCGAGGCGAACGCGTCCTCCGGGGCGGACACGGACAGGATCACCAGGTCGCCGTCGTCGGACTCGACGGCGAGCATGAGCTCCCGGACGCCGTCCGCCACCACCTCACCGGCGGCGTGATCCCGGCTGCCGTCCCAGCCGACGTCTCCGGGCGGGATGCTGGCCCGGACGGAGGCGACGCCGCCGTGGGTGCCGGCCGCCGCGGTCAGCACGGTCACGACCACGGGCCCCGGCGCCGTGACGCCCCAGGCGCCGTCGATCACGGCGCCGCCGAGGGAGTCGCTGCCCCGCACGGACTCGAACCGGCTCGTCGGCACCTCCGTCCACGGCCCCGCGTCCTCCGGCAGGTGGATCAGCAGCGGTCCGACCTCCGTGCGCGGCAGCTCGTCGGTCGGGACGGTGACGGACCGGACCCCTGCCCCCGCAGCGGATCCGAGGACCATGGCCAGGACGGCGATCCCCGTGAGCGCCAGGCTCGCCCCGCGACGGGTGAGCCGGCGCAGCACCGGCGCGCGCCACCAACGGCGCTTGGTGCCGTGACGCGACCTGGGGGCGGCCATGGGGTGCACGGTAGCCGTTGGTCCGGCGCGCGGGCCGCGCGGTCACCCGCTCGGGTGAACGCGGAGCGGGTGTGACGTCCGACGCCCGTCGGCGATGCCCGTCGGACCGGCGTCAGCGCCGCTTCCGCGCGCGCCGCGCCGCGCGCAGCGAGGCCGTCGTCCACCGCGACCGGAAGCGGTGCCGGCGCGGCACCGACGAGCGCATGCCGCGGCGGGCCACCTCAACCTGCTGCCAGTAGAGCTCCACCTGGCTCTCCGCGGGCTGTCCCGGCCCGAAGACGGCGGCGTCGGCGCTGGCGGCGAGGCCCGCGACGGTGCCCCCCACGGGAGGAGCCGCGCTGCCCCGTCCGGTCGCGGGGCGCGGGAACGCGCTCGCCAGGTGCACCGCCGTCTCCCGTCGCGTCGCCGTGCGGGGCGGCCCGCGGCGCAGGTCGCGAGCCTCGTCCAGGAGGTCCTGCCACCCGCCGACCACGCGAGACACGGGATCGCCGGTCGTGCGGCGCGCACGTCGCAGGCGTCGCTTGGCCAGGGCGATGAGGACCGGCGGCACCAGGAGCGCGAGCAGCGGCACACCGACGCCGGCCGTCACGAGCACCACGGGGCCCCAGTCGACGTCCGCGCCCGGGGGCGGCGGGACGTCCCGGGCCTGCGGCGCCTCCGCGTCCTCCTCCGGGGGCTCGACCGGGTCCTGGAGCGGCGGTGGCGGCTGCTGCACCTCGGGCTGCGGGTCGGCCGGTGTGGGCTCCGGGTCCTCCTGGGGGGTGCGGCTCTCGTCGGGTGTCGGATCGAACGCGACCCAGCCGAGGCCGGCGAACTCGATCTCCACCCACGCCTGGATGTCGTCGCCGGTGATCACCCACTGCTCGGCGTCCTGCTCCGTCTCGTCCGGGACGAAACCGAGCACGACGCGCGCGGGAAGACCCAGCTCCCGGGCCATGAGCCCCATGGCCGCGGCGTACTGCTCGCCGTCACCCACCATCAGCTCGCCGGTGAGCAAGGTCGTGATGCGGTCCGCACCGTGTCCTGAGAGGGAGGGCTCCTCGCCGTCCTCGACGCCGTGGCTGAAGTACCCGCGCTGGGCCAGGCCCTCCGCGAGGCTGGTCGCGATCAGGGCGGGCGACGACGCCGACTGGGCGGTGGTCGTGGCGTGAGCCAGCACGGCCTCGGGCACACCCTCGAGCGTCGGGAGCGAGGTCGAGCCGAGAGACGCCGGCCCGAGCTCCGACTCGTCGGGTACCTCGGGCACGATGGTGTCGACCGTCCACCGCGTCCCCACCGGGATGCCGTCCGTGAGGACGGCCGTGCCGGTCGCGTCGTTGTACCGCAGGTCCGCGGCGAGGTCGACGGCGTCGGCGCCCCGGAACCTGAACCGCTCGGCGTAGCCGACGGTCGGCAGCCACACCATGGGCAGCTCGTGCACCTCGAACTCCACGCGAGCGCGCTCACCTCGCACGGCGGTGTCGATCGTCTCCCCGACGCGCCGGAAGGACCCGGACCCCTGGGACTGCTCGCTGCCGGCGACGTTCCACACCACGCCGTCATAGGCGTCCATGGTCGCGAGGCGGACCCGCGCACCCTCGGGCAGCCCGCGGACCGTGAGCAGGTCGGTCTCGCGCCAGTCCTTGATGAACGCGCGGAAGCCCGAGAGGGGACTCGGGTGGTCGCGCGGGTCGAACGGGGGCACCATCTCGTCGCGCACGACGAGACGTTCGGCGTCACCGAGCAGGTAGGGCGTGCCTGCGATGCCGGCACCGGCCACGCAACCCGCCACGACACCGAGAGCGACGACGCGACGCGCCGCCAGCGTCCCGAGGTGCCACGCGGCCCAGGGCAGCAGCAGACCCACGGTCGCCACGCCGGCCGGACCGGGCTGCACCGAGGTCTTCGTGCCGAGCACGAGCGCCACCCCGAGGACGACCACGGGCACCAGGCCCGCCCACGCCCCGGTGCGCCGAGGGCTGCGCGTGGCGATGCTCACCGCTGCGGCGGACCCGGCCATCGCCAGGACGTAGGGCGCGACGAGCACGTCCGCCGCGGCGCCCAGCTCCGGGTCGAGCGTGAGCACCTCCTTCCACACCCTCACCGCGCCGCTCAGGACGCCCGTCACCGTGGCTGGGCTGGGCAGGACCCCCGCCCACGCGGCGGTGGGCATGGCCAGCGCACCGCCGAGGAGCACGTAGGCCGCGAGCAGGGCGCCCGCCGTGAGCCCCGCGTCCCAGCGCCGCCGGGCCGCGAGGGCGGCCAGCCCCGCACCGAGCAGCACGCCGCCGAGCGCGGTCGGCGCGAGCGAGCGCATCCCGTACACCGGGACCAGCGGGAGCAGCGCGATCAGGACCGTCACCCCGAGGACGACGGCGTCGACGGCGACGCGCGGGCGGGCGCGGAGCCGGGACCTGCGGGGCGCGGGGCGGACCTCCCGACGGGGGCGCGCCGTCGGCGGCGCCACGTCCGGTACCCGCGCCTGGGTGGCGGTCGTGGCGCTCATCCGACCGCCACCCGGCGAAGGATGCGCGGCAGGTCCAGCAGCGATCCGATGCGGGCCAGCGACAGCCGCTCGTGGGTGGCCACCTCACCGTCGCTCAGCGCGTCGACGGCCAGGATGAGGGTCCGCACGCCGGAGGGCAGGTGCACGGCCGTGGCCTGCAACGTCGAGGTCGACGGCACGGAGCCGGTGATCAGGATCGCCACGGTGGCGCTCGGGACCTCGCGGGCCACCCAGCGGCCCAGGGACGCGCCGTCGTGACCACCGTCGGCCGCCTCGAGACCTGACACGTCGTCGAGCAGGCGGCCGGGCGTGTCGGTGCGCAGGGCGTCGTCGCCCGCGAGCACGGTGAGCTCGCGCTCGTCGCGGATGGCCTGCACGCCGATCGACGCGGCCGCGGCGACCGCGACCTCGAACTCGTCGGCGTCGGCGTAGTCGCCCGGGTCCGTGGCCAGCGCGATGACGGTGTGGGTGCGCCGGGTGTCCTCGAACTGGCGGACCATGAGCTTGGCCATCCGGGCCGTGGACCGCCAGTGGATGTGCCGGCGGTCGTCCCCGGCCACGTAGTCGCGCAGCGCGTGGAAGGACAGGTCGGAGTCGGAGATCACCCGGGTCGCCTGACCCTCCAGGTCTCGCAGCACCCCGGATGCCGCCCCCGCCAGGCTGACGAGCCTGGGGTGGACGTAGAGCTCGACCCCCTCGGTCCACTGCAGACGGCGCCGGACGAGCCCCAGAGGGTCGCCGCGCACCGACCGCACCGGTCCGACCGTGACGACGGCGCGGCGCGTGGTCGGGATGGCGAAGACCTCCTCGTGGGCGCCGCCCGGGCCGAGCGACGGCAGCGGGAAGTCCGCGGAGCCCTTGCCGACGGGCAGCTCGATGTGGGCGGGGAGGAGCCGACGCCGGGAGGCGTTCCGCACGACGATCCGGCCGACCGCCCGGTCCCCGACGGTCACCCGGCGGTCGGACATGTCGAGGTCCATCTCGTAGGTCGACCGCCCGACGGCGAGCACCGCCCCCGCGAGGAGCGCGCCCAGGAGGGCCGCGGCCGGCACCGCGAGCTCCACCCAGCCGAGACGTCGCGCGGCGAGGACCAGGACGCCCGCGAGCACGAGCACGACCGCACCGAACCCGGACAGGGGCACCCGGGCGAGCGCGGCCGTCAGCCCGCGCGCGCGCCGGAGCGCGCGCGGGCGGACGTCCGTGACAGCTCCCATACGACGCGGACGCTCAGCTGCGTGCGGTCGGCGGGACGGTGGCGGCGAGGACCGACGACACGACCTGGGTGGCGGTGACGCCGGAGAACTCCGCCTCGGTCTCCATGATGATCCGGTGCGCGAGGACCGGCTCCGCGAGGAGCTTGACGTCGTCCGGGATCACGTAGCCGCGGCCCTGCGACGCTGCCCAGACCTTCGCGGTCCGGACGAGCGCCAGGGCGCCGCGGACGGACACACCCAGTGCCGTGCGCGGGTCCGAGCGCGTGGCCTCGACGAGCGCGGCCACGTAGTCGAGGACGGCGGCGTCGGTGTGCACCGCGTCCGCAAGGCCCGCCATCTCGGCGACGGCGTTGGTCGTGATCTTCGGGGTCAGGCGCGCGGTGCGGTCGCGGTCCGCGGCACCCGAGAGGATCTCGACCGTCGACTCACGGTCCGGGTAGCCCAGCGAGGTCTTCATCAGGAACCGGTCGAGCTGGGCCTCGGGCAGCCGGTAGGTGCCGGCCTGCTCGATCGGGTTCTGGGTGGCGATGACCATGAAGGGCCGGCCCACGTGGTGGGAGGTCGTGTCCACCGTGACCCGGGACTCCTCCATGACCTCGAGCAGAGCCGACTGCGTCTTCGGCGAGGCTCGGTTGATCTCGTCGGCGAGCACGACGGACGCGAAGACCGGCCCCGGGTGGAACTGGAAGTGGCCCGTGGACTGGTCGTAGATCGTCACGCCCGTGACGTCGGACGGCAGCAGGTCCGGGGTGAACTGGATGCGGCTGTGCGTGCCCTGCACGGTGGCCGCGATGGCCTTGGCGAGCGACGTCTTGCCCGTGCCGGGCGCGTCCTCCAGCAGGAGGTGGCCCTCGGCCAGCATGCACGTCAGGGCGAGTCGCACGACGTGCGCCTTGCCGAGCAGGGCCTGCCCGACGTTCGCGACGAGCACGTCGAACGTCTCGGCGAACCAGGACGTCTGCTCCGGGGTCATGCTCACAAGGCTCTCCTCGTCGAGGGGTGTCGGATGGTGCCCGACGGCACCGTCTGGTTCGCGGGCGCGGGCACGTCGACCTCTACCGTGTAGGCGCGCGCCGGGCTGGTGCCGAGCTCGTTGCGGACGGCGACCGTGATCTCGAGGCGGTGGTGCCCGGGGGTGAGGGTCGTGGTGATCGACGGCACGGTGATGACGCTCGTCACCGGGGCTCCCCCGCCCTGCTCGCGCAGGGTCACCGTGTAGTCGAGGATGGCGCTCCCGCCGTCACCGCCGCGGTTGCCGGTCCACTCCAGGGTGACGGCACCACCGGTACCCACGGTCGGGACGGGCGGCCCGACGAGGCCCTGCGGAGCGGTCGTCACCGTCGCGTCGGCGGGCACAGGGTCGCTCAGTGCCCGCTCACGACGCCCCTGCGGGCCGTGGACGGAGTAGGCCGTGACGGTGAAGTCGTGCCGCCCGGCGGGCAGGTCCGAGAACGTCATCGCGAGGTCCGAGGTGTCGTAGTCCCGGCCCGCGTACCGCACGACGTACCCGACGACCTCGGCGCCGTCCACGGGCTGGGGGGCCGCCCAGGCCACCTTCACGGAGCCGCCCGCCCAGGCGCCGCTCGTCGGCGTGGCCGTGACGTCCTGGACCGCGTTCGGGCGGCGCCAGACCTCACCGTTCCTGGTCGCCTGGTCCGACGTGCCCACCGCGTTCACGGCCTCGACCGTGATGGTGTACGTGCGCCACTCGGCGGGGAAGCTGTACGAGTAGTCCGTCGTGCCGGGGGTCGTATCGACCACCGCCGGCTCGCGACCGGAGACCCGGACGATGTAGCGCTCGACGGGCTCTCCGCCGTCGGACTCGGGTGCCCTCCAGGTCACCTCTATGGACCGCTGCTGCTCCGAGAACTCGCCCAACGACGCGTCCACGTCCCTCGGCGGGCCCGGCCGTTGCGCGGGCTTGCCCGGGGTGGTCGGGCTCCAGGGGCCGCACTCCGGCGCTGCGTCGTTCCGCGCGCAGACCTTCACCTGGTACACCTGGCCGTTCACAAGGCCAGGGATCTCCATCTCCCGGGCGGAGGTCTGGAACGTGGCGAGACCGGTCGGTGCAGCCGGGGAGATCTCGACGTCGTACGCGGTGATCGGCGAGCCGCGGTTCTCCGGCGCGTCCCAGGCCACATCGAGCGTGTTGGCGGAGCGCTTCACCGTGGGCGCGGCCGGCGCACCGGGCAGGACGTCCGGGCGCGCGTCGCCGGACGCGGGGCTCTCCTCCGACCAGCCCACCGCGTTGTGCGCCGCGACGGTGAACCGGTAGGTGACGTTGTTCTTCAGGCCCTCCACCGTGCACACCAGCGCGCTGGTGCACTCGGTGACCGAGGTGCCGCCGGCGACGGCGGTCAGCCGGTACCTGTCGATGGGCGCGCCGTTGTTCACGGGCGCCTCCCAGCGCAGCTTCACCGTCCCGTCGCCGACCTCCTCGACGGCCGGCGCCGTGGGCGCCTCGGGGGCGCCACGGACGGTCACGACGATGCGTCCCTCGACCACGCGGTCCAGGTCGCCCGTCGCGTCCCGCACCGAGTACCGGGTCACCATCTGACCGATGAAGCCGGGGTCCGGACGCACGGTGACCTGCGCGCCGCTGACCTCCGCCCGTCCGGAGTCGGGCGTCTCGACGACCGCCTCCAGCACGACGAGCGGCGCGTCGAACGGGTTGTACGCGCCGTCGAGCACCGACACCGTCACCGGCTGGCCCTCCACGCCGTCGGGGACCTCGTGGGTGAGGACCCGGGCCAGCGGGCGCGAGCTGGCGACGACCCGCACGTCCACCTGGGCCGGGACCGGCTCGTCCCCGCCGTAGTCGATGGTGAGCGGGATGCCGGCGACCGTCCCCCGGGGAACGGTGTCGCCGGGCGTGACGGAGAGCTGCGTGCCGCTCAGGTCCACCGTGAAGCCGGCCGGGGTG
>Ga0196976_1001070_pt1 | contig 13745 bp, 8 predicted proteins | sample S3v_513CmetaG_FD_148644 | JGI IMG/M metagenome (GOLD analysis project Ga0196976, IMG submission 148644) | Soil microbial communities from Anza Borrego desert, Southern California, United States - S3+v_5-13C | ecosystem: Environmental > Terrestrial > Soil > Desert | place: USA: California...
CGGAGTTGCCGGCGGGCACCGAGATGGTGATGCCTGGCGACAACGTGACGCTGCAGATCGAGCTGATCACGCCGGTGGCGATGGAGAAGGGCCTGCGTTTCGCGATCCGCGAAGGCGGACGCACCGTTGGCGCCGGAACCATCACCGAGATCATTAAGTAGGTTCTGTTCGAATGTGGGTCGGGCGCTCTCGCCCGACCTGCAACGGTTCTTCGGCGAAACCCGGTTTCGCTGATTCCCGGGCACCTGGGCCGCTAACCCGGCCAGGGGGTTGCGATGACCGTAGTGAAAGATCACGGCATCTGGACCTCGACTCGGGCAAGGCGCGGTGACCTCATCACCGAGCACTTATCAACGAAGGAGTAAGTAATGCCCCGCGAGATTTGCCAGTTGCAGTGCACTGCGTGCAAGGACAAGAACTACTCGACAACCAAGAACCGCAAGACCACCACGGAGCGGTTGGAATTCAGCAAGTTTTGCCGCAAGTGCCGCAAGCACACGCCGCATAGAGAAGTGAAGTAGACGCCCGTTGCGGGCGTCTGACGCCGCAGGCGTCATCCTTTTCGCGTCGCGCGGAGGATTTCTTGCGGATAGTTCGGAGGAAACAGGGGCGTAAGCTCAACGGTTAAACTGCCGGTCTCCAAAACCGGACTTGGGGGTTCGAATCCCTCCGCCCCTGCCAGCATTTTCGGCCACAGATGTTTAGGGCGCGCATCGCGCCAGAGTTCAGCAGTAGCCGCCCGACAGGCGGAGTAGCAGGAAGCCAACCGTGCTTCCCGCAAAGGACCAGAAATGGCGAAGTCGGCAGCAGTAGCGAACGTAGACGAAAAGACGTTTTCGGGCAGGATCAAATCCTGGCCGCAGCGTACCAAGAGCTTCTATAACGACGTGCGCACCGAGATGAAGAAGGTGACCACGCCGAGCCGTAAGGAAGTGCAGGCGACCACGGGAGTGGTCGTCATTACCGTGTTCATCTTCGGAATTTACTTCTGGGTGATCGACACGGTCATCGGCAGGGGGCTCGATTCCGCACTTCGCTACCTCACCAGCAAATAGCTGATTCGGCGCGCTACATCGGCCGCCGGATGGAACAGGATTTATGGAAGAGACCAACAACAACGAGAGCAACGGGCAGGAGATGCCGGAGCAACCGCAGGGTGAAATCACCCCTAAGGAAGCTGCCCCCGAAGGCGCGCCTGCTGCCGAAGCTCCCACAAACCCGAATATGAAGTGGTACATCATCCACACCTATTCGGGCTTCGAGCGCAAGGTTCGCGAATCGCTGGAATCCCGCATTCACGCTTTCGGACTTGAGGGGCGCATTGGTCGTGTGCTGATTCCGACCGAAGCAGTCACCGAAGTTCGCGGCGGGAGGAAGTACACCAGCGAGCGCATGTTCTATCCCGGTTACGTTCTGGTCGAGATGGACATGGATGACCACGTTTGGCACGTAGTTAAATCGACGCCGCGCGTCACTGGATTCGTAGGCACGGGTCAGCAGCCCACGCCCCTCTCCGATGATGAAGTAAAGCAGATCGTCTACCGCGTCGCCGAAGGCAAGGAAAAGCCCAAACTAAAGGTCAAGTACGAGAAGAACGAGTCGGTTCGCATCACCGAGGGACCATTCGCCACCTTCACCGGCATCGTGGATGAAGTCAACGAAGATCGCGAGACCCTGAAAGTGATGGTCACCATCTTCGGACGCTCCACTCCGGTAGAGCTCGAATTTGGTCAGGTCGAAAAGGTTATGGCGTAAGCAGTGACTGGGTTCATGCAGACGGTTCCTTGAATCCGCCCGGGCCGAAAATCCTAGACCTGGGGCCGCTCGAAAGTGCGGCGGGAACCGCAAGACGAAAGGTGAATCATGGCAAAGAAAGCCACAGGTAGTGTGAAGTTGCAGATTGAAGCGGGTAAGGCTACGCCGGCGCCGCCGGTTGGTCCCGCTCTCGGTCAGGCGCAGATCAACATTATGGAGTTCTGCAAGCAGTTCAATGCTAGGACTCAGAACAAGGAACTGGCTGGCCTGATCATTCCGGTGGTGGTCACCGTTTACAGTGACCGCTCCTTCACGTTCGTTACCAAGACCCCTCCGGCGTCCATTCTTCTGAAGCGTGCGGCCGCCATCGCAAAGGGTTCCGGTACCCCGAACAAGGACAAGGTCGGCAAGGTGACCGAGAAGCAGGTTGCCGAAATCGCGAAGCAGAAGATGCCCGATCTCAACGCAGCGTCGCTCGAAACAGCGATCAAGAGCGTGAAGGGCACCGCCCGGTCGATGGGTATCGAAGTCGTCGCCGGCTAAGTCAAACAAGATCTGGCGGTGGAAACACCGCGAGTCGCAAATACCACGGTTAGGCACGAGATTCATTTCTCGGGATTCCAGGCGAGCTTGCTCGCCGGGGTGACCTGGCGGTGGGAGACGAGGAATAATCAATGAGGAAATCAGGAAAGAACATAACTAAGTCGCGGGCTGCCGTCGAGCAGCGGCCCTACGCACTAGAGGATGCGGTAACGCTCCTGCAAAAGGTGAAGTTTGCCAAGTTCGACGAGACCGTGGAGGTCACGTTGCGTCTTGGTGTTGACCCCAAGCACGCTGACCAGATGGTGCGCGGCACGGTCGTGCTGCCGCACGGTTTGGGCAAGTCCAAGAAGGTCCTGGTCATCGCTACCGGTGACAAGGTGCGCGAAGCCGAAGCCGCTGGCGCCGACATCGTCGGCGGAGAAGAGATCGTCGAGCGCATCCAGAAGGAAAACTGGACCGACTACGACGCTGTCATCGCCACGCCTGACATGATGAGGTCGGTAGGCCGCCTCGGTAAGGTTCTCGGTCCCCGCGGATTGATGCCAAATCCGAAGACCGGAACCGTTACCTTCGACGTTGCCAAGGCCGTGCAGGAAGTGAAGGCCGGCAAAGTCGAGTTCCGCACCGATAAGACGGCCCTGGTGCACGTACCGGTTGGCAAGATTTCGTTCACCCCAGACAAGCTGGTCGAGAACGCCACCACCGTCATCAGCAGCGTCGTCAAGGCAAAGCCTGCGGTCGCCAAGGGCAAGTACATCAGGGGCTGCTACATCAGCTCGACGATGGGTCCTGGCGTTCAGGTTGACACCACCGCGGTTGAGGCCGCCTCGAAGGCGTAGTCACTCGGGCAGACAGCCCTGAGTGGCTGTTGCAGACAAGATTCGGAAAAGGATTCGACAATGGCTGTCACAAAAGCAAAGAAGATCGAACAGGCCGGCGTGCTGAGTACTGAGTTCAGCAACGCAGAAACGGCCATTCTCACCAGCTTCTCCAAGCTGAAAGCCTCCCAGGCCGAAGAACTCCGCAAGACCGTTCGTTCGGCTGGCGCAAAGTACCGCGTCGTGAAGAACACCCTCGCCGAGCGCGCAGGTCAGGGCACCAGGATTGAAGAGGCTCTGAAGAACCTCTCCGGCGTGACCTCGATCGCGTACACGAGCGGCGACCCGGTCGCACTCGCTAAGGCGCTGTCCAAGTACGTCAAGGACAACCCGGAGGTCAGCTTCAAGGCCGTCGTGATGGAAGGCCGCGTTCTCCCCGCGAAGGAGATCGAGACCCTGGCCAGCATGCCGTCCAAGGAAGAGATTTACTCGAAGCTCCTCTTCCTCATCAACGCCCCGGCTCAGCGCCTCGTCACCGTGATGAACGCTGTCGGTCGCGACGTAGCCGTCGTCCTCAACCAGGGCGTCGAGAAGGGCAAGTTCAAGGAAGAAGCCGCCGCAGGAGCATAAGCTCCGGCGACGGAATGGATTTCGGGACTTAGGTCCCAATCGATTTCCGTTATCGGTTCATGGAGCGTGCAAGGCCCGAGCGTGAGTCTGGCGCCGGGCAGAAGCTGGGCAGCAGGTAACGCGGTGATCGCGTGATCCGCTATCAATCCCGGGTAACTGGGCTCTTGGGGAGATTGATCCCCCGCGAGGAAGGCTTCGGCACACTGGAAGCTCCGCTGGCAGGTAACGAAATCAGCAAAACAGATAACGACACGAATTGGAGATATAGAAATGGCTGATCTGCAGGCACTTAAGGAACAGATTGTTGGGCTTTCGTTGCTGGATGCCGCGAAGCTCGTGAAAGAACTCGAAGAGACTCTGGGTGTCTCGGCTGCTGCTGCCGCTCCGGTGATGGTTGCCGGTGGTGCGGCAGGTGCCGCTGCGGCTCCTGCGGCTGAAGAGAAGACCGAGTTCACTGTTGTTCTGACCGCCGCTGGCGCGAACAAGATCAACGTGATCAAGGCCGTCCGCGAAGTCACCAGCCTGGGTCTGAAGGAAGCGAAGGACCTGGTTGATGGCGCTCCGAAGCCGGTGAAGGAAGGCGTTTCGAAGGACGAAGCGGCTGCCATTCAGAAGAAGTTCCAGGAAGCTGGCGCAACCGTCGAAATCAAGTAGCACGGAAACCACGGCACCCGCTCCAGTCATGCTGGGGCGGGGACCTGCCTCCAAGGCGAAATGGAGAGCAGATTTGGTCCCGACCCCGAAAGGTGGCGGGTACCACGAAGTTTCCGGATGTCGATGAGCGGGCATCCGAAAACTCGATGAAGCCGAGGAAGAGGAGCGGTCATCCAATACTGAAGGGTATACTCCCTCAGTCCCCGACAGCCGAATCGGGTGCATCGCTGGACCGCGGAATTCCCGGGCATCGCGTACGCAACTCTTGCTCCCTGAGCACCGGGTTGCAGCAGTGTTTAAGGAATGATTGGCGGGCGGTCCGTACGCCGTGCATCGTAGCTCCGATGCAAGCGGTCGGACTGAGAACAGGCCTTCAATACTGGCGCGGAATAGAAAAACCAAATCGTCCGGCATGACTGATCGATGCCGGAAAGCACTCAAGACGCTGCGATTGGCGCCCGAGGGGAACTCTGTCCCTCAGGGCGCTACTGCATTTTGCCCGCTCGTTGGGCGCACTCGGGGCCGAAAGTCTCCGGGTTCGCAGCCCGCAGAGTGGCAACAAAGGCGTCTCGCTACAAACAGGATCTCTGTAAGGATTCGCGCCAGATCTGGGTCTTAACGACCCATCCGTTCCGCGGAAGGTGTGCCGGTTGGTCGAGATCGGCAAGGTACATCAGCCTCGGAACTGCTCTCTTGCCGGCACGGTCGGGCCGTGACCGGCGGCGCAGTCGCCACTTTTCGCGGCTGCGCGCCCTGGATCCCAGCAGGTCAGGGCAACACTTAGGAGTTTTCTAAATGGCTAAGAATATTGCCTTCCGCAAGCGACTCGACTTCTCCAAAATCCCGGCGACCATCCAGATCCCGAACCTGATCGAGGTGCAGAAGCGCTCCTACGACAAGTTCCTGCAGATGGACTGGCTGCCGAGCGAGCGCGATGATGCAGGTCTCCAGTCGGTCTTCCAGTCGGTGTTTCCGATCACGGATTTCCGCAACGTCTCGCAACTGGAGTTCGTCGATTACGCTATCGGCAACTGGGAGTGCAAGTGTGGACACCTCAAGGGTCTCCATCACCTTCGTACCACCTGCCGCAGCTGCGGATCGACCGTCGTAACCGATCCCTTCCATCCCGGCGAAGTGCTCTGCACCAAGTGCGGCACTTACAACGCCAATACGCCCGATTTTTGTAACAAGTGCGGTGATCCTGTCGGACTGCAACTCAAGTACGACGTGGCCGAGTGCGAAGAGCGCGGCATGACTTATTCAGCTCCGCTGAAAGTCACCATGCGCCTGACCATCTTCGACAAGGACCCCGAGACCGGCAATCGCACCATCCGCGACATCAAGGAACAGGAAGTCTTCTTCGGCGACATTCCGCTGATGACCGACAACGGCACGTTCATCGTGAACGGTACCGAACGCGTCATCGTCAGCCAGTTGCATCGCTCGCCCGGCGTCTTCTTCGAAACAGCCAATAACCGCACCTACTTCCTCGGCAAGATCATTCCTTACCGTGGATCGTGGGTCGAGTTCGAATACGACCAGAAGAACATCCTTTACGTCCGCATCGACCGCAAGCGCAAGTTCCTCGGCACCATCTTCCTGCGCGCGCTCGGTCTTCGTTCGGACGAGGACATTCTCCGCACGTTCTACACCGTCGATCGCATCGCGATTCGCGACAAGAAGCTCTACTGGACCCTTGAGCCGGGCGTTGACCGTCCGACCAACCTCCAGGGAATGAAGCTCTCGCACCGCATCGCCAATAAGAGCGGCGATGAGATCGCCCACTCGGGCCGCAAGGTCACCCCGGCGGTCATGAAGGAGATCCACAAGGCCAAGATCAGCGAGATCGAGATTGACCTTGGCGATCTTGAAGGCGCGTACACCGCTGCCGACATCATCGACACCAGCACCGGCGAAGTCCTGCTCGAAGCCAACTCCGAGCTCACCGCCGACAAGCTGTCGAAGATGATCGATGCCGGCGTAGGTGAAGTGCATCTCTTCTTCCCCGAGCGCGACGACGTGGGCACGGTCATCAGCGCCACCCTGCGGCGCGATTCAGTCAAGACTCCGCAGGAAGCCCTCATCGAGATCTACCGCAAGCTCCGTCCGGGCGACCCGCCAACGCTGGACACCGCGACGTCGCTCTTCCACGGAATGTTCTTCGATCCGCGGAAGTACGACTTCTCGCGCGTCGGCCGCCTGAAGTTCAATATCAAGCTCTACGACAATCAGGACGCTACCAACCTCGACAGCCGCACGCTCGAGCCCGAAGATTTCTACGCGACGATCCGCTACCTGGTGAAACTGCGCAAGAATCTCGGCTCGGTCGATGACATCGATCATCTTGGCAACCGCCGCGTCCGCGCCGTCGGCGAGTTGATGGAGAACCAGTTCCGCATCGGTCTCGTCCGCATGGAACGCGCCATCAAGGAAAAGATGAGCGTGTACCAGGAGATGTCCACGGCGATGCCGCACGACCTCGTGAACGCCAAGCCGGTCATGGCCGCGATCCGCGAGTTCTTCGGTTCTTCACAGCTCTCGCAGTTCATGGATCAGACCAATCCGCTGTCGGAGATCACGCACAAGCGCCGCCTCTCCGCACTTGGGCCGGGCGGTCTCTCCCGAGAGCGCGCCGGGTTCGAAGTCCGCGACGTTCACCCGACGCACTACGGACGTATCTGCCCGATTGAAACGCCGGAAGGTCCGAACATCGGTCTTATCTCGTCGCTGAGCTGCTATGCCCGCATCAACGACTACGGCTTTATCGAGTCGCCTTACCGCAAGGTGAAAGGCGGTCGCGTGCTCGACTACGTGACCGTAGTCAACGCCGGCGACAGCGATTACCGCGTTGGCGATCACATCGAGAAGCACGAAGCCGTCAAGGCCAATGCCGACCTTAAGGAACGCCGCAAGCGTCCGATGGAACTCGAGCCGTTCTCGTTCTATCTCTCCGCGTGGGAAGAGGACAAGCACGTCATCGCACAGGCCAACGCAGAACTCGACGAGAAGGGACGCATCGTCACCGAACTCGTCAACGCCCGCAGGGCCGGCAACTTCGTCCTCGTCAACCGCGACGAAGTCGACTACATCGACGTCAGCCCGAAGCAGTTGGTCTCGGTCGCAGCATCGCTCGTGCCCTTCCTTGAGCACGACGACGCGAACCGCGCACTGATGGGTGCCAACATGCAACGTCAGTCGGTCCCGCTGCTCCGCGCCGAGGCTCCCATCGTGGGCACCGGCATGGAAGGCGTCACCGCGCGCGACTCCGGCGCCGTCATCCTGGCGCGCCGCAACGGCGTCATCGATTCCGTCGACTCCGAGCGCATCATCGTCCGCGTCGAAGGCGAGCATCACCCCACGCAGTTGTCGCGTGAAGTTGGTAGCGATATCTATCAGCTGACCAAGTTCAAGCGGTCCAACCAGAACACCTGCATCAACCAGAAGCCCATCGTTAAGAAGGGCCAGCGCGTGGTGAAGGGTCAGGTCATCGCCGACGGTCCTTGCACCGAGAAGGGCGAATTGGCCCTCGGACGCAACGTGCTCGTGGCCTTCATGCCTTGGCGCGGTTACAACTTCGAAGACGCCATTCTCGTTAGCGAAAAGCTGGTGAAAGAGGATTACTACACCAGCGTTCACATCGAGGAGTTCGAGATCGAAGCGCGCGACACCAAGCTGGGGCCGGAAGAAGTCACCCGTGACATTCCGAACGTCAGCGAGAACGCCCTGCGTGACCTCGACGAGAGCGGCATCATCCGCATCGGCGCGACCATCAAGGCCGGCGACATCATGGTCGGCAAAGTCACTCCGAAGGGCGAAACGCAGCTCACGCCGGAAGAGAAACTCCTCCGCGCTATCTTCGGCGAGAAGGCCGGCGATGTTCGCGACGCTTCGCTCACCTGCCCTCCGGGCATCGAGGGCACCGTCGTTGACGTCAAGATCTTCTCCCGCAAGGGACAGGAGAAGGACGAGCGCGCCAAGCAGATCGAGGCCGAGCAGATCGCCCGCCTCGAGAAGAACCTCGCCGATGAGATTCGAATTCTCACCGACGAGCGCCTGAAACGCCTCGAAGCCATCCTCGGCAGCAAGACCGTCCAGGCTGACCTCCACGACGAGCGCACCAACAAGCGTCTTCTCACCAAGGACACGGTCCTCGACCGCGAGACCATCGAGCGCATCTCGACGCGCAATCTCAAGCGCATCAAGTTCGCCGACAAGGATCCGCGAGTCAATGAGCAGATCGACGAGATCGAGGAAATGACCTCGCGTCAGATCGACGTGCTCCGCAAGATCGTCCGCGAGAAGGTCGAAAAGCTGCAGAAGGGTGATGAACTGCCCCCGGGCGTCATTAAGCTTGTCAAGGTTTACATCGCGATGAAGCGCAAGCTTTCGGTGGGCGACAAGATGGCCGGACGCCACGGTAACAAGGGTGTTATCGCGCGCATCCTGCCCGACGAAGACATGCCGTACCTCGAAGACGGTACGCCGGTTGAGATCGTACTCAATCCGCTTGGCGTGCCTTCTCGTATGAACGTCGGTCAGATTCTCGAAACGCACCTCGGCTGGGCCGGCAAGGAACTCGGCAAGAAGATCACCGAGATCATGGCCGAGAACACCCGTGCCGACGCCATTCGTCGCGAGATCAAGTCGATTTTCAGGGAGACGGCTTTCGTTGACGACCTGACGGACCTCGATGACGAAGCTCTGATGCGCGTCGCCGAGAGCCTGAAGGACGGCGCGTTCTTCGCCTCGCCTGTGTTCGACGGCTCCAAGGAGGCCGAGATCAAGGCCCTGCTCGATCAGTCGGGCCTGCCGACCTCCGGCAAGACGTACCTCTTCGACGGCATGACAGGTGACAAGTTCGAACAGCCCGTCACCGTCGGGTACATCTACATGCTCAAGCTGTCGCACCTTGTGGACGACAAGATCCACGCTCGCTCCATCGGACCGTACTCGCTCATCACCCAGCAGCCGCTGGGCGGAAAGGCGCAGTTCGGTGGTCAGCGCTTCGGAGAAATGGAAGTCTGGGCGCTCGAAGCCTACGGCGCCGCTTACATCCTCCAGGAGTTGCTCACCGCCAAATCCGACGACGTCTATGGCCGTACGAAGATCTATGAGGCCATAGTCAAGGGCGAAGCTGCCATCGAGCCGGGCGTGCCTGAATCGTTTAACGTGCTCATCCGCGAACTGCAATCGCTCTGCCTCGATGTGGAGCTGATCAAGGTCAAGGAGCGCACGCCGGCACCGGCCACGGCCGCAGCCGACTAAGCACTCAGCATTACCACTCAGCATCGGCCAAAGGGCAGGTGCTGGGTGTGCTGAGGTGCCGCAGAGTTTAGAAGTTAAGGTTCGCAGCGATGTTCCGAACGCATGCGGATCGAGATTGGATCAGTTCTGGGAGAACGTTGCCGACAGGCAACTGGTGACTAGTCACTGACCACGGTTTTCGGAGCCGTACGCGGCCGCGCCAGGCCGCCAATCCTGGACGCATCGGCGTTCCAGGGAGGAGGCAATTTGTACCGTTCGAGCCCTTTCGATCTCGGCAACAACATTGCGGATTTTGACGCGATCCGAATCAGCCTCGCCTCGCCCGAAAAGATTCGGAGCTGGTCCCACGGCGAAGTAACCAAGCCGGAGACGATCAACTACCGTACCTTCAAGCCCGAGCGCGATGGCCTGTTCTGCGCCCGCATCTTCGGTCCTGTCACCGACTGGGAGTGTCTCTGCGGCAAGTACAAGCGCATGAAGCACCGCGGCGTCATCTGCGACAAGTGCGGCGTCGAAGTCACACTGTCAAAGGTTCGCCGTGAGCGCCTCGGTCACATCGAGCTGGCCTCGCCCTGCTCGCATGTCTGGTTCTTCAAGGGCCTGCCGAGCCGCATCGGACACATCCTCGACATCTCCCTCCGCGACCTCGAGTCCGTTCTGTACTTCGAGGCCTATGTCGTCGTCGAACCCGGCGACGCTCCGGTCAAAGAGCGCGAGATCATCAAGGAAGAAACCAAGTTCCGCGAACTCGACCAGCAGTACCGTCCCACGGGCTTCAAGGCCCTCATGGGTGCGGAAGCCATCAAGGAACTGCTGAAGCGGGTTGACGTGGACACCACCTCCGTCGAGCTGCGCGAAAAGATGCGCAACGAGACGTCGCTCCAGAAGCGTCTCAAGTACGCCAAGCGCCTCAAGGTCGTCGAAGCCTTCCGCAAGTCCGGCAACAAGCCGCAGTGGATGATCCTCGACGTCATTCCGGTCATCCCGCCGGAACTGCGTCCCTTGGTTCCTCTCGATGGCGGCCGCTTCGCCACTTCGGATCTCAATGACCTGTATCGCCGCGTCATCAACCGCAACAACCGATTGAAGAAGCTGATGGACCTGCACGCTCCTGAGGTCATCGTGCGCAACGAAAAGCGCATGCTCCAGGAAGCTGTGGACGCCCTCTTCGACAACGGCCGTCGCGGTCGCGTGCTGCGTGGCGCCAACAACCGCCCGCTCAAGTCCCTCAGCGACACGCTCAAGGGAAAGCAGGGCCGCTTCCGTCAAAACCTGCTCGGTAAGCGCGTTGACTACTCCGGACGTTCGGTCATCGTCGTCGGTCCGGAACTCAAGCTGCACCAGTGCGGGCTGCCGAAGAAGATGGCGCTCGAGCTGTTCAAGCCGTTCATCTATCACCGCCTTGAGCAGACCGGCCACTGCACCACCATCAAGCAGGCCAAGGAAATGGTGGAGCAGCAGGAACCCGTCGTTTGGGACATCCTCGAAGAGGTCATCAAGGACCATCCGGTCCTGCTGAACCGCGCTCCAACCCTGCACCGTCTCGGTATCCAGGCGTTTGAGCCGGTCCTCGTCGAAGGCAAGGCCATCAAGATCCACCCGCTCGTTTGTACGGCGTTCAACGCCGACTTCGACGGCGACCAGATGGCTGTCCACATTCCGCTTTCGCCGGAAGCGCAGATCGAAGCCAGCGTGCTTATGCTCGCTTCGCACAACATTCTGTCGCCCGCGTCCGGTCAGCCGATCACCGTTCCTACGCAGGACATGGTTCTCGGTATCTACTACCTGACCAAGGCCGGCGTCGGCACCAAGGGTGAAGGTCGCGCCTTCTCGGACATTGAGGAAGTGCTGCTCGCCCGCGAAGCCGGCGAGGTGGAGACGCTCACGCCCATCCGCCTGCGCTACACCGGTGAAGTCATCGACCTCACCACCGCTTACGACGACCAGGAGATTCTGCACACCGATCCGGTTACGCTGAACCGCCAGTTCGTTAACACCACGGTCGGTCGCGCGATCCTCAACGATCGTCTGCGCCACGCCATGCCCGAGATGCCGTACATCAACGGCCTGCTCAAGAAGAAGGGCATTGGTCAGTTGGTGAACTACTGTTACCTGCGTTTCGGCCTTGAGGTCACGGTCAAGATGCTGGATGAGATCAAGTCGCTCGGGTTCAATTCCGCAACCCGCGCCGGCCTCTCCATCGGCATCGATGACATGGTCATCCCGCCCAGCAAGTACAACCTTGTTAAGGACGCAGAGAAGGCCGTCATTTCCGTGCAGCAGCAGTACCTCGATGGCGCCATCACCAACGGTGAGCGTTACAACAAGGTCATCGAAATCTGGTCGTCGATCACCGAAAAGGTCGCCGACGAGATGTTCGGAAACATGCAGCGCAAGGACAAGGAAGGCGAGATCAACCCGATCTACGTCATGGCCGACTCCGGCGCTCGCGGTTCGAAACAGCAGATCCGTCAGCTCTCCGGCATGCGCGGTCTCATGGCCAAGCCGTCGGGCGAGATCATCGAAACTCCCATCACCGCAAACTTCCGCGAGGGACTTACGGTGTTGCAGTACTTCATCTCGACCCACGGTGCTCGTAAGGGTCTGGCCGATACGGCTCTTAAGACCGCCGACTCCGGCTACCTCACCCGCCGTCTCGTTGACGTGGCGCAGGACGTCATCATCAGCGAGTACGATTGCGGCACGGTGGACGGTATCTACGTCGGATCGATCGTCGAGTCCGGTGACATCATCGAACCGTTGCGCGACCGCATCGTCGGCCGCGTCTCGCTCGAGAAGATCAAGGACTACGAAGGCAACGTCATCGTCGATATCAACAACGAGATCACCGAGGACCTCGCTTCGGCCATCCAGGCTGCCGGCATCGAGCGCGTCAAGATCCGCTCCGTGCTGACCTGCGAATCCAAGCGTGGCGTCTGCGTCCAGTGCTACGGACGTAACCTCGCCTCCGGTCGCATGGTTGAGCTCGGCGAAGCAACCGGCGTCATCGCCGCTCAGTCCATCGGTGAGCCTGGAACGCAGCTCACCATGCGTACCTTCCACATCGGTGGTACCGCATCGCGAGTCAGCGAGCAGTCGCGCCTCGAGGCCAAGAACAACGGTACCGCGCGGTACATCAATCTCCAGACGGTCCAGTCAAAGCTGGGCGATCAGGTGGTGATGAACCGCAACGGCAGCATCGTGGTTCAGGACGAGAAGGGTCGCGAAAAGGAACGCTACGCGGTCGTTTACGGCGCTCGCGTCAAGGTTGCAGATGGCGAAGCGGTACAGCTTGGCCAGTCGCTGGTCGAGTGGGACCCGTACACCTTCTCCATCCTTACCGAGATCGGCGGCACCGTGACCTTCAAGGACCTACAGGAAGGCATGACCCTCCACGAAGAAGTGGACGAAGTCACCGGCCTGTCGCGTCACGTCGTTATCGATTCGCCGGACGAGAAGCGTCAGCCCGCCATCGTCATCAAGGGTGGCAAGACCAACAAGCGCTACCTCATGCCGTCGCGCTCTCACCTCATGGTGCAGGATGGCGATGAGGTCTTCCCGGGCGATGTGCTCGCGAAGATTCCGCGCGAGACCACGAAGACCAAGGACATCACCGGCGGTCTGCCGCGCGTTGTCGAACTCTTCGAAGCCCGCAAGCCGCGCGAGACGGCCGTCATCAGCGAGATCGATGGCATCGTGAAGTTCGGCGAAGTGAGCAAGGGTCAGCGCAAGATCTACGTCGTCGCCGACAACGGCACCGAGCGCGAGTACTCGGTTCCTCGCGGCGTGCACATCAATGTTCAGGAAGGCGAGCGCGTCCGCGCTGGCGAGCCGCTGATGGATGGTCCGCTCAACCCGCACGACATTCTTGCCGTACTCGGCGAGAAGGAACTGCAGGCTTACCTGGTCAACGAGATTCAGGAAGTCTACCGGTTGCAGGGCGTCAACATCAGTGACAAGCACATCGAAGTCATCGTTCGCCAGATGATGCGTTGGCGCAAGATCGAGGACGTGGGCGACACGACCTTCCTGCTCGAACAGCAGGTCGATCGCTTCCACTTCGACGAGGAGAATCAGCGC
>Ga0196976_1001071_pt1 | contig 13741 bp, 9 predicted proteins | sample S3v_513CmetaG_FD_148644 | JGI IMG/M metagenome (GOLD analysis project Ga0196976, IMG submission 148644) | Soil microbial communities from Anza Borrego desert, Southern California, United States - S3+v_5-13C | ecosystem: Environmental > Terrestrial > Soil > Desert | place: USA: California...
GTTCGGTCCAACCTGTCAACCATGTCTCCGAACACCTGTAAACCAAGTGTCCGGTCTGAACACGCAGCGAAAACCCAACGTCAACCCGCCTACGCCGCCTTGGACGACCGCCGCTCGGCCGTCGACAGGGTCAGCGTGAAGGTGGTGCCGCCCGCGCGGTCGCCCCCACCGCGCTCGATGTGCAGCGCCGCGTGCGCCTGGTTGGCCAGCGACTGCACCAGCATCAGCCCCAGGCCGCCGCGCCGGCGGGCATTGGCCGGCGCGGGCAGGTCGGCGGGCAGGCCGACGCCGTCGTCCGACACGGCCATGGTCACCCCGTTTATCGTCACCCCGTCGCCGTCCGGGTGCAGGGCAATGCGCACGGTGCCGGCGTGGCCGTCCGGGAACGCGTGGCGCAGCGCGTTGGAGATCAGCTCGCTGGCGATCAGCGCCAGCGGCATGGCACGGTCGACGTCGACGATCCAGTCGTCCGCCTCCACCACCACGCGCACGGGCGACGCTCCGGCGGCGCGCAGCAGGCTGTCGGACAGCTGGCGCAGGTAGTCGGCGAAGTTGATGCGCGCCGGCTCGGGCGAGCGGTACAGCAGCTCGTGCACCAGGCTCATGGACTGGATGCGCCGCAGGCTCTCGTCGAAGGCGAAGCGCGCGCGCTCGTCGAGGCGGCCGGCCTGCAGGCGCAGCAGGCTGCAGATCACCGTCAGGTTGTTCTTCACCCGGTGCTGCACCTCCCTCAGCAGGATCTCCTTGTCGGCCACCGCCCCCTCCAGCCGGGCGTTGGCGTCCTGCAGCTCGGCGGTGCGCTGGTGCACCCGCTCCTCCAGCGTGTCGTAGGCGCGCTGCAGCGCGTCTTCCGCCTCGCGCTCGCGCCGTGCCCGCTGCATGGCCAGCGCCCCCATGCCCGCCACGATCAGCAGCGCCAGCACGCCATAGGAGACGTAGGTGTCCAGCCGTCCGCGCCAGGGCAGCAGCACGGCGTCGTGGCCGATCGACACCTCGGTGCGCAGGCCGAACCGGTCGATGGCGCGTTGCGCGGTGACGGCCTTGCCGTCCGCGGCTCCACCGCCGCCCCCGGCACCGCCGTCCGCCGCCCCGCCGTCCGGCGGCTCGCGCACCAGCACCGTGCCGTCGGCGCGCATCAGCGACACCGTGGCGGGGAAGCCGATGTCGATGCCGCGGTACAGCTCGCGGAAATAGCGTTGCGAGACGGTGACCGTGGCGAAGCCGCGCAAACCGCCGTCGGCGTTGCGCAGCGCCCGGCTCAGCACCACCGCCGGCGCGTTGTCGTAGCGGCTGGAATCCAGCCGCCCGACAAACAGCCCTGCCTCGCCCGCCTTATGCGCCTGGAAATAGTCGCGGTCGGCGGCGCCGAGGCGCGGCGTGGGGAAGTCGTGCGTCGTCAGCACGGCGTTGCCCTCGGCGTCACCCAGCCAGATGGCGGTGACATAGGGGGTGGCGCGCGCCAGCTCGCCCAGCCGCTCCCACGTGGCGCGGTCGGCGGGCAGCGGCGCGCCGGGCGGGCCGGCCATCTCCATGGCGCGCCGCAGGATCAGGTCGCTGGTCTCCACCAGCCGCGCCGCGTGCTCGGCCACCAGCATGCCGGCGGTGGTGGCGACGGTGGCCACCCGCTCCACCGTGGCGGCGCGGTCGCGCCAGGCAAAGACGGCCAGCAGGGCGGTGGTCAGCAGCACCGCCAGCGCGCAGGCGATCAGCACCAGCGCCGTGCCGGGCAGGCGGTACAAGGGCGACGGGTGGGACCGGAGCGTGCGCAGCGGCATGGGGAACCGGCGTCGGGCGGGTTGCAATGCGGTACGAGGTGACGGACAGGCCAACACGCCGGCTCTCCCGATGTTCCGCCCCATGATCCGCCAGGGGTCTGGCCACTGGAGCTCGGCCGATCTTCGGCGCTGCGGTGCCGCGGCGCGCGGGCGCTTGCGGTTGATCGCCCGCCGGGTGCTCCCTATTCTCGAATCGGCACCCCGCAAGGGTTCGGGGGGCAAGCGAGGGGGCAGGGGATATGAAGATCGACGGCGTCGCCTACCGCACCATCTGGCCGGCGGCGGACGGCTGGTCGGTGGAGATCATCGACCAGACGAAGCTGCCGCACGCCTTCGCGGTCGCCCGCCTGACCACGCTGGAGGAGGCCGCGCACGCCATCCGCGCCATGCTGGTCCGCGGCGCCCCGCTGATCGGCGCCACGGCGGCCTACGGCGTGGCCCTGGCGTTGCGCGCTGACGCCTCCGACGCGTCACTCGACCGCGCCTGCGACGCGCTGCTGGCGACGCGCCCGACCGCCGTCAACTTGCGCTGGGCGCTGGAGCGCATGCGCCGCCACCTGCACGCCCTCCCTGAAGGCGCACGCGCGGCCGCGGCCTATGCCGAGGCGGCGGCGGTGGCGGACGAGGACGTCGGCATCAACCGCGCCATCGGTGAGCACGGCGCCGCCCTGATCCGCGAAGCGGCGGCGCGCAAGGCGCCGGGTGAACCGGTGAACGTGCTCACCCACTGCAACGCCGGCTGGCTGGCGACGGTGGACTGGGGCACGGCGCTGGCCCCCATCTACGTGGCGTTCGAACAGGGCATCCCGCTGCACGTCTGGGTCGACGAGACGCGCCCGCGCAACCAGGGGGCCAGCCTCACCGCGTGGGAACTGAACCACCACGGCGTGCCCCACACGGTGATCGCCGACAACGTCGGCGGCCACCTGATGCAGCACGGCAAGGTCGACCTGTGCATCGTCGGCACCGACCGCACCACGGCCACCGGCGACGTCTGCAACAAGATCGGCACGTATCTCAAGGCGCTGGCGGCGCACGACAACGGCGTGCCCTTCTACGTCGGCTTGCCGTCGCCCACCATCGACTGGCGCATGCGCGACGGCGTGCGCGAGATCCCCATCGAGGAGCGCGACGGCCGCGAGGTCACCGACCTGACCGGCAAGACCGCCGACGGCCGCATCGAGACGGTGCGCGTGACGCCGGACGGCAGCCCGGTCGCCAACTACGGCTTCGACGTCACCCCGGCGCGCCTGGTGACCGCGCTGATTACCGAACGCGGCGTCTGCCCCGCCACCGAGGCCGGCCTGCTGGGCCTGTTCCCCGAACACCGCGCCGTGGCGTGATTGTCTCCCTCCCCTGCCTCCGGCGCTACGTGATGCACACATTTCGGTGGAGGCTGAAAAGCCCTTCTCCCCTTGAGGGAGAAGGGTTGGGATGAGGGGTATTTACGCCCGGTAGGGCGGACAAAGACTCTTTTCCGGCCATCCGGCCGTAACCACCCTCACCCCAACCCCTCTCCCCTCAAGGGAGAGGGGCTTTTTTCTTCGCTATATCAAGACACTACCTTCCACCAGAAGATGTGTGCATCACGTAGTGCCTCCGGCGGGGGAGGGTTCGGTTCTCACTTCAAAATCAGCGCCGTCACGTCCTTCGGCAACTTGCCGTCCAGCGCCAGCAGGCGGGCCTTCATCAGGCTGGCCACCGCCATGGCGTCGGTGATGTCGCCACGCATCGCCATGTCATAGGCCTCGCGGAAGGGCACGCGGCGCACCTGCAGGTCCTCCGTCTCCTCGGGCTCGGCGATGCCCTGCTCCAGGTCCCAGGCCAGGAAGCAGTGGGCCACCTCGTCGGTCACGCTGTTCGACAGGTGCATGCGCAGCAGCGGGTGCCAGCGCCGGGCCATCAGCCCGGTCTCCTCGGCCAGTTCGCGCTGCACCGCCTCCAGCGGGTCCTCGTCCAGCGCGCCGCCGCCTTCCGGGATCTCCCAGCTGTAGACGCCCAGCGGGAAGCGGTACTGACCGACCAGCGTCGTGCAGCCGTCGGCATCGATGGGCAGCACGCCGGTGGCGATGTGCTGCATGTGCACGACGCCGTAAATGCCCGGCTTGCCGGCCGGGTTCAGCACGTCGTGCTCGACGACGCGGATCCAACGGTTCTGGTAGATCGGCTGGGTGGAAAGGACCGTCCAGGGATTGGCCGTCTTGTTCGGGTTCGACTTGTCTGGCACCAGGGACTCCGTCGGGGCGTTGCGCGGTGCCGGGTGCGGCCGCGCACACGCCCCCTTGTAACGTGCCGGGCCGCCGGGGTTCAATCCGGCCCAACGGCCGGGTGCGCGAAGATCACGGGAGACGCCGATGCAGGGCTTTGTCGACGATGTGCGGAACGGCAACGTGGACGGTTGGGCCGCGCACCCCGATCGTCCCGGCGACCGCGTCGTCGTCGCCATCGCCGTCGACGGCGTCGTCGTCGGCACGGCCGTCGCCGACGGCCACCGCGACGATCTGGTGGACGCCGGGCTGGGCGACGGCCGCCACGCCTTCCGCTTCCGGCTTCCCGACCACCTCCTCGACGGCCGGCCGCATGCGGTCGCCGTCACCTTCGCCGAGACGGGGGAGCATCTGGTCCGCAGCCCGCTGCCCGCCGCCGTGCTCTCCGGGGAGGGGGGATTTCGCCCGGTCGCGGCGCCCGCCGGGATCCCCACCGTGGCCCTGGCGGCCATCGTCAAGGACGAGGGGCCCTACATCGCCGAATGGGTCGCCTACCACCGCGTCATCGGCTTCGACCACTTCCTCCTGTACGACAACGGCAGCACCGACGGCACCGCCGCCTTCCTCCGCGCCCTGGCCCGGCGCGGCCTCGCCACCGTGGTGGACTGGCCGGGCGACGGCGCCAATCCCCAGCTTGCCGCCTACCAGCACGCGCTCGACACCGCCGGGGGGCACTTCGACTGGATGGCCTTCCTCGACGCCGACGAGTTCCTGGTGCTGCACCGCGACGCCACCGTCCAGCCGTTCCTGGCGCGCTACGCCACCGCCGCGGCGGTGGCGGTGAACTGGAAGATGTTCGGTTCCTCCGGGCGCACGGAGCGGGAGGACGGGTTGGTGATGGAGCGCTTCACCCGCTGCGCGCCGACCGCGCACGACGTCAGCCGAATCGTCAAATCGATCGTCCGGCCGCGTTGCGTGGCGCGGGCCGGCATCCACGTGCCGGTGCTCGCCGAGGGCTCGATCGTCGACGAGGCGCACGGGCTGGTGCCGCAGGAAGGCGGCGGCGTGCACGACCGCGCCGGCCACGCGCTGGCGCAGGTCAATCACTATTTCACCAAGTCCTACGCCGAGTGGACGGCCAAGCGCCGGCGCGGCAAGGCCGACAAGCCGGCGGGCGCCGCCAACCGCCATCGCGCCGATGAGGAGTTCGGCGTCTATGACCTGAACGACGAGACGGACGACGCCATCCTGCGCCACCTCGACGCCACCCGGGCGGTCATGGCCGACCTGCACGCCGAGGCTGCCTGCCCCTGATCGCGCCTGTCCCTGATCTCGCTTGTCCCTGACCGCAGTGGGTGATTGACAGGCCGTTCCACGTGCCTTCAGATGCGGCCCGACCTTGCAGGGCAAAGGCATGATCGACGGCGACCGCATCGTCCAGACCATTTCCGAACGGGACGGGATGTATTCCGGTCACCGCGATCATTATTTCGCGGTCGGAACCTCGGCGCTGGCGGTGATCGAGGCCGCCCGCTCGCTCGCCGGCGGGCCGGCGCCGCGGCGCATCCTCGACCTGCCGTGCGGGCACGGGCGCGTGACGCGCACGTTGCGCGCCGCCTGGCCGGAGGCGGAGATCACCGCCTGCGACATCGACCGTGACGGCGTGGACTTCTGCCGCGACACGTTCGGCTGCACGCCGGTCTACGGCGACGTCGATTTCGCGCGCGTCACCTTTCCCGAGCCCTTCGACCTGATCTGGGTCGGTTCCCTGGTCACCCACCTGCCGGAGGCGCGGACGCGCGACTTCCTCGGCTGGGCCGCGAGCCTGCTGCGCGAAGGCGGCATGCTCGTGGTCACCTTCCACGGGCGCTTCGTGGCCGGGCGCATCGACGCCGTGCCGTACGGCGTCGATGCGGAACGGGTGCCGGGCATGGTCGCGGACTGGACGGCGGCGGGCTACGGCTACGCCGACTATCCGAATCAGGACGGCTACGGCATTTCCCTGATCCGTCCGGAGTGGATGATCGGCCGGCTTGCCGAGCTTGGCCTGTCGGTGCTCCTGCTGTCCGAACGGCGCTGGGACCATCATCACGACGTGGTCGCGGCGGGGCGCGCCGCGCCATGAGCCAGGCCCCCGTGAATCTGGCCCCCGTGAACCTGGACCCCGTGAATCTGGATCGCGAAGCCGAAATGCCGAAGAACGAAATGCCGGACGCTGCCCCCTCGGAAAGCGCCGCCCCCTCGGAAAGCGCCGTGCCCGACGGCGACATGCCGGCGGCGATGCAGGTGGTCGGGCACGTGGACGCCTTCCGGCCGGACGGGGTGTACGGCTGGGCCTGGTGCCCGGAAAGCCCGGATACCCGGCTGGTGCTGGAACTCCGCAGGGGGGCGGAGGTCGTCGCGGTCTGCATGGCGGACGTGTTCCGCCAGGATCTCGCCGACAACGGTGTGGGCGACGGCGGCCACGCGTTCGGATTCCTCCTGCCGCCCGAAGTCGGCGACATCCCGCCGATCGAACTGTCCGTGATCGTCGCGGAGACCGGCTTTCCGCTGCCGCGCAGCGACCTGCAGGTTTCGTCGCCGCTGGTCGACGGTCTCGTCGAACGGATCGCCGCGCTGGAGGGGGTGGCCGGGGCGCTCGCCGCGCAGAGCAACAACGCGCTCCGCATCGCCGGGGCGTCGTCGCAGGGTGTGGACGGCGTGCGGCATGACGTCGCGCGCCTGGGGAGCGACCTCGCCGCGCTCACCGCCGGCCTGGGCGACGTGCGGGAGCGCGAGATCGCGGAACTGCGCCACAAGCTTGAGGAAAACGACACCTTCCTCATGCGGTTCGACCGCATCCTCGCCGACATGCCCGACCGTGCCGCCTGGGAGCGGTCGCTCAGCCGCTCGCGGTGGACGGCGCTGCTGGTGAACGTTGCGTTCAGCGCCCTGTCCGGCGTGCTTGCGGCCTTCGTGACCTACACTTTGATGAAGTAATACCGGCGGCGCCGGCCCGGCGTGCCGCGCCCCCGTTCCGGTGCGGCGCAAGGGGCAGCCATGCCAAAAGCTCATTTCGGGCGCACAAGACAAATCCAAGAGCAATTCAGTTAAAAGAGTATTTATTGACAGAGCGGGATGCCCGTTGTTACCTCTTTATAACGGGTAGGGAAAGACTTGACTGCCTTTCTCTAAAATCCAAGACGGTTCGGAAGGCGCCCATGTGGTCGCAATGTTTCCGAAAATTTGATGCTTTTTCGTCGCGTGGGGTCGCGCCATGACCCCGCGGGAGATGGAGCGCTGGCTGGACCCCGACTGGCGGGCCAGGCTGGAAGCGTGGTGGGAGGGGTACGACCTCGGCGGCCTGCAGAAGCGGGCGCGCACGCTGCGCTCCATCCGCGACCACCGGCCGGGCATCCGCCGCCCGCTCGCGTCCGGGTTCGGAGCAGCGGCCGCTTCCGCCTCCGCCTCCACCGACGGACCCGCCGAGGTCCCGCCCATTGCCGCAGCCGACGAGTTCACCGAGGCGCGCGGCCTGGAGTGCCTGCAGCTCGACCGCAGCGGCTGGCCCCTGTGGTCGGTGGAGCGGGTGCAGGGGGCCGAGATGATCTGGGGCGACGACGCCATCGGCCCCGGCGACGCCGAATGGACGGTGGATCTGGTGCGTCCCTTCGGGCTGGGTCCGTCCAACAGCGTGCTCGACCTCGCCGCCGGGCTGGGCGGGGCGACGCGCGCCATCGCCTCCACCTTCGACACCTGGGTGACCGGGCTCGACCCCTCGCCGGTGCTGGCCAATCTCGCGATGGCGCGGTCGAAGATCCTGGGGCTGGACCGCAAGGCGCCGGTCCTGAACTACGACCCGGAGCAGTTCCAGCCCTCGGGCACCTACGACCTCGTGCTCGCCGACCGCATCACTCACCGCGTGCGCGACAAGGAAACCTTCGTCGACAACCTGTGCGCCTGCGTCAAGCCGAAGGGCGGCGTCCTGATGATGGATTTCGCCTTCGACGACGCCCCGGCCAACCCCGACACCGTCGCCCACTGGCGCAAGATGGAGCCGCAGGAGGTCTATCCCTGGACCGTCCAGCGCACGGCGGAGGAGCTGACCCAGCGCAACATGGACGTCCGCATCACCGAGGACCTGACGGCGGTGCTCCGCCGCCAGATCGTCGCCCGCGTGCGCCGCCTCGCAAACCTGTTGCAGAACGCCAATCCCCCTCCGCCCCTGATGAAGGCCCTGGCGCGCGAGCTGTCGCTGTGGTGGGCCCGCCTGCGCGTGCTGGGCCAGGGCCTGGGCTTCTACCGCTTCGTGGCCTACAAGCCGGCGTGAGGGCAGGGGATTGCGTCAAAGCGTGCAATGCGCGTGAAGCGCGAAAAACATGCCATCGTGTGCGCGTTTTCGGGCTATAAAGCTCCTGCCGCCGGTCCGCGGCTGCCGCGGATCGAATCCGGCGGCAGGAAGGGGGTGCATGCCCTGTGTCAACCGGTGAGCTTCTGGTGATCTGCACGGTCATCCAGACGATCGCCGCGGTTCTCGCGGTCATTGTCGCCGTGCTGTAGCCGGAAATGGGGAGGGGCGGCGCGGGAACGCCGCCCCTCTTTCATCTCGCCTTGCGGCGAGAGCACATAATCAAGGGTGATGCCCTTGTCTACCGGTGCTTCCAATATAGCGCCGATCCCGTCCTCCGGCAACCCACCCGCGCGAAAAACCATCCGTCTACACCACCGCCTCCTCCACCTCCTCGGCCGGCAGGCGGGCGGGGAAGGACAGTACGAAATGCGCGCCCCGGCCGCTGTCGGGCGCCAGGTCGATGCGGCCCTTCAGGCTCTTCTGCACGATGTTGAAGGCGATGTGCAGGCCAAGACCCGTGTTGCCCTGGGCGCGGCGGGTGGTGAAGAACGGCTCGAAGGCGCGGCGGTGCAGGGCCGGCGGCAGGCCGCGCCCGCTATCGCGGTAGTCGATGCGCAGCCGGTCGGGCGTGTCCGCCGCCGCCGTGATCGTCGCCGCCTTAATAGTTATGGTGCCGCGCTGCCCCGCCTCGAACGCGTGGTCCAGGGAGTTCATCACCAGGATCGTCAGCACCTGGCTGAGCGCGCCGGGGTAGCTGTCCACCTCAATGCCGGCCGGGCAGTCCAGCACGATGGCGTGGCCGGCGTTGTCGCAGGCGGGCTTCACGCTGATCACCGTCTGCTCGATGGTCTCGCGCAGGTCGAAGACGCGCCGCCGCTCGCTCGACTGGTCGGCGGCCACCTGCTTGAAGGCCTGCACCAGCGCCGCGGCGCGGTTCATGTTGCCCTGGATCAGCTCGGCGATCTCGCGCGCCCGGCCCAGGAACTCCTCGAAGTCGGAACGGCGCAGCGAGCCGCGCTCCAGCATCGACGCCATGGCGTTCAACTCGTCGGTCAGCAGGCTGGCGCTGGTCAGCGTGATGCCCAGCGGCGTGTTCACCTCGTGCGCGACGCCGGCCACGACGCCGGCCAGGGCCGCCATCTTCTCGCTCTGGATCAGCTGCTCCTGCGTTTCGCGCAGTTCGGCCAGCGCCTGTTCGGCCGCCTCGCGCGCCTGGCGCTGCGCCTCCTCGCTGCGCGACAGCTCCTCGGTGCGTTCGGCCAATGCGGCCGTGTTGTCGCGGAACACGGCCAGCGCCTCGGCGATGGCGTGGAACTCGGCGTGGCCGGCCGGCGGGATGGGGGCGGTCAGGTCGCCGTCGGCGATGCGCCGCGTCGCCGACGCCAGCCGCGCCAGCGGCCGCGCGATGGTGCGGCTGACGGCCAGCCAGACGATCGACAGCGGGCCGATGAAGGTGGCGGCGGCGATGGCCAGCAGCCAGCGCCGCCCGGTGTCGATCTGCGCGCCCACGGCCTGCTTGGTGCGGTCGTTCTCCCCCTCCACCGCGGCGACGAGGCGGGACACGGCGATGCCCAGGCGGGTGACGGTCTCGCGGCCCTGCGCGGCGGTGGCGGCGATGGCGGCGCGCACGGCCAGCGCCGATTCGCGCACCGGGAACACGCCGTCCGGCCCGGCCGCCAGCGCGTCGATGGCGCCCAGCAGGCGTTGCGCCTCCAGATACTCGCGCGAACCGCGCGGCAACTGCGTCATGGCGGCGCCGAAGCGGCTGCGCGCCGCCTCGTAGTCGGCACGGGCCGCCTGCAGCGCCGAGGGCAGGTCGATCTGCCCGGCCTCGGTCAGGCGCAGCAGCATGCGCGTCCCGGCACTTTCCAGCGGGCGCGGCGGCGCCTCGTCCTCGGCCACGTCCGGCGACGGCAGGGCGGTGCGCGCCAGCAGCGCGTCCAGCGCCACCTGCATGCGCGACAGCTCCGTCAGGTTGCGGCGCGCGCGGGCGTCCAGGCGGATGCGCTCCTCCACCTGCTGGTTCTGCGTCAGCAGGTTGTTTTCCAGCTCCTGCACCAGCCGCTCGATGGGGCCCGTGTGCTCGGCCGTGAGGCGCAGCCGGCGCAGCCCGGCGATGACCGCCTGCAGGCTCTGCGCGTGCTGGGCCAGCGCCACCGTGGCGTTCTGCCGCTGGAGCTGGTTGCGCGCCGCCTCCAGCTCGCCGCCGCCAGCGGCATAGCGGTTGCTGCTCTCGGCCAGCCGGATCGCCTGGGCCAGCGCGGTCGACTGCTCCTCGGCCACGGTGACCAGCAGCGCCTCGATGCGGGCGTAGATCAGCCAGCTCGACGCGCCGGCCACGATGGTCATGCCGGCGACCACGCAGGCCGCGGCAACCACCGTCATGCGCACGCTCTTTTTGCGCTCGGCCATGCCCGTCACACCCGTGTCCTGCGCCCCACCCGACGAAAGGGGTGGGGGCATCGCGCACATCATCGTATCATCCGGCGCGAACGGGTCACCCACAAACTCGTCGGGGAGGAGTCGGCATGGCGCGGATGCGGCAAATGGCGGCGATAGCGGCGGCATTGCTCGCCCTGATGCTCCCCACCTCCACCATGGCGGCGGAGCTGCGCGTGCTGACCTGGGCCGACTATGTCGCACCCGAGGTGGCCGCCCGCTTCCAGAAGGAGACCGGCGTCACCCTGGTGCTGGACACCATCGACAATTACACCGAGCTGCGCACCCGCTTCCTCGCCGATCCCACCCGCTACGACCTCATCAACCCGGCCGACTATCAGGTGGCGGAGCTGGCCGCCAAGGGCCTGCTGGAGCGTATCGACGCCTCCCGCCTGCCCGGCTACGCCAACATCCTGGACGGCTGGCGCTCGCCGCCCTACGACCCGCGCAACGAATGGAGCGTGCCGTTCCACTGGGGCACCACCTCCTTCGTCGTCGACACCGACGTCTACCGCGGCGACATCGACAGCACCCGCCTGATCTTCGACCCGCCGGCGGAGCTGAAGGACAAGGTCGGCTTCATGATCGGGGCGGAGGAGACGCTGCGCATGCTGCTCATCCACCTCGGCCTGCCGGCCTGCACGACGGACCGCGCCATCCTGGAACAGGCGATGGCCTATCTGCGGCCCAAGCTGCACAAGGACCGCATCTACACCATCACCACCATCGTCGAGGCGCTGACGTCCGGCCGCATCGCGGCCGGCATCACCTGGAACGGCGACGCGCTGAAGGCGCGCGAGGCGAAGCCCGGCTTGCGCTTCGCCTACCCGCGCGAGGGCGTCACCGTGTGGTCGGACGTGCTGGCGGTGCCCAAAGGTGCCGCCAACCGCGAGGCGGCGCTGGCCTTCATCGATTTCCTGCTCCAGCCGGCCAACGCCGCGCTGCAGACCAACTATACCCGCTACGCCAACCCCGTGCGCGGGTCCGACACCTACATGGACCCGGTGCTGCTCGACGCGCCGGAGGTGGTGGTCCCCTCCAACGTCCGCATCCAGTTCTTCCGCTCCTGCGACAGCGAGCAGATGGACATGTACTCCGAGGTCTGGGACGGCACGCTGCAGGAGTTGGCGAAGTGACCGGGTGACGCACCCGCCCAGACTCGTCTCCCGCCGCGCCGTGCCTACATTAGGGCTTGGCCCCACGACGATGACGCCCGGAGCAGCGCCGGGGCCCAACGACGGCTCCGACGAAGCCAGATGGAGGCGTTCCCGTGACCACGTTCACCGGTCAGGACACGTTGAAGGCCCGCCGCACCCTCACCGTGGGCGGCAAGGGCTACGACTACTACAGCCTGAAGGCGGCGGAGGAGGCGGGGCTCGGCGACCTGTCGCGCCTGCCCTATTCGATGAAGGTGCTGCTGGAGAACCTGCTGCGCTTCGAGGACGGGCGCTCGGTCACCACCGACGACGTGAAGGCGCTGGCCCAGTGGCTGCGCGACAAGCGCTCGGACCGCGAGATCGCCTACCGCCCGGCGCGCGTGCTGATGCAGGACTTCACCGGCGTCCCCGCCGTCTGCGACCTCGCCGCCATGCGTGAGGCGATGGCCGACCTCGGCGGCGACCCACGCCGGATCAACCCTCTGGTGCCCGTCGACCTCGTCATCGACCATTCCGTGATGGTCGACCATTTCGGCACCAAGGACGCCTTCCGCCAGAACGTCGAGCTTGAGTTCGAACGCAACGGCGAGCGGTACGCCTTCCTGCGCTGGGGCCAGAGGGCGTTCGACAACTTCCGCGTCGTGCCGCCCGGCACCGGCATCTGCCACCAGGTGAACGTCGAATACCTGGCCCAGGTCGTGTGGACCGACACCGACCCGTCCGGCACACTCGTCGCCTATCCCGACACGCTGGTCGGCACCGACAGCCACACCACCATGGTGAACGGCCTGGGCGTGCTGGGCTGGGGTGTCGGCGGCATCGAGGCGGAGGCGGCCATGCTGGGCCAGCCCATCTCTATGCTGATCCCCGAGGTGGTCGGCTTCCGGCTGACCGGCCGGCTGAAGGAGGGATCGACCGCCACCGACCTCGTGCTGACCGTCACGCAGATGCTGCGCGCGAAGGGCGTGGTCGGCAAGTTCGTGGAGTTCTACGGCCCCGGCCTCGACGGGCTGACGCTGGCCGACCGCGCCACCATCGGCAACATGGCGCCCGAATACGGCGCCACCTGCGGCATCTTCCCAGTGGACGCGGAGACCATCAACTTCCTCAAGTTCACCGGCCGCGACGCCGACCGCGTGGCGCTGGTCGAGGCCTACGCCAAGGCGCAGGGCATGTGGCGCGACGCTGCCACCCCCGACCCGGTGTTCTCCGACACGCTCGAACTCGATCTCTCCACGGTCGAGCCGTCGCTGGCCGGCCCGAAGCGCCCGCAGGACCGCGTGCCGCTCTCCTCCGCCGCCCCGTTCTTCGCCAAGGACATGACGAGCGCCTACAAGGCCGAGAACCCCAAGGCCCGCGTGCCGGTGCACGGCTCGGACTATGCCCTTGAGCACGGCGCCGTGGTCATCGCCGCCATCACGTCCTGCACCAACACCTCCAACCCCGCCGTGCTGGTCGCCGCCGGCCTCGTCGCCCGCAAGGCGGTGGAGAAGGGGCTGACCACCAAACCCTGGGTCAAGACCTCGCTCGCCCCCGGCTCGCAGGTGGTGACGGACTACCTGGAGAAGGCCGGGCTGCAAACCCACCTGGACCAGTTGGGCTTCAACCTCGCCGGCTACGGCTGCACCACCTGCATCGGCAACTCCGGCCCGCTGCCCGACCCGATCGCCGCGGCGGTGGAAGAGGGCAACCTCGTGGTCGCCGCCGTGCTGTCCGGCAACCGCAACTTCGAGGGGCGCGTCAACCCGCACACCCGCGCCAACTACCTCGCCAGCCCGCCCTTGTGCGTCGCCTACGCGCTGGCCGGCAACATGAACGTCGACCTGACGACGG
>Ga0196976_1001072_pt1 | contig 13723 bp, 9 predicted proteins | sample S3v_513CmetaG_FD_148644 | JGI IMG/M metagenome (GOLD analysis project Ga0196976, IMG submission 148644) | Soil microbial communities from Anza Borrego desert, Southern California, United States - S3+v_5-13C | ecosystem: Environmental > Terrestrial > Soil > Desert | place: USA: California...
GGTGACGCACCGCGGCACCACGGCGGCCGTGCACGTGGCGAACGGGCACGACGGCCTCGACACCGCGGCGCTCGCCGCGCTGCGCGACCGGTCGGCGACGGTCGTGGTCCTCATGGGGGTCGCCACGCTGCCCCGGCTCGTCACGAGCGCCCTCGCCGCCGGCGCGGCGCCCGACCTGCCCGTCGCCGTCGTCGAGCGGGCGAGCACGCCCGACCAGCGGGTGACGCGCGCCCCGCTCGCCCAGGTGGTCGCCCGGGCGGCGGAGGTGGGCGTCAGGTCGCCGGCGGTGGTCGTCCTCGGCGACGTGGCCCGCGCCGGGCTGCTCGAGCCGGTGGGCGTGCCCGCGGCGGAGCACCTCACCGTCTCGACCGCTCCCCCGCGGCATGCCCGGAGCGGGCGGACCCTGGTGACGGCCGGATGACCGAACCGCTCGCCCAGACCCTCGCGGGCTGCGTCGTCGTCGTGACCGCGGACCGACGCTCCGGCGAGCTCGCCGCAGCCCTCGAGCGACGCGGCGCGACCGTGCGGCACGCCCCCGCGCTGAGCATGGTGCCGCACGCGCAGGACGCCGAGCTGGTGCAGCGGACGCGCGAGCTCATCGCCCATCCGCCGGACGTCGTCGTCGTGACCACCGGCATCGGGTTCCGCGGCTGGGTGGAGGCCGCCGACGCCGCCGGGCTGGCGGACGGCCTGCTGGAGGTGCTGGGCGGTGCCCGGCTCGTCGCGCGTGGCCCCAAGGCCCGTGGCGCCATCCAGGCGGCCGGGCTGCAGGCCGACTGGGTGGCGGAGTCGGAGACCTCCGCGGAGATCGCGACCGCGCTCCTCGACGACGGCGTCGGCGGGCTCCGCATCGCCGTGCAGCACCACGGCGCCGGTGCCGACGGCCTGGACGAGGCGTTCGCCGCGGCCGGCGCCGACGTGCACAGCCTCGTCGTGTACCGGTGGGGCCCGCCGCCCGACCCGGCAGCCGTCCGGGCGTCCGTCTGTGCCACCGCCGCGGGCGAGGTGGACGCCGTCGTCTTCACCTCGGCGCCCGGCGCACACGCCTGGCTGGCCGCCGCCGAGGACAGCGGCGTCGGGGCTGCCCTCACCGAGCGGTTCCGTTCGGGCGCGGCGGTGGCCGCCGCCGTGGGACCCGTGACCGCGCGCCCGCTCCTCGACCGCGGCATCACGCCCGTGGTGCCGGACCGGGGTCGTCTCGGGTCGCTGGTCCGCACGCTCGTGGGCCACTTCGGTGGGCTGCCGGCACTCCCCACCGCGGCCGGTCCGCTGCAGGTACGCGCCGGCGCCGCCGTGCTCGACGGCGCCCTGCTCCCGCTCCCGCCGTCCGGCCTCGCCGTCCTCCGACTGCTCGCCGCACGCGAGGGAGGCGTGGTCTCCCGGTCCGACGTGCTCGCGGCGCTCCCCGGCGACTCCGTCGACCCGCACGCGGCCGAGATGGCGGTCGCGCGGCTGCGCGAGGTGACCGGCCGTGACCTCGTGCAGACCGTGGTCAAGCGGGGCTACCGGCTGCGCGTGGCGGACGGCCGCCACCTCCACGACGTCGACGGGAGGCGCGCCCATGCGTGACCCGACCCGGAGCCCGGTGCTCGTCGGGTGCTCGCACGGGACGGACAGCGAGGTGGGCCGCGCCGTCGTCGCCGCCATCCTCGACGGCGTGCGTGACGCCCGACCGGGCCTCGAGGTGCGCGACGCCTTCGTCGACGTGCAGACGCCGGAGGTCGCCGACGTCGTCGCAGCGGCCGTGGTGGGCGGCGGCCGGGCCGTCGTCGTCCCCCTCCTGCTGTCCGCCGGCTTCCACGTGCACGTCGACATCGCCGAGGCCGTCGCCGGCCCGGGCGCCACCGCCGCCGGCGCGCTCGGCCCGGACGTCCGCCTCGTCGCGATCCTCGTCGACCGGCTCCGCGACGCCGGTGCCCGACCCGGGGACGCCGTCGTGCTCGCTGCGGCCGGGTCGAGCGACGCGCGGGCGACGACCGCGGTCGACGTCATGGCGGCAGAGCTGCAGCAGGCGTGGCCCCTCGGCCCGGTGTCCGTCGGCTACCTCTCGGCGGCGCGCCCCACGGTGCCCGACGCTGTGGCCGCCGCGCGTTCCACCGGCGCGCCCCGGGTCGTGGTCGCCTCGTACCTGCTGGCGCCCGGCTCCTTCGCCGACCGGCTCGCCGGGTGCGGCGCCGACGTCGTCACCGCCCCGCTCGCACCGGACGCGAGGCTCGTCGACGTCGTGCTCGACCGGTACGACGGCGCCGCGGCGACGATGATCACGGCTCCGTCGTCAGCCCTGGGCTGAGCGGGAGGCCGCCGCCGGCCCGTGCCCCGGCGGCGCCCGCCGCGCACCTGGGACCTGCGCCTCATGTGGTCCTCCCTCACGGGTCGAGACAGTGGGGTCGAGACCTGGGGAAGGCGTTCCGCGAGGAGGGGGCATGACCGTTCCGGCGCTGCCGCCCGACGACGAGGCCGCGCTCGTCGCCGAGCTCACCCGAGGCGCGCTCGCGGAGTCGCTGCCGGAAGAGCTTGCCCTGTTCGAGGCCGAGACCGGCACGTTCCTGCGCGGGGAGCTGCCCGCCGGCGGACCGGGCGACGAGGTGCTCGGGTTCGGCACCGACGCCGTCCTGCTGCTCACCCCGTACGTCGTCGCCGCGGCGACCGCCGCCGTCCGGTACGTCGCCACGGTCTTCCTCGACACCGCGAAGGCGGAGGCCACGCCGGCTCTTGCAGCATGGATGCGCCGGGTGATGCACCGGGGCGCGGCGGGCGTACCCGCGGCTGCAAGTTCCGGACCACCGCCGCCACCGTCCCCGGACGGCCCCATGCTGACCGCCGCGATGATCGCCGAGGTGCACCAGGTGACCCTCGACGTGTGCCGACGGCTGGGGCTGGACCCTGTCGACGCCTCGCTCGTGTCCGACGCGGTGACCGGTCGGCTCGCGGTCGCCTCGGCCTGACGGCCGCGCGCGATGCTGCCTCCACCGGCGCCGCCGGGTCCGCCGCCGGGTCCGCTGCCAGGTCCGCCAGGTCCGCCGCCGGGTCCGCCATCGGGTTCCGCGGCGGGCCCACCGCCCCCGCCCTCCGCTGCCGGCCCGCCGCCCCCCCCGCCGCCACCCCCCCCGCCGCCGCCCCCCGCCGCCCGCCCGCCGCCACCACCGCCGCCACCACCACCGCCGCCGGCACGAGCGGCGAGCTCGCCACCTTCGCCGGCGGCGGCGGCCACGGCGGGGCCGCCGCCGACCTCGGCACCTGCGCCGGCCACGGTCCCTCGACCATCCGGCGTCGCGATCACGTTCGCCCTGCTCACGGCCCTGATCGTGCTGAGCTCGGCGTTCGTGGGGCAGATGACCTTCCTCCTCACCTCCGACACCGCACGGCGGGCACCGCTCGCGTGGTCGCTCGGTGGGCCGTTGCTCGTCGTCGGGTTGACCGCCGCCGCGCTGGCGCTGCAACCCGGCCTGGCCTTGCGCCGTCGGCACCTGGCGCCGGTTCCCGCGAACGCACCGGGGGCCGTCCGGTTCGCCGAGCACGCCGCGCGCATCGGGCTGCGTCGAGCTCCCGAGCTCGTGTGGGCCGCCGACGACGCCCGCGGGGGCGCACTCGCGTTCGGGCGGCCAGGGCGGTACTGCGTGCGCGTCTCCCCCGCGCTGCTGGGCGCGGCACGACGGCGACCGGCCGCCTTCGACGGCGTGGTCCTGCACGAGCTGGCCCACGTCCGCGGGCGGGACGTGGGCATGACGTACGCGGCGGTGTACGCGTGGTATGCCCTGGTACCGCTGCTGGCGCTGCCGCTCGTCGTCGCCCCCCTGGTGCGCGACCTGAGCCTGGTGCCGCAGTACCTCGGTCGCGTCGCCGTGCTCGCCTGCCTCGTCTACGCGGTGCGCGCGCACCTGCTCCGGCGTCGGGAGCACGACGCCGACGTGCGCGCCGCGGGATGGCTGGGAGCGCCGGACCGGTACGCGGCGCTCCTGGCAGGCGGGCCGCCGTCGCGTCGGCGGCCGGCGTGGCTCGCGAACCACCCCGGCGTCGAGCGCCGCAGGGCCGTGGTGCTGGATCCCGGCTCCCTCACCCGCCCCAGCTGGTTGACGCTCGGCTCGGCCGGCGCCGCCGTCGGTGCCGGGCTGCCGTTGCTGGCCGAGACGCTCGCCGCGCTGCCGGGGTGGGACTGGGTCGACGCGGAGCGGGCCGCCCGCGTCGCCCTGTGCGGGCTGCTCGGGGCGGTCGTCGCCGCGGAGGCGCTCCGGTGGGCGCGCGGCCGGCCCCGGGTGCGGGGCACCGCGCTGGTGGTGCCCGTGGTCGCCGTCGTGGTGGGCATGACGGCCGGGTCGCTCACCTCGATCGCCGGGACGGGGCTCGTCCGCGGGTCGGTCGACCGGGCCGTCAGCTCCGGCCTCACGGGACTCCTGGTCGCCGGCCTCGCGATCGTGCTCGCCGACCTGATGGCCGCCCTCGCCGACGCCGGTCGCCTGACGGCGCGTGCTATCGCGCCGTGCGTCGCGATGGGTGCCGTCGTCGTCGCGGTCCTCGCCGACGCGGCGACGGCCGTCACGCAGCTCGTCGCGGCGGGGATCGTCGCGCTCGTCGGTCAGGAGGTCTTCGGCGTCCTCACGGCGACCCCGACGTGGGTGGCCGCCGCGGCCCTGCTCGCCGTCTGCGCGGCGCCAGCGGTGACCCGCCGGCGCTGGCTGCCGACCGCCGTCGTCGGGCTGGGGGCAGGACTGGCGGGTGCGGGCGCAGCCCTGGCGCTGCGGGGCCGCACCGGGCCGCTGGGGGCGGACCCTGTCGAGTACGTCACGGCGGCGGTGTGGTTGACCGTGGCGGCGGCGGTGGTGGCCGGGGTCGCGCTCGCCCTCGCCGCCGACGCCGCCAGCGCCGTCCTCGGGGCGGGCCTCGGCGTGGTGCTCGGTGCGGCGGGTCTGGCGTGGGGCAACGGCGCCCTCGGCCGGGCGTTCCCGGTCGGCGGCATCCTCCAGATGGCCGTTCCGGCGGCGCTGGCCGTCGGGGTGCCGGCGCTGGCGGTCGCGATCACGACACGGTGGGCCGTCGGTGGACGCGCGCCCCGGGAGGTGCTGCGGTGGTCGGCGCCCGTCGTCGGCGCCGTCGGCGGCGTGGCGGTGGCGATGGCGGTGCTGGTCGTGCCGGTGGACGCGGGCGGGACCGGGGGCACGGGTGTCCCCGGCGGGCCGGACGGCGGTGCCGACGCCATGGCGGTGTACCTCGAGGTGGACCTGCCGCTGCTGCAGGTCGAGCGCGATGCGGCGCTGTTCTCGGGCCAGGAGGCGGAGTGGGCACCCAAGGTGTCACTCGCCGACGACGTCCGGACCACCACGCTGCCCCTGTACGACGCGGCTCTGGCCGACGCCGAGGAGATCGGCGCCTACGACTACGTGAGCTCCGACCCGCAGGTGCGTGCCCTGCACGACGCCTACGTGCGCACCGTGACCGCCGAGCGTGCGGCGTTCGAGGCGGAGGCCGTGGCGTCCGAGAACCCGTCACCGGCGAACGACGCGGCGTTCGCGGCCGCGCGCGCGGAGGCGGAGGCGGCGTACGCCGAGTGGGTGGCGCTCCACGAGGCGGCCGCAGGCTGAGCGCTCAGCCTCCCGAAGCGGACCGAGCCAGCGCCGCGAACGTGGCGCGCAGGGCTGGGTAGAGGCCGGCGTAGGCGGCGTAGAGGGCGTCGTACGCGGTGGTGGACCCGGGGTCGGGCACGACGTCCCGGCCCGGGGGGTCGAGCGCGACGCCACCGGCGGCCCGACCTGCCAGGAACGCCTGGGCGAGCATCGCCGCGCCCGCCGCGCTCACCTCGCCCGCCGAGCACACGCGGACCGGCCGCCCGGTGACGTCGCTGACCACCTGCACCCACAGCGCACTGCGGGCACCCCCGCCGACGGCGCGGACGTGTGCCACGCGCCGTCCCGTGGCCGCCTCGAGGCGCTCGAGGTGGAGACGCAGCTCGAACGCCACGCCCTCCATGAGCGAGCGGTACAGGTGGGCGGGCGTGTGCCGGCCGTGCCAGCCGACCACGGCGCCGCGGGCGAGCGGGTCCCAGTGCGGCGTCTGCGCGGCGTTCCAGTACGGGAGGGTGAGCAGGCCCTCGGCGCCGGGCGGGAGCGCGGCCGCGGCCGCCTCCAGGTCCTCGCGCGACGCGTCACCGCCGAACCGCCTGAGCGCCCAGTCGGTCAGGTACGCCGCGGCGTTGAGCACGGTCTCGAGGGTGTACTCACCGGGCCGCACGCCGGCGAGCGTGCGGAACGCCGGGTCCCACACGTAGCCGTCGGCGTGCACGCCGAGCACCATCGAGGTGCCCAGGTTGAGGTAGGCGACGCCCGGCACGGTGGCGCCGAGCGCCAGGCCCGCGGCCTGGCCGTCGCCCGTGCCGGCCACCAGGGGCACCGGGCCGGGCAGGCCGAGCGCCGCCGTGGCCTCGGCCGTCAGCGGCCCGATCTCCGCACCGACCGGCACCAGCGCGGGCAGCTGCTCCGGCCGGACGCCGGCGACGGCACACAGCTCCGGTGCCCACTCGAGCGTCCGCGCGTCCAGCAGGCCGAGCGTGTCCGCCGACGCCGTCGACGTGGCCCACCGCCCTGTGAGGCGCCACGCCAGGTAGCCGTGGACGTCGACGACGTGGGCGGCCTCCCCGAGGACGGTCGGCTCGTGCCGGGCGAGCCACGCCAGCTTGTAGATCGCGGGGGTCGTGTCTGGCGGCTTGCCGGACAGCTCGTGGACGCGCGCGGAGCCCAGCTCGGCGATCTCCGTGTGCGCGCGGCCGTCGAGCCACAGGATCGCGGGCCGCAGCGGCTCCCCCGCCGCGTCCAGGCAGACGAACGTCTCCCGCTGGTGCGTGAGGCAGATGGCGCCGACAGCCGTGGCGTCGACCCTCGCGACGACGTCGGCGACGGCATCCCTCGTCGCCGTCCACCAGTCGACGGCGTCCTGCTCGTGCCAGGCCGGGTGCGGCTGCTGCGTGGTGAACGGTCGGGACGCGTGCGCGCGGACCTGCCCGGCCTCGTCGGTGACGACGGCCTTCGCGGCGGTCGTCGAGCAGTCGACGGCGACGACGAGCCTCATGCGCCCGGCTCCACGACGACCTTGAGACCCACCCGGTCCTGCGCGACGGCGAAGGCGGCTGCGGCGTCGTCGAGGCCGAACCGGTGGCTGACCAGCGAGCCGACGTCGACGACGCCGTCGGCCACCAGCGGGATCGTGCGGCCGTACATCTCCCGCATCCGCCGAACCATCACCAGGCTCAGGCCCTTCCGGCGGGCGGTCGACGCCGGGAAGGTCGTCCAGTCCCGCTCGGGGATGCCCGCCAGCAGCACGCGCGCGCCGGGCCGGGCCGCCTCGACGGCGAGCGCGACGGCGTCGTCCGTGCCCACGACCTCGACGACGACGTCGGCGCCCCGCCCGGCCGTGGCGGCGTCCACCCCGGCGGTCGCCTCCGACGGGGTCAGGACGGTGTCGGCGCCCACAGCCGACGCCGTGGCACGGCGGTGCTCCAGCGGCTCCACGGCGATCACGTGCGCGGCGCCGGCCACGCGGGCGAGCTGGACCGCACAGAGGCCGATCGGTCCGCAGCCGACGACGGCGACCGTCGCCCCGATGCGCAGGTGCGCGAGATCCAGGGCGTGCAGCGCGACGCCGAGCGGCTCGAGCATCGCCCCCTCGGCGTCGGTGATCCCATCAGGGAGGGGGTGCAGGAGGCGGGTGGGCCAGGCGACGAGCTCCCGCAGGCCGCCGTCGTTGAGCCCGTGGCCGGCGAACCTGACGCGGGGGCACAGGTTCGGGTTGCCCTCCCGGCACTGCTCGCAGGTGCCGCACGAGTCCGACGGGTCGACGGCGACGCGGCGTCCTTCGAACGGGCCGTCGAGCGCGATGCCCGCGAGCTCGTGGCCGAGGACCAACGGAGCGCTGAGGGCCGCGTCGCCGATCGCACCCTCGGCGAACCAGTGCAGGTCCGAGCCGCACAGGCCGACGGCGGCGACCCGCACGAGGCTCTCGCCTTCTGCGGGGACGGGGTCCGGGGCCTCCCCCACCCGCACGTCGCGAACGCCGTGCAGCCGGGCCACTCGCATGCGCCGCTCCGATGGGGTGCCGGTCGGCCGCTCCGTGGACCGCGGCCTCGTCCTCGAGCCTAGACGAGCGTCGGAGGACGGTCCGCCGGGCGAGCCTGTGCCCGCCCGGCAGGACGTCAGAGCCAGAGCGGGGCGACCCAGCCGACGACAGTGGCGCCCACCAGCAGGGACCCCACCACGAGAGCCACGACGCGCCAGCGGGCGATCACGAGCATCCCGGAGACCGCACCGATGCTCGTGCCCGCGCCCGTGATGAGGAACGCCAGCGCCGGGCCGGCACCCATCCCGCCATCCATCAGCGACGCCACCATCGGGAGGGAGCCGTCGGCGTTCAGGTACACCGGCACACCCAGGAGCGCTGCGAGCGGCACGGCCAGCGGCGAGTCGCTGCCCAGGTAGTTCGTGAGCACGTGGGTCGGGATCAGCTCGATGAGGAGGTAGCCCAGGGTCGCGAACCCGAGGAAGTAGATCGCCAGCCGCTTCCCGTTGTCCACGAGGGCGGCGCGGAAGGCGGGGAGGCGGGACGGGCGCGCGGGGCGCGCGACGGGCGCCGGCGTCGTCGCGGCGGGGGCGCAGCACGTGGGTGCCTCGAGCACCGCGACGGTCGTGCGTCCCTCGACGGCGAACGGGGCGGCGGCGTCGGCCGGGCTGCCGGAGAGGGCGGCGTCGTCGGCCGCGTCGCCGGACGTCCCGCTCCCGCAGGCGGCACCGCAGGTGGCCGTCTCGTCGTCACCGCAGCCGGCGCGAGCCGCCTCCGGCGCCGACATGCGCGCCTGTCCTGCGAGCCACCCGGTGCGTTCGACGAGGAACGTGACGGCGCCGGCGCCGAGCCCGATGACGATGGCGGCCACGAAGTACGTGGTGGCGAACCGCGGCCCGAACAGTCCGACCGACATCACGTACTCGCCGGGGCTGGTCAGGGGCGACGAGACCATGAAGGCGACCACCGGCGCCCACGGGACCGCCGACGCCATCGCGCCGAGCACGACGGCCGTCGTCCCGCAGGAGCAGAACGGCGTGAACGAGGCGACGAGCACTGCTGCGACGACGGCGACGACCGTCCGCCGTCGGAGCCAGCCCGCCAGGCGGTCCGTGCCGACGTAGACCTGCACAGCCGATGCGACCACCACGCTCGCCAGCAGGTACGGCCAGTTGTGGACGAGCGTCCCCCAGACGTCGCTCACCACGGCCCCGAGGATGTCGGTGACGGCGTCCATGGGATCCTCCTACATATCGATCGGTATCAATATATTGACGACGGTCGATAAGATAGACCCATATCGATGGGAGGCGCAAGATGCGAACGACGACGACCGCAGGGGTCAAGGACCTCTGCTGCTCACCCGTGCTCTCCGCCGAGCTCCCGGAGGAGGAGTCCCAGGACCTGGCCGCCGCGCTCCGCGTCCTCGCCGACCCCGTGCGGCTGCGCATCGTGAGCCTCATCCGCGCAGCGCCGGACGGCCGCACGCTGACGCGCGACCTCGTCGAGCAGCTCGCCGTCGCGCAGCCGACGGTGAGCCACCACCTCGGCGTCCTGCACGACGCCGGCTTCCTCGTTCGCGAGCGACGCGGCCGGGAGACCTGGTACGCCACGGAGCCCGACGCCTTCGCCGCCATCAGCCAGCTCCTGGCGCCTCGAGACAGCTGACCGCTGGCGTCGGTCGGGTCGGGTCGTCGGGCCGTGCCCGCCCGGCTGTGCGCGCCGGGGGGCCTGTGCGCGCCGGGGTCTGTGCTCGCCGGGGGCCTGTGCGCCCTTGGGGCTGTGCGCGCTTGGGGTCTGTGCGCGCCGGGGGCCTGTGCGCGCCTGGGGTCTGTGCGCGCCGGGGGTCTGTGCGCGCCGGGGGTCTGTGCGCGCCGGGGGTCTGTGCGCGCCGGGGGCCCGTGCGCGCCGGGGTCTCCACAGACCGCGGGTACCCGCGGCCCGCGCGGCGGCGCCGGTCGCGAGAGTCGGCAGCGGAGCTTCGCCGCGGATGGCCGCTCTGGAGTGCCGCCCTCCGAACGAGAGCGGCATGCCCGCCTCGCCCCTCCTGCGGCCGGTTGCCCCTTTTGTCTAGCAGTGCTACTATTCATACACCCGTTCGATCAAAGGAGGTGCACACCCATGACTGCCGTCGAGCCCGCCGTGAGGGACGAGGACGCGGCCGTCTCGTCGCTGGCGCCACCTCCCCCGTTGCGGTCGGCGGCCGAGCGGACGGCGGCCGCCCTGGCCGGGGCGGCCGAGTGGCCCCAGGCGGCCCGCGCCGCGGTCCTCGCAGACCTCGACGCTTCCATCACCACTCTCACCGCGGCCCGAGCCGAGTTGCTCGTCGTGGAGCGCGCCGCAGGGGCGTGGCGGGCCTCCGGCGATCCGTCCTTCGAGGCGTGGCGCGGACGCACGTCGCGCATGGGCTCCCGTGCCGCGGCAACCGAGGTCCGGCGGGCGGAGACACTCGCCGAGATGCCGTCCCTACGGTCAGCAGCTCGGGCAGGCCAGGTGTCCATCGAGCACGTCGACGTGGTGGCGCGCACCCAGGCGACGGCGTCTCCGCTCGTGCGCACTGCGCTCACCTCTCCAGAAGGCGAGAGCGAGCTGCTCGAGCTGGCCCGGCGTGTGGACGCCGGTCGGTTCGCGAAGGCGGTGGCCGTCCTCGCCGCGAGCATCGACCACGACGCGCTCGAGCGTTCCCACCAGGCGCAGCGGGCCGAGCGCTTCCTGACCCTGGCGGACACGCCGCGTGGCACAAGGCTCAGCGGCCTGCTCGACGCCATGACCGGGCACCGTCTGCGTCTGGCCCTCGAGGCCGTGACCGGCAAGCCAGCCCCTGACGATCCGCGGACGCCGGAGCAACGCCGTGCCGATGCGCTCGACACCATCGCGGGCGCGGCGCTCGCCGCGCCGCCCCAGCCGGACGGCACCGGGCGCCGACCGCACGTGTCCCTGGTCCTCAACGTGGAGACGTGGGCGGCCCTGCGTGGGCGACGCGGCAAGCAGTCCAGCACGCCAGCGGTGCCGGAGCCACCGACGCCACGCCTCGCCCCTGCGGTGCTGGAGGGGGGCACGCCCGTTCCCGGGTCCGAGGTCGCGCGCATCCTGTGCGACTGCGAGCTCACCCGCATCGTGGTGGACGAGCGCTCCGAACCGGTCGACCTGGGGCGCTCCGCCCGGACGCACACGCCGGCCCAGCGCAGGGCTGTCACGGTTCGCGACGGGGGGTGTCTCTGGCCCGACTGCGGCAGCCCGGCGCGGTGGTGCCAGGTCCACCACCTGGTGTGGTGGGACCGCGACAACGGCCCGACGACCGTGCTCGACGGCGCTCTGGCGTGCTCGTTCCACCACCACGAGATCCACCGCCTGGACCTCACGGTCACCCGCTACGCCGTGCCGCCAAGCACGTACGAGCCGGGCGGCAGCACCACCCGCTACGTGATCGAGAGCCCCGACGGGACTGTGATCGCCGACGGCCGACCCATCAGCGGTGATGCCCGGCTGGGCACGCCCGTGCGCCGGTGGGTGCCCGGCACGGGAGTCGTGGCAGCCCGGCGCGAGGTGCGAGCAGGGCTGGCCCCGCCGAGACGCAGCGCAGATGCGGAGGAGACGACCGGAGGACCATGCCCGCGCGGGCGGCCACCGGCGCGCGCAACGTCAGCCGGATCGGCCCCGACCGCCCGGGCGGGGTGAGATTCGCGACATTCCCGGTGCACTCCTCATGCAGCGGTACCCGGGCGCCGATCAGACACATGGCCGGGCATGCCCGCTCAGCGCCACGGTGGCACAGGGAGGTGCGGTGTCGGACGGGAGGACATTCGGTGCCCTCGTCCCTCTCGTCTCAGGACCGTACTTCGGCGCGGTCCTGGCCGGGATCGCGGCGGAGGCGACGGCCCGGGGCGGGAGGTCGCTGGCCATCCAGACGCTCGACGCTGCGCTGGGAGACGACTACGTCGGAGCCCCGGAGATGGTCGAGCCGACCGCCTGGAACCTCGTCGACGGGCTCATCGTCATCACCAACGCCGCCGACGACGCCTACGTCCGGGCGTTCCAGGCGACCGGGAAGCCCGTGGTCCTGCTCAGCCACACCGTCCCGGGACTCAACGCGCCGACCGTCTCGCCCGACAACCGGAGCGGGATCGACGAGGCGGTCGCCCACCTCGTCGAGCACGGCCACAGGCGGATCGCCTTCGCCGGGTTCCCGGCGCAGTCCGACCTCCACGAACGCTACGAGGCCTACCGCGCGGCCATGGCCGCACACGGGCTGGAGCCCACGGCCGACCTCTTCTACGACACCGGCAACAGCATGGAGAGCGGTGGCCTGGCCGCGGGGCGCGCGATGCTCGCCGCCGGCCTGCCCTCCACCGCCGTCATCGCGGGCAACGACCTCAACGCCATCGGCATCATGAAGGCACTCCGCGCGGGAGGCGTCCGGCTCCCGCGCGGGCAGGCGGTCATCGGCTTCGACGACACCACGCCTGCGCAGTACCAGCGGCCGAGCCTCACGACGGTCAACCAGCACGTCGGCCGCGTCGGCGCGCTCGCCGTCGACCTGGTCGACCGGATGCTCTCCGGTGACCAGGTGGAGCCGACCCGGCACATCGTGCGCAGCTCACTGATCGCGCGGGGATCCTGCGGATGCGCCCCCGGCGGAGCCAGGACCGGCGGACGGCGGGGCTCCACCGCACAGATCGCCCCGTTCCCGCGCGGAGGGGACGCGGTGGCGCCGATCGCCGACGCGTTGCTGGGCGCCCTCGAGGACGGCGACAGCCCCTCGCTGGAGCTGCGCAACGCGGTGCTCGCCCTCGCCGAGATCTTCGTCGCCGAGGCCGACGACGCGATCGCGCTCATGGCCACGGAGGTCGAGCCCGCCCCGGACGCCGCGCCACACCAGGCGCGGCCACAGGCCGACCCCGTCACCACGTCGGCGGCGGCACACCAGGCGCGGCCACAGGCCGACCCCGTCACCACGTCGGCGGACGCCGCGCGTTCGGCCGAGCTGCTCGCCGCCGTCGAGGCCGTCCACGCCGCGCTTCCCCGAGGCGAGTCGGGCGCCGCGGTGACGGCCGTCCTGCAGCGAGCGGCACGCCGCCTCTGCGCGCGCACCCCGGGGACCGTGCTGCGAGAGAGCCTCGACGCAGTGATCCGCGAGGTCGCCCTCGACTTCGCGGCCGCGCGCGCCAGTGCCGAGATGCTCACCAGCGCCCACCTGCAGCAGGCGCTCCGCGCGGAGTACGACCTGAGCATGGGCCTCCTGCGGCGCCGGGCGGACGCGCCCGAGTCGCTCGACTGGCTCGCCAACTCGCCGGTGAGCGCCGCCTGCCTCGCGCTCTGGACCAGCGACGAGCTCGGCAACCGCGAGCTGGAGATCGTCAGCACGTTCGGCGACGTGACGGCACGCCCCGGGATGACCTGTGCCGCCGACTTCCCGCCCCCGGCCCTGCTCGAGTCGGTCGCCGACCACCCCGGCAGCCAGGCGGCCGTCCTCGCCGTCAAGACCGACGAGAACGACTGGGGCCTCCTCGCTCTCGTCGGACCGCCGGAGTTCCGCACGCTCACTGGCCGGGAGCGTTACTTCGAGTGGGCGGCGATGCTGGGCGGCGCCCTCGACTACCAGGTCATGGTGGACTCGCTGCGCCGGCAGCGGGAGGACCTGGCCCTCGCGTACGACCGGGAGCGCGCCCTGACCGACACCATC
>Ga0196976_1001073_pt1 | contig 13704 bp, 17 predicted proteins | sample S3v_513CmetaG_FD_148644 | JGI IMG/M metagenome (GOLD analysis project Ga0196976, IMG submission 148644) | Soil microbial communities from Anza Borrego desert, Southern California, United States - S3+v_5-13C | ecosystem: Environmental > Terrestrial > Soil > Desert | place: USA: California...
ATGCCCGCAACCGCACTGATGCGTACGGTTGACGAACGCGTCGTTGCGGCGTCGCCGTCCGTTATCTTCGGAATCGCCGCAGACGTCGAGCGGTGGCCGGAGTTGCTCCCGCATTACCGGTTTGTACGGTTTCGGGTTGGCGCACCGCAACCTGCGCGCGTCGTGGAGATGTCGGCGAACCGTCCTTTCGGTCCGGCAAACTGGCCGACCTGGTGGGCGTCGCAGATGGAGGTGCAGGAGCGGGACGGCGGCGTTCCTGCCATCCGGTTCCGGCACATCGAAGGAATCACGACGCGGATGGAAGTGGAGTGGACATTCAGGGCGGTGACGGAGGGGACGCACGTCACAGTTCTGCACTTGTGGAATGGGCCATCATGGCCCGTCATCGGGACCATTGCCGCGCGCGCGGTCATCGGACCCGTGTTCGTGCATGGAATCGCGTCACGGACGCTCGAAGGACTCGCGCTCGCCGCCGAGCGCCGCCAGACTACAAGGCGCTGACATTATCGTTTCCGGAGCTCCAGCTGGATGCAGAATCGTCGCAGGGTTGTCATCACGGGCATAGGCGCGGTTACGCCGATCGGCATCACCGTCGGTGGGATGTGGGATGGCCTGCAGTCCGAGCGCTCGGCCATCCGCAGCATCTCACGCTTCGACCCGACCCCCTTTCGCAGCCATAATGCGGCGGAAGTACGCGACTTCAATCCGGCGGATTTCCTGGAGCGCAAGCGCGCCAAGCGTCTGGACCGGTTTGGGCATTTCTCGGTCGCCTGCGCGCGGCTGGCCGTTCAGGACGCCGAGCTCGATTTTGCGAAGGAAGATCGCGAGCGGATCGGCGCGACGATGGGCTCCGCGCTTGGCGGCGTCGGATACGCCGAAGAACAATTCGGGATTTTCCTCAAGGAAGGCATCGATCGTGTTGAACCGACGCTCGCGCTGAACGTTTTCGTCGGGGCGGCCAGCTGCAACGTGGCTATCGAGCTCGGATTGCAGGGACCGAACAGCACAAATGGGATGAGCTGCGCGTCGGGCACTATTGGTGTCGGCGACGCGTTCCGCCTCATTCGCGACAATTATGCGGACGTCATGCTGGCAGGAGGCGTGGAAGCCCCGTTGATGCCGCTGTGCTTCGCCGCATTCACGATCATCCGCGCCATGTCGACGCGCAACGATGACCCCGAACGTGCCTCCCGACCCTTCGACCGGGCCCGCGACGGTTTTGTCATGGGCGAGGGAGGCACCGTACTCGTCCTCGAGGAATACGAGCGTGCGAAGGCGCGTGGCGCCCACATCTACGCGGAAGTGGTGGGATACGGCAATTCGAATGACGCGCACCATATGACCGCGCCACGCCCAGACGCGTCCCAGGCAGCGCGTGCGATGCGCATCGCACTTCGCGACGGGAACGTTCTCCCCCACGAAGTGGCATATGTCAACGCACATGGCAGCTCGACGCCGCTGAACGACCCCACCGAGACCGCCGCCATCCGCAAAGTATTCGGAGACCATTCGTCGCGATTGCAGGTCAGCAGCACCAAGGGGTACTACGGACATGCGCTCGGAGCCTCCGGGGCATTCGAGGTCGCCATCTCGGCGTTATCACTGGATCGTGGATGGCTGCCACCAACGTTGAACCTCGAAAATCCCGGCGACGGCTGCGATCTGGACTACATTCCGGTGCGCGGACGTGCCACCAGCGTGGAGTACGCCCTGAGCAATTCGTTCGGCTTCGGGGGCATCAATGCGGCGGTGGTGCTGAAGCGCGCAGGCTAACGGATCTTTCTCACCGCCCTCTCCTCCCCCCTCCTCATGCGCGACTCCCTGCGTCACTTCGTTGCGGAGTTTGTCGGAACCTTCGCCCTCGTCTTCATCGGCAGCGGCGCCATCATCAGCGCGCAAGCGGCGCGACTGGACGGCGCGCTCATCGCCGTCGCTCTTGCGCACGGAATCATCCTGGCGGTCATGGTCAGCGCGACGATGCGCATTTCCGGACACTTCAATCCGGCCGTGACGATCGGCTTTCTCGCCGCACGACGCATCGACCCTATTATGGCTGGCGTGTATATCGCGGCGCAGATTCTTGGCGCCATCGCCGCTGCGTATGCATTGCAGGGGATGCTCCCCGCGATTCTCACGGAGCCCACACGCGTCGGCGGACAGACAATCGCGAGCGAAATCTCCACGGCGCAGGCGATCGGCCTCGAGGCCATCGCCACATTTTTCCTGACCTTCGTGATTTTCGGGACGGCGGTTGATCCGAAAGCACCGCGCATCGGCGGACTTGCCATCGGTCTGACGCTGGCGGCTGCCATTTTCGCCATCGGACCATTCACCGGCGGCTCGCTGAACCCGGCTCGATCCCTCGGTCCGGCGATCGCCAGCGGCGTCTTCGAGGGGCAGGCGGTGTACTGGATCGGGCCGATCGTGGGTTCCCTCATCGCGGCCGTCATCTATGAATGGCTCTTCATCCGCCGTGACCGTGAACCCGTGGATCATGGCGCCGTCCGGCCCTGACCCGCTCACTGCCTCGTTGCAGGGAGAAAAAGAGCGCACCATCGCGCTGCTCGGGGAGCACTTCGCCCAGGACAATCTCTCGCTCGACGAGCTCGAACGGCGTATCGAGCGGGCCTATCGGGCGCCCGATCTCGCATCACTCAAGGATCTGCTGAAGGACCTGCCCAGCGCGGAGACTGCAATCGCGTCCCGCTCCCAGGCCGCAGTCGCCAGTCCGGAGATTTATCCGTTGGAGGAGGGGCGGATCGTCTCGATCATGTCGAGCACCAAGCGACGCGGCCTGTGGCAGCCTCCACGCTTCCTCGACCTCTGGGCGATCATGTCTGAAACGATCCTCGACATGACGCGCGCCGTGCTGCAGCCTGGCGTCACCGAACTTGAAGTCCGCGGTCTGATGACGACAGTGAAGATCATTGTCCCGCCGGGGGTGCGCGTCGTCACCCAGGCCAGCGGTTTCATGGCGGAAGTCTCCGACCTGACGATCGATCCGCCGCCGGTTGGATCGGGCGCGCCGGTCATTCGCATCACCGGCTGGGTGGTGATGGGCGAGCTCAAGGTCGTGGTCCGACGGTCGGAGCTCGCAGAAGACATCGAGTAGAACGGCGCCGCAGCGCCTGCTGACTACCCGAAAATTTTTCCGGCGATGGCGCCGATCGTCACCACGATGGCCGGGATGATCGTGAGCCCGACGGAAAAGACGAGCCCGTGCCGGAACAGCGCCGGGCCGAGGCCGTACAACGGCCGCTTGAGCCAGCGCTCGACGGCGCATTCGACGACCGGGCCAAAAGTGTAGCACAGATTGGCGGCGATGCCGTACCCGACGATTGCCTGCCACGGGACGAAGAACCAGTCGTAACCGAGGAGCAGGCTGATGGCGTTAGCGTATACCAGGACCGCGACGCCGGTGGTCCCCACAATCGCGTTATAGCTGAGGCGGCGACTCTCCCACCACTGCAGCACGCGAACCGGTGACCGGACGAGAGTGGGTTCGAACAGAAGGCGTTGGAGCTGCATGGCTGCAATATTCGGGTTCCGGGCGGTCTCGTCAAGTACTTTGCACCGAAAAGTGCATGTCCCATGCCGCCTGTCTCGCCTACGTCCCGACCTGTTGATAGGTCTTTTCATACAGGTCGATCGCGTCACGAATCAGCTGCATCGCGACATCACTCTTTTCCCAGCCCAACACCTGCACGCGCTTTCCCTCGAGATCCTTGTACCGCTCGAAGAAGTGCTCGATCTCCTTGAGCATGTGCTGCGGAATGTCCGCGATGTCGTAAAACTCCTGATGGTACGGGTCATGAATGGGGACGGCGACGAGCTTGTCGTCCGGCTCGCCGCGGTCGAGCATCTTCAGCAGGCCCAGCGGCCGAACGTCGATCAGACATCCCGGAAAGGTCTGCTCCTTGATAAGGACCAGCACATCCATCGGATCGCCGTCGAGATACAGGGTGCGCGGAATGAATCCGTAGTCCCCGGGATAATGCATCGACGAATACAGCACGCGGTCCAGACGAATCAGTCCCGTGTGCTTGTCGAGCTCGTATTTGTTTCGTGTCCCGAAAGGAATCTCGATCACGGCCGTGATCTCCTCGGGCGGATGGCGACCCGCCGGCAGGTCGCGCCAATAGTTGATCATGCGGTCAAGCTAGCGAATCGACATCGGGCAACGGCGCGCCGGCCGCATACGACGGGAGGTCTTCAGATTCGATGATGTGCAACCCAGGAACATCCTCGCGCGCGGAACGCACGAGTGCCGCCGCGACGTCGCGGGCATGGACTGGGCGGTATCTCCCCGGAACGGCCCATGCGAATCGCTTCGCGATCTGCTCGCCCATTCGAAACTCCTGCCGGTCGCCCATCAGCAGCGAGGGGCGCACGATCGTCACGCTTCGGAAGCCGAGGGTGCGCAATGCGTCCTCGAGTTCCCCCTTCACGTGATTGTAGAAGATCCGCGACGACGAATTTGCCCCTAGCGCACTCACCAACAGGAAGTGCCGCGCTCCCTGACGGAGGGCGATCTTCGCGGACGCGAGGGGGATACCGTAGTCGACGGCGCGAAAGCGTTCCTTCGATCCGCCCACTGCTTTGATGGTGGTGCCGAGCGCGCACATCACCTGGTCCACCGCCAGCGCGTCGGCATGCGCCTCGAGCTCGTCGAAGTCGATGACACGTCCTTCGATTCTCGGCGCCGTCGCTTCCGCGAACTTGCGACGCGCAAGCACGACGATCCGATCGAACGTGGGATCGTCGGCCAGCAATTCCAGACATTCCCGGCCGACCAGCCCGGTGCCTCCCAGCAGCGCGACGGACGTCATTGCGGGAAGCTACCCCGCCGTCGTCTCGCCGCCGAGGAGGGTCAGCACTTCCCCCGTGATGTATGAGGAATCGGCTGACGAAGCGAAGAACACAAACGCCGGCGCGACCTCCTCGGGTTGCGCCGGCCGTTTCATAGGTTGTTCGGCCCCGAACTCCTTGACGTCCGCCGCATCCTTGTCGGCGGGATTCAAGGGAGTCCAGACTGGCCCCGGCGCCACGCAATTCACGCGGATGCCCCGCTCGACGACGCTCTGTGCCAGCGACTTCGTAAAGGCGTGGATGGCGCCCTTCGTCGCGGAATAGTCGAGCAATTCCTTGCTGCCTTCAAGACCCGTGATCGACCCCGTATTCACGATCGCCGCGCCCTTCTTGAGATGCGGCAGTGCTGCCTTGGTGACGCGGAAGTAGGCGTAGATATTGGTCCGGAACGTGTGATCCCACTGCTCGTCCGTGACCTCGTCGAGTGACGCCTGGTGTTGCTGGAAGGCTGCGTTGTTCACGAGAATGTCGAGCTTGCCGAATTCCTGCAGCGTACGTTCGACGATGTGCGCGCAGAAATCGCCGTCGGTGAGGTCGCCCTCGATCGCCAGGCATCGCCGCCCGGCGGCCTTCACCGCCTGCATCGTCTCGAACGCATCACGCTCCTCCTCCGGGAGGTAGGTGAAGGCAATGTCGGCGCCTTCGCGGGCGTACAGCACGGCAACAGCGCGTCCGATGCCCGAATCCCCACCCGTGATCAACGCGATCTTGCCACTCAGCTTTCCCGCCGCACGATAGGCGGGCGCCAGGAACTGCGGCCGGGGAGACAGCTCGTGCTCGCGCCCCGGTTTGTCCTGATGCTGCGCTGGAAGCGGATTCTTCGGATACTGCTCCACGCGCCGCCTGGGGGACGACGCCTTTCCACGACGCCGCTGTACGCCGGATTTGGCCTTCGTTTTACGCACTGCCATGTGGCCTCATTGCTGAATCTTCGCAGGAGGGTGCAAGGGACGGACCCACGCTGGTGCGCTCGGGGGACTGGTAACTCCCTCCTGGTTGACTCATCGTTCTGCGAAGAGGCCGAGAGCTGCAGGGCGCACACACCCGTCGTCAGGAATCCATGGCTGCTGAAATCGACGCGCTACTCCACGAGAACAGAAAATTTCCTCCGTCAGACGCGTTCCGGCGCGCGGCGCACATCAACTCCCGTGAGCTCTACGAACAGGCGGCACGAGATCCGGAGTCGTTCTGGGAGGAGCAGGCGCGACAGCTCCACTGGTTCTCGCCCTGGAAGACGGTGTGCGAGTGGAAGCCACCGCACGCGAAGTGGTTTGTCGGCGGAAAGTTGAACGTCTCCGACAACTGCATCGACCGCCACATCAATGGGCCACGTCGCAACAAGGCAGCGCTCGTGTTCGAAGGCGAGCCTGGTGACCGTCGCACGCTGACGTACTGGGACCTGTACATCGAGGTCCAGAAAGCAGCGAACATGATGAAGAAGCTGGGCGTGAAGCGCGGCGACCGCGTCGCGATCTACATGCCCCTCATTCCTGAGGCGGCAATTGCGATGCTGGCCTGCACCCGCATCGGCGCGATTCACTCGGTGGTGTTCGGTGGGTTCTCGCCGGAATCGCTGCGGGACCGCATCAACGATTCCAAGTGCAAGCTCCTGATCACCACCGACGGCGGCTATCGGCGCGGACAGGTCATCCCGCTCAAGCGAAATGCCGACAAGGCTATCGAGGAATGCCCGTCGATCGAGAACGTCATCGTGGTCCTGCGCCGCCCGGGCGCCGGCGGAGACGAAGCGTTCGCCGAGATGCAGGAGGGGCGCGACCATTGGTGGCATCGCCTCATGCAGCACGCGGATCCGCGGTGCGAGCCCGAGCACATGGATGCCGAGGACGTCCTCTACATCCTCTATACATCCGGCACGACGGGAAAACCCAAGGGGATCGTGCACACCACCGGGGGCTATCTCACGGCGGTTACGTCAACCACGAAGATGGTGTTCGACCTGAAAGAGGACGATGTCTTCTGGTGCACGGCGGACATCGGCTGGGTGACCGGGCATTCGTATGTCGTTTACGGCCCGCTGGCGTGCGGCGCCACGGTCATGATTTACGAGGGCGCTCCGGACTGGCCCGAGAAGAACCGGTTCTGGGACATCTGCGAACGCCACGGCGTGACGGTGTTTTATACCGCACCGACCGCCATCCGCGCGTTCATGAAATGGGGCGACAAGCATCCCGCCCGGCACGACCTGTCGCGCCTGCGGCTGCTCGGCTCGGTCGGCGAACCGATCAACCCCGAAGCGTGGATGTGGTATCACGAAAAGATCGGAAAGGGCCGTTGTCCGATCGTGGATACGTGGTGGCAGACGGAGACCGGCGCCATCGTGATCTCGCCGTTGCCCGGCGTCGTGGAAACAAAACCGGGGAGCGCGACCATTCCTCTTCCGGGATTCAGCGCCGCGTTGCTCGACGCGAAAGCAAATGAGATCCCCGTCGGCGGTGGACTACTCGCTTTGACCAAGCCGTGGCCCTCGATGCTTCGCACCATCTGGGGCGACGACGAACGCTACGTCCAGACGTATTTCACCAAGTGGCCGGGCAGGCAGGATCTCTACTTCCCTGGTGATGGCGCGAAGCGCGACGACGACGGCTACTACTGGATCCTCGGCCGCGTCGACGACGTGCTCAACGTTGCCGGCCATCGAATCGGGACGATGGAAGTGGAATCGGCGCTCGTCGAGCACCCGTACGTCGCGGAAGCCGCGGTCGTCGGCAAGACGCACGAGCTCAAGGGGCAGGCGCTGGCAGCGTTCGTGACGTTGCGTGAAGGGCGAACACCCAGCGCGGAATTGCGTGACGAGCTTCGAGAGTTTGTCGCCGAGAAAATCGGCGCGATCGCACGTCCCGACGACGTGCTGTTCTCGGCAGATCTTCCCAAGACGCGCTCGGGGAAAATCATGCGCCGGCTGTTGCGCGACATCGCGGAGGGGCGCGCCCTGGGGGATACCACGACGCTTGCGGATCCCAACGTGGTCAACGCGCTGAAGGAGCAGTACGAGGCGACGGAGAGTTAGCAGGCAGACTGACTACGGACATAACGACGGACATAACGACGGACATAACGACGGATATAACGGCAGACATTACGACGGCCATGGTGGAACGGCGATTTGGGGGCGGTCGACACCACAAGACTGGGAGGGCCGATACAGTTACCGACCGATTGGTACGAGGCCTGCCATGGTGGAGGGTGACTTTACCCTCTCGCAGGCAGCCAAATGTCTCTCAAGTCGTGGTGGCGCAGACTGTTCCCGGAACGGATCTTCTCCCGCAAGCTCGAGCCCGCCGCTGAGCGTCGGCTACGGCTTGGACTCGCGCGCGCCGAGGAATCCATCACCCGCGCCCACGTGGACAACGCGCTGATGTTCGTCGACGTCCTCGCCGAAGACATGAGCTTCGATCGCGCGATCGACACCTACGTACGGGAAATGGGTGTCCCTGAGCCACTCGCGAGTACGGTCGCGACGCGCACCTTGGTGGTGCTCGGTCAGGAGCTGGTCCCGTATCGTCGCCGCGCTCAGGCCGAAGAAGAGAAGCCCAGGCTGCGCCTCAACGAGGCGTCAGACGGTCGTCAGCGGACGATCAAGCGCGCCTGAACTGGTCGGGAGGTTGAGGGTTTGAAGGTTTCAGGGTTTCCTTCAAACCTTCAAACCCTCAAACCCTCAAACCCTGAAAGCCTTAAACGCTCAATCCGGCCTCCCGCCTCATCCTGCGCCAGTCGACGACTGCCAAGACCCAGAGAACACACGCAATCACGGCGCTGACCACACACCAGCGACAGATGGCGTGAATGACGAACAGTTCCAGGTAGGTCAGCCAGAGCGAGAAGATCACGCCCCAGGTCGTCAGCACCAGCAGCGTCAGGGATAGTTTCCCCGATCCCTGAAAGCGGTCCTGGACCAGCGCGAAGGCAACGGCAAAGACAACGGCGTAAAATGCGACCCCCCACGCCGCCACGGGCATGCTGAGCAACGTGGCCCATTTGCTGAGCTGCACGGTCTCACAGCTCCCCGCGCCGCACGCCAGGGTCCCGATAACTCCGGCCTTGTAGAGCCACAGGTAGAGCGCGACGAACAGGCCGACGAGCGCGACGAGCGCCGTCAGCATCCGACGGGTCATGGGCGCCGAGGTGCTTCCCGCGGAACGTCCAGCGCAGGGGCATTCGTTCCCGCGGCGGACTTGGTGCCCGCCGAACGCTGCGCACGCGCCACCGCCAGCGCTTCATCGACGTGCTTCTTGAACTCGTCGTACGACATGTTGTTCGCGATCTTCTTCGTACCAATGATGAAGGTCGGTGTCGAACCTACGCCGAGGCGCAGTCCTTCGTCGTAGTTCGACTGGATGTGCCCAGCGAACTTGCGCGAACTCATGCACTGCTGATACTGCGGCACGTTGACGCCCACCTGCTGCGCCAACCCTTCGAACACGGGCAACGGACGTCGCGTCGCGTACCCGCTCCAACGATCCTGAGACTGGAAAATCGCGTCGTGCATCTCCCAGAACTTGTTCTGTTCGCTGGCACACCACGCCGCGTTATGCGCCGCGCGCGTATTGGCGTGCCCCTCGAGCGGGAAATCCATGAAGCGATAACGGATCTGCCCCGTGTTCACGAGACGCGTTCTCACATCAGGCTCAGTGAGTGTGGCAAAATTTCCGCATGCGGGGCATTCGAAATCCGCAAACTCCACGACCTCGACAAGAGCGGTATCACTCCCGAGGACATGTCCCTGATTCGCCACGAGCTGGATGGTGGAGTCCATCGTGAAGACCGTTTGGGCTGCCGGCTTCGACACCTGGTAGCCGATGGTGGCGATGCCAGCGACCAGCAGAACGGCGAGCAGGATGTAGAAGGGGCGCTTGCTGTCCCGCCGAGCCGCGGTCACCTTCGACTTCCGACCGCCAGACGGGTTCACCATTCCGGATCCTTGTCCTTTTCCTCTTCCTCGTCCGGCGTCCACTCGGTCTTTTCCCATTTGGAATCCTTTTCGTTCTTCGCATCGGCGACGATGCGTCGGTTCTCGGCGATTTCCGGGGTGTCGTAGGTGATTCGCACTTCGTAATGGAACAACTCGCTTCTGATGTCGCCCGTGAGCTGCATGAGTTCGCCGGCCTGTTCCAGAAGACGCCCCTCGCGGTCGAGTTCCCGGATCCGTTCAGCGAGCGCTCTCAGCAGCGCCTCGAGGTTGCGGGCGCGCCCTTCATCGTACGTCTGTTCCGGCTGCGACATGGCGGGAAATACTGCCTCGTTGAAGGACCGCGGGCGTGTGAAAACCTAGCGGTATCGAGGTTGCGCAAGCAACCGAGGGCTGCAACGCATTCGCGCGGCATCCCGAGGTCGGCAGACGATCACATCGTCGGTCAACCGATGGCTGCAACGCACTCGCGTTGCAAGCCACTCCTGGGCAGGCGATCAAATTGCCTGCCAATGTGCGTTATTACTGTCAGACTCAACGGGGAGTTCCCATCGACGCTGATCTCTTGCGCGTGCCCGTCGGCCCGGGCTCGCTACACGTGGAGCGCTACGGCCTGGGTGGCCAAGCCGTGTTGCTCGTACATGGCTTCGGCACGAACAGCTTCGTGTGGCGACACATCGGACCGGATATCGCGCTCGCAAATCTGACGGCGTTCGCCGTCGACATGTTCGGGTACGGCGCGTCCGACCGCCCGATGGACGCCGACTACGGCATCGCCGCGCAGGCGGAATACCTCGACCGCGCGTTGACGGCGCTGCGCATGGCACGCGCAACCGTGGTCGGGCTCGATCTTGGCGCCGCGGTGGCGCTGCGGTTCGCGGGTGCCCACCCCGATCGCGTGGAAAAGCTGATCCTCGTGAATCCCCTGGCGCCCGATGACATTCCGGCGGACGACGTCAAGTCGCTGCAGAAGAACACCGCCCGCTTCGCTTTCAGGATTTCGCGCGGTGTGATGGGCGCAGCGCCCTTGCTGCGCGAACTCCTCCGGCAGAGCGTGGCCGATCCGGAGAAAATGCCTGAAGCACTGATCGCGCGGTATCTCGCGCCCTATGTCGGACGCGACGGGGTCGACCACCTCTTACGAACGGCGCGCTTCCTCAACAACGAGGACCTCGAGGAAGTGGACCTGCGAGCCCTGCCGCAACCCACGCTCGTGGTCTGGGGTGACCGCGACCCGTGGGTCGAATCGAAAGTGGGGGATCAATTGGCCAGTACCATCGGCGGCAGCAAGCTGGTGCACCTCCCGTCCTCTGGTCGCCTCGTGCCGGAAGAAGCTCCGGAGATGCTCAGCGATCTGTTGCTCGATTTCATCGGCGCGCGCGGTACCGGAGGCACGATTTGAGCGAAGAATGACCGTGAAACTGTGATCGTGCGCTCTAGCTCGTTACATTTCACAGGTCATTCTTCCCCTACCAGGTACATGGCGAAACCGAAGTCCAGAAAGAGCGGTCCCGTTAATCCGACAGTGTTCGAGCAGGCGCGGGACGAGTTGTTTCAACACATCATGACGTGCGGCGTGGTCGGCGCAGACCACGAACACCAGATCGAGTGGTTCGACGAAACGATGAAGTACTTCGCTGAGCGGTATCCGGAGCTTGGCGAGACGCAGGTGACCGAGTTGCGCAAGCTCGGTGAGCGGTTTGCCCAGCCACCGAAAGCCAGAGCCAGCGCGTAGTCCTCGCGGGGCCGGTCCGGTCCCATGGTTCTTCCTACCGTCGTTCGCGTCGTGCGCGTCGCAGGATCAACGCGCCGCGCACACCGCCACTCACTCCGATCTGTATCGCGGGCAGCATCCCGCGCACTTCCGGCCCCTCGACGTCGGCGAGCGCAGCCAGGTATGTCGTTGCACCCCGGTAACTGATCCCGCCACCGAGCGAGAGCGCCCAGCGCTGCTGCCGGAAGGGGTCGAGGGTTACCCGGGCGATGACATCACCCCGCCATCGGCGTCCAGCGCGCTCCGGCGCGCCGCGCACGTCGTACCCGGCGGTGACGCCGAGTCGGGCATAGGTGCCCAGCGCCGTGGTCAGACCGATGCCAGGCTCGATCGCGACTGGTGACGGTCCAGAGACGTCCAGCCGCAGTTCGGGTTGAAGAAACTGCGCCTCCGCGCGTGGGGCGGTGCATGCCAGCGCAAGAACGAACAGGCCATGCCTGATCATCGCGCGCGCTCCCGATGGAGCATCCAGGTGTAGTCCACGATCGCCCAGAGCGATACCGCCGCGACGACGAGGATCATCGGAGCGGCGGCGCCCGGTCGGATGAGGATCGCGATGAATGTCGCCAGCTGCATGACCGTCACGAGCTTCCCCGGCAGCCGCGCCTGGAACGCCACCGCGCGAAGGGATGGCATCGCACGCGCGACGAGGAATCCCACTGCGGTCATGAGGTCCCGGGATATCATCACGAAGTACTGCCACGTGTTGAGGGTGCCTTCGAACAGGAACGTGGATACTCCCACCAGGGCAAATACGCGATCCGTGAATGGGTCGAGGAGCGCGCCGATGCGCGTCATGGGACCGAACTGCCGCGCAATCCATCCGTCGAGGTAATCGGTCGCCAGGGCGACCATCACGAGCACGATGCGGACGTCCACGCGATCCGAGAGCACGAACGCCGCTGCCAGCGCCAGTCGCGAGATCGAGAGGAGATTCGGCAGGGTGCGCAGCTCGGACCATGCGCGCATGGGGCCTAACCTAGCGGCCCCGGGAAACGCTTGCTACGGAATACCATGGGGTCTAGCATGTACGCATGGCATCCGCCGCGGACCTGCTCAAGAACGTCGCGATTTTCAAGGATCTTGACGACACCGAGATCGCCGAAGTCGCCGAAAAGTGCAAGGAGGAGAAGTTCAACTCCGGCGAATACATCTTTCGCGAGGGGGAAGCGGGCAATCGGCTCTATCTCATCGTCGCGGGAGAAGTCCGCATCAGCCGTGACGTTCCGGGCAGTGGCGAGGAGGCGCTCGCGGTGCTCAAGCCCGGCGCCCTTTTTGGTGAGATGTCCGTTTTTGACCGCAGCGAACGGTCCACGCACGCCATTTCGAATGGCGGAACAACGCTCCTGACCATCACGCGCCCCGACTTCGAGATGCTCCTCGATTTCAACCGGGAGCTCGCGTACAAGGTGCTGTGGGCATGCGTGCGACTCCTCTCCGGCCGCCTGCGCCAGACGAACGACTCCCTGCGGTCGTTCCTGGCGATGAGCATGTTCTGAGTGCGGTTGTCGGCTTGTCGGCTTGTCGGAGAAGCTGACAAGCCGACAATCCGACAAGCTGAGACGCCTATTTCAGCTTCGCCCCAGTCAGCTGCGCGATGGCCGACAGTGTTGTCTGCGCGGCATTGAGCCCCAGCCGGAAATCCTTGTCACTGTACGTCGTGAAGACGTCAGTGGGCTGATGCCAGTTGGGATCCCATCCTGCGCCGATCTGCGCGCCGCGTTCATTCTCGCGAAGTGAGATTGCGGCGACCAGCTCCTGGAACGGCGCCGAATCTGTGTTGGTCATGTGCTGCCCCACAGCCGCCGGATAATCCGTCGCATACTTCTCGTTCGACAGCTGGAAGAAGGACGCGAGCTTCTGCGACTCCGCCGCCATCTTCGAATTCACCTGGAACTCGATGTTCACGTCGGCCTCGGGACGTTGTTCCTTCGGCAAAGTCCCATCGGGAAGCGGCATGCCATGATCGAAAAGCATCATGTCATGCTGGATCATCCCAAGCCATTTGGGCTCGGGATACCGGCGAGATCCCGCAGGGCTCTCCTGCCCCTGCATCGCCTGGCGCTGCGCGACGTACGCACGGGCGCCGTTCAGCCCTGTCTCTTCATTGTTCCAGAGCACGAACCGGATCGAG
>Ga0196976_1001074_pt1 | contig 13690 bp, 10 predicted proteins | sample S3v_513CmetaG_FD_148644 | JGI IMG/M metagenome (GOLD analysis project Ga0196976, IMG submission 148644) | Soil microbial communities from Anza Borrego desert, Southern California, United States - S3+v_5-13C | ecosystem: Environmental > Terrestrial > Soil > Desert | place: USA: California...
GCGCACTAACAATCGGTCTTGAGGACTACACCGCCGACCTCGGAGTGGTGAAGACGCCGGAGGGCCGGGAATCACTGTTTGCGCGACAGCGCGTGGTGAACGCGGCGAAAGCGGCGGGAGTGCAGGCGATTGACTCGGTATTCGGTGACGTCGCCGATATGGATGCGCTGCGCAACTGGGGCGGGCAGTCTTACGCAATGGGTTTTGAAGGGATGGGCTGCATCCACCCGCTGCAGATCGAGGTCATCCACGAAGTCTTTGCGCCGGGCGAGAAGGAATTCGAGAAAGCGATGAAGATCGTGGCTGCTTTCGAGGAGGCGCAGGCGAAGGGATTGGCCGTCGTAAGCCTGGGGTCGAAGATGATCGACCCGCCTGTAGTCAATCGTGCGCTGAAGTTGGTGAACCGTGCAAAGGCGATGGGACTGATACCCGACGCCGCACTTGCGGCAGGGAGTGAAAAATGAGCAGCGGGACATCGGCAAAGGTCGACTTGGTAAAGAACGCCGCGGGACGAGTGGTACCGAGTGTGGTGAACGACAGATCACAGGTTCCGTTCCAGGGTGTTGCCGCAGAACTCCCGCTGGGACGCAAGGCTGCGCCGCCCGTGCGCTCGAATCGCGAGTTCCCCGAAAACGGCGACAAACGTGTCCCCGACCTGAAGACAGCACTCCAGAAGTGCGGAATCGCCGACGGGATGACAATCAGCTCGCATCACCACCTGCGTGACGGTGACCAGGTTGCGGTGAAGGCGCTGTTCGCGGCGGCTGAACTGGGCGTCAAGGACCTGATGTGGTTTCCCAGCGCGTCGTTCCCGGCGCAGGCCTCGGTAATCGACCTGATGAAGTCCGGCGTCGTGCACCACATAGAAGGTTCGATGAACGGACCTCTTGGTGATTACTGCTCGCGCGGAAACATGCGTGGCATGGGCGTGCTGCGTTCGCACGGCGGACGCTGGCAGGCGATTCAGGATGGCGAGGTCCACATCGACATAGCGGTGATTGCCGCTCCGACGGCAGACCCATTCGGCAATGCGAACGGCTCGCATGGCAAGAGCGCGTGCGGTTCGCTCGGCTTCGCGCTTGCCGACTCGATGTACGCGGACAAGGTCATCGTGGTCACGGACAATCTGGTGCCGTTCCCGTGTATCCCATGGCAGATACAGGGCAACAATGTTGACTACGTGCTCGAGGTGGATTCAATTGGTGATCCCGCCAGGATCGTCAGCGGCACAACGCAGATCACTCGGAGCCCGGACCGCTTGCGCATCGCTCGCTTCGTGGCCGAATTCCTGCGCGAGGCGGGAATCATGCGTGACGGGTTCAGCTTCCAGGCGGGCGCGGGCGGAATCGCGTTGGCGTTCGTTCAATACCTAAAGGCCATGATGAAACAGCAGGGTGTGAAGGCCCGGTTCGTGCGCGGGGGATCGACGAAGTACTTGGTCGAACTGCTCCAGGAAGGCCTCACCGACTACATCCTCGATGGGCAAACGTTTGATCTCGACGGAGTCAGGTCGATCGCAAGCGATCCACGGCATCTAATGACGTCGCCGTTCACGTCCTACAACTATCACGGGAAAGGCAACTTCGCTTCGATGGTCGATGCGGTCGTGCTCGGCGCCACCGAGGTGGACGTGAACTTCAACGCGAATGTCGTCACGCATTCAGATGGCCGCCTGCTTCATGGCATCGGCGGCTGGCAGAACTGCCTGTTCAGCCGATGCACGATCCTGGCGCTGCCCTCATTCCGCGACCGCATCCCGGTGATCGTGGACGAAGTCACAACCCTGACCGGGCCGGGCGAGTTGATTGACGTGATCGTGACCGAGCGAGGCATCGCCATCAATCCGCGACGGACGGATTTGATCGAGGCGACGAAAGGATCGAAACTGCCCATCAGGCCAATACAGGACATCAAGAGGGACGTCGAGCAGATATGCGGCGGCAACCCGGAGAAGCCGAGGCTCGGCAAACGTCCAGTGGCGGTTGTGAAGTGGGTGGACGGCACGGTGCTCGACAGCGTGTGGCAGGTCGAAGGCTGAGTTCAGCTTGAGAGTACCTGGCCCCGGACATTCCGGGGCTTTGCTTTTGCTCAGTACCGCATCTTGAAGCCGGTTCAGTTCAGTCCCTCGGCTTGAAGTGTGCGTTGACCGTAAGCACCGGGCAGGGCGCGTTGCAAATTACACGGTACGCGGTGTCCATGAGGTGGTGCGTCAATATCGCACCACGATGTGCTCCAAGGACAATGAGATGCGCTTTGTCGCGGACGGCCGCACTAACGATGCACTCGGCAGGCTCACCGAACTCGACAGTTGCCTTTGGCTTGCACCAGAGCGGCGCATTTGCGGGCAGCATAGCCATGAGGCGATCAACCAGGCTCCGCTGCAGTTCGTGGTCTTGCTGTGGCGCCACGGTGATGAGACTGAGGCAGGAGTTATGCTCTGCCGCAAAAGATAGCGCATAGTCGAAAGCCGCGGGGCAGTCGGCGGAAAAGTCGGTGCTGTAGAGGATGGTTTCAAACTGCGGTGTGCGCCGCGTTTCTGCCTCGACACTTGGCCCGATAATCAGGACAGGGCAGGGCGCCTGTCGAAAAATCAGCTCGGCCACTGAACCCATCACAAACTTCTTGAAGCCAGTACGGCCATGCGTGCCGATGACAACCAGGTCGATGTCCTCGCGGACGATGATGTCGGACAAAACGTCCCACACCGACCCTTCGCCAACGATCCATTTGTGGCGGATGCCTTCGAGCTGGTCTGAGACTTCGAGGTCTTCCATCTGCCGAATAGCGGCATGGCGGAGGTCGAACTCGGGCGCAGAACCGGGATCTTGCAACTCCGGTGATACGTGCGCGATTACAAGTTGGGAGCGGTAGAGCCGAGCCAGACTGCGCGCGTAAGGTAGTACGGCTTCCGAGCAGGGAGAGAAGTCAGTTGCAAACAGGATGTTTTTCAGTGCGATCCGAACCGGCGCTTGCGAAGTCATAAGACACTTTCCCCCAGCGAGGCGTACGCTATCCCGAAGCGAGAATGCGAGGTTAGGATTGCGGTCACAGCCACAAGTGACAGCGGGCGACCGCGTCTGAGTCATGGATTGTCCGTGCGGCAATTTCGCACAAAGAAGAAGGGGTCCGGAAAACCGGACCCCAAACTGTCGAAGCGCAAGAAGCAAGCTACTTCACCGCAACCTGCTCGGCAACGGCGACGTTCGCCAGACCTTCGGCAACCGCAATCAGGTCGTGATCGACCTTGCGGTTCTTGTGCAGGGCTTCGGTCAGCGGCACGGAAGCGATCCTGTTGCCCTTCAGTGCGACCATGCGTCCCCATTCGTTGGCGTGAACGAGGTCAATGGCTCCGATGCCGTAGCGGGTGGCAAGCACGCGGTCGAAGGCAGTCGGCGAACCGCCACGCTGTACGTGTCCGAGGACGACGGCGCGGGTCTCGAAACCGGTCCTCTGTTCGATCTCGCGGGCGAGCAGATTGCCGATGCCGCCGAGGCGAACATGGCCGAACTCGTCCTTGGTCATCTCCTGCACGACGGGCGCGCCTGAGCTCACGTCGAGCGAGAACTGTGCGCCTTCGGCAGCGACGACGATCGAGAAGTAACGACCCGTGGCATGACGACGGCGGAGCGTTTCGGCGACCTGTTCGATGTCGAACGGCTGCTCGGGGATGAGGATGACGTCGGCACCACCGGCGAGACCGGCATACATGGCGATCCAGCCTGCGTCGCGGCCCATCACCTCGACAACGATGACGCGGTTGTGAGCTTCGGCCGTAGTGTGCAGACGGTCGATGGCTTCAGTCGCGATCGAGACGGCAGTATCGAAGCCGAAGGTAAAGTCGGTACCGGCGAGATCGTTGTCAATCGTCTTCGGAACACCGATGACCGGGAAGCCGGCTTCGTGCAGCTTCTGCGCCACAGACTGCGTGTCGTCGCCACCAAGGGCGATAAGCGCATCGCATCCGTTCTTTTTCAGATTCTCGATGCAGCGCTGGATGCCCTCCGGGCGCTTAGCAGGATTCGTACGGGAGGTGCGGAGGATTGTGCCGCCGCGCGGAAGAATGCCAGCTACCGCCTGAAGGTCGAGCGGCATGGTCTTGTTTTCCATGACTCCGCGCCATCCCTCGAGGAACCCGACAAACTCATCTTTGTAATGAAAAATGCCTTTGCGCACAGCTGCGCGAATTACTGCATTGAGGCCCGGGCAATCACCACCACCGGTGAGAACACCGATCTTCATTGTTACTCCTTGCTGGATAAAAAAGGGTTCGGGCTTGATTGTAAATGTTTTTCGCCTGCTCTGCCGAGCCAGAAAACAGAACAGCCGCCGAAAACGGCGGCTGTGGTTGAGGTTAGTTCGCGAGCTACGGTTGCTGGGTAATTCGCATGGCAGCCGAAGCATTCTGCACAGTCCGGAACGGGAACTTGTTGCTTTGAGCCTGGGTGCCGGTTCCGGCTGCCTGAGCCGACTCAATGGCGAACCAGTACTGAGTATTAGGCTGCAGGTTCTTGATTGTCACGCGGTGGGTGTTCTCGCCGCCCGCACCCCACGGCGCCTGTGCCGTCTGCGTCAGGTTGTTCGGATCAGTACCGTAACGCACAATGGAACTGGCTTTCTGGTTCGTGCTCCAGGCAATGACCGCCTGATTGTCGCTGATGTACTCGATCACCGGTCCCTGGGTGATATCGACGCTCCGGTCATTACGCCAGTTCGCCGACTGCGTTTTGAACCAGCCGCTGGCCCGCTCAGTGCCATCGGGTTTCTGAACCGAGACGTAGTACTGAGTGTCGGGCTGGAGATTGCTGAGCGTAACCTTGTGACTCTGATCGCCATGAGGCTGCTGTGCGGTCTGGCTCAGGTTGTTACGGTCAGTTCCGTATTTAAGGATTGTTTCTGTCGGCTGAGTGGTCTGCCACCAGATCACAGCCGAGGTGTCGCTGACCTTCTGCGGAATCGGTCCAGCAACTACTTCAGCCTGTCCACCTTGCGCCTGCCCCGACTGCTGAGCCGGTTGACCGGATTGGGTGGTTTGCTGCCCTTGTGGCTGGTTTTGCGCACTCTGCGCACCGCCAGCAGTCGTCTGGAACTGGGCAACGTTGCTCATTGCGCCCGTGCCCGTGCCCTGAGCCTGGCCGGAGATCACCTGATAGTAATAGGTTTTGTTCGGCTCAAGGTTCTTCAAGGTGATGCGGTGCGTAATGCCGCCCCACGGAGCGGAGGCGGTTTGCGTCAGATTGTTCGGATCCGTGCCGTACTTTACCTGGGTGCTGGAGTTGACGTTTGTCGACCACGCAATCACCGCGGAACTGCCGTCGGTGTGCTCAACTCGAGGTCCCTGTGTAATCTGAACGTTCTGGCTCTGAGCTGCAGCAAGTCCAGTCCACAGCAGGAGCACGGCCGTCAGAGTGAGATAAACGACTCTACTGCGCATGCTTGTAACTGCCCTCCTGACAAAACTCTGATTCAAATCAAAATTGACCCGTAAGGTCTGATGCGTTTCGGGCACCGGAAGTGGTGCATCGAGCAGCGGTGGGCAGGGTATCGGAAAGGGGACAAAGCAGTTCGGAATTGCCCTCCTGAGCAGGCGTTTGTACACTCGCCCCTATGCGGGTACTCGGCATCGACTGCGGTGGGCAGTACACAGGTTACGGGATAGTGGAGGAAACCGCCCAAGGCAAACTCCGGGCGGTCTGCTTCGGCGCGGTGCGGCTGAAAACGCGAGAAACACTGGAAGCGAGGCTTCTCTCGATATTTCGCGAGTTGCAAGCGAAGATCGACGAGCACACGCCGGACATCGTGGCAATCGAGGATGTATTTTACGGCCCGAATCCGAAGTCGATGCTTAAGTTGGGAGAGGTGAGGGGTGTGGCGATGCTGGCGGCGTCGTCCTGCGGGCTGAAAGTAGCCGAATACGCACCCCGAGCAATCAAGTCGGCAGTTGTGGGATACGGTGCGGCGGAGAAGTCGCAGGTACAGCATATGGTCAAGTTGCTGCTCGGGTTGCCGGATCCCCCCGAGCCGGTGGACGCTGCCGACGCCCTTGCAATAGCTATTTGCCACATCCACACTTCAGCCACGTTGCGCAGGCAGGCAACGGCGCAATCGTAGTCGGCCTGGTGCGTCCTCACGGGACCTGCATCTGCTATGGATAGGAAACTGTCGGAGGGGGCTTACATGGGGGTTCGCTGGATACTCACCGCTGTACTTCTTGCGTGCAGTGCTGCGAGCCTTAACGCCGCAGATTTCCAAACAGGGGGAAGTGGGGCGGATGGCGCGGCTTCGCCGATGCCGGTGGTGAAGTTCGAGTTGGCATTTCCCGGAGCAACGCCCCCGCACTACACGATTTCTGTCGAGTCCACCGGACCCGCGGCTTACAGATCCGACAGGGCGGATGTCGAAACCGCCGACGACAACGCGTTCACAACGAAATTCGTGGTCTCCGAAGCGACCCGCAGACGGATATTCGAGCTGGCGAAGAAGGCCAACTTCTTCAAAGGTGATTTCGAGTACCGAAAGAACAACGTCGCAAACACCGGCTCAAAGACGCTCACTTACCAACATGGACCGCATGGGGCGACGGCAGCGGAGGAAGTTTACAACCGGACTACCTACAACTATTCCACGCACCCGGCAATCCAGGAGCTTACCGACATTTTCCAGAAGATGTCGGCTACTCTCGAGTTCGGAAATCGCATCTCTCGCGCGCACCGCTTTGACAAGCTCGGGCTTGAGGCTGAGCTGAAGAGAATGGAACAGATGCAGGGCAGCGGCCTGCTGCTCGAGCTGCATGCTATCGCACCTATCCTTCAGTCGGTCGCCTCCGACGCGAGCGTCCTTAATGTGACTCGTCGCCGGGCTCAGCGCCTGCTCAAAATCGCAGAGGCCGCTGTACAGGGCTAGGCCGCTTACGATTCTTTAGGGCAACTCTTTTCCGAACATCGGGTTAGTACTTGCGGGCCATTTCTCATGCGGCAGTCCGACTATACTCGTGGGTGCGTGACACGCCGGCTGGTCCGACGTCGTGGAGGCATCGTATGAAAAACACGTGCAGGTGGGCTCTTGGGCTCCTTGTAGTCGCGGCGTTCTGCAGTTTGCAGGCGGTAGCAGATTCCCAGGTTCGCATAGTCCGGCTGAGTTACGTAGATGGCGACGTGGAAATCGATCGCGCAGCCGGTGAGGGTTTCGAGCGGGCGGTTACGAATATGCCGGTGGTAGAGGGCGCCCGCGTACAGACCAGCGAGAACGGAAGAACCGAGGTTGAATTCGAGGACGGGAGCACCGTACGCCTCGCTCCCGAGACAATCGTCAGCTTCGAGAAGCTGGCTCTCAGGGACGACGGAGGTAAGCGAACTGTAATCGCCATCGAGCAGGGGCTTGCCTACTTCGACCTGAAACGGGATGACGAGGACGAAGTCCTCGTAGCCTTTGGTGGAAGAGAGTTCGAGGTGACGAAATCTTCGGATTTCCGCGTAAAGGTCACCGACAATCGGGCAGAGCTGGCGGTGATGAAGGGCACGCTCGAACTTGAGTCCGCCACGGGTAGAGTGCGGGTCAAGAAGAACGAGACGATTGCTCTCGACGTGGCGAACTCGGCAAATTACGACATTGACGCCGGTATCCCGAACGAAGCTTACGACGATTGGAATGAAGAACGGGACCAATACGCCAGCGCTCATGCGGCAACAACCCGCTACTCAGACTCGCCATATTCGTACGGATGGAACGATCTAAACAGTTACGGGGTCTGGATCTACGACGCCCGTTGGGGTCATGTGTGGCGGCCTTATGACGTGGCGTTTGACTGGGATCCCTTCTACGCTGGCCACTGGGTGTACTACCCGCGAGGAGGATACGTTTGGGTCTCCCCGTATCAGTGGGGATGGCTACCGTATCGCTACGGACGTTGGTGCTACATATCCGGTTACGGGTGGGCATGGCAGCCGGGCCGTTGGCGTAACTGGCATAGCGTGCCGGTGATCTATGGTTCGCCTCGGGGATACGCCAGACCGAGGATACCAGTCGTGAAAATGAGGAATCCTACGATCCCCGTGAATGTACACCCGGGGACACCCGTCATCCGGACGGAGACGCCTCACAACAGACCCCGCCCCGGGTGGCGCAGTGGAGAATCTCCGAATGGCCGTCGGCCGCTTTCGACGAAAGGCGACGTTCGCGCTCCCGCTACGGATGAAAGGCCACGTTCGCCGCGTGGACGGGATGTGGAGGACTGGGGCGATAGTTCAGCCCGACGAGAAACGCCTCACGCGACTGGTGGCTCCGGTGCTGCTCCGGTGCCGTCCGGGAATGGGGCTCCGGTACGCTCAGGCGGTGATATGCCGGGCCGTACGGTCGGACCGAGCACTCGGGGCGATTCGCGGCATGTCGAGTCAATGCGCACCGTCCCAAGAAATACGCCACCGGTAGTGACGCCGCGTGCAGAAGCGCCAAGGTCGACGCCTCCTCCACGCACTGAAATGCCGAGGCCGACACCTCCTCCACGGGCTGAAATGCCGCGCCCGATGTCACCGCAGATACCGGCCAGAACGGAGCAATATCGTCCTGCGCCGATGCCCGCGCCACGGGCTGAGGCTCCGCGTCCGCAGATGAGTGCCCCAAGAATGGAGGCGCCCCGCACTATGGCTCCCCCCAGCCACCCAAGTGGAGGTGGAGGCGTCAGGGGTGGGCGCTCCGAACGAGGCCCGAACCCGAAATAGCTGAAGAATGTGCAGAATGGAACAGCCCCGCGCGCTTGCGGGGCTTTCTTTTTTGGTGGAGGTTTGGTTCCGGCGACATCGTCCGACAACTGGACGCATGCGGAAGCGCAGAGGCATCCAAGGGCGTAAATGACTACAGGAGGTGCAGCATGGACGAAGTGGTACGCATGGTCACGGATCGGGTAGGCATCCCTGAGGACAAGGCCCGGAGTGCGGTCGAGGTTGTCGTCAACTACCTGAAGAACAAGTTGCCGGGGCCGATTGCCGGACAAATCGACGGTGCGATGTCGGGCGGAGGTGGCGGCGGAGGGATTGGAGGCATGCTGGGCGGTCTTGGCGGCCAGTCCTAAAACCGGGGATGGGCATCGGTAGCCTTAATTTCGAAAGCTCAGAAGTCACGGATTGACGACAGAATCGGGCGCGTTCGGGTAGCATGAACATTCATGCAATAGTCCGTGGGGGAGCTTCGCAGTGAGTCAGGTATCCGACAAGATCATCCGTCTGGCGGGCCGCGCAATCGCGGAATTCGACATGGTTCGCGATGGGGACCGCATCGCCGTCGGGCTCTCTGGCGGTAAGGACAGTATGGCGCTGCTGCATGCCCTGATCGCGTTGCAGCGCCGCGCGCCCGTAAAGTTCGAACTGATCGCCTTCACTATCCAACAGGGTAAGTTCCTCGGCACGCTGGACTCGGTACAGGCGCACTGCGCGGAACTCGGCGTTCCCTATAACCTCATTGAAGACCGACCGTCGATCCGTATGGTCGAACAGGGAATCGCGCACGGCTGCGATGTATGCAGCCGCTATCGGAGGCGCGCCGTGTACCAGGCCGTGCGAAATCTCGGGTGTAGGGTGATCGCGTTCGGTCATACGGCTGATGATTTTGCCGAGGCGATGCTGAGGAACCTGATCTTCACCGGAAAGGTGAAGCCCCTTCCACCGTGTACGCTTTCCTCCGAAGGCGAATTCAGGCTGATTCGTCCGCTCATGTACGTCCGGGAAGAGTGGATCAAAGAGCAGGCAACGAAGGAACAGTTTCCGATCGTCGGGTGCGTCTGCTCGCTCAAAGAGGGAACACGAACACGCCTCCGCACCTTTCTGCGGGGGCTTTCGGCGGACAATCCGCACATCTACTCGAACCTCATTTCAGCGGGTGTGGACGTCTGGCGGGAACGCCAGCACAACTCCCGGAAACCTGCCGCTTCGAGCGTCGCAGAGGTTCTCGAACTCGCGACGAAAGGCATCGGCACAGCGGAATGAGCGACCGTAGGTCCCCCAGGCTTCCGGCGCGAATCGCACGTCGTCCCTGAACTGCGACTATCCGTCACTCCCAAGCGGCGGCTCGTCCCACCTTTCTACAACATTCCATAGCAGAGTACCCGCCCTCTCTACCAAGTTCTGAAGGGTGTCAGCCGGGCAACGTAAGTAGATCCTGAAAATTCAGGAACTTACGTTCTGGAAAGTTTTGGTAAGTACCTTGCATCCGCCAGCGGCAACTTCCAGGGCTCACCGAGCCTTTTTGGGGCAGTGGGGTAAACAACGCACGAACAGTCGCCCGAACTGTTTTCGGGCAAAGGCCGGGGCCCATCTCAGGAGGCACGATGAGACTACCCGAACGTTCCTGGACGTGTATCGTCGCGCTGGCTTTGGTATGTGTTGCGATGATCACGCCCGCGTGGGCACAGCGATCGGACGGCACTTTGCGCGGCACGGTTGTGGACGCGCAAGGCGCGGCTTTGCCCGGAGCCACCATCACCGTCACCAACGAGAACACTGGGGTGACTTTCACTACGACTACGTCGAACGTAGGCGTTTACAACGTTCCGAACCTCCCCATTGGCCGCTATACAGTCAAGATTGAATCCAAGGGCTTTGCAACACACACACGCACCCAGGTGGAAATGTTCGCCACCCAGGTCATCGAAGTGAACGCAACGATGCACGTTGGCGCGGGTGCGGAAACCGTCGAAGTGCGCGCCGGCGCGGATATCGTGCAGACCCAGAGCTCGCAGTTGAGCAGCACGTTCACGACGCGCCTGGTAGATGTGCCCGTGACGGGCGGTGCGGGATCTGTGCTGAACCTTTCCTGGGTGCTACCGAATACGACCACCCAGATCGGCGGCACGTCCGGCACGGGCGGTTCAGTAGGCGGCGTGCGCGCACGATACAACAGCTTCTCAGTAGATGGCGCGAACAATGATGACCCCTCGGTCACCATTGCATCGCAGCACGTGATCTCCGACGCGGTCGCGGAGTTTACGCTGAACTCAAACGTCTTCAGCGCTGAGTACGGTCGCGGCACTGGCGGTCAGTTCAACGTCGTGACGAAGACCGGAACGAACAACCTGCATTTCAATGCGTGGTGGTACAACGTCAACCGGCACCTGAATGCTTCCGACAACTTCGAGGAGGCGCAGATCAAGGCCGGGACCCGGAAAGAGAAGAAGCGCTACGATTACAACCGCGCGGGCGGTGACATCGGCGGCGCGATCATTCCGAACAAGTTGTTTTATTACGGAGCTTACGAGTACCGCACTGAGGGCTCGCAGGGCTCAACGCCAGCGTTCAAGGCCCCAACCCAGCAGGGCATGACCGTATTGAACTCCCTGGCGGTGAACCAGCAGGTGAAAGACCTCCTGGGGCAGTTCCCGGTTGCAGGCTCTGCGTCGGGCACCCCGCTCACAGTCAAGGGACAGCCGGTTCCGATCGGCGACGTGACGGCTGACGCGCCTCAGTACTTCAACACTCACGACTACCTCATCAACATCGACTACAACATGACGAATCACCAGATTCGCGGACGCCACATGAAGGCGCGCACGCGCGAGCCGGGATTCGGCATCTTCCCGCAGCCCCAGTTTTCGTCCAACGTCGAGACCGATAACCGCAAGATCATCTTCAATGAGGTTTGGACAGTCAACCCGCGCCTGGTGAACGATTTCAAGGCGTCCATGTCGCGCCTTGTGTCGCGCTATCCCCTGGAAGGATTGGCTGCCAACTACCCGACCCTGATTTTCGATCAGCTGTCGAACATCTGGATCGGACCGGCGAACAACTTCCCGCAGCGCCGCACGACGAACCAGTACAGCATCGTCGACAACATCAACTACATGGTCGGCCGCCACAATATGAAGTGGGGCGGAGAGTATCGCTGGTTCACTTCGCCTTCGGAGTTCCTCCAGAACGCGCGTGGCCAATATCGCTATGCAACTCTGGACCTGCTGGTCGATGACCTTACCCCCACCGATGCAGGGCAGACGCTCCAGGGCATTGGCGATGGAACCTTCGCCGGCAACGCTAAGAACTTCTCGTTCTTCTTCCAGGACGACGTGAAGGTGAACAGGCGCCTCACACTGAACCTGGGTATCCGGTACGACTACATGGGTATCCCTGCCGGTTCGCGCTTGAACGCGAAGAACTCTGTTTCGGACCTGCCCGGAACGATTCTGATCTGGCGCGTGCCGGGAACGGACAAGAACAACTGGTCTCCGCGGTTTGGCTTTGCGCTGGATCCGACCGGCAGCGGAAAGTGGGCTGTCCGCGGCGGTATCGGCGTTGGCTATGACGTGATTCCGTTCAACTTCCAGACGAACGGCGCGCCACCACAGAAGCAGGCAATCCTGCGTCCGTCCACCGCTTGCGTCGGAACCTTCAGCGCTCCCCCAGCGTGGTGCGCGACGGGGTCCGGCTTCCTGGCGAACGGCGCGATGAAGGTTGCCTTCATCGAGCCGACCAATCAGGCCCTTGCACGGAGCATCACGGGTAACTTGATGGCAGACGCCATCGCCCCGAAGACGGTGAGCTGGTCACTGAGCGTGCAGCGGGAGATCATGCACAACACGAGCGTCGAGATTCGCTACCTCGGCACGCGTGCGACGCAACTCCCCGTTCAGATTCAGTTGAACAGCATCACTGCATTCGAACGTGGCGCGCAGCCGCTTCCGACCTACATTCAGCAATCGGAAATCCCCGCCTCGGTGGCGCTGAATGCGCCGAGTCTGTCGCAGTTCCAAGCCCTGGTGGGTACCGGTGCAAACCGAAGGTACGGGGCTGCCGGTTTCCGGGACGTGATCACGTCGTTCCTGCCGGTTGGCGCCAGCACGTATCACGGTGGTGCGGTGGAGTTCAATCGCCGTTTCACCGACGGCCTGATGCTCCGCGCGAACTACACGTACGCCAAGACGCTGGACAACTCGACAAACGACCTGTTCACCAGCACGGTTAACCCGCGTCGTCCCGAGAACGCCTACGACATGAGCAACGAGTGGGGCCGCTCGGCGCTGGATATCCGGCACAAGCTCGCTCTGAGCTGGGTCTATGACGTCCCGAAGCTGAATGTGGACAATGGCTTCCTGAAGGCTGTCTTCCACGGCTGGCAGTACAACGGCACGTGGCTGCTGCAGTCTGGCTCGCCAGTGACCATTCAGTCGGGCGCGGACGCGAACGGCAACGGCGACAGCGCCGGAGACCGGGCGATCTTCAACCCGAACGGCGTCGAGCGGACCGGTACGACCGTGAACTTCGTCTGCCGCAATGCGACGACTGGGGCGACAAGCGTCGCTACCAGTGCTGCCAATTGCGGTGGCGCGGCAAACGTTGTGGGCTATGTTGCGAAAGACCCTACCGCCCAGTTCATCCAGGCGCAGCCAGGTGCCGTGACGAATATCGGCCGCAACACCGTGGACAGCGATGGTTTCAACATGTGGAACATGTCGCTGTTCAAGAACAACAAGCTGAGCGAGCGCTTCAACCTGCAGTTCCGGTTCGAAACCTACAACACGTTCAACCGGCGGCACTACACGCTCGGGCCGGCAACCGTGTTCGGTACGACGACGAATGCGACAAGCGCTTCGTATTCCTCGCTGACCGGCGGATCGAACTTCCTGAACCCCAAACAGTTCAACGGAGGCGGTCGCCAGATCCAGCTCGGTATGAAGTTGATGTTCTAGGCAAGCGCTTCTTGCCTTGCCCGGGGG
>Ga0196976_1001075_pt1 | contig 13685 bp, 13 predicted proteins | sample S3v_513CmetaG_FD_148644 | JGI IMG/M metagenome (GOLD analysis project Ga0196976, IMG submission 148644) | Soil microbial communities from Anza Borrego desert, Southern California, United States - S3+v_5-13C | ecosystem: Environmental > Terrestrial > Soil > Desert | place: USA: California...
GCCGCACCTCGTTGTCACATCCGCTCGCCCTGAGCCTGTCGAAGGGCGAGCTATCGGATCCCCCATGCCCCTCCCCCTGAAGCTCGACCCTTCCCGCACCATCATCCTGCTCGTCGACGTGCAGGAGCGGCTCTGCCCCGCGATGCCGCCCGCCGCGCTCGCGCAGCTCCTCAAGTACGCGCAGGCGCTCCTCTCCGCGGCGCGCGAGCTCTCGCTCCCGGTCCTCGCCACCGAGCAGTACCCGAAGGGCCTCGGCCCCACGCTCCCTGGCCTGCGCGAGCTCCTGCCAGCCCCGCCGCTCGCGAAGATGAGCTTCTCCTGCGGCGGAGACCCCGGCTTCACCGCCGCGCTCGAGTCGATCCGGCTCCGGCTCCGCGAGCCCCCGGCGCAGATCGTCCTCGCCGGCATGGAGGCCCACGTCTGCGTCTTCCAGACCGCGCGCGACCTCGTCGCCGCCGGATACGAGGTGCAGGTCTGCGCCGACGCCGTCGCGAGCCGCGACGAGGAGCATCGCCGAATCGGCCTCGACCTCTGCCGCGAGGCCGGCGCCCTGGTGACGACCGCCGAGACCGCGCTCTTCGACCTGCTCGGCGTGTGCGGGACCCCAGCGTTCAAGAAGGTGTCGCAGCTCGTGAAGTGAGGGAGAATGCGCCGCGCCCGGGCGCCGGGACTGCGCCATGAAGAGAGCCTCTCTCGCACGATCCGCGGTCCTCACGCTCGCGTTCGCCGTCGTCTCGACCGCCTGCACGCCGCTCGACCGCGGCGCCCGCGAGCAGTTCTCGCGTGACCGCAGCTGCCCCCTCGACCGCGTCGAGGTCCGCCGGCGCGCGGACCTCCAGGCATGGGACGTGACCTTCGTCGAGATCCGCAGGGCCGCCCCGCCGGACGACATCGCCCGCGACCGCGAGCGGCTCGCGCTGTGGCGGAAGACCCAGCACGAGAAGCAGGACGGCTGGAACGACGACTACGACGTGTACGAGCTGCGCGGCTGCGGCGCGCAGGTGCTCGTGGCCTGCAATCGCCCCGTGGAGCCCGATGGCAGGTTCACGGGCAGGGTCGTCTGCCTCGACGGTGAGTACCCCGCCGGATCGCGGAAGCCCTGGTGACGCGCGTCTTCGAACCCATGTCCAGACCGTCCCTCTCCCGCTCCTTGCTCGTCACGCTGGGGATCATCGCGGCCATCTCCGCGCTCCCCTGGATCATCGAGGCGATCGCCACCAAGCCGCTCGACGAGGGCGCGCGCGAGGAGTTCTCGCGGATCCACCTCTGCCCGCTCGAGCGCGTCGAGGTCCGGCGCCGCGCCGACCTGACGCCGTGGGACCTCCACGTCGCGAGGTGGGGCCCGTCCGTGCCGCCCGATGAGGTCGCCCGCGATCCCGAGCGGCTCGCGCTCTGGAAGGAGCAGGAGCGCGAGCGGCAGGACCGCGAGAACGAGGACGCCGAGGTGTTCGAGCTGCGCGGCTGCGGTCGCCAGGTCGTCTGGGCGTGCGACCACCCCACCGTCGCCGGCGGCGACGTCTACATCGGGATGGTCTCGTGCACGGACGGCCCGTACCCCGCCGGAGCGCAGAAGCCGTGGTGAGGTCGGCGGCGCCCGCTCGCCCGCCTTCGGCGCGGCCCCCCGGCGGCCGGCAGCTTTCGCGTTGACCCAAGGGTTCCGCGGTGATACCTCTCCCGTCCCCGCAGTTTCCGGGGCGTAGCGCAGCCTGGTAGCGCACTTGCTTGGGGTGCAAGTGGTCGCTGGTTCAAATCCAGTCGCCCCGACCATCTGAAGGCCCCGGAGTCGTTCGCGAAAGCGGACGGGTCCGGGGCCTTCTCTCTTGTCGACCGGGCCCGTTTGCCTCCGTGCTGCTCACCGCGGACGTCGCCGGCGCGCGGACGCTCCACCTGCACCGGCTCCGGACGCCTTCTGCACCCGTTGTGACGGCGGTCGAGCGCGACGCCATCGAGCGTCCCCGCGTCACCTGAACTGAGTGCCCCATCTGAGCCTTTGAGTCCCCGCCGCGCACTGATTCACACTCCGTGATGGGGCGACTCGACCGCCGCTCCGTCGGGCCAGACGCACCACGACGTCACCATCGACGATGCGTCGGATCGGCGCCGCCGACTCCCTCCTGCAGCACCTCGAGGTCGCGATGGCAGGCGAGTACCAGGTCGCAGGGCAGAACGGCTCCGCACCCTTCACGCTCAAGGTCCACCGCGGCGACGGAATGGCGCTGGTGGCGATGAACTGGAAGAGGGGTCGACCACCGGAGGACTTCGTCGGATTCGCCGTCGAGTACCGGGAGCCGGGCGGCGAGCGGTTCTACTCCCTCAACAACCGCCTCTCGTTTCCCGGAGGACGAGCCGAGGGTCCGAACAAGCTCTCGACCCGGCTCTCGCCGATCCAGAAGTTTCGCTGGGTGCACTTTCCGCGAAATGCGGAGCTGGCCGGCGAGTTCCTGTACCGGGTGACGCCCGTCTTCATGAACGCATCCCAGGAGCTCAGCTACGGCGAGTCCCAGGAGGCCGCCCTCGAACTCCGGCGCGAGACCTATCCCGGCCAGCTGAACGTCGCCTTCACGCGAGGCTACGTGTCGTCTCAGGCGTTCGTGGACCGGTATGAGTCGAAGGGACCGATCGACACGCTCCTCCCAGCGAAGGCCAAGGACGGGCTCACGTTCGCTCCGACCCATCCCTCCAGACACGAGGCCCTCCGGTGGATGGGTTTCGAGGCACGCAGCGCCGTCCTCGACGTTCTCGATCAGGCCTTCGGCGACAAGGCGCAGGTCCGCGTCGTCGCGTACGACCTCAACGAGCCCGAGGTGGTCTCGCGACTCGTGAAGCTGCGCGGGAGGCTCAAGATCATCATCGACGACAGCGACGAGCACGGCCACGCGGACTCGGGTGAGACGGCCGCTGCGGAGCGGCTGGCCGCCGCCGGCGCCGAGGTGAAGCGGCAGCACCTCGGGAAGCTCCAGCACAACAAGACCATCGTGGTCGACGGCCCGAAGGTCCAGGCGGTCGTGTGCGGCTCGACCAATTTCTCCTGGCGCGGACTGTACGTTCAGGCGAACAACGTCGTCGTGCTGCGAGGAGCGTCTGCGGTGGCCCCGTTCCTAGCCGCCTTCGAGGGGTACTGGGCGAGCGACGCAGTGTCCGCCTTCGCCAGGTCCGCCGCCTCGCGGTGGACGGATCTCGGGCTCGACGACATCGACGCGCGCGTCACCTTTTCGCCGATGTCCTCCAGGCAGTCGGCGCTGGCGAAGATCGCCGCCGATGTCGGCTCGAAGACGACCTCGAGCCTCTTCTACTCCCTGGCGTTCCTGTACCAGACACCCGGGCCGATGCTGAAGGCCATCCAGAGGGTGACCGCCCAGGAGAAGGTATTCGTCTACGGTATGTCCGACCGCGAGGTCGGCGGCCTCGCCCTGCAGAAGCCGAACGGCAACGTCGCGCCGGTCAAGCCGGCGGCGCTTCGCGAGAACGTGCCCGAGCCGTTCAGGTCCGAGCCAACGGGCGGCGGCGGCGCCCGCATGCACCACAAGTTCCTCGTCATCGACTTCGACAAGCCGACCGCTCGCGTCTACACGGGCTCGTACAACTTCTCGGCGACCGCGGACTCGAAGAACGGCGAGAACCTGCTCCTCATCCGCGACCGGCGCGTCGCGGTCTCCTACACCGTCGAGGCGCTCCGCCTGTTCGACGCGTACCACTTCCGCGTGGCCCAGCAGGAGGCCAAGAAGGCGATGAAGAGGCTCGCCTTACGGCCGCACCCGCTCGTCAGCCACGAGGACCCGTGGTGGCTCGAGGACTACACCGTCGGCCACAAGATCCGCGACCGCGAGCTGTTCGCGTAGGACGGCGGAGGCCGATTGATGCCGGCCGCGCTGGCCCGGCGGGCGCGCGGCCGATCGCCCCGATCCGATTCCGTGGCGTCCCCGCCGCCCCCCCGACACGATCGCCCGATGGCGATCGACGAACCCGGCCCCCACATCACGCCCGACTCGCGCGTCGGCGACCTGCTCGACCGCTGGCCCGCGCTCGAGGCGGTGCTCCTCGACCTCTCGCCGCGGTACCGCGCGCTCAAGAACCCGGTGCTCCGGCGGACGGTCGCGAAGGTCGCGACGCTGCGGCAGGTGTCGAAGGTCGGCGGCGTCCCGCTCGCCACGCTGGTCGGGCGGCTCCGCGAGGCGGTGGGGCTCGCGCCGCTCGCGGCGTCGGAGCGGGAACCGGGCGCGCATGGAGAACCCGGCGCGGAGCGCCCGCCGTGGGCGGTCGAGTCGGCGGTGACGCGGCGCCACGACGCGCGCGCGGCGATCGAGGCGGGGGAGCACCCGCTGCCGAAGGTGATGGCGGATCTCGCGGCGCTCGGCGCCGGGGACGTCTACGAGCTCGTGACACCGTTCGTCCCGGCGCCGCTCGTCGATCTCGCTCGCGACAAGGGGTTCGCGAGCTTCAGCGTCTCGGAGGGAGACGCCCTGGTGCGGACCTGGTTCCGGAGGGCCGGATGAGCGAGCTCATCAACAACCGCGAGAAGCGCGTCCAGACGCTGAAGGAGATCATCCTCCACCTGCACCGCGGCGAGGCGCCGGAGGCGGTGCGGGGGCGGCTCGCGGGCCTCATCGCGGACGTGGACGCGAGCGAGGTCGCGGCGATGGAGCAGCAGCTCATGGCCGAGGGCATGTCGCACCGCGAGGTGCAGGCCCTGTGCGATCTGCACGCGGACGTGCTGAAGGACGTGCTGTCCCGGCCGCCGACGCCGATGCCGCTCGCGCCGGGGCACCCGGTGCACCAGCTCCGCGCGGAGAACCGCGCCCTGGGCGCCGCGGCGCAGGCCGCCCGGCAGCAGGTCCAGCAGCTCGCGGCGCTGCCGGACGAGGGACGGTTCGACGCGGCGCGCCTCGCGACGCTGCGCGCGTTCGAGCCGCTCTGGGAGGTCGACAAGCACTACCAGCGCAAGGAGCACCTCGTCTTCAGCGTGCTCGAGCGCCACGGCACGACCGGCCCGAGCAAGGTGATGTGGGGCAAGGACGACGAGGTCCGCGAGCTCCTGAAGGCCTCGCTCGCCGCGCTGCGCGAGGAGGACGTCTCGGGCGCGGAGCTGAAGGTCGTCGCGGAGGCCGTGCTCGAGCCCGCGCTCGCCGCCCTCGAGGGCATGATCTACAAGGAGGAGAACATCCTCCTCCCGATGACGCTCGGGATGTTCACCGCGGAGGACTGGGGGGAGATCCACCGCCAGAGCCCGGAGTACGGCTGGTGCCTCGTGGAGCCGGCGACCGGCTACCGGCCGCCCCAGCCGCGACCTCTCCCCGAGGCCGTCCCGCTCCCCGCCTCGCAGGCCGTGCAGTTCCCGACCGGCACGCTCTCGTTCGAGCAGCTCCTCGGGATCTTCCGGACGCTGCCGGTGGACGTCACGTTCGTCGACCGCGAGGACCGCGTGGCGTTCTTCAGCGAGGGCCCCGACCGCGTGTTCGCGCGCTCGCGCGCGGTCATCGGCCGCGAGGTGAAGCACTGCCACCCGCCGAAGAGCGTGCACGTGGTGGAGCGGATCGTCGAGGACTTCAAGACGGGGCGTCAGAGCGTGGCGGAGTTCTGGATCGACCTCCACGGGAAGTTCGTGCACATCCGGTACTTCGCGGTCCGCGATCCGGCGGGCGCCTACCTCGGCACGCTCGAGGTGACCCAGGACCTGACCCGGCTGCGCGCGCTCGAGGGCGAGCGGCGCCTGCTCGCCTACGACGCACCGGCGCCCTGACGACGTCCCGCGCGCGCTGGCCCGCCTGCGCGGGGAGTGATCACGTCGCCCGCGAGACGGGATCGGCTCCACGGACACCGCCGACGACGCTCAGCAGCTCGTCGACGTCCGGTGGCTTGGGGATGTGCGCGTCGAACCCGGCGTCGCGCGCCCGCTGGAGATCCTCCCGTTGCGCGTAGCCGCTCAGCGCCACGAGGCGCGCGTCCCGGAGCGCGCCGTCGTGCCGGAGCGTTCGCGCGACCTCGTAACCGTCCACGTCGGGCAGCCCGATGTCGCAGAGGATGACGTCCGGGTGGACCTCCCGGGCGAGCGCGATGCCGGAGCGACCGTCGCGCGCGACGCGGACGTCGTGGCCGTGCAGCTCCAGGAGATCGGCGAGGCTCTGCGCCCCGTCCTCGTTGTCCTCGATGACGAGGACCGTCAGCGCGGTCGCGCCGGGGTCGGCGGCGCGCGGCTGCTCCGCCGCGCCGGGCGTGACGAGCGGGAGGCGCACGAGGAACTCCGACCCTCGGCCGACGCCTTCGCTGTGCGCGGTCACGGTGCCGCCGTGAAGCTCGACGATGTTCTTCACGAGCGCGAGCCCGAGGCCGAGCCCTCCCTTCGTCCGCGCCAGCGACTGCTCCGCCTGCGCGAACGGCTCGAACATGTGCTCGATGGCGTGCGGGTCCATGCCGATGCCGTCGTCGACGACCCGCAGCTCGGCGCGGCCGTCGCGCGCGGCGGCGCTGACGCGAACGGCGCCACCGCGCGCCGTGAACTTGGTCGCGTTGTGGAGCAGGTTCGTGAGCACCTGCGCCACGCGCGTGGCGTCCGCCTCGATCCACATCGGGCCCGCGGTGTCCACCCGCAGGTGGATGCCGGCCTGGTCGAACACGGAGTACAGATCGTCGGTCGTCTTCCGGACGATCTCGCGCAGGTCGACCCGGGACCGCTGGAGCGGGATCTTGCCGTGCGAGATGCGCGTGACGTCCAGGAGGTCGTCGATGAGCCGGGTCAGGTGTTCCGACTGGCGGCGCACGACCTCTCGTGCGCGCGTCGCCTGCTCGCTGTCGGGCGCGGCACGCTCGAGCAGGTAGATGCCGTTCCGGATCGGTCCCAGCGGGTTGCGGAGCTCGTGCGAGAGGACCGCGAGGAACTCGGACTTGCGCCGGTCCGCTTCCCGCAGCGTCTCGTTCGCGGAGCGCAAGGACTCCTCCGCTTGCTTCCGTGCGTGGATGTCGATGATGAACTCCATGCACTCCGAGCTCAGGCCGGAGCCGGACAGGCGCGTGGGCGCGAAGAGCCCCCACCACCGGGACCCGTCCTTCCGGATCAGCTGCTTCTCGTAGGGCGGCGCCTCGCCCTTCGCGGCCAGCTCCACCGCGGTGCGCTCGGTGACGTCCCAGAACTCGGGCGCGGTCAAGGTCCTCCAGTGCGGGAGGCGCGTCAGCTCGGAGCTGCCGTACCCGGACATACGCTCGAAGGCCGCGTTGGCGGACTGCAAGGTACCGTCGAGCCGGAAGAACAGGATGCCGACCGTGGGCGCGGACAGCGCCTTCTGCAGGCGCGCCTCGGAGGCGCGCAGCTCGCCCTCGGACCGCTTGCGTTCGGCGTCGGCGCGTTTTCGGTCGGCGGCGGCGCGGCGGTCGCGCTCGGCCACGAACTCCTCGATGGAATCCGTCAGCGCGACGTCGAGCCCTGCGTTCAGGCGCGCCAGCTCGAGGATGCGCGACCTCCGCTGTCCCTCGCCGCGCGGACCAGCCCGATCTTGCTCGTCCTGCTCGGCTTCGAGGAGGACGCGGAGGATGGCCTCGCGGAGGAGCCGGTACTCGCGCAGCACCTGGCCCAGGTCGAACCCCTGATCCAGCCGGTCGAGGACGTGCTCGTGGGACTGCCCTCCCAGCGCTCCTCCTCCCGGGGGCGCGCCGGTCTCGAGCCAGTCCGCGAGCTCGTCCAGGAACGCGGGGATGCTGTCGCGAAGGGCGAGCCTCGTGAGCTCGACGCGTCGCACCTCGGCGACGACGAGCTCCTCCCAGGTACGGAGGATGTGATCGCGGTGCTCACGCAGGAACGCATGGACGGTTTCCAGGCGAATGGCCTCCCGCGAGCTCATCGGAACGTCGTTCCCTGCGCCGCCCCATCACCTTGGCCACGCGCGGGCACAGCGGCAGGCCGGCCATAGCGGCGCTCGCGCCCCGTTCGGGGCTGTCGGGTCCCCTCGCCTGGGGCAGATCGGACCAGCTAGGGTGACGCAACGCTGCACGCCTCGCTCTCCTTCCGGCCGACCTCGCGGCCCCGGCCGCTCGACCGTGGGTGAACCGCATGAAGACCCTCGTCGTCATCCCCAGCCTCATGCACAAGTACTCCTTCTCCGCGCCGCTCGCGTGGCTCTTCGGGAAGGACCTGGACAAGGTCGAGGGCGTCTACAGCGCCGCGCTCACCCCGGAGAAGGTCCGCGGGTTCGACCTGTTCATCGTCGAGCTCAACTGGTTCATCGAGCTGTTCGAGTTCGGGCTCGTCGTCGAGTTCATCAAGCGGCACAACCCGTCCGCGAAGATCCTGTTCGGCGGGCTCTTCAGCCAGCTCAAGTACAGGGAGATCTTCGCGCGCCACCCGGTCGACTACTTCATCAAGGGCGACGCCGAGCTCCCGATGCGGCAGTTCCTGGCGCGAGTCGATCCCCGGCAGATCCCGAACCTCGTCGGCCGGGACTTCGAGAATCCCCAGACCTACAAGTTCTCCGCGGAGGAGTTCCGCGACCTCGAGTTCGACACCCACTGGCTCGCCGGCCACGAGGAGGGCTGGGAGAGCTTCCCGGGGCCGGACAGCGACGTCGACATGAGCTTCGAGAAGCTCCCGCGGTTCCCGAAGTACCGGGAGCGGAAGCGGCACGCCCGGGTGCCGCTCGAGTTCCGCTGGCGCGTGCCGCCCAAGGGCGGCCGCTATCACCTCCCGATGATCATCACCGGCCGCGGCGGCTGCCCCGCGGCGCACCGCGGCTGCGGCTACTGCATGGGCTCCAGGGCCGAGGTGCTGCGCGACATCTACGGCCGCCCCCCGGTCGTCATCGACAACGACTCGCTCATCGCCCTCCTCCACAAGATCGAGCAGAAGCACAGGCGCGTCACGCTCTACGTGAACTCGGACTGCGTGTACGACTTCCGCGGTCACCACTTCGATCTCGAGGCCACCATCGAGATCGACTCGCCGAGCACCCCGGCCGACGTGGCGCGGATCCTCCCCGCCTTCCGCAAGGCCATCGCGCACCTGGCGATCTTCGACGAGGGGCTGACCGGCTCGTCGGTGCGCGCGTCGCTCGAGCAGTACATGGCGCTCGCGGACGAGCGGCACCGGGTCTACTTCTTCGCGAGCCCCGAGGAGCTCGCCAACCTCGGGATCCCGCAGAAGTGGCGGCTCTACTCCGAGTTCCTGTTCCCGTTCTGGACCCACTTCGACTACTACAGCGACTTCGAGAAAGCGCTCGCGAAGAGCAAGCAGTGGTACCTCGTCACGGGGCAGACGAACCTCTACCCGCCGCCCAAGCAGATCGTGGTGCGCACCGTGCGCGCGATGGTGCTCTCGACCCTGTGGGTCCTCGCGCGGACCGGGCTCTACGACACGAAGCGGCTCATCCTGTAGGGCGGGTCATCGCCGCGGGGAACCGTTCGGGCGCCGCGCACGCCGCCGCGCGCCTGCGGCGCCGCCGAGCCGCCGCGGGGCGATGAGCCGGTAGCTCTCGTCGACCGCCTTCGCGAGCGCGGCCCAATCGACTTCGCCGTCGAGGTAGATGCCGACCCAGCCGCGAGCGCCGACGTAGGGCGGCACGAAGTACCGGTCCGGCCGGGCCTCCACCATCGTCGCCTGCTCTCCCGGCGCGGCCTTCACCCACAGCGACGGACGTCCGCCGGCGTAGTTCCCCTTCTGCATCGCGAAGATCTTCCCGCGGACGCGCCAGGTGGGGTCGCCCCATGCCTCCTGCTCGGTGGCCTCGGGGAGGGCGAGCGTGATCGTGCGGAGGCGCCGGAGCCGCGCTGGCGAGACGGTGAGCGGGTTCATCCCCGGAGTCTGGCACGCGGGGGGCGGTGCGCGCCGCGACCTCTCCTGGGCCGCGATCCTCGCTGGGTCCCATTGACTTCCGGCCGCCGCGCCGATAGATGCGAAGGGGTCATGGGTGCGGCGTTCCACGCCGCAGGTGAACGGAGCGGTCGGGCCGCTGCTCCACGAAGGGTCCGGGCGTCGCGTACGCGCGGACCCGCGTGGAGAAGGAGGGATGCGCTCCTGGCGCCCGCAGGACCTCGGCGCTCGGCCGCCTGCCTCCTTCCCTTGGAGGCACACCATGATCAAGGCGAACTCGAAGCGGAATCCCGCGATCAACCTCTCGCAGGCCCGGGCGCAGGAGCCCACGCCCGACGACCTCGGCCCGCTCTGCAACCGGATCGCGCTGCTCACCTTCGCGGCTGCGTTCGGGGTCGTGGTGGGCCTCGTGACGTCGTCCGCCGCGGTCGCGTCGGGCGGAGGGGCCGTCGCGCTCGCGGTCGGTGCGCTCCCGCTCCTCGCGGCCGCCGCGGCGGTGGTGCGCATCCGCGCTCTCCGGGCCGAGCTGCGGGCCCGGCGCGAGCGGCGCGACGTCACCTCGCCGCTCGCGCAGGAAGCGCAGGGCGCTTCCCGCGCCTAGCTGGCACACCCTTCGTCCTGGAGACGCTCATGGCTTGGAACCCAGACGTCGTTCGCGGTGGAGACGGCGGCCGTTCGCCGGAGGACCTGCTCCGCGCGCTGCGCGCCCACTTTCGCGGTGGGGGCAAGGGCGGCGCCCTGCTCGTCGTCGCGCTCCTGCTCGCGGTGGTGGGCGCCCTGACCTCGTACTACCAGGTCGAGCCGGACGAGGTCGGCGTGCTCCGGCGGCTCGGGAAGTACGTGGGGACCAGCGCGCCGGGGCCCCACTTCCGGATCCCCTTCGGGATCGACCGCGTCGACAAGGTGCCCGTGCAGCGGCAGCTCAAGATGGAGTTCGGCTTCCGGACCGCGCGCGCCGACGTCCGGACGGCGTACCGCTCGGGCGACAGCGAGCTCAACCGGGAGTCGCTGATGCTCACGGGAGATCTGAACGTCGCCGTCGTCGAGTGGATCGTGCAGTTCAAGATCAAGGACCCGTACGCCTACCTGTTCCGGGTCCGGAACGTCGAGGAAACCCTCGGCTCGCTCTCCGAGGCCGCCATGCGGTCGGTCGTCGGCGATCACTCGGTGAACGAGGTCCTGACCACGGGGCGCCAGAAGGTCGCGACCGAGGCCAAGGAGGTGCTCCAGGCGCTCGCGGATCGTTACGGGGCCGGCGTGGACATCCAGCAGGTGGTGCTCCAGGACGTGAACCCGCCGGACCCGGTGAAGCCGTCGTTCAACGAGGTGAACGAGGCCATCCAGGAGAAGGAGCGCGCCATCAACGAGGCGCAGGCCGAGCTGAACAAGGCCATCCCCCGCGCCCGCGGCGAGGCGGAGCAGGCGCTCCGCGCGGCCGAGGGCTACGCCATCGAACGCGTGAACCGCGCGCGCGGCGAGGCCCAGCGGTTCCTCTCCATCTACGACGAGTACCGCAAGAGCCCCGACGTCACCCGCCGGCGCCTGTACCTCGAGATGGTGGCGGAGGTGATGCCGCGGGCCGGCCAGAAGGTCATCGTGGACGACACGCTCCGCGGCATGACGCCGATCCTGAACATGGACCCCGCCCCGCGCGAGAAGGCGGCCACCACCGCCGCCGCGGAAGGAGCCTCGCGATGAAGCGCCTCCTCCTCCTCGGGACGCTCGCCCTCTCCGCGGCCGCGACGAGCGGCTGCGCCGTCTACACGCTCGACGAGACCGAGCAGGCGGTGATCACGCGGTTCGGCGAGCCGCGCGGCGCGCCGATCACCGAGCCCGGCCTCCACTTCAAGCTCCCGCTGGCAGACACCGTCAACCGGTTCGAGAAGCGGTGGCTGGAGTGGTCCGGCGACCCGAACCAGATCCCGACCAAGGACAAGAAGTACATCTGGGTGGACACGTTCGCGCGCTGGCGGATCGCCGACCCGCTGCTCTTCTTCCAGCGCATGCGCGACGAGCGGACCGCGCAATCGCGGCTCGACGACATCATCGACGGCGAGACCCGGAACGCCATCGCCAGCTTCAACCTCATCGAGGCGGTCCGCCCCTCCAACCGGACCTTCGAGGACGAGGAGGGGGGCGACACGACCGGCAGCACCCCGGCCGAGCAGGTCACGGTCGGGCGCGATCGGCTCACGCGCCGCATCCTCGAGCGCGCCTCCGCGGTGGTGTCCGAGTTCGGCGTGGAGCTGGTGGACGTGCAGATCAAGCGGATCAACTACGTGGACGAGGTCCAGGTGAAGGTGTTCGAGCGCATGATCTCCGAGCGCCGCCGCATCGCCGAGCGCTCGCGCTCCGAGGGCCAGGGGCGCGCCGCCGAGATCCGCGGGCGCAAGGATCGCGAGCTCAAGGCGATCGAGTCCGAGGCGTACCGGAAGGCCCAGGAGCTCCAGGGCAAGGGCGACGCCGAGGCGGCGCAGATCTACACCCGCGCCTTCGGGCAGGACCCGGAGTTCTACCAGTTCCTCCGATCCATGGAGGTCTACCGGACCACCGTGGACGGCTCGTCCTCGCTGTTCCTCGGGACGGACAGCGACGTGCTCCGTTACCTGCGGAGCGCAGGCAAGCCGCGCTGACCGGATGTACCAGCGCGGGTCGCCGCGGCGCCTCGCCGCAGCCTGACCGATTTGCCAAGCCGGCCGGACGCCTTACTGGTCCGGACCGTGGAGGGTGATCGCCTGCCCGCCCGCTCGAGCGCCGGCCGGAATCGGCGGGCGGGGAGCGCTGTTCGGCGGTTTCGGAAGCCAACCAGGACGCCTGGGGAGTGGTGCGCCCGTGGTCCGAAGCACCTCCCCGGAGGCGAGGCGTCCGTGACGGAGGGTGACGCGTGATCAAGGTCGCGAACCTGACGCGTCGGTACGGCGAGCTCGTCGCCGTCGACGACGTCTCTTTCGAGGTCGGGCAAGGCGAGGTGGTGGGCCTGCTCGGCCACAACGGCGCAGGCAAGACCACCATCATGAAGATGCTCACCGGCTCCCTCGAGCCGACGAGCGGGTCCATCCGCGTGCGGGACCTCGAGATGGGCCGCGACACCCGCGCCATCCAGGCGAAGGTCGGCTACCTCCCGGAGAACTGCCCGGCGTGGCCGGAGATGCCGGTCATCGACTACCTCGAGTACCGCGCCGGCCTGCAGGGCGTCGCCCCCGAGCGCCGCCGCGCCGCCGTGGCCCGGGCCATCGCGCGCACGGCGCTCGCCGACAAGGCGACCGCGCCGCTGCAGACGCTCTCGCGCGGCTACCGCCAGCGGGTCGGCGTCGCGCAGGCGCTGCTCCACGACCCGGAGATCCTGATCCTCGACGAGCCGACCAACGGCCTCGACCCGACCCAGATCCGGCACATGCGCGACCTCGTGCGCGACCTGGCGCGGAGCGCGACCGTGATCGTCTCGACGCACATCCTCCAGGAGGTCCAGGCGACCTGCCAGCGCGTCCTCATCATGCGCGGCGGGCGGCTCGCGCTCGACGCGCGCCTCGACGCGCTGCAGCGCGACGCGGGGCTCCTGCTCTCGGTGGAGGGCGATCCGCGCGCGGCGCTCGGGGGGGTCCCCGGCGTGGAGGCGGTCGAGGAGCGCGGGGCCGCGGGCGAGGTGCGCCAGTTCCGCCTCCGCGCGCCGGCCATCGCCGCCCCGGCGGTCGCGGCCGCGGTGGGCCGCGCCGGCCTGCGCCTGCACGCGCTCCAGCCGGAGCGGCGCGATCTCGAGACGGTCTTCGCCGAGGTGAACGAGGAGGTGGCCCGTGTGGCGTGAGCTCCTGCTGGTCGCCCGGAAGGAGTTCCGGGCCTTCTTCGCGAGCGCCGCGGCCTGGCTCTTCCTCGCCGCCTGGCTCGTCGCGACGCTGTT